>Ga0256406_1000104_pt1 | contig 155155 bp, 120 predicted proteins | sample RumenRJG_03DNA_FD_185986 | JGI IMG/M metagenome (GOLD analysis project Ga0256406, IMG submission 185986) | Bovine rumen microbial communities from Lethbridge, Alberta, Canada - RJG_03 | ecosystem: Host-associated > Mammals > Digestive system > Stomach > Rumen | place: Canada: Alberta... | reverse complement strand
ACCGAGGTCATAAACCGGATTCGAATGAAAGGAGGAAGTGGTACCTCTTGGAGTTGAACCAAGGACACATGGATTTTCAGTCCATTGCTCTACCACCTGAGCTAAGGCACCAAGTTGCAATGTTGTTAGGAATTGTGTTATTTCCTTATTGCGGGTGCAAAGGTAGTGCTTTTTCTTTAACCCCGCAAATTTTTCGGGGAAAATTTTCAAACTATTTTTATTAAAGATATATTTCGTGAAAAACTTGGCGTTTTCTTTCGCTGTTTCAGGAAAAAGTTATACCTTTGCAGCCGCTATCGGGATGTAGCGCAGTTGGTAGCGCACTACGTTCGGGACGTAGGGGTCGCCAGTTCGAGTCCGGTCATCCCGACACACGCAAAGAGGCGGCTGATTTTCAGCCGCCTCTTTTGCGTATATGCTTCCTCAAGAACAATATATTATTTTCCACATAGATTTATTTTTCTCACACGGATTCTAAAGATTTTAAAGATAGTTACGCCGCGTTGCGGCTACACATACCCGTAGGGGCACAGGCTTGGTTAGAAGTGGGCGCCCTCCACCGCGTAGCGAATAGCGTAGCCATCTTTAAAATCTTTAGGATCCGTGTGAAATAAAAATCGTTGGAAGATCAATCATCTACCATGCCAATGATCGCCGCCACATCCTCTGCATTGATGTCGCCCGTGATAAGGATACCCACACACGAATTGTCACCTGCTGACACGGCCACGACCTCCTGAATCGTGTCGCCTTTCTGCTTCACAAGAATATTCATTCCTTCAGCCTTACCTTTCTTCAGGCCTGTGAACTCACTGTAGCCGTCATCCGATAACGCTGCTATCTTCTTCACAAACTTCTTGCGGATGCTACTCGAGCAATCGGTGAGCGTAAGCACCTTAGCCTCGTCAACCTCTTTGAGCAAGGCAGCGACATTGCCGTCCTTCACCTTGGCGGCAGCGATTGTCATCATCAACTTCGGCACACTGACATACTCCGCATGCTTCTTGTCGCGATACTCATTAAACACGCTGCTTGCCGACTGGCAGAATGCCAACTGGCAAGTGAGCAACAGAATTAATGTAAACAGAATCTTCTTCATGATTAATACTCTATATAATGTTTTAGACGTTCAAAATCGGCGTTTGTAAAATCCTTCATCAACTTTAACTCTTCAATATTATGTATCGGACCATAGAGGCGGCGGTAATCAACAATATCTTTTGCCTGATAATAATTAAGATAAGGATGTTTCTTAAGCTCATTCAGCGACAGTTTATTGACGTTCAACCGATGGACCTCCGCAGGATTGACCTCAAAATAAGACAGCGTCTCCTTCGGAAAGTCGGCAATCTCCAACAACTGCTCTGCAGAATAAAAACCACCTAAGTATTTCCGTCGAAAGGCTATCTCTTTCGCATAATAGCGACCGATGCCCGGTACCTTCATCAACTGCGTTGTGTCCGCATCATTAAGCTCGATATGCTCGCCTTGCCGCAGTTTTGTGGGATAATGACGGGCAGCGGCACTGTCCATGGCTTGCCGGTGAGTAGTTGGATATGGTGCTCCGTTACTGGTATAGTCATATGGCTGATAGTCGGCCCCGATACGGACATAAGGCGCGAGTTCACGATACTGCTTCTGAGTCAGTCCGTAGACGCGACCAAAATCCTCTCGCCGACGGAAGACACCACCTTTAGCACGATAACGATAGATGCTCCGCACCTGCCAAGGGGCGAGACCAAGCTCTAAGAGTTCCGTAGAGTCAGCCGTATTCGGATCGAAAGGGAAACGGCTCTCGGCACGCCCCGGCACGGCATAGTAACGATTGCCGCCACTCTTTGGATAACCATTAGGATAATAACCTCCACCTCTACGGCTCATTGTCGCAGAGTCTCCGGCTGACGTCGTGCTGACCATCGGTCCTTTGTCATGGAAGAACCAAAGAACGGCACTGACGATGACAAAGATGACCAACAGAAACCAGATAACGCGGCGGTCGGACCGACGAATGTAATGGAGGTCTTTTAGATTCATGGTGTTAGGTGTTGAGTGGTAATGGTATGTTTATACTATTCCAAGCCCGTATTATATTATTCCGAGTTGATGCAGGAACACCACGGCAATACAGAGGGGAGATACGAAGCGGACGAGGAACAGCCAGAAGCCGTAAGCACGGACAGAAGCGGTGCCCCAGTTCGTGAACTCATCGCGTACCATCTTGCGTGGCGCTATCCAACCGACGAGGATACAGGTCGTGAAAGAACCGAGTGGAAGAAGAATGTTCGACGTGAGGAAGTCGCAGAAGTCGAGGAAGCTCTTTCCGCAGACGGTGATGTCCACTGCTCCGCAGGAGAGGGAGCAGGCGATGCCAATGAGGATAGCGATGACCGTCTCGATGATGGCACCTTTAGACCGGGAGATATGCAGTTCTTCAAAGAACAGCGACGTGCCGATCTCATGCATGGAGATCGTCGAGGTGAGGGCTGCAAGAGCAAGGAGCGCATAGAACAAGACGCCGATGATATAACCCAAGACCGGCGTGAACGCTTGCTGGAAGACATTCGGCAGTGTGATGAAGATCAGCGATGGACCGCTGTCAGGATTGACACCGACGGAGAAGGCTGCGGGAAAGATCATGAGGCCAGCCAAAATAGCAACTAGCGTGTCAACGACCGCTACTTGGACGGATGACTTCAAGAGATTTGTCTGACGCGTGAAGTAAGAGGCATAGGTACAAAGGCAAGCCGTACCTAAGGACAACGAGAAGAATGCCTGACCAAGACCATCGAAGATGATCTGATGGTCAATCTTGGAGAAGTCGGGCTTGAACAGGAACGAGATTCCCTTGCCGGCATCGGGGAGCGTACAGGAAGCAGCGACGATGACGAGCAAGAGGATGAACAAGGTCGGCATGAGGATGTTACTCACTTTCTCAATGCCTTTGCGGATGCCACGCACCACAACGAGGTGGGTAAGGACGATGAAGACGATGGTCCAGACAACCGGCTCAACAGGATCAGAAGAGAACTTCTTGAAGTACTCCTGTACATACGCCGCATCGCCGTTGATATTCCCCATGATAGAAGCAAAGAGGTACTGCAGGCACCAGCCCGCAATGACGGAGTAGAAACCGAGGATGATAAGTGAGGTCAAGGCTCCAATGAATCCCACAGCGCCCCACGCCTTGTTGCCCCCGGCACGCGTATAGGCTCGTGCAGCATTGGCGGCACCATGTCGGCCGACAACAAACTCCGCGATCATCCCTGGGATGCCTAACACAAGGACGCAGGCGAGATAGACGACGATGAACGCAGCGCCACCGTCGTGACCCGTCATGTAAGGGAAGCGCCAAATGTTTCCCAAACCTACCGCTGAGCCGGCCGTGGCAAGCACCACACCTATCTTTGTTCCGAAATTGCCTCGTTCCATATCTTATACTAACTTAAATCTACATATCTTCCAACGACAACGCCACAAAGTCATAATGCTGACGAGGTTGTTGCCGCATGATGTTTGTTGCCTTCTGTTTGAGCACAGGCAAAGAAATGCGTTTCTTATGACGCTTCACTTCACCAATGACTGTCTCACGGTCCACTTCATTCACTGCAATAAGGTCTATCTCGTTACCACCGTCTTTCTCCCAATAGTTGGTAACAACATTGTATAGTCCTGTCTCACTGTACTTCTGCCTGAAATAACGTTCCAGGAGATAACCAGAGAATGTGTCGTAATCACTGAGCACCTTCTCTGTCACGTAATCGGTATTGCCGATCTCTATTGCACTCCTGTACTTATAGATGAAGCGGAACCAGAACAAGAGAAAGTTGTCTTTGATGGTATAGCTCACATTGCGGGAGCCTTCTGAGGACAAATAAGGACGTCGCCGCAAGAGAATATCATAGTTCTTATCCAACTTATCCAAATATCCTCCAGCCTCAATACCTGTGTAACTCTTGATATCACCACGCGTCGTGTTACCATTGGCAACAGCGCTGATAACCGAGAAGTAATTACCATACTCTTTCCCAAACTCATCCGAGAGCATTTCGCTCCCTTCAGTGATAAAATACGATCCTGTGGAAAACACTTCTTTTATCATATCTTCCTTTGTTAAGGCTCCGTGTGTCATCAGCTGTTCAACATACTTCGCCACACCACCGGTGAGCATATAAAGCGTCAACAAATCATCAGGCTGATACTGAGGATTGAAATCATGAAGGATACCTTTGAGAACAGACGTGGAGAAAGGTCTGACTCTCAGTCTGTTTGTAGCACGTCCATAGAGAGGTTCCTGCTTATCATCAAAGATTCGCGCCATCATAGAATAAACCGAGCCACAAAGGATAAGATTCATGTGACTCTGATCTTTACTTTCATCCCATGCATTCTGAATATCTGTAAACACATAGTCGCCGACATATCGGAAGTTCTGAAACTCATCAAGAATAAGCGTGAAGTTATGCGATTGAGAAAGTCTTAACAATGCAGAGAAAAGACGACCAAAGGAAGTAAAGTCACCTAAATCAATGTTCAAGACTTCTCTCACAATATCAGTCAGTTCACGACACAACAAGCCTTCGCTCTTCCTTCCGACAAAGAAATAGACTGTAGGAATATTATGGCAAGCCTGTCTCACGAGCGTCGTCTTGCCAATACGTCTTCTTCCTGTGATAACAGTCATCTGCGCATATTGAGCGGAAAGCCGTTCAATACGCTCCAATGCTTGTGTTTCCTTTTCGCGATCGTAGAATTTCATCTCTGATCCTTTCCTTGTTATGGCACAGCCGTTACTGTAACAGCCGTTGCATTAAGTAATATTGCAAAGATAGTGAATTCTTCGCAAAGTGCAAACGGATTATTGAATATTTTGTGCCAGTATTCGCCCGTTAAATCACGCCAAACTGATGGAGGAAGATGGCGAGGATAGACAACGGTGCCACGAAGCGCACAAGGAAAAGGTAGATGCCGAAGAAGCGCTGCGAGACAGTGCCCCAGTTCGTAAACTCATCCTTCACAAGTTTCTTAGGGACGAACCAGCCGAGGAAGATACAGGTGAGGAAACCACCGACGGGGAGGAAGATCTGACCCGTGACAAAGTCGAAGACATCGAACAAAGGCTTGCCACCAATCTCAAGTCCGCTCCAGTCACTCAACGACAGAGAGCAGATGGCACCAATGATGGTACATGCCACCGTGACGATGACGGCACCTTTCTTGCGGGAGATATGAAGTTCCTCATAGAAAAAGGCGGTAGACACCTCATGAAGGGAGATAAGCGAGGTGAGAGCAGCCAAAGAGAGGAGGAGGTAGAACAGCAAGGACACGACCCACCCCAAAACAGGTAGTCCAGCGAAAGCCTCATTGAAAACATTCGGCAACGTGATGAAGATCAGTGAAGGACCACTGTCAGGATTGACCCCCACAGAGAATGCTGCGGGGAAGATCATTAAGCCTGCAAGGATGGCGACCATCGTATCAATGGAGCAGATCTGCACGGCTGAAGTCAACAGGTTCGTTTGCCGCGTGTAATAAGAGGCATAGGTACAGATACATCCCATGGCAATACTCAGCGAATAGAAGCACTGGCCGAGAGCACCGAGGAACACGCCACTGTCTACCTTCGTCAGGTCGGGCTTGAAGAGGAACTCAATGCCTTTGCCTGCATTTGGCAACAGACAAGAGCAGACAACGATGACGAGCAGCAAGATGAACAACGTCGGCATCATCAGTTTCGACGCTTTCTCGATACCGCCACGGATACCATGGATAATAACGAAATGGGTAACGCCCATGATGATGACTAGCCAGAAGATTGGCTGAATGCCACTCTCAGAGAAGGTGGCAAAGTATTGCTTCACAAAATTGGCATCACCATGGAGCTGACCCATGATAGAAGCATAGACATACTGCAGGCACCAGCCCGAGATGACGGCATAGTAACCCGTGATGAGGAATCCCGTCAACACACCGAGGAATCCAACGTATTTCCAAGCTGAGCCGTGAGCCACACGCGAATAAGCACGGTACGTGTTTGCGGCACCATGACGGCCAATAATAAACTCAGAGACCATGCACGGAATACCCAACAACAGGACGCACGCAATATAGATAATGATGAAGGCGGCGCCACCATTCTGACCCGCCATGTAAGGGAAACGCCAGATGTTTCCCAAGCCTACTGCGCCACCCGCAGTGGCCAAGATCATACCAATTTTGCTGCCAAAACTTGCTCTCTCTTCTGACATAAATATGCTTTATCTATAACTTTACAATCAATTATTGTGCAAAATTATAAAATAAATAGGAGATAAACGTATAAAGTGGAAGAAAAAAAGCCTCTCCCCGTCCCTCCCCCGTAGGGAGGGAGGAAAATATTACTTAAAGAGCCTTAGGAGAGCCATCAGAGAGCACAGACACCTCTCGCGCAAGGGTTGGTCTTCTCCCCTCCCTACGGGGGAGGGGCCGGGGGAGAGGCCTTACCTATACTCTTCCGGCACCAGTTGTTTCCACTTCTTATACGGATTCTCCAGCATATAAGAATTGTAGAAGTGCTTATCGCCCGTGACCTCGGGTCCAAGGAAGTCAGGCTTGTCGAACGCTTCCGTCTCACTGCCTAACTCTACCTCAGCCATCACGAGACCGTCATTGTCACCATGGAACTCATCAACCTCATAAGTGTGGTTGCCGACAGGCACAAGGTAACGGTGCTTGTCAATGGCGCCGCCTTGACAGAGTTTCATCAGGTGAGAAGCCTCATCGAGCGTGATCTCTTTCTCAAACTCATAGCGTGAAAGCCCGTGATCCACACTTCTGCTTTTAATGGTGAGGTAAGCCTTGTCATCACGGATACGCACACGTACTGTAGCACCTTCCGCCGGGATATAGCCCTGCTGGATATGACTTACAGAAGAGGCGGCACGTTTGAACGCGCCGCCATGCTTCACCAAGAACTTCCGTTCTATTTCTAATCCACTCATGTTGTTTGAGTTTTTGAGTTTATGAGTTTATGAGTTTTTGAGCCTTTAATTTGTAAGGTCATAGTTTTTGAGCCCTTAATTTGTAAGGTCATATTAAGAGCTTAAAAACTAAAAAACTCAGAGACTTATAAACTCAATCTCATTGCACAATAAACATCGACCAAATCATGTAGATGATGGCAAGGGCTACAAGGACACCAAAGATCCATTTCACCACAAGTTCACCCTGATTCTTCTGTTTGTCCTGATGATCCACACGCTTCTTCGCTGTGGAAGCAGCATTCACCTCCCTTGCGGGGATGTGCTTCAACTGTTCTTTCTTGTTGTTTCCCATAGTATGATTATTTTTTAGTTTTCCTTAGTCTTCTTTCTGTGCATCGCTTTCAGCGAACTCCATGAGGTACGCCTTGATGAAACCATCGATCTTGCCGTCCATCACGCCGTCGACATCCGACGTCTGGTAGCCTGTGCGATGGTCTTTCACGCGGCGGTCATCGAAGACATAAGAGCGGATCTGACTGCCCCACTCGATCTTCTTCTTACCGGCCTCAATCTTCGCCTTCTCAGCCTGCTGTTTTTTCAACGCGCGGTCATAGAGCTGACTCTTCAAGAGCTTCATGGCCTTCTCACGGTTCTTCGGCTGGTCACGTGTCTCAGTGTTCTCAATGAGGATCTCTTCTTTCTCACCTGTGTCGGGGTCTTCATACTGATAACGCAGACGCACACCCGACTCCACCTTGTTGACGTTCTGACCACCGGCGCCACTGGAGCGGAACGTATCCCAGCTCACCTTGGCAGGATCGACATAGACCTCGATGGTATCGTCGACAAGCGGCGTGACAAAGACAGAGGCGAAGCTCGTCATGCGCTTACCCTGTGCGTTATAAGGCGACACACGCACAAGGCGGTGCACACCGTTCTCACTCTTCAGGAAGCCATAGGCATACTCGCCGCCCTCAATGGTCATCGTCATACTCTTGATGCCAACTTCCTCACCCGGCTGCAGGTCGGTGATGGTCGTCTTATAGCCATGGGCCTCGCACCATCGCATATACATACGCATGAGCATCTGCGCCCAGTCCTGCGCCTCTGTGCCGCCAGCACCGGAGTTGATCTTCAGTACGGCATCCATAGAGTCCTCGTCCTGGCGGAGCATGTTCTTCAACTCCAGGTCCTCAATGCACTTGATAGCCTTGTCATAGTCGGCATCGACCTCCTCTTCCGTGACGAGGTCTTCCTTATAATAGTCAAAGGCAAGCTGCAGCTCGTCGGCATACTGCTTGCACTGCTTGTATCCGTCGAGCCATTTCTCAATGCCTTTCACCTTCTTCATCTGAGCCTGTGCCTGCTTCGGGTCATCCCAAAAGTCGGGAGCCTGCGTGCGCAACTGCTCTTCTTCAAACTCTACTTTCTTCTGGTCAATATTGAGATAGTGATGGAGCTTCTCTGTGCGGTCCAACACATCTTTCAGTTGATCTGCTGTAATCATGATGTCAGTTTCTGAGTTTTTGAGTTATTGAGTTATTTAGTTATTTAGTTTCTAAGCTTATAAAATGACATGCAAATTAAGAGCTCAAAAACTCATAAACTAAAAACCTCAAAAAACTCATTTAGTTATAATTCCGTCCGACGGTGTATTCGCATACATGTCGTCGATGATGTCTTTATAATGCTCGTTGACGATGGGGCGCCGCAACTTCAGTGTGTTCGTCATCTCTCCGTTCTGCATCGAGAAATGGTGAGGCAGCAGCGTGAAGCGCTTGATCTGTTCATAGTGAGCCAAGCCTTGCTGCAACGTGTCGATACGCTCCGTCATCATATCAATGACCTGCTTGTTCTTGCAGAGCTCTACACGGTCTGCGAACTGGATGCCATGCTGATGGGCCCAAGCCTCAAGCACACTGTACTCCGGTACAACAAGCGCGGAGACGAACTTGCGCTGGTCAGCGATGACTGCCACCTGGTCCACGAATTTATCCACGAGGAGCAGCGACTCGATCATCTGCGGAGCGATATACTTACCGTTACTTGTCTTGAAGAGGTCCTTGATACGCTCCGTGAGATAGAGTTCTCCGTTCTTCAGATAACCTGCATCACCCGTATGGAAGAAACCGTCGGCATCGAAAGTCTTCTCGTTGAGCTCCGGCCGGTTGTAATAGCCTTTCGTGATCGTCGGACCTTTTAGGAGAATCTCATTGTCCTCGCCGATCTTAATCTGTATACTGTTGATAGGACGTCCACAAGAGCCTATTGTGAACGGCTCACCCTTGTGGTCACACGACACCGTGGCAAGGCTCTCCGTCAAGCCATAACCTACAATCATGCAGATGCCGATACTGTGGACGAACTCCTCCACCTCAGGGGAGACATAAGCTCCGGCCGTCGGGAAGATATTTGGATGCTCGAGGCCTATCTGCTTGCGCACGAGACTGAGCACGGCCTTATCTGCGAGTTTATATTTCAGACGCAGCGTCAATGGCGGGCGTTTGCCTTTAGAGAGATAATCGATGTTATATTCTTTACCAATCTTCCAAGCACTGTAGAAGATCTTTTGCTGCGTTGCACTGGAGCGGTCTATCTTTGCTTTCACAGCCTGATATACTTTCTCCCAGAATCGCGGCACACTTGACATACATGTCGGGTGGGTCTCGCGCATCGACTCCTGGATCTTATGCGGGTTGACATTGACGATGAGCGTGGCACCCTCCGTGAGACAGAGGTAAGCCCAACCGCGCTCGAAGATATGCGTGAAGGGGAGGAAGTCGATGACACGGTCCTTTTCACCTACCGGAACACAGGCGGCGTTAGCCTTGAAAGCGGCGGCATACTGACCATAGGTGAGCATCACACCTTTCGACTCGCCCGTCGTACCACTGGTATAGAGGATGTTGCAGAGGTCGTCGTCGCTTGCTTGCTTCCACAGCGCCTCAACCTCCTGTTCGTGAGAAAGATCCTCACCGAGCTTGATGAAGTCGTCGAAATACATCGCCTCAGGGTCATGCATACTCAGACGCACGTGGCGGTCGAAGACGATGATTCGCTCCATCGTGGGGCACAAGGCATGCACGCGGTGAGCTTTGTCATACTGCTCCTGCTCGCCTACGAAGACGAGGCGCACGCCTGCATCATTGATCATATATTGGATCTGCTGTCCCGACGTAGTGGCATAGAACGGGATAGAGACGACACGGATACCGTAAGCGCCAAAATCAGTGTACAGGTATTCCGCGCAGTTCTGTGAGAAGACGGCTATCTTCTCTTGTGGCTTCATTCCAAGCGCCAGGAGGGCATTACTGACCTTCTTGACATTCAGCGAGAACTGATTCCACGACACGTCAGTCCATTTGGAACTGCCGAAACCTTGACGGACAAGGGCTGTCCGATTGCCATACTTCTTTGCCTGAGAGTGTATAAGCACTGACAGATGCGACCTGTTTTGCATAAGCTTAGGTTTTATTTGTTGCAAAGATAAAATAATAATGGCAAATATTCAAAGGATATTAAATCTTTTTTTTAATTTTGCCGTAAGGAACCATGCAAAACGACGCCTTGCAGGGCGCGGCCCTTGTGGCCGTCCGCAACCATTAAAGAAGTATTATGAGACAGGAAGATTATGTAAACGATGCCGTGGAACTGCTCAAGCAGCTCATAGCCACACCTTCGGTGAGCCGCAACGAGACGGCTGCAGCTGATATCATGGAGAAGCATATGATAACCTACGGGCTGGCACCACACCGCGAGGCCAACAACCTATGGGTGCTGTCGCCCGACTGGGACGATGCCAAGCCGACACTGCTGCTTAATGCGCATATCGACACAGTGAAGCCCGTGGACAGCTGGACACGCGACCCCTTCAAGCCGACACTCGAAGGCGACAAGCTCTACGGACTTGGAAGCAACGACTGTGGTGGAGGACTGACAACGCTTTTGCAGGTCTTCCGTTGGCTCTCGCTCCGTCCACAGCCTTACAACTATATCTACCTCGCCTCAGCCGAAGAGGAGGTATCGGGTAAGGACGGTTTCTCCCGCGCCCTACCTTCGCTCCCGAAGATCGATGTCGCCATCGTGGGTGAGCCTACAGGCATGCAGCCGGCCATCGCAGAGAAAGGCCTCATGGTGCTTGACGTCATCGCGCACGGCAAGAGCGGACACGCAGCTCGCAATGAGGGTGTGAACGCCATCTATGAGGCGCTCGACGACATGGTATGGATCAGGGATTATAAGTTTCAGAAAGTCAGTCCGCTGCTCGGCCCTACGAAAATGACACTCACCGTGGTCCATGCCGGTACGCAGCACAATGTCATCCCCGACCTCTGCACAATGCTCGTGGATGTGCGTACGAACGAATACTATACAAACGAGGAAGTGTTTGACATCATCAAGCAACACGTCAAGAGTGAAGTTCATGCTCACTCCTTCCGTCTCCACTCCTCGCATATCGATCCCGAGCATCCGCTCATCAAGCGCTGCGTCAGTCTCGGCCTCAAACCCTACGGCTCACCGACGCTCAGCGACCAAGCCCTCATGCCGTGGCAGTCGTTCAAGCTCGGTCCCGGCGAGTCCTCCCGCTCACATTCTGCCGACGAATATATCTGCATCAGCGAGATGCGAGAGGCGTTCTATACGTATCTAAAAGTTCTTGAGGGATAATTTTATCTCCCCAACCACGCTTCGGGGTTGAGCTTTGCACGCTCTTTGCGGAGCTGGAACTGGAGGATATGGTCGGGACCAACAGTACCGAGGATCTGACGTGTGGAGACATGCTGGCCACGCGAGACACTCGCTGAACTGAGGTTCGAATAGACAGAGATGTAGGCGCCATGACGAAGCATGACGACGACCGTACCTGCATAAGAGAGGACGGCACTCACCTCACCGTCGTAGATAGCACGCGCCTTACAACCGGCGCCACCCATGATGTTGATACCCTTGTTATCGAGCGTCACCCCTTTCAAGCCAGCGACATTATACTGTCCGAAGTGGCTCACGATGCGGTAGTTGCCCGTTATAGGCATCGGCAAGCGGCCACGGTTTGCCTCAAAGCCATTGTTCATCATACGGTCAACGGATGAGAACTCCTGTGCCTCCTGCTGATCCTGCTTAGCCTCAGCTATCTCTTTCTTTGCGCGCGCTGCATCTGCCGCCTGCTTACGCTCTGCTGCCTCACGGGCAGCCTCAGCCTCACGGGCAGCCTGCTCAGCTGCCGCCTTACGAGCCGCAGCAGCTTCAGCAGCAGCCTGAGCCTTACGCTTCTCTTCTGCTGCCGCAGCTTCCTCGCGTGCTTTCTGTGCAGCGAGAGCCGCCTGACGGGCCTGCTCAGCCGCTTTCTGAGCCGCCAACTCACGCGCTTTAGCTTCCGCAATACGGCGGGCATTCTCGCGTGCAGCAGCTTCTGCAGCAGCCTTTTTACGGGCCAGCTCCGCCTCACGACGCTGACGTGCAGCTGCTGCTGCGGCAGCCTGACGACGGGCCTCAGCCTCAGCACGTGCACGCACCTTGGCGACTTCTATCTCTACCTGACGGTCGATCTCCGCATTCAGCGCCGCGTCCTTCTTACGCTGCTCGGCAATAAGGACCTTGATCGTACCTTGCTGTTTCTGCAAGCCATTGACAATCTCCTGCTGCTGGTTCTTGTTAGCCTCAAGCTTGGCATGCTCCTGCTGACCTTTATAGAGGAGGTTATTCTTCTGACCTTTGACATGCTGCAACTGCTTGTGCTTGTTCGACACCTGCGCCTGCTTGGCTTTCACTGCCTCTCCCTGTGCCTTCTGATAGTTAGCATATTCGCGCACGAAACGTAGGCGGCGATACATTTGATAAAGGTTCTTCGCAGAGAAGATGAACATCAACTTGTCCTGGACCGTGCGGTGACGCGCCATGTAGCGCATCGACTTGATGTATTTGTTCTGACGGTCCTTCAACTGTGCCTTCAGCGTGTTGAGCTGTGAGTTGAGGATACCGATGTTGCCGTTGATATGATGGATATCCTTCTGAATGCTGTTGATGTTCTGCTGGTTCTTGTCAATATCGCCATTGATCATCATCAGTTCATTCAGTTTCTTGCTGACATTAGCCTTGTTCTCCTGCAGCGCTTTCTCCTGCTCACGAATCTTCCGCTGAATATCCGCGCGCTGGCTCTGCAGTTTACGGATTGATGCATTGGTATAAGTCACCGCATTCTTCTGCTTCTTAGAAGAGGCTTTGCCGCGGTTGTTCTTTGATTGCTGGGTTGTACGCGTCGTCTTCCGTGCAGTTGACTTCTTTTTCTGAGCGTAAGAAGGCATTGCTGCAACCCCCGCAAGCAACAAACAGATACTATATATAATAATGTGTTTCATTCTACCCTATTACATACTGAACAGTTTGGAGAAGATGTCCGTCGCCTCAATCTGCTTATACTTCGACGGCAGCGTTGTTTCCAAGCTCCACTTCGACGAGGTCGATGGTTCATCCATGTCTAGGATCATCGTCACCTTCTGCGCTTTCTTCGTGGCCGTGGTCTGGAAAGTCAACTCCTCGTAAGACGGGAACGCCTTTGTGCCCACAGCTTTGAACTTCGAATATTTCATCGTGAGCGTTGACTTGCCGTGCTGTGCAGACGAATAAGACGCTTTTACATCGTTGATCTGTCCCGACTCGCGGTCTGCATTCCACAAATAAGAGAGACTTCCGCTCACGAGACTGACAGGCACCGTCTGTGCAGCGCCACTGAGGTCAGCCTTAAACTTCGACACATCGCCTTCGCCCACCGTCTTCTTTCCCGGGAGGAAGAGCTGGTTCCAGAACAGAGCCTGGAGCGCATAGAAGTCAAGACCATTGGCACGCAGAAAGTCAAGTTTGTTGTAATCTTCCTTGACATATTGCTTGTGCAGACGGTCCACCACAAGGACATAGTCGGGCGTGAACTCCAAGCGCCCCACCTCCGTGTGGATGAGTGGTACAAAGAGTTGGATACGAATCATCTGATCCTTACGCATGTGCAAGCTGCCGGGCACCGACACATCCTTGTCGCCCATCGTAGCCGAGAACGTGAGGTCGGCAACGATGTTATCAGCCGTCACCTTACGGTCATTTACCTTCTCCACGAAAGCGAAAGAGGATGTCTTTATAGCCTTCGTCGTTGTCTCGACATTATCTGTCTTTGAGTTCTTCGTAGTTGTAGGCAATGCAGCCTCCGTATCTTTGACCGCCATCTTGTTCGTGCCACATGAGGCAAGCAACAATGTTGAGACGGCAATTATTCCCAATCGTATATTCTTCATTACTTTATCTTCTTTTGATACAATCTTATTTTCTTTTCCAATGCCTTGGCATCACCTCCGTGCTTCACCGCCTGCTGCAGGAAGTTGACAGAAGACTTATAGTCGCCAAGCTGCGCATAGATCTCTGCCGCATGTTCATAGAGTGTACAATCTGTGGCACTGTCGGTAGAGAACTTCATCGTCTGGTCGATATAAATCTTTGCATCCGCATAACGCCCGAGCTTATAGAGCACCCAGGCGTAAGTGTCGAGATAGGTAGCATTTTTCGGCTCCGCAGCAATGGCTTTGGCACTCATCTGCTCCGCCTTATCGAGATTGGCACCGTCGACACTGAGGAAATAAGCATAGTTGTTGAGCGTAGGGGTGTTGTCTGGCTTATACTGCAGGCAACTGTCGTAAGCGGCATAAGCCTCTTTGTTCATTCCTTTGGAGTGATAAATCTCACCCATGATAGAATAGAGATCCGACACGATGTCCGGACTGCTCTGGTCATTGATGAAGGCCGTGCCTTTCTTCATCGCAGTCAGTGCCCCGTCGTCATCTTTGAGATAATAACGCGAGAGGCCGGTGAAAAAATAGAACGCAAGCTCATTAGGATTATAGAGCATGCCGGGCTCACTAAGCGCAGCAATCGTCTTCCAGTTCTGCGACGGCCACTTGTCCTGGATGAGTTGGATGCGCGCGCCCGCATTGTCGGGCTGCAACTTAAGCAGATCCGTCAAGGCATTATCAATAGAATCTTTCGGGAACTTCTTCAGCGTATAATAAGCCGCCTTGAGCTGTGCCACAGTCGTATCGCGCGGCACGACCTGCTGCACCTGCTTGAAGAGCTGCACAATCTTCGTGGAGTCGCCACCCTTCTTTTCATTCTGCTGGATAGCGTTTCTGAAGAACTGGATACGTGTATCCGATGGCGTCTCCTTACCTAAGAGGAGCTTGTCCATCATCGCCTGTGCCTGAGCATCCTGTCCCGTCTCATTATAGTAGTCGTACATACAGCTCTGTGCCATAGCATTGTCGGGCTCCGTCTTCAGTACTGCCGTATAGATGTCGTAAGCCTCCTGCTGCCGTTTATGCTGCATGAGCCAGTTGCCAAGCATCAGCTTGAAGTTGGGATCGTTGGGGTGACTGTCTGCAAGACCTTTGAGCGTGGCATAAGCGCCCTTCGCATCACCTTTCAGTTCATAGGCGTTCATACGCATCATCGACAGTTGGTCACTCTCTCCATCGACCTGCTCCAAGCGGTTGATGGCATCGAGCATCTTGTCGTAGTCTTTCTGCTGACGATAAAGTTGCACGAGAATAGTCAGTACATCGTCGCGGTCACGATGGCCTTTATACAACTTCTCATAGGCCTCCGTGGCCTTGGCAAAGTTGCCTGTGCCGATATACATCTGCGCCACACGCTCCTGATAAGTATCGTTGTCGGGCTCAAGCGTTGCCGCAGCTTCATAATCACGAAGCGCCAACGTGTCCTTGTCTTTGGATGCATTATACTCCGCACGCATGAAATGAGCCACAGCGGAATTGGGATTGATCTGCAGGCATGAGTCGATATACATCATCGACGAGTCGGCATTGCCCTTCTCCCGTTGCTGCACAGCTTTGAGGAAACGCTCACCGAAGACGCTGTCCTGTTCATAAGTCAACGCCTGAACCGGCTTAGCAGTGACTTTCTTCTTGTCATTTCCCAATATGGATGATACTGCAATGGTATGACTGAGAACAACAGCCAACACCAACACAGCCAATTGTAATGCGTGTTTCTTCATTTATTTACTCTTGTAGGATCTTCATCTTCGAGCGCTTATTTCACACCCGTGTGTCCGTAGCCGCCTGTACCCCGTTCCGTCTCATCGAGAATCTCCACCTGTTCCCAGGAAGCTGTCTCGTACTTGGCAATAATCATCTGTGCAATACGCTCCCCGGCATTGATGACGAAGTCTTCATTGGAGAGGTTGATGAGCAGCACCATCAGTTCGCCACGATAGTCAGCATCTATCGTACCCGGTGTGTTGAGCACCGTGATGCCGTGCTTCAGTGCAAGCCCACTGCGGGGGCGCACCTGTGCCTCGTAGCCCTCGGGGAGGGCGATGCGCAGACCCGTGGGAATGAGCCGACGCTCCAAGGGTTTCAACGTGATAGGAGACTCGATATTGGCGCGAAGATCCAACCCCGCGCTCTGACTGGTAGCATATTCCGGCAATGGCTGCCGACCGATGTTTACGACTTTGACTTTCACCATAATAATGCAAAATTACGCAATTTCAAAGAGATAACTCACTTTTTGCCTCTTAAAAAGACGAAAAGCCACAAAATAAGCGTAACTTTGCCGGAAAGGAAGAAGATTATGAACTGGCAACAACTCATCAGCAATAAAAGGCTCGGGCAGGAGGAACGCCACCCGCTTCGCCACGACGACCGCTCAGAATTCAAACGCGACGGCGACCGACTTATCTATTCGGCTCCTTTCCGCCGCCTTCAGAACAAGACGCAGGTGTTCCCGCTCCCGGGCAGTGTCTTTGTGCACAACCGTCTCACCCACTCCATCGAGGTCTCGTCGTTAGGCAAGAGCCTCGGTGATGATGTGGCGCGCCGACTCATCGACAAACACCCCGAACTGCGCAACACGCTCTTCGAAGAGATAGGTACCATCGTGCAGACAGCGGGCTTGGCGCACGACATGGGCAACCCGCCGTTCGGTCACTCTGGTGAGAAAGCTATCCAGACCTTCTTCACGGAGGACAACGGCAGTTTCCTGAAAGCAAAAGTCTCACCGGCATTTTGGGACGACATCACTCATTTCGAAGGCAACGCCAACGCTTTCCGCCTCCTCGCTCACCAGTTTGTTGGCCGTCGGCCCGGTGGCTTCGTCATGACTTATTCGACCCTTGCCTCCGTCGTCAAATATCCGCGCTCCAGCAGTCTCGCAGGAGACTATGGCAAGTTTGGGTTCTTCGCTTCTGAGGCACCTATCTATGAGAAGATTGCCAACGAGCTGGGTATCATCAGGTTATCAGCCGATGGAGAGCCCCTGAAGTATGCGCGTCACCCGTTGGTCTATCTCATGGAGGCTGCCGACGACATTTGCTATGAGATCATGGATATCGAGGACTCGCACAAGCTCCGCATCCTGTCCTTTGACGAGACGCGCGACCTGCTGTTAGGCTTCTTTGACGAGGATACAAAACGGCATATCCTCAGCCGACTGAAGGAAGACGGAGTGACGGATGAGAACGAGCAAGTGGTCTATTTCCGCGCCTGCGCTGTAGGCAAGCTGGAGCATGCCTGCGTGGAGACGTTCGTCGAGCACGAGGAAGACATTCTCAACGGATCCTTCCAAGGAAGTCTCATCCAGCATATCGCTGAGCCACAGCGCGAGGCTTACCAACGTTGTGTGAAGACATCGTATCAGAAGATTTACCACTCCAAGCCCGTGCTCGACGTGGAACTGAGTGGTTACAAAATCATGGAGACGCTCATGCGCACGTTCATCGGTGCCGCCATGCATCCGGAGAAGTTCCACTCCCAGCAGCTCATCAACCGTTTCTCCTCACAATACGATATCCACAGTGATGACCTCGAGACCCGCATCATGGCAGTGCTCGACTTCATCAGTGGCATGACCGATGTCTATGCCCTCGATATCTATCAGAAGATCAGCGGAATAGCGCTGCCGATAGTATAAAACATAGAGCTGGGTATCACAAGACTTTGCTAGGACTTAACCTAGCCCGGCTCTACTCCTTCTATACTCCGTCGGTGTACATCCATAGATGTTCTTAAAGGCTCGTACAAAATTAGAATAGTCGTTGTAGCCGCATTTATCTGCTATCTCAGCAAGGCCCATGTGTGGATATTTATCCAAAAGCCTCTGTGCCCTCTCTATTTTCACATGCTGGACATACGTCGTCGGAGTGCTGCCTGTAATGGCGTTAATCTTACGGTAGAACTGTCGGCTGCTCATACACATAGTAGACGCTATGTTTGCTATGTCTACAGCCTTGTTACGATTCAAACAGAGATAGATATAATCAGTCACTTTAGCAAGGAAACGACGGTCTAGATCAGAGAGATGGTATTCTCCCTGACTGTGCATTTCTGCCTTCTCACTGAACTTACTATAGAGATGCTTATGACGGTCTATCAGCATCTCTACCCGGGTACGAAGTTCATCAGGGTTGAAAGGTTTCGTAAGATAAGCATCGGCTCCGGCCTTCAAGCCTTTGATGCGTTCTTCCTCTGTTACCTTTGCTGTAATGACGATAATAGGAATATGGTCGATAATCTCATTACTTCTTACTTTTCTGCACATCTCCAAACCGTCCATTCCCGGCATCATCAAGTCGGTGATGATAAGATCAGGTACAAGCTCTATAGCCCTCGCCAATCCTTCGTCCCCATTATTAGCGTAAGAAACCGCATATCTGTCAGAGAACTGCGAACCGATATAAGAAGCAATGCTAAGATTATCCTCAATGATGAGTAGCCTTAACTGAGCCTCATCGTTTTCGCTGTCTTCAAGTTGTGTATATATTTCCGGCAGAAGCGGGATATTCTTCTCTTCTGCATTCGCCACTTGCAGGCTACTCTCATTGCGTATCGGCAAACTGACATGAAACGTTGTACCGGCTCCAGCCTTACTGTCTACCACGATCTTTCCGCCAGCAGCATCTATAATCTGCTTCACAAGCGCCAGACCTACTCCCGTTCCGATATTTTTCACATTGCTTTCTCCTTGATAGAACGGCTCAAAGGCATGAGCGATGACCTCTTTACTCATCCCCACGCCCGTGTCGTTTACATCTATCCGATACCATTCGCCTTCCTTCCAAGTTGCAACGCCCACTTTCCCATAATCAGGCGTAAACTTAAAAGCATTAGAGATGAGATTATTCAGCATCTTATTCAAATAGTCAGGCACAAAATCCATCTCTACATTCTCCCTGGATAAATATTGTAGTTCAATGTTTCGTTTCTTGGCGTATTCTCGATAGCTCTCTACAACCATCGCGATATATGACGTGATATTTCCATGTCTCCAACTGGGGTCCCCGACAGCCGATTTTATCTTAGAGATGTCCAAGAGTTGGTTGATAAGAGTCAGCAAAGCCTTACCCTGACGTTCGATAGTCACAGCTTTATTTCTGACGTCACCACTGTCTTCCTTTTGCAGATCATGGCTCAACCCAAGAATAACAGTGAGCGGCGTACGAAACTCATGCGTGATATTGGTAAAGAAGTTCTCTCGCACCAACGAAAGTCTCTTCAATGCCAAATGGTTACGTCGGTGGATGCGTTGTATATAGTGGAACACAGCTAAGGTTCCGATCAATACAATCACGATAAAACCCAGGATGATATCCCCCACTCTACTTGCCATCTTTTGTTGCTGCAACCGCTGTCTAGCCTTATCTACCTCTCTATGCTGATTGTTTCGCTCAATGCTCAGGCTAATGTTTTGTATATGATTCACCTTTTTCATATCCACCAAACTGTCATTCATAGCAGTGGCATACTCATAAGATGACAATGCCTTAGAATAGTCTCCTAGGCGCTTATAATACTGATAATATAAATCATAGATGTCAGCCAAATGTTCCTTTGATTTGATAGCTTTAGCTTTTTCTTTTGCCGTTTCAAGATAGGCCAATGCCTTGGTCTCTTGTCTCGTCTTTAGGTAGATTCCAGCCAGAGCAATGAGCGCATTGAGCGCATGCCACTCATCCTTTGATGCTTGCATCAATTGATACGCCGATTCATATTCCTTCGTAGCATTGTCGTATTGTTGGGTCTTCTCATAGAGCGAACCAAAATAGGTATGACAGAGCGCAATGCCTAGCTCGTTGTCGTCTGCCATATTAAGCGCCATCGACTTCCGGTAATAAGCCCAAGCCGAATCTAACTCCCCACGTTTCTCTAATATAGACCCAAGATTGGCATAGTTGATTGCTTGCCCGGTATTACTATGCAGTTCACGCTCACCAGCCAGAGCGATGCGCAGGGCGCTGTCTGCCCGAGCATAGTTGCCCAACGACAGATAGATATTACCCAATCCATTGAGCGACATCACGCGATTCTTTTTAGCGGTAAACGATGTGTTAGTACTCCTCTCACACATTTTCCAAGCCATATAATGATAACTTTGAGCAGCATCCAGCACGCCCATGCGCCTGTAATCGGTACCTATATTATTGAGGGCCTTAACCCATTCCAAAGTGTCGTCAATAGACTCCGCTTGCTTCAACCCTTCATTGTGAATGCGCAAGGCTTCCTCAAAACGACTATTATTGCGGAGATCCGTGCCCTGTTCCCCGAGAGCAACAATACTTCCAAGCACCTCTCCTTCGCTTTGAAGTTTCTTCTGCAGCTTTGTAAGGGAATCTATACCGTTGACAGAATGCACAATACTATCAGCTCTCTCGGTCTTTGAAAGTAATAGTCTTCTTCTCCTTCGCACATGATACGAAGAAGAGACAAATCAATATGGGAAACGGCAATATATAATGAACTGTTCTCATATACATATACACTGAGCAATGATTTCTACAAAGGTAAATAAATACTCTCGAATATTCAAAAGTTCCAATCATTATTTTCGTTCAATATCCAATTTATTTCTATACGAAGGCTGGACGCCGCAAAATCTAACAAATGCAAATGTGTCACATCAATTAATTAATACTCAGTGTGTTACTTAAATATCATGTCCGATGATGCCAGACACGAGAAAGCAAAAAGTCCGATGGAGCAAGGAGGTTGGCAAGATTTTCAAAGCTAATTTTTCCATACATTCTTAACTTTGCAAATGCAAGAAATGAGAGATCGGAGAAGATAGAGAAGCGATAAATCAATATATAGAAACCAATAATAATAATAAAGATGACAAAACACAAGACTCTATTCAGCAGAAATGGGCATACGCTCGTTTACCTACTATTGTTAGTAGTCTGTCTTTGTACACGTATTTTATCAGCACATGGACAGAATGTAACCATCTCTCCTTCTTCCGGCAGCCTGATTGCTGGCCTCACAGGCGAGAACGAGGTAGGATTCAGCTACGGCTGGTCTTCTCTCTGGAGGCACACCCAGTTGCCATTGACTCTTTTCGTCTCCGACCATCCTACTATCTCGGAGACGGGCATCCTCTATGATCCGGCAGGCAATATTGTGCTGGATAATGACGTGAACACAAATAAGTATGTGATATGTGGAGGAAGCCCCGCAACGACAAATACCCACATGAGCATTTCCTTACCGAAAGGTTACCGCTTCACAGGCTACAAGATTGTCCTGCTCAACAACATCGGTTATCAGAGAAACTTCCATAACATGGAACTGACTGCCATGAGCAAGACGTTTGGCGAGATGGACAGCAGCTTCAAGAATTATTTGACTACTGTCGTCACCATGCCCGCCCAGACCGACAGTAAGGAGTATGTCGTGGAACGCACAAGCAAGACCGAGACAGATATGGGCAATAACCTATATTTCTATTTCGGACACAAAGATAAAGGTTTCTATGCAGCCACCATCAAGAGCATCGAGCTATATTTCACGGCAGAGCATGCTTTCAATGTGGAAGGTACGCCCGAGTCACCCGCCAGCATTATCGCAGAAGGTGTGAACATAGTGGAGACTCCGTTCAATACAGGTAAGCTCGACCTCGGTGTGTTGAAAAACAACACAAAGAATGGAGAGACCTACTTCAGCTACAATTATACGGCCGTGCAGGAGCTGACAGCCTACAACTACCTCTATCAGGCTGATGCCGTAACTACAGATTATAAGTTGCCTTCAACAGCAGGATCGGGCAAGATTCAGACACTGCAGAACGATGGCAAGCTATATTATGCGCTCGGCAATGGTACCTATTACATTGAAACCCCGACCTCTACCACAGACCAGACTGGCAAGAGAATTCCTCTTGGCTTCCGCATCACCGGTGCTAAGATCCATGCACACTATGGCAAGGCGGCGGCGGCATCCACGCTAACCTATGATGGTAATATTGGGACGATCTCTGCTAGGAGAAGGAACCAAACCTATTATCTGCAAACCGATGGTTTCTGGAACACGAATGTGAAGGTCAACTGGTTCCTTAACAAGCAAGGGAAGCTGAAGAGCGGGAACATGTATCTTTATGTATATGCTTCCTCTAGCTATAGCGGAACAGTCTATGCACTATATGGCACTACCGACGTCAGCAAAGCTTCAACCTTCTCGCTGAAGAATGGCCAACTAATGTATGGAGATAAATATGTTATCGCCTATGACTTAAATGGTCGGGCGCAAGTTTCCAGCAACAGCAATTATGCTGTTTCCTGGAATAAGATCTCCTCGTCGGCTAATAACCCGGCATTTTCTCCCTCCAACTTCAAGATCTCAGTCTATGGCACCAATGCTAACGATGTGGTGGAGATGGCGAACATAAGCTCTAGTACGAAGGATATTTCTCTCGCGGTTGAAGATTTGAACAACGATGCTGTGAAGTTTACGATTGAAGGTCTGGAAGATGGCACGAAAGCGCTGATCACTTATAGCCTTGACATTGAGGCGCTCAATCCTTTTATCAATACGCTCGATATCGTTTGCAAGTCACCGAAAGCCTCAGTTCCCGAACTTATCCAGCAGTTCACCAGCAACGACTTCCAGGTTGCTGGCGGTGAGTTCGTCTTCTATGTGCCTTCCGACTTCGTCGATGCCGGTCAGACGTGTAAGTTCACATTCCAGAACCTGACAAGCAAGTATATGGATGAGACCTACGGACATGGCACAACAGGCAATGCCCGCAACTATTTTGTCAAGTCTGAATACTATAACTCTTTCGGGGATGGAAAACAGTACAATGCGACAGGCAATGAAGAGGCGTCTACAAAGGTGAAGACCGAACAGTGCGGCGACAAGCCCTTCAAGTACAATAACGCCGATGAGCTCGCCAACACAACGCAAGGCGTCACAGAAGCCTCTCTGGTAGAGAATCCTTATTCCAATGAGCTCTACCTCTCTCAAGGCGGAAAGTTCACTGAGGATATAGAAATTGCTATCGATGGAGAAAAGCAATGCTATCTCTTCACGGGTGACGAGACTCGCTACAACATCGCCCCGACGACAGCGCTCGAGCATCGTGCATACGCTTACTATCTCATGGACATCCAATTGACGAAGAAAGATTACGAGGCTCAGCGCAACCTGAAAGAGCTCTATAAGGCTACTTGCTATGACAACCATACGGAGAAGCCGATGTATGGCGCCACTTTTGAGGCTTATGAGACCGGTCATCTGGGAGAAGCCGGTTATCTCATTCCCAGCTCAAAGGCTTATCTGACCGTCGCGATGATGGCGAAAGCGCTGAAGTCTGCACTGACAGAAGCCAATGCAGAGACTAAACAGGTGCTCTATCTCGACTTCACTGATCTCTACTCTGTTTCCGTAGAGAGTAAAGAGAATATGGCTGCCATGAAGAATGTCCTCAACCCCAACGTGCTCATCTTCTTCCCAGAGCGCACAAACTACAACGAGGACAACTACGTGCAAAAAACTCAAAGCGGTAGCTATCGTGCCTGCAAGAACATCGTCATCACCGACAAGCAGCCATTCTTCGCGCCCTACAAGATTACTGTGCCTGCAGAGAACTACGCTACTTATACTCGTCTGATCACGGTTCCTAATAATGGCAAGGTAGCACGAGCCAGCATCATCCTGCCCTTCTCACTCGATCTTCAGGATGGCATGCACACGAATATAACAGATGATCGCTGTGCCTTCAAGGTAACTCAGATGAAGGAGAGCGGCTGTATCGCGCTAGATGAAAACGAGGCAAACACCTTAACCGACTATAAAGGCAAGGCACAGTTTGTTCCTGTTACAGCCAACAGCACTACTCCGAACATGCCATATATGGTGGAGGTCACGAACGCTCCCGACGACGAGACCGTTTCGTTCATCGCTACCCAGTACGGCTCTGATGTTGCAGCGACCTGTCCCTCGACGAACGATGATGCTTCCTGCACAATGGATAAAGATAACTACACCTTTACGGGGGGACTTCTACAGGTTCCATCAGCAATGATTTCTATTCTTTCACCTGCTATGGATCTTACTCTGGTAAGAAATACGACAAGACGGGCAACTACTATTACTTTGCGAATAACCAGTTCTTGAGATCACGGGATCTGAGTGCTAACTATTCTTATGTCTATATCTATCCGTTCCGCGCCTACTACAACTGCGAGAGCAATGTTGTAGGAGCCAAGGGACTCACTGCATTCAGCGTCACTTATGAGGATTTGTCAGCAACGACAGGTATCGACTTAATTACGAAGGATGAGAATGCTGACCTCTCCATCCAGAGCATTGTCGGAGGACTGATTCTCAAAGCTAATAGCGACGTGGACGTTAAGATATTCAGCTCTTCTGGACAACAGGTCTTTGCCAAGAACCTTAAGAACGGTCAACAAACAGAACTCTCACTGACAACCGGCATCTATGTGGTGAACGGCAAGAAAGTAGCAGTTTATTGATGTGGTTAATTAAAACGGAAGAAAGATGAAAAAGAAATATTATTTAAAGCCGGATGTTCAAATCATCCGAGCATTTGAACCGGATAGCCTCATGGGAACCCACAGTTTTCCTGATGCTGATGCAAAACGGCGACCTTTCATCAACGACATAGATGCAGAAGCATTCCAGCCTCGAAAATTCAACTATGAGAAGTTCGAGCCATGGGCTGACTATAAAGAAGACAAGTAGAAGATTGAAAGAAGAACTCTTTTAAGTTGGAAACGCTCCTCTGGGAACCTATATGATTAGCCCCGGACGACGATAACCGTTGTCAGGGGCTTTTTAAAGGTTCGTTTTATTTCTTCGGCATAGGCATCTTCAGTGCCTCAGGGTGCTCTGCCACGAAACTGTTGATGTGGCGAATGCGCTTCTCCTCAAAGATCTCATCGACCGCAATGAGGATACCGCTCTCCTCCACGTCACCAAACTCATAGTTGACAGCAGAACCAAAGAACTTCATTGTCGGGCTGAGGTTCATGTAAGCATTGACCAATGGCGGGATATTATAGCCGAGCTCTCTCACCTGGTGGTTGAGCAAGCGATAGTCTTTCTTGAAATCAGACTCATAGAAGAGCTGCTTCAACTCATCCACCGGTGTGTCAATCTTCACCGGCTGGATAGGCACGACGAGATGCTCATTGTCTCCAAAATGCTTACGAAGGAAATAAAGAATCATATCGCGGCCACGACGCACAAACGACGGATACATCGTCATCTTGCCGAGGAAATACTTACAACGAGGATTGATGACCGTAAGCGCACCCAAACCATCCCACAGGTTGTCGAGCGCAAAGATACTCTTTGTGTTCTTTCTTACATTCTGATATTCCAAGGACACGAACGAACGGCCCAGCTCCACGGTATAGGGAGCATAGTCTTTCATAAACTCATCCGTGAAATGGAACATGTGGCTCATGGCGAGGTTCGGCTGGCCATCAGGCTTCAACTGCCAGTCCTCGCCGAAGAGATAGCGGTAGCCGCCGATGATCTCCTCAGCCTCCGGGTTCCACACGATGAGCTGCTTGCAACCATGGGGCATCGTGTCAAACTCATCAATATCCATGCTCTTTCCCGTACCTCCTCCTGCTGTGCGGAAGGCTATCTCTCGCAGTCGGCCAATCTCTTGCATGACATGCGGAGCTTCTGCAGCACGAATGACGTAAATCTCATTGTGGCTCTTGTTGGTTGTGCGCAGGCAACGGTCGGGCGTCAGCTCACTTTTCAACAGATCCTTACTGATGGGTTGGATAATATCTTCTTCCATAGTTGCTTTTATTGGTTGCGGTTACTCAGCGAGCAGGCCACGGGGACCTGCCTGCTGGTAGACCATATCTTCTACATAAACAGCCCACTGTCGCGGTGTACGGCTCTTGTCGAACGTCTGCCAGGGGATAGGCTTGCCGATGACGACACGGAAAGGCTTGTGGCGGTTGCGGTACATCTCATCGACGAGGAAGATCATCGCAATGTTGATCTTCAGGCCTAAGCGTTTCTGCCAACGGGCGATACGATAGAACCGCGCCGAGTTGTGACCACTGAAATAGATAGGCACGACATCACGATGATACTGCACGCTTTTCGATACGAACGTCTTCTTCCAAGGAATGTCATGGATGCGTCCGTTGATGAGTCGCGAGTTCAGTCCGGCGGGGAACATGACGATGTGGTTGTCACTTTCGAAAGCCGACTCCACCGCATCGGCAAACTTCTCACCGTTGCGCCCGGTCTTGTTGATTCCCACGCAGACAGGCCGCAGCCCCGGAAGGAACATCAGCAGGTCGTTGACGAGATAGCGGAACTTCCCGTCGTAGTGGCGTCCGATGATGGAGCCGAGACACACACCGTCCTGACCACCAAGCGGATGGTTGCTGACAAAGATATAGCGCTTACCGTCGTTCTTATCAGGCAGATTCTCTGCACCTTCTATCGTGACTCGCATGTCGAGATAACGCACGCATTCTTCGAGCCACTCCGTGCCCTCCTGGTTTCGATGCTGCCAAAGGAAAGCATTGACCTCGTCCTCATGAATGATGCGACGAAGCCAACTGATCAAGAAGCGAGGCACAAAACGAGCCTTATTGCCCATCTTGCTGCGCAATACCTTCTCTATGTCTATTGTTTTTTCTATGCTTTCTTCAGTCATAACAAAACTACGTTGCAAAAATAGCAATTTATTTTGTTATAGCCTTGCGTTTCGTTAGAAAAATATTATTTTTCTTCACTTTTTTGCATACGTAGCTTACAATTTATTGATAACATTCATCATTTGTTCGCCCAATCCTATCGTGTAACCCTGACTGACAAATACCACGCGGTTGAAGGTATCGGCTATGATGAACACGGGAAGCGTAGAAGTCGACAAATGCATCTGTTGCCTGATCTGCGAAAGAATTGCACCTTTATCGTCGATGCCATAGCTTACGGTAGAAGGCAGCGACCTAAACTCATCAAGCTGCTTGTATTTGTCATACTGGTCTTTATCGGGGAAGAGCAGCAATAGCTTTCTACCCCATTTCTCAAACTGTTGTTTCAAGGCTGAGATATCCCGCAGAGCGTGATTCGTTGGCTCCTGACCTACGCCCAGTACACCCACAATGAAATAGCCGCGGCCTGTAGTAGCCAGCACCGACTTCTGCTTTCCACTCTCGGCATCCGTATAAAGAGATTCTGAGTTGAAGGATCCCATAACCTGAACATCGTTAACCGACTGACGCATCACAAGATGGGTCTGTGTCGTATCACCCGGCGTGACCTTGAAGAATTGCAGGCGCGCAAGCACACCACCATTAGCCAGTCGTGTGCCGCTCACCATGAGATAATTGCCGGCGTCAACGGGAGCACCTTTCTGCAACAAGCTGTTATAGGTCGTACCCTCTGTCTCACCGTTGCCCTCATCATAATTCAACAGTTGAAGCTGTCCCTCATTATCAATCTTCGACAATGTGAAATGAGTGTAATAAGCCGGATTACCGACGCTCTTCGATTCAAGGTCAGCCATCACAATACCTTGCTTTACCGTTTTTGACTCACTGCTACCAAAGAGCAGCTCCCATCAACTTGTGCATGGCACCCATATCTATCCGGCCATTGCTTTGCAAAGCCCCAAACACTACTCCATCGGCTCCCTCTTGACGAGCCACACCAATGTCTGTTATCATTGCTTCCAACTCTTCAGAAGAATAGCAGAAGTCTCCTCCTCGAGGACGAATGATGACATGCAGACGTGTATGGGTCAGCAACCGACGTGCCAGACGAATCTCTCCTAAGGAAGGCGTCGTACCTCCCTCTGGGATCCCAGCGCACAGTTCCACGCGATCTGCGCCGCCTTCCTGTGCCTTCTTCGCGCTCTCTGCTCCATTGGCACAATTTTCTAAGACGTATTCCATAACTTATCTCTGACTACCGCAAAGTTACTGAAATAATGCCACCCCAACAAGTTTCTTGCCATATGTTTAGCACTTGCACAGCATATTGGTAAAATAAATCGCCATCGTTCGACACGTGACAGCCTATTGTTCGACACGTGACAGCAAATCATCCGACACGTGACAGCAAATTTTCGACCTGTACGGATGAAACAGTTCCTGCTGCATATGGGTAGAAGTGCCTCGGAGAGGCACACTTATTCATAACCCCAGTCTAAGGAGCGCAGCGACGCAGACTGGGGTTTAGGATCGAGCGAGAGAACCTGACTACCTGCCTCGGAGAGGCAGACTGCACGAAGTGCGCTATGTCTTTAATAGATTGTATCGTCAACATAGCGCGCCAAGGCGCAGTCAGCCTCTCCGAGGCTGGAAATCAAGTATCCGCACACCGTCAAAAATCCCCAGACTGCAGTCGCTATCGCTCCTTTAGTCTGGGATTATGCAGAGCGTGCCTCTCCGAGGCACTTTCTTAAACAAACATTCGTTTCAACCGTACAGATCGCAAATTTTCCGGCGTTCGACGAACAATCGTTCGACGTTCGACAGCCAATCGTTCGACGTTCGACAAACAATCGTTTGGCGTTCGGCAAACAATCGTTCGGCGTTCGACAAACAATCGTTCGGCGTTCGGCAAACAATCGTTCGACGTTCGACAGCAAACAACGATTCAATCGAAATCGCAATGCCATTCAACTGTAATCGGGAAGTCATTCAACTTTAATCGTGAGACCATTCAACTTTAATCGTGAGACCATTCAACTGTTATCATGAAACCATTCCACTGATATCGCACCAGTATATCACTTCAACAAGGGCTTCTTTTCTTCTAATCTATACAATTTTGATAAAAAAGTGGGGAAAAGTGGCGCAAAGTGGGGGAAAGTTTGTAACTTTGAACCCTGATATAGAAGACCGTTGCAATAAATATGTGTATAGAAGCTTTCTGATGCGCTTTTTAGGTAACATAGAGGCCAAGACAGACGCGAAGGGACGGGCGTTCCTTCCGGCACAGTTCCGCAAGGTGCTTGCAGCATCTGGCGAGGAGTCGCTTGTGCTTCGTCAGGATGTCTTCGAGAACCTGTTGGTGCTCTATCCCGTGAGCGTCTGGAATGACCTCATGGACGAGATGCGCCGAAAGCTCTCTCGGTGGGACCGTCGTCAGCAGATGGCTTACCGTACGTTTGTCAGCAGTGTCGTAGAGCTCAGTATCGACGGCAGCGGCCGTATTCTCATTCCCCGTCCTTTCCTTGAGGCAGCCGGCATCAACCAGAGCATCCGCTTCGTGGGTATGGGCGACACCATCGAGATCTGGCCCGCTGACACGATGGAGACGATGAGCAAGGAGGACTTCAGCCAAGTATTGGATGAAGCCATGAAGGAGGAAAAGAACATGAAGGAGGAAAAGAATATGAAGAATATGAAGGAGGAATATGAAGGAGGAGCAAGATGACTGAGCCAGCCGTAACATACCATGTCCCCGTACTGCTCAATGAGAGCATCGACGGTCTCGCCATCAAGCCGGACGGCATCTATGTGGATGTCACGTTTGGCGGAGGCGGCCATTCGCGTGAGATACTGAGGCGACTGGGGCCCGACGGCCATCTGTTCAGTTTCGACCAGGATGCTGATGCAGAGAAGAACATCGTCGACGACGACCGATTCACGTTTGTTCACTCCAACTTCCGCTGGCTCGCCAACTGGATGCGCTACTACGATATAGAGCATATCGACGGGCTGCTCGCCGACCTCGGCGTGTCGAGCCATCATTTCGATGACGCGGAGCGCGGCTTCTCGTTCCGCTACGATGCACCGCTTGACATGCGCATGAACCGCGAAGGCGGGAAGACGGCAGCCGACATTGTGAACAACGACACACAGGAACAGCTTGCCGACATCTTCTATCTCTACGGAGAACTGAGGCAGTCGCGACAGATAGCTGCCACCATCGTCAAGGCGCGCACGCAGAAACCGATCCTCACAACACAGGATTTTCTGCAAGTGGTAGATCCGCTCTTCCGCCGCGAGAAGGAGAAGAAAGACATGGCACGTCTCTTCCAGGCGCTCCGCATCGAAGTGAACCACGAGATGACAGCACTCTCGGAGATGCTTACCTCAGCCACGAGGCTGCTTGCCGAAGGCGGACGCCTGAGCGTCATCACCTACCACTCCCTCGAAGACCGCATGGTGAAGAACGTCATGAAAACGGGCAACGTGAACGGCAAGGCAGAGGAAGATCCGGTATATGGCCGCAAGCCCAGTCCATACCGGCTGGTCAACAACAAAGTGATTGTCCCTTCAGCTGAAGAGATCGAACGTAACCCACGAAGCCGGAGCGCTAAGCTCAGGATCGCGGAAAAACTCTAAAGCCATGGAAGAGAAAGAAAAGGAAAATATCAAAGAAGATATCAAAGATAAAGAGAAGAAGATCGAAGATAAGGAGAAGAAGATTGCGTCCAACATCAAGGCTGAAGCCGAAGAGATAGACAAGTCACTCTCCGAGGTCATCCGCGAGCAGGCCACAGAAGACGAGGCGCCCCAGTCAAGGACATTCTCTCTGAGAAAGATTCTCGGTGGCGACATCCTCAGCACATCCTTCATGCGGCGGCAGATATGGCTCTTCCTGCTTATCGCGCTTTTCATCGTGGTATATATCGCCAACCGATATTCCTGCCAGCAGGACATCATTGAGATTGATGCCTTGCAGAAGGAACTGAAAGATGCAAAATACAAGGCACTCTCAAGCAACAGTAAACTGACGGAGGAGAGCCGACAGAGCAATGTCCTCGACATGCTCAAGAACAACAAGGACAGTACGCTGAAGCTGCCGACGCAACCGCCTTACATCATCACAGTGCCGGATAAATGAGCAAGATTATAATGATCATTAATGAGTAAGTTCAACTACGATAAAATAATGCCGCGCTACAGTGTCATCGCTTTTCTGTTGACGCTTGTAGCCGTTTTAGTCCTCGCACGCGCCGGTTATATCATGACAGCGAAGAAGGGCTACTGGATGGCAGTGGCTAAGCGCGTGCGTCAGGACAGCGTGAGGACGCAGCCCACGCGTGGCAATATCCTTGCCTGTGACGGCCAGCTCCTCGCCTCCTCGCTCCCGGAGTTCAAGATATATATGGACTTCAAGCAGCTGCACGACGCCGGCACTGACTCTCTGTGGCATGTCAAGCTCGACAGTATCTGCCTGGGCCTGCACCGTATTTTCCCCGAGCAGAGTGCTGCAAAGTTTAAGGCTGTACTTGTGAAAGGCTACAACAGTCGTCGCACATCGGGTCCGCACAAAGGCGAACGCCTGCGCAACTATGAGATATGGCCCAAACGCATCGACTATAACACGTACAGTCAGGTGTGCGAGCTCCCTGTCTTCCGACTTTCGAAGCTCAAGAGTGGCTTTCATGCAGAGGAGCTCAATGCGCGTGAGAATCCTTACGGCTCCTTAGCTAAGCGAACGATCGGCGACGTACTGCTCACCGAAGAGAACGGACGTTCGGCCCGCTATGGTCTGGAGCTGAGCTACGACTCATTGCTCAAAGGCTCTTATGGCATCGTCAGCCGACAGAAGGTGCTCGGCAAGTTCCTCAGCATCACCGACACACCGCCTATCAACGGCAGCGACATCGTGACAACGATCGATGTGGGCATGCAGGATCTCGCTGAGCGGGCACTTGAGAATAAGCTTAAAGAGATCGACGGCAGCGTCGGCGTAGCCATTGTCATGGAGGTTGGCACGGGTGACATCAAAGCCATCGTTAACCTGGAGAAGTGTGAGGACGGCTCCTTCCGCGAGATACAGAGCCATGCCGTGAGTGACCTTCTGGAGCCGGGCTCCGTGTTCAAGACTGCTTCCGTGATGACGGCCCTGGAAGATGGCGTCTGCGATACATCGTTCCAGATTCCTACCGGCAACGGTATCTGGCATATCTACGGACGAGACATGAAAGACAGCCACTGGCGCTCGGGCGGCTATGGCACAATCTCGCTCGGACGAGCCATGGAAGTGAGTTCCAATATCGGTGTAAGCTATGTCATCGATAAGTTCTATCACAACGATCCTGCGAAATTCGTGCGTGGCATCTACCGCACAGGCATCGACGGCACCGGTGTGAAGATTCCTATCGTGGGCCATGCCTCTCCGATTATCCGCATGCCGAAGAAAAACAAGCGCGGCGAATGGCTCAACTGGAGCAACACGGCCTTGCCATGGATGAGTATCGGCTACGAGACGCTCATACCACCTATCTATACATTGACATTCTACAACGCCATCGCCAACAATGGTCGCATGATGCAACCACGGTTTGTGAAGAGTGCCATCAAGGATGGAGACACCATCGCTACCTTCCCGCCTCAGGTCGTAAAAGGCAAGGAGCACATCTGCTCTGACCGTACACTCCATATCGTGCAGGATCTCTTGCGCCGAGTAGTCACCAACGGCACAGGTAAGAAAGCCTGCAGTCCTAACTACTGGGTGTGCGGCAAGACAGGTACAGCCATGATTGCCAGCAACGGTAACTATAAAGGCACGGCTCACAGTCTGCTCTCCTTCGCAGGATGGTTCGGTCAGAAAGACCGGCCTTACTACAGTTGCATTGTCTGTATCCAAAAATACGGACTGCCTGCCTATGGTTGGATGAGCAGTGAAGTGTTCCGTGAGATTGCTGATGGTATCATGGCAAAGTATGTGAGATACGACGTCAGCGATGCACGCGACCCCAACTCACAGATGATCCCCGACGTGAAAGCCGGGAACATTCTGTCTGCCGACTATGTACTCTCCACGCTCGGCATCGCGACCTACTCCAATTATCCGTTCAAGATGGACGAGACACAGCCTGTGTGGGGCGTCGCCGATCGCAGACGCGGCAGCGTGAAGCTCATCAAAGAGGGCACAGAAAAGCCGCACGTCATGCCTGATGTACATGGAATGGGCGCCCGCGATGCTGTATTCCTCGCTGAGTCGAGCGGTGTGAAATGTATCATCCAAGGACGAGGCAAGGTAACGGCTCAGAGCATCGCTCCGGGAGCAAAAGTAGGAAGAGGACAGAAATGCATCCTCACACTTCAATGATAACAAACATAATACATTTATAAGATGAAACTGCAGGAACTTATCAAGAACATCAAGCCGCTCCGCATTGAGGGCAGCACAGATGTAGACATCACGGGAGTAAACATCGACTCACGTAAGATCAAGGATGGTCATCTCTTCGTAGCCATGAAAGGCACACAGACAGATGGTCATAAGTTCATTCCTAAGGCTTTGGAGCTTGGCGCCAAGGCTATTCTCTGCGAGGACATGCCTGAGACCCTTCAGGATGGCATCACCTATGTTCAGGTAGAGAGTACAGAAGATGCAGTAGGCAAGGTGGCAACACTGTTCTATGGCGATCCATCGAAGCATCTGAAGCTCGTCGGTGTGACAGGGACAAATGGCAAGACCACCATCGCCACATTATTATATAATATGTTCCGCGAGTTCGGTTATCGCTGCGGACTGATGTCTACGGTATGCAACTATATCGACGGTAAGCCTATCCCCGCTGACCACACGACACCGGACCCCATTGAACTCAATGAGCTTCTCGGTGAGATGGTGAAAGCCGGATGCCAGTATGCTTTCATGGAGTGCTCCTCGCACGCCATCCATCAGAAGCGTATCGGCGGACTGAAGTTTGCCGGTGGTATCTTCACGAATCTCACGCGCGACCACCTCGATTATCACAAGACATTTGAGAACTACCGCAATGCGAAGAAGGCCTTCTTCGACGGTCTGCCGAAGTCGGCTTTCGCCATCACGAATGCCGACGACAAGAACGGCATGATCATGGTGCAGAACACGAAGGCTACCGTGAAGACCTATTCAATCCGTCAGATGGCTGACTTCCGCGCACGCATCATCGAGATGCACTTCGCCGGCATGTACCTCGACATCGACGGTCATGAGGTTGGCGTACAGTTCATCGGCAAGTTCAATGTCTCCAACCTCCTCGCTGTCTATGGCGCCGCCCGCATGTTGGGCAAGGACCCGGAGGAGATCCTTGTTGTGCTCAGCACGCTCCACAGTGTCAGTGGTCGCCTTGAGCCTATCCACTCTCCCGCAGGTTACACAGCTATCGTCGACTATGCCCACACACCGGATGCTTTGGAGAATGTGCTCAATGCCATCCACGAGGTGCTCGACGGCAAAGGACATGTCATCACCGTCTGCGGCGCCGGTGGCAACCGTGACCACGGCAAGCGCCCGCTCATGGCTCAGGAGGCAGTGAAGCAGAGCGACAAGGTCATCATCACAAGCGATAATCCCCGCTTCGAGGATCCGCAGGCTATCATCGACGACATGGTAGCCGGCCTCGACAAGGAACAGATGAAGAAGGTGCTGACGATCGTGGACCGTAAGGAAGCTATCAAGACAGCTTGCATGATGGCACAGAAAGGTGATGTCGTGCTTGTCGCAGGTAAAGGTCACGAGAACTATCAGGAAATCAAAGGCGTGAAGCATCATTTCGATGATAAGGAAGTTCTCCACGAAATCTTCAATAATTAGAAGTTATGCTATACTATCTTTTTAGATTCCTTGAGCAGTTCGGCATCTCGGGATCAGGAATGTGGAGCTACATCTCCTTCCGAGCCCTGTTGGCCCTCATTCTGTCTCTGATCATCTCTGCATGGTTCGGCGAGAAGTTCATCAAGTTCTTGAAGAGCAAGCAGATCACGGAGACCCAGCGCGATGCCAAGATTGACCCGTTCGGTGTCAAGAAGATTGGCGTGCCGTCGATGGGTGGCGTCATCATCATCGTCTCCATACTCATCCCTGTTCTGTTGCTTGGTCGACTGAGAAATATCTACCTCATTCTGATGATCATCACCACGGTGTGGCTCGGCTTCCTCGGAGGCCTCGACGACTTTATCAAGATTTTCCGCCGCAACAAGGAGGGTCTGAAAGGCAAGTACAAGATCGTGGGTCAGGTCTCTATTGGCCTCATCGTTGGTCTCGTATTGTGGGCCTCTCCCGATGTGAAGATGAATGAGAACCTCACTATCCAGCGGCAGAATGGCCAGGAAGTGGTGGTCAAGCATCGCGCCGTAGCCCATAAATCGCTCAAGACGACGATACCGTTCGTCAAAGGCCACAACCTCGACTACTCACGCATTATGTCTTTCTGCGGCAAGTATAAGACTGCTGCCGGATGGATTCTGTTCGTCATCATGACGATCTTCATCGTTACAGCTGTAAGCAATGGAGCCAACCTTAACGATGGTATGGATGGCATGTGTGCGGGCAACTCGGCAATCATAGGCGTGGCGTTGGGCATCCTTGCCTATGTGAGTTCGCACATGCAGTTTGCCGCCTATCTCAACATTATGTACATCCCCGGTTCCCAGGAGCTCGTGGTGTTCATGTGTGCTTTTGTCGGAGCTCTCATCGGTTTCCTGTGGTACAACGCCTACCCTGCTCAGGTCTTCATGGGCGACACAGGAAGTCTGACGATCGGTGGTATCATCGGTGTATGCGCCGTCATCATCCACAAGGAACTGCTGCTCCCGATCCTCTGCGGCATCTTCTTCGTGGAGAGTCTGTCCGTGATTGTTCAGGTATGGTACTACAAGCTCGGCAAGCGCAAGGGTGTCAAGCAGCGTATTTTCAAGCGTACGCCTATACACGACAACTTCCGTGTCACCCCGGAGCAGCTCGATCCCGACTGCAAGTACCTCATCAAGAGTCCGCGCTCGCCGAAGCATGAGTCGAAGATCACGATCAGGTTCTGGATCATCACCATCATCCTGGCGGCCCTGACCATCATCACATTGAAGATTAGATAAGAATAATCCTTTTAAGAGTGGGTCTATTCTCACATGGATATTTTCTCACACGGATCTTAAAGATCTTAAAGATTGTTACGCCGCTTTGCGGCTACACATACCCGTAGGGGCACCCCTAGTGGGCGCCCTCCACCGCGTAGCGAACAGCGTAGCTATCTTTAAAATCTTTATAATCCGTGTGAAAGAAAAATCTTCAGGCTAAATCATAAGCTTGTATATATCCAACAGAAGATTCAAGATAGTAGGATTAACAGATCAAAGAAAAATAATAACAAGAACATACTGTCTTTACAAGATATGAAACGCATTGTAGTTTTAGGAGCCGGAGAGAGTGGCGCAGGAGCCGCTGTTCTGGCAAAGAAAGAAGGTTTCGACGTGTTCGTTTCAGATACGTCAAAGATTAAGGACAAATATAAGAAGATGCTCGACGACCACGGCATTGAGTGGGAGGAAGGACATCACACTGAGGAGAAAATCCTCAATGCCGATGAGGTCATCAAGAGCCCGGGTATCCCCAAGGAGGCTCCGATGATTCAGAAGCTCATGAAACAGGGCACACATATCATCAGTGAGATTGAGTTCGCTGGACGCTACACCAACTCAAAGATGATCTGCATCACCGGCTCCAATGGTAAGACAACGACGACATCGCTCATCTACCACATCTTCAAGAAAGCCGGCTATGACGCAGGCCTGGCAGGCAACATCGGCCGCAGCCTCGCACTCCAGGTAGCAGAGGACCCGCACGAATATTACATCATCGAGCTCAGTTCGTTCCAGCTCGACAACATGTATGACTTCCGTGCGAACATTGCCATTCTGCTCAACATCACACCCGATCACCTCGACCGTTACGACTTCAAGTTTGAGAACTATGCCGATGCCAAGATGCGCATCACACAGAACCAGACGAAGGACGACAGCTTCATCTTCTGGAATGATGACCCCGTCATCAAGAAAGAGATGGAGAAGTTCGATATCCACGCCGTGCTGTGCCCGTTCTCTGAGATCAAGGAGGACGCTTCCGTAGCTTATATTGAGCAGGGAGAGTACAAACTTGAGTACCCCACTCCGTTCAATATGGAGCAGGAAGAGCTGTCACTCACTGGCAAGCATAATCTCTACAACAGTCTCGCTGCAGGCCTCGCAGCCAACATCAGCGGTATCAAGAAAGACATCATCCGCAAGAGCCTCAGCGACTTTCCTGGTGTGGAGCATCGCCTGGAGAAGGTGTGCAAGGTCGGTGGCGTACAGTATATCAACGACTCTAAGGCCACGAATGTCGACGCCTGCTGGTATGCCTTAGAGAGTATGAAGACACCGACGATCCTTATCCTCGGCGGTAAGGATAAGGGCAACGACTATAGCCATATCTTCGATCTCGTGAAGCAGAAGTGTGTAGGCCTCGTCTACCTCGGTGCTGACAACACGAAGCTGCACAAGAACTTCGACTCTTTCGGTATCCCCGTGCGCGATACGCACAACATGAAAGACTGTGTTCAGGCTTGCTACGAGATGGCTAAGCCCGGTCAGACTGTGCTTCTTTCGCCCTGCTGTGCTTCCTTCGACCTCTTCAAGAACATGGAGGACAGAGGTACACAGTTTAAGGACTTAGTAAGAAAACTGTAATACGCGAGAGGAGGAAACTGTTCATGAACAAGCGTCTCAGTGCTATCTTCAAGGGCGACAAGGTCATATGGATGGTGTTTTTCTTCCTATGCCTTGTCAGCATCATTGAAGTGTTCTCTGCCTCGTCGTCACTGACTTACAAGACGGGAAACTATCTAAGCCCGATGGCAAAGCATATCGGCATCTTGATTATCGGCATCTTCCTGATGCTCGTCACGCTGAACATCAAATGCCGTTATTTTAAGCTCGCCACGCCTATCTTGCTGGGTGTGTCTATCTTCACGTTGTTGCTGGTGCTCTTTGCCGGGCACAGCGTGAATGGAGCCGGACGATGGCTGTCGTTCTTCGGCATGCAGTTTCAGCCCTCAGAGATAGCTAAAGGCACGATGGTGCTCGCTACGGCACAGATTCTCAGCGCCATGCAGACAGACCACGGAGCAGACCGACACGCCTTCAAATATATCATTATTGTATGGTGCAGTATCGTTCCGTGGATTATGGTGGAGAACCTGTCAACGGCTGCACTGTTGAGCGTTGTTATCTTCCTGATGATGATCATCGGGCGAGTGCCGGCACGACAACTTATGAAAGTAGTTGCAGCCGTTGCCATTGTCGTCGTGTTTGCGATCTCGTCTGTCATGGCTTTCGGTGACGAGAAAGAAGCACAAGACTCTCAGCAAGCCATGACCGAAGCCGTAGCGAGAAATGGCAAAACGGTGCAGCAGAAGAAACACGGTGGCTTGCTGCATCGTATGGGCACATGGAAAGCGCGTATCTACAACTTTCTGGACCACAAATATGTGCCGCCAGAGAAGGTAGACCTCGATAAGGATGCGCAGACGTCGTACGCCAACATCGCCATCGCCTCGAGTGGATTCATCGGCAAAGGGCCTGGTAACAGCGAGGAGCGCGACTTCTTGCCACAGGCTTTCTCCGACTATATTTACGCCATCATCATTGAGGAGACGGGCTTGCTCGGTGCCTTTCTCGTCGCAATGCTATATATCATCCTGCTCTTCCGCACAGGGCGAATAGCGAACCGATGCGAGAACAACTTCCCCGCGTTTCTTGCTATGGGACTGGCCTTGCTACTCGTCATCCAGGCACTGTTCAACATGTGCGTGGCTGTAGGAATTGTGCCTGTGACCGGTCAGCCGCTGCCGCTCGTCAGTAAAGGCGGTACGTCGAGTATCATCAACTGTATCTACATCGGAGTAATTCTGAGTGTAAGCAGAACAGCTAAGAAGAACTCCGACGACGGCAAGGATGCTACGCCCAAAACTGCTGGCGCGACCATCATTTCTATGAATGGGAATGATGCTCAACAGCCACAGCAGAAATAATTTAGGCGAATAATAGGCACAATAAGAAAAAAAATGATTACTTTTGCGGAAATAAAGCAAATTGGGTAATTTTGCCCAACAAATAAAGCAAAATGGAAAAAGAGCTAAGAGTTATTGTCAGTGGAGGAGGTACCGGCGGACATATCTTTCCCGCCATCAGTATAGCCAACGCCATCAAGGCCAAACACCCTGATGCTAAGATTCTCTTTGTAGGTGCCTTAGGGCGCATGGAGATGCAGCGCGTGCCTCAGGCAGGCTACGAGATCAAAGGCCTACCCGTGCGCGGTCTCGTACGTCCTATCTACTCGCTGAAGAATATCAGTGTCGCCATTGACTTCCTGCGCAGCAAGTTTATGGCCAAGCGTATCATTCGAACCTTCAAGCCCGACGTGGCTGTAGGAGTGGGTGGATACGCCAGTGCAGCAGCCCTCGACGCAGCTCATAGCCTCGGTGTGCCCTGCCTCATTCAGGAGCAGAACTCATACGCCGGCAAGACCAATAAGATGCTTGCCACCAAAGTTCAGAAGATATGCGTGGCTTACAACGGCATGGACCGTTTCTTCCCTTCGGAAAAGATCATCATGACCGGTAACCCCGTACGTCAGAATGTCGTCAACGATACGATATCCAAAGAGGATGCAAGAAAACAGTTCGGCCTCGACCCCAACAAGAAGACCATTCTGCTCGTGGGCGGAAGTCTCGGTGCTCGCACCATCAACGACAGCATGAAGAATCATCTCGAAGAGGTGAAGAACGCTGACGTGCAGTTCATCTGGCAAACGGGTAAATACTACAACGCTGAGATGAACAAGGCCGTGAAAGCCTTTGGCGACATTCCCAACCTCAAGGTACTCGATTTCATCACCGACATGGGTGCAGCCTATAACGCTGCAGACCTCGTCATCAGCCGTGCCGGAGCAAGCTCCATCAGTGAGTTCTGTCTCATCGGCAAGCCTGTGATTCTCGTTCCGAGTCCCAATGTAGCTGAAGACCACCAGACAAAGAACGCCATGGCACTCGTCAACAAGGATGCTGCTATCTACGTCAAAGATGCAGAAGCTCCCGACGTGCTGCTCAAGCGGGCGTTGGAAATCGTAAACGACGACGACAAGCTCAAGTCGCTCAGCGTAAACATCAAGAAGCTTGGACTCCCCAACTCCGCAGACATCATTGCTGACGAAGTGCTCAAGCTTGTACATTAATACTGCCACCCTCGAAAATAAATATAAAAACAAATGGAACTGAAAGATATTAAGGCAGTCTACTTCATTGGTGCAGGCGGCATTGGCATGAGCGCTATTGCACGTTACTTCATCCATCGCGGTGTTGTCGTGGCTGGCTATGACCGCACACCGTCTACCCTTACTAAACAATTAGAGAAAGAAGGCATGCTCATCCACTACGATGAGAACGTTGATGAGATACCTCATGCATGCAGAGACAAGGCTACGTGCCTCGTCGTCTATACTCCGGCTATCCCCGCAACCCACAAGGAACTGACTTGGTTCCGCGACAACGGGTTCGAGGTTCAGAAACGCGCCCAGGTGCTCGGTATCCTGACACGTACCCACAAAGGACTCTGCGTTGCCGGCACTCACGGCAAGACCACAACGTCTACGATGTGCGCTCATATCATGCATCAGAGCCATGTCGACTGCAATGCGTTCCTCGGCGGTATCTCAAAGAACTATGGCACCAACTATATTCTCTCTGACACGAGTGACTATGTAGTAATCGAGGCCGATGAGTTCGATCGCTCTTTCCACTGGCTCCGTCCGTGGATGACCGTCATCACTGCTACAGACCCCGACCACCTCGACATCTATGGCACGAAGGAGGCCTATCTCGAGAGCTTCCGTCATTACACAGAGCTTATCCAGCCCGGAGGCGCTCTCATTATCCATACAGACCTGGAGATGAAGCCCAACGTACAGCCCGGTGTAAAGACTTACACCTACAGCCGCGACAAGGGCGACTTCCATGCTGAGAACATCAAGATAGAAAACGGCGAGATAACCTTCGACTTCATCTCGCCTAAAGGCAACATCACCGGTGTCAAGCTCGGTCAGCCCATCCCCATCAATATTGAGAATGGCGTCGCTGCCATGGCGTTGGCTCAGCTCAACGGCTGCACAGCTGAGGAGATCAAATACGGTATGGAGACCTATCATGGTGTTGAGCGTCGCTTCGACTTCAAGATCCGCAATGACAAGCATGTGCTGCTCTCCGACTACGGCCATCACCCGAAGGAGATTCTGCAGTCGGCCAAGAGCCTGCGTGAACTCTATCCAAACCGTAAGATCACGGCTATGTTCCAGCCGCACCTCTATACGCGTACCCGCGACTTCTACAAGGATTTCGCTGATTCGCTGAGCCACTTCGATGAGGTCATCCTCACAGAGATCTATCCGGCCCGTGAGCAGCCAATCCCAGGCGTGACCTCACAGCTCATCTACGACAACCTCAAGCCGGGAGTAGAGAAGAGTCTCATCAAGAAAGACGAGGTCCTCGACCTCGTGAAGAGCCGCGACTTCGATGTGCTCGTCATCCTCGGTGCCGGTGACCTCGACAACCTGACACCGCAGATCGAAAAGATCATCAACGCAAAGAAATAGACAATACATCAGATGCATCTCAACTGGAAAAGGATATTGCTTGTTGGCAGCGATATAGTGCTTGGCGCCTATATCGTTGTCGCTATGACGGCTTTCGACAAGCCCGCCAGCGAGAATACTGCCTGCTCGCAAGTGGATATCAATGTCCAGGACGAGACTGTCAACGGATTCATTTCTCCCAAAGAGATCAGAAGCCGGCTTATCAAAGCCAATCTGTATCCACTCAAGAAGACCCTCAAGGACATCAACACACGGGAGATAGAAGACAAACTGAAGCAGAGCCCGTTCATCCGCAACGCACAATGCTACAAGACTCAGAACGGGCACGTGTGGATATCGCTCACCCAGCGCATGCCGACACTCCATGTCATGGCAGCCAACGGTGACGACTATTACCTGGACGACGACCATCGTATCATGCCCAACTCCCATTATACGAGCAACCTTATCATCGCCTCAGGAGCCATTGACCGATGGTACGCACGCAACTATATATCATATCTCGCTGACGCTATCATGGCCAACGAATTCTGGCAGAACCAGATAGAGCAGATCAACGTGCTGCCAGGCGGTGGCATCGAGCTCGTGCCCCGTGTCGGAGACAACATTTTATATATAGGTCAGTTGCCACAGACGAAATACATCTCAGAGCGTAAGAAGCTCGTCACCGATTACGCCAACCGAAAGATGGACAGGCTGGAGAAATTCTACAGATATGGTCTCTCGCAGGCCGGATGGAACAAGTATTCCTACATCAACGTAGAGTTTGACAACCAGATAATTTGCAAGAAAAAGAAAACAGAATAAAGTAGATATATCCCAATGGCAGAATTTACAGTAGCAATCGAATTAGGATCATCTAAAATCACCGGCATAGCAGGCAGAAAGAACAAGGATGGCAGCATCAGCATCCTCGCCTTGGCACAGGAAGACGGCGAAGCCTGCATCCGGAAGGGTGTCGTTTACAATATCGACAAGACCGTTCAGGCACTCTCCAACATTATCAAGAAGCTGGAGGTGACTCTTAAGACGCGCATAGCGCACGTCTATGTAGGCTTTGGCGGGCAGTCGATTATGAGCGTGAAGAACACCAATGTCAGGGAGCTCTCCACAGAAGGAGAGGTGACCCAGGAGATGATCAACGAGCTCATGGATGCCAACAGGAGCATGCAATATCCTGACAAGCAGATCCTCGACGCTGTCACGCAGGAGTTCAAGGTCGACAACCAGTACCAAGCTGAGCCGCCTGTAGGTGTGCCATGCAAGCGCCTGGAGGGCAACTTCCTCAACATCCTCTGCCGCAGGGAGTTCTACCGCAGACTGAAGAAATGTTTCGACCAGGCCAACATCAGCATCCTTGATATGTATATCTCACCGCTCGTGCTCGCTGACAGTATTCTTACCGATGCAGAGAAGCGCGGCGGATGCGTGCTTGTAGACTTAGGTGCCGACACCACAACGGTAAGCATCTATCATCGCAACATTCTTCGTAAGCTCACTGTATTGCCATTGGGAAGCAGCAACATCACCAAAGATATCGCTACCTTGCAGATGGAGGAGGGAGATGCTGAAAAGATGAAGATCAAATATGCCAGCGCCTATACTGATGCCAACGACATTGACCCAACCTTCTCTTACCCCATCGACAAAGAGCGTGTAATAGACATGCCTAAGTTTGTAGATATCGTGGAGGCACGTGTGCGCGAGATCATCGAGAATGTGAAGGCTCAGATCCCCGACGAATACATGGACAAGCTCCTGGGTGGCATCATTCTCACAGGTGGTGGCAGCAATATGCGCAACACCGAGCGTGCTTTCCGACTATATACTCATATAGAAAAGATTAGAACAGCTAAGTTCGTCAACGAGACAATAAAATCGAGCAACCCCATCGTCAACGCCAAGGACGGACGTCTCTGCACGGTCCTCGCTATCCTTGCCGAAGGCGACCAGAACTGTGCTGGTAACGACATCACAGGTGAGCTCTTCGAGCCAGTGCAGCCTAAGCCAACGGTACAGCAGCCTCAGACAGCCACTCCTAACCCATCAGCAAACCCGACAGGCAGAGTGATGGAAGAAGTGCCCAAGGCTCCTCAGAACACAGCCAACGGACCGCAGAAGCCCAATGACTCGAAGACGGAGGAGAAGGAAGAGGAAGAGAATCCGAAGCCTACGCACAAGTTCTTCAGTAAGTTCAAGGCCTTCATGAAGAAAATGACGGAGCCCGACGAGGAAGACAAATAATAATAACCGCTGCGATAATAAACAGACGACGATATAAAATCTCTTAGACTGAAAGGATATGCCAGACAACAATAATACAGACACTCAGAAACCGACAATTCTCGATTTCGGTGACCCAGATAAGGAGAACAGCATCATCAAGGTGATTGGTGTTGGTGGTGGCGGCGGCAATGCCGTGAACCACATGTACCGTGAAGGCATTCACGATGTGTCTTTCGTGCTATGCAATACAGATGCCCAGGCACTGAACGACTCGCCCGTCCCCGTCCATCTCCAGCTCGGCAAGGAAGGATTGGGAGCCGGCAACCGTCCGGCCAAGGCGCGCCAGGCTGCCATGGAGAGCATCGAAGATATCAAGCGCATGCTCAACGACGGAACGAAGATGGCGTTCATCACCGCAGGTATGGGTGGTGGCACCGGTACAGGTGCTGCTCCGGTCATTGCTCAGGTGAGCAAGGACATGGGTATCCTCACGGTGGGTATCGTCACCATCCCCTTCCGTTTCGAAGGTCCTAAGAAGATCAACCAGGCCCTCGACGGTGTGGAAGAGATGGCCAAGCACGTCGATGCGCTGCTCGTGATCAACAATGAGCGCCTGCGCCAAATTTATCCAGAACTGACCCTCGTCGATGCTTTCGGCAAGGCTGATGACACGCTCTCGGTGGCTGCCAAGAGTATCGCCGAGATCATCACGACACACGGATTGATCAACCTCGACTTCAATGATGTGAAGACAGTATTGAAGGATGGCGGTGTGGCTATCATGAGTACGGGCTACGGTGAAGGTGAGGAGCGCGTGAAGAAAGCTATCGACGATGCTCTTAACTCGCCGTTGCTCAATGATAACAACGTGTTCAACTCGAAGAAGATTCTGCTCTCCATCGCCTTCTCCAGTGAGAAGAAGGAGAACCAAGGTTTCATGATGGAAGAGATGAACTACGTCAACGACTTCATGGCAAAGTTCGGTGAAGACTTTGAGATCAAGTGGGGCGTAGCCATTGATCCTGAGCTCGGCAAGAAGGTCAAGGTGACGATCCTTGCTACCGGCTTCGGCGTTGAGGATGTGGAACCGAAGGAAGAGCGTGCTCGCAGAGAAGGCGAAGACCGCAAGCGCGCTGAGGAAGAAGAAGAGAAACGGCAGAAGCGTCAGGAGCGCATCGAGCATTATTATGGTGGTGATGGTAACAACTCGCTTCGCAAGCGTCGCCCACATATCTATATCTTCCAACCCGATGATCTCGACAACGATGATGTCATCCTCGCTGTGGAGAACACGCCGACCTACAAACGCACACGCCCCATGCTTGAGGATATCCGTAAGCAAGGCAGTGCAGCCAGTCAGGACGACAATACAAACGATGATAAGGGTGAAGCACAACCCAGCGTCATCAGCTTCGCATAAAAGATAAATCATTATATATCATGGAATCATTATTCGATCAGGTTAGCAAAGGCATCCGCGAAGCCATGAAAGCACACGACAAGGTGCGCCTTGAGGCTCTCCGCAATGCCAAGAAAGTGTTCTTGGAGGCAAAGACTGCTCCGGGAGCCAACGACACCCTGCCCGATGACAAGGCGATGAAAATTCTGCAGAAGCTCGTCAAGCAAGGCGAGGAGAGCGCAGACATCTATACAAAGGCCAACCGCCCAGAGCTCGCTGAAGGCGAGATGGCACAGGTCAACGTCTACAAGGAGTTCCTCCCCAAGCCGCTTTCTCCGGAAGAGATTGAGGCTGCTGTGAAAGACATCATTGCACAGACCGGCGCCCAGGGAATGAAGGATATGGGCAAGGTCATGGGCCTGGCTACAAAGCAGATGGCAGGCAAGGCTGATGGCAAGGAGATCTCTACCATCGTACGCAAGCTGCTTGCATAATATTCGAATATTCATTCAACAGGGCGGTCCTCGAGGCCGCTCTGTTGTTTTTTATTGCGTCATTAACAACATTATTGAGAGAAATTGATTAGACATTAGAAACTTTTTCATACCTTTGCTACGTTATTATATCAAAACACATAAAAGTAGGAATCAGGTATGAGTTTTCTAATGATCGTTGAGCTCATTGTCGTCCTTGTCGCCCTTTGGGTAGGCGCACGCTATGGCTCTCTGGCACTTGGTGCCATCTCCGGTATAGGCTTGGCTGTACTGGTCTTCTGTTTCAACCTCAAGCCAGGCGACCCACCGACCGATGTCATCTACATCATCATCGCAGCCGTGACCTGTGCGGGTATGCTGCAAGCCTCGGGAGGTATGGACTGGATGATTCAGATTGCCGAGCGGTTGCTCCGTAAGCACCCCGACCGCATCACCTTCCTCGCACCGTTCACCACTTTCTTCCTCACCGTCCTCGTCGGTACCGGTCATGTGGTCTACACCCTCATGCCGATCATCTGTGACATCGCGCTGAAGAAAGGCATCCGCCCCGAGCGCCCTTGTGGCATTGCGAGTATCGCCTCGCAGATCGGTATCACCTGCTCGCCGATCGCAGCAGCTGTCGTCGCCTTCTCCACGATCTCTGCACAGTATGGCTTCCACGTCACCAATGTACAGATTATCATGGTGACGATCCCCGCCTGCATCATCGGTATCCTCATGGCAAGTCTCGCGAGCTATCACCGCGGCCTCGACCTCGACAAAGACCCGGAATTCCAGGCTAAACTCAAGGACCCCGTGAAGCGCACTTACATCTACGGCAGCAACGCTACGACACTCGACAAGAAGATCTCCAAGGAGAGCAAACGTGCCGTATACATCTTCCTCGCAGCCCTCGTTCTCATCCTCGTCATTTCTATTCCACAGATGTTCGGTATCAACGTTCTGCCTCACTGGGACAGTATCCAGGCGGTTGACGGAGCCGGAAACATCACAGTCTTCGGACGCACACAGATCACAGCCGCTCAGCTCGCCAAAGCCGGCGTAGTGCTCAGTGGCTACACGGAAGTCGTGCAGAAGCGCCTCACGATGAATGTCGTTATTCAGATCATCATGCTCACCGCTACAGCCCTGATGATCATTGTCAGCAAGGCTAAGCCCAAAGCAGCCGTACAAGGCGCCGTATGGCAGAACGGTATGGTGGCTGTCGTAGCTATCTATGGTATCGCATGGATGAGTAATACTTACTTCGACAACTATCTCCCGCAGATGGAGCAGATGCTCGGCGGCATCGTCGGACAATATCCATGGACCATCGCTATCGCCTTCTTCCTCGTCTCCGTGCTCATCAACAGTCAGGGCGCCGTGGTCGTAGCCATGCTCCCGTTGGCTTACAGTCTGCACATCGAAGGTTGGGTGCTCTTAGGCGTGCTGCCGTCCGTCTACGGTTACTTCTTCATCCCGAACTATCCATCAGATATCGCAACGGTGAACTTCGACCGCTCGGGCACCACCGTCATTGGTAAGTACCTCTTGAACCACTCGTTCATGATGCCGGGCATGGTCCACGTCATCACGGCTACGATCTGTGGATACGGCATCAGTGCCCTCTTCCACTTCGTCTTCCATCTGTACTAACAAATCATTTCGAGCTGTATAGTGGAAATGCTTCTTCTAGGTGGGGATGATAGTGCCTCGGAGAGGCACACTTCTTCATAACCCCAGGCTAAGCGAGCGTAGCGAGTGCAGCCTGGGGCTTTAGGTAGCGTGCGGACTACTTGAATTCCAGCCTCGAAGAGGCTGACTGCGCCTTGGCGCGCTATGTTAACGATACAACCTATTAAATACATAGCGCACTTTCGTGCAGTCTGCCTCTCCGAGGCAGGGAATCAGTCAAATCAAGCCCTACAACACCCCAGTCTGCGTCGCTGCGCTCCTTAGACTGTGTTATGTAAAATTCAGCCTCTCCGAGGCTGTTTAGTTATAAACAGGAAACGAAAGAGCCATCTTGCAGATCTTACACCTTGCAAGAACTAAAAGTCAAGTCGTTTATTATCAAGTACTTAGAATAACGACTTCAGTACTGACAGCGACTTCATCTCCGGAAAATTGGGCACATGAAGGCGATAATAGGTGATAATAACGTCGAGACATTGCCCTCTTTCCTCACGATTCATCTTGAAAAAGCGCATGTTGTCGAAATTCATGCGCATCAAAAGTAGTATCTTTCGCGCATCATTGGGCGCTAAATAGTCAGGATGGAGCGGACAATGGCTCACAAAGCTGCCATCACGCAGGTCAAACCATGCTACTTCGCTATATTCTTCCAAGTTCGGATAGAAGCCGATGAACAGCGTGACGTGGAGCATGAACACCAAATGGAAATTGGCAAAGCCTTCGGTGGCACCGTCAAGCCACAGAAGGCTTTTCTCTGTGAAGTCTTCCAAGTGGTCACTATCGTGCTCTCCCCGCGTGGCATAGAGCAGAAACTCAGCAAGGAACATGCCGATAGAGAGCTTATATGGATCGAAAGGAATAGAGACAAACGGCCGCGCCATGCGGACATCTCGAAGCCGCTGTAGCTCAGCCGTCGTCCGCTCATCGTAGTCGATCTCAAGAATGGTCAGAGGCTGGAAGAACTGTTTCTTGATCTTTCCGCGGTTCGTCTTCGAGAGTGTACACGCAAACGACACACGACCCGAATGAGCCGTGAGCATGTCGACAATCATCCGTGAGTCGCCATATTTGACCGTGCGGAGCACGATAGCCTTCGTCTTTACTTCCATATATTCGGCAAATATATGAAAAATCAGCCATTTAGCAAAAATTCTTGGACGAAAATTTTGCCACATGACAAAAAAGCAGTAACTTTGCACCCGCTTATTAAGAGCGATGGTCCATTCGTCTATCGGTTAGGACGAGAGATTTTCATTCTCTAAAGAGCAGTTCGACTCTGCTATGGACTACACTTCACAAGCAAAATAAAGCAGAAATAATAAAGAATAAACATAAAGATGGCAAATCACAAATCGTCAATCAAGAGAATCCGTCAGACTAAGGTCCGCACGTTGCACAACAAATACTATGCGAAGACGATGCGTAACGCTGTACGCAAGCTCCGCGCTACCACTGACAAGGACGAGGCTGTAAAGCTTTATCCCGCTGTTCAGAAGATGCTGGATAAGCTGGCTAAGACCAACATTATCCACAAGAACAAGGCTGCTAATCTGAAGTCAAGCCTCGCTCTGCACGTCAACAAGCTCGGCTAAACAATTGCCGAACGCTTGCTAAGTTCGACTCCGTCGAATTTCTTAGAGAAAGGATAGAAATTACATCAGGCTGTACGAATCATCGTGCAGCCTGAATTGTTTTTGCACCCCCTACGACAAACCCATTCCACTGCAATCGCAACGCGAAAACGCTGTAACCACGCTGCGATTACGCCGTAATCGCAACACGATTCAACCTCAACCGCAAACACTGCTTTAAACCTTGCAAACCGTGCACCTTGCAAACCTAGCATTAAGCTTTTTCCAAGTAAAACGATAACAACATTATTTCGACCTGTACGGTTGAACTTCCTTCTCTACTTATAGTTGATAGTGCCTCGGAGAGGCACACTCTGCATAAACCCAGGCAAGGAGCGTAGCGACGTAGCCTGGGGTGTATTGTAAAGGTTTATTTGGCTGATTCTCTGCCTCGGAGAGGCAGGCTGCACGATAGTGCGCTATGTCTGTAAACAGATTATTTCGTCAGCATAGCGCGCCAAGGCGCAGTCAGCCTCTCCGAGGCTGGAAATCAGGGATCCAAGCACAGTCTAAAATCCCCAGACTGCAGTCGCTATCGCTCCTTTAGTCTGGGGTTATGAAGAGTGTGCCTCTCCGAGGCACTGTCCCAAACAGAAAGAATGAGATTCAACCGTACAGGTCGCATTATTTTCCAACAGCCTTTCAAAATAATCTCTCTATTCTTTGTAAATATGAAATAATATACTTATTTTTGCAGCATGGATAGTAGGCAAAAAGAGAAAAGAAGTGAGATTAGTAAAAATGGACAAAGACAATAAAAAGAAATAAAATATTATGGGAGCAATAATTACTTCAGCCGCGGTAGCATTGTTGGGGTTAATCATTCTGCTTTATTCTAACCACGAGGATAAGAGAAAGGCTAAAATGAATAGCTAAGAGTTATCTTAATAACTTCGTTTTTTATCCTAAAACATTAGCTCGTTCGCCACTTTTTTCGTACCTTTGCATGGTAAAACGAAGCTATAAGAAATGGCAGAAAATCAGAATCCTGAAGATAACTATTCAGCCTCTAATATTCAAGTATTAGAGGGTTTGGAAGCCGTGCGCAAACGCCCGGCCATGTATATCGGTGACATCTCCGAGAAAGGTCTCCATCACCTTATCAATGAGACCGTAGACAACTGTATCGACGAGGCTATGGCTGGCTACTGCACGGAAGTGGAAGTAACTATCAATGCCGATGGCAGCTGCACCGTGGAAGATAACGGTCGTGGTATCCCTGTTGATGAGCACAAGAAGCTGCATAAGTCAGCCCTCGAGGTTGTCATGACTGTGCTGCACGCCGGTGGTAAGTTCGATAAGAACTCTTACAAAGTGTCCGGTGGTCTGCATGGTGTGGGTGTGAGCTGTGTCAACGCTCTTTCCACACACATGAAGTCGCAGGTCTTCCGTGATGGTCATATCTATCAGCAGGAATACGAGAAAGGCAAGCCCCTCTATCCCGTAAAGATCATCGGCGAGACGACAAAGCGTGGTACGCGCCAGCAGTTCTGGCCGGACCCGACGATCTTCACAACAACAACCTTCCAGTGGGACATCGTAGCCCGCCGTATGCGTGAGCTCGCTTACCTCAACGCAGGCATCAAGATCACACTCACCGACCTCCGTCCCGATCCTGAGACCGGCAAGACACGTCAGGAAGTGTTCCATGCCAAGGACGGCCTGAAAGAGTTCGTGCGCTACATCGACCGTCACCGCCAGCACCTCTTCGACGATGTCATCTATCTCAAGACCGAGAAGCAGGGTGTGCCTATCGAGGTGGCTATCATGTATAACACCGACTACTCGGAGAACCTCCACTCTTACGTCAACAATATCAACACCATCGAGGGCGGTACACATGTCACCGGTTTCCGCATGGCATTGACCCGTGTATTGAAGAACTATGCTGACACCGATCCGCAGATCAAGAAGCAGATTGAGAAGGCAAAGATTGAGGTTGCCGGCGAGGACTTCCGCGAAGGTCTGACAGCCGTCATCAGTATCAAGGTTGCTGAGCCTCAGTTTGAGGGGCAGACGAAGACGAAGCTCGGTAACAGTGAGGTAACGGGTGCCGTGAACCAGGCTGTAGGTGAGGCGCTGACCAACTATCTCGAGGAGCATCCCGACGAAGCGCATAAGATCTGCGAGAAAGTCATCCTCGCTGCTACGGCTCGTATCGCAGCACGCAAGGCTCGTGAGAGCGTACAGCGCAAGAGCGTGATGAGCGGCAGCGGACTGCCCGGCAAGCTTGCTGACTGCTCCAACAGAGATCCGAAGCAATGTGAGATCTTCCTCGTCGAGGGTGACTCAGCAGGTGGTTCCGCCAAGCAGGGTCGCGACCGTTACACGCAGGCTATCCTCCCGCTTCGTGGTAAGATCCTGAACGTGGAGAAGGTACAATGGCACCGCGTGTTTGAGGCTGAGTCAGTGATGAACATCATCCAGAGTATCGGTGTGCGCTTCGGTGTAGACGGTGAGGATGACCGCGAGGCTAATATCGACAAACTGCGCTACGACAAGATCATCATCATGACCGATGCCGATGTCGATGGTTCTCACATCGACACCCTGATCATGACACTCTTCTTCCGCTTCATGCCGAAGGTCATTGAGGAGGGACATCTTTACATCGCTACTCCCCCACTCTACAAGTGCACTTACAAGAACAAGATCTCTCAATACTGCTATAACGACCAGCAGCGTCAGGCTTTCCTCGACAAGTACGGAAATGGTCAGGAGGGTACAAGCATCCACACCCAGCGCTACAAAGGACTTGGTGAGATGAACCCTGAGCAGCTTTGGGAGACAACCATGGATCCTAAGACCCGCCTGTTGAAGCAGGTAACGATTGAGAATGCAGCCGAGGCTGACGAGATCTTCTCTATGCTCATGGGCGACGACGTAGAGCCTCGCCGTGAGTTCATCGAGGAGAATGCAGCCTACGCAAACATTGATGCATAATGTTACGCATCGCGCTTGGGCGCGATGCTAAAGAAGAAAGAATAAAGAATAATGAATACAGAAAGCCACAGTAAGAATCCGTTCTCACAGTGTTGCCATGTATTCTTTATTCTTTATTCTTTATTAATTAGCTTTGCACCCCCGTGCAAAGCGTATTGGATCTCCGCTCCACAAGCCGACAGTCTCTCGCGTATCTATTTCCGCAAGCTTTATCTTTTTGAGGGCAGACCAAAGAGAGCAACAATAACCATTTCTACCACAGGTTATTGCAAAGTCTATATTAACGAATGCAAGGTCGGTACAGCCCCTTTTCTTCCTTTACGCAACCAAAAAGACAACAAAGCTGCTGATTTTACCTTCGATGCCACACCTTATTTGCAATCCGACAGCAACGTTGTAGCTATTCTCTATTCCCCCGCACGAACTTCAACAACCAAGCAACAAAAGCAAATTGCAATAAGCTTTTGGGGTAAAGATCATAGAGGCAAGTCATTTGCCTACTCCACTGATGCCTCTTGGCTCTGCCGTGAAGCTAACTCCCGACTCAGTCCTGAAGGGTTGGAGATAATCGACGGCAGGGAGCACGACAATCCTTGGAAAGCAGCGACTATCAATGATTTAGCTTTGTGGGCACACGCCACGGAAGATAACTCTGCAATTCCTATAGATTATGAAGCCAAGCCCATTGCCCCACGCATCAACCATATTGATTCAAGAGATGCAGATGATATTCTTAGCAACAACATTCCTGCCTCCCATCCTTTCTACGGCTTCTTCCGCGCTACGTTAAGAGAAGCAAGACGCGGTGAGAAGATAAGGATCGGCAACGTGCTTTATATCTGCAACGGTACTTTTGATGAGCAAGTCTTCCCTGTGTTCGGCGTCTCTTTCACAAACGGAATAAGTGTGGAAGGCAAGCGGCAACGCATCACGAACATCGAAGCCGTGAGCATCGAGCCCAACGAGAGTATACATTATTAGAATATTGCATTATTAATTACGACAAACGATGAACAATGAAATGCCGATTATAACGATAGCGAGTATTAAGCAAGCCTCATCGTGTCTGAACCTCGGTGACGACCTTGCACTGATCGATGATGTCAAGTCGATGGTTCTCCCCGGAGAAGCCAAACGACTGGGATGCTTCGTCTTTGCTTTCTGCGACAAGGGATCCGTGAGCTACGACATCGACACGATCCCGCAACGCGTGGATGCCGGCCATTGTATCATCATGAGTGTAGGACAGGTTATCAGTAATATCAAACTGAGCGACGACTGTGAAGGCCGTACAGTGTTCATGTCACAGCAATATGCACAGGAAGTGCTCACCGGAATGCACGACCTCTCCTCCATCTTCCTGTTCTCCCGTCTCCATCCTGTCTTCAGTATGGACCGTCAGGAAGCCCGGAGCATCCTTGGCTTCTATCTGCTTATACGTCAGAAGATCAGCGAGACCACGCACCGGTTCCGCAAGGATACCGTAAAAGCGCTGATTCAGGCTTTCCTCTACGATGCCGGCAATATCTTCTGGAAGGTATTCAATAATGAGGATGAGAAGAACACACGCAATGAAGAGATCTTCATGCAGTTCATTGAGCTTGTAGAGAAGCACTTCAAGACCGAGCGGCGCGTGACCTGGTATGCCCTGCAGATGCATATCACGCCTAAATATCTCTCTGAAACGATCCGCAAGGTGAGCCGTCAGACGCCGGGCGAATGGATCGACAGTTATGTGATGCTGGAGCTTCGCGTCCTGCTCCGTACGAGTCCGCTATCTATCAAGGAGATCGCAGAGCAGATGCATTTCCCCAACCAGAGCTTCCTCGGCAAATACTTCAAACAGCATGCGGGAGTGTCGCCTAAGGAGTATAGGAAGCGTTAGTCGTCCTTCAGCGCGAGAGAGGCGGCTTCCTCCAACTCCTTATACCACGCTTCTCCAAACCTTCTGATCAGCGGCTCTTTCAAGAACTGATAAACGCGGATGCCGAGCTTCTTACCCAATACCACAGCATCACGACAGACATCCCAACGGTTATAATTGATACCCACAAGCCCCATACTGAACTTCTTCTCGCGAATCGGATAAAGCGCACAGGAGATAGGCTTGCACCATTTGATACGACCTGCACGATAAGCGCGCTCAAAAGCACATAGACAACAGTTTGGAATGGTCTCGCCACTGTTGAAGTCCTTGATATCATGGTAGCACGTGAACACACAGTCTTTCTTTCCCACGATACTCGTCACGAGGTCCCCGTCATTGTCTGTATAAGCCACGCCTTGTTTGTCGATAACGCTCTGAGCAGAAGCTGACAGCTCGCTCCACACAGCATCGAGGTTATCCTCCATAGCACCGATCTCATCGAGCGTCACAGGAGCACCCGCATCGCCTTCGACACAGCATACGCCTTTACATTTGGAGAGGTCACAGCAGAAATATTCTGTGATGATATCCGGCGACACAAGTACGTCACCGATCTGCATGATATGTAGTTCCTTCATGGATTACTATTAAAAAAATTAGTTTATCTGACTTTTGAGCTGTTAAAGTCCCCTAAGGGGTGTCAATATAGTTAGCAATAAGCACCTCGAAGAGGTGCCACACGGTTAGCCCCAGGTAAGGAGCGCAGCGACGAAACCTGGGGCTAACATAGTTCAACCTCTTCGAGGTTGTGTATTCCCATCTGGAAATCACAAGAATCGAAAATTACCAGTCAATTTCTTCTTCTCCGTTTGCCTTCAGGTACGCATTGCAGCGCGAGAACTGATGCTGACCGAACCAGCCACCACGGTTAGCAGAGAGTGGCGAGGGATGCACCGACTCCAGGATCAGGTTCTTCGAAGCATCGATGAACCCGCGCTTGCTGCGCGCATAACCGCCCCACAGCATGTAGACGATATGCTCGCGGTGAGCCGACAGCGCTTTGATTGCCGCATCCGTGAAGAAGCTCCAGCCTAACTGCTGATGACTGTTCGCCATGTGAGCCCGCACCGTGAGCGTAGCATTAAGTAACAATACACCTTGCTTGGCCCATCGTGTGAGATCGCCATTCGTCGGTATCGGCTTACCAAGATCATCATGAATCTCCTTGAAGATATTGACGAGCGATGGAGGCATCATCACACCCTCCGGCACCGAGAAGCTCAAGCCCATAGCCTGACCGGGCTCATGATAAGGATCTTGACCAATGATGACAACCTTTACCTTGTCGAAAGGAGTGAGGTTGAAAGCATTGAAGATGAGGTGTCCGGGAGGATAGCACGGACCATTCTTATATTCTTGTCTGACGGCATCAGTAAGTTGCTTGAAATAGGGAGTCTCAAACTCTGGCTGGAGATATTGCTTCCAGGTAGGTTCTATCTGTACGTTCATAAGCTGCGTCCTATTGATAATATCTTATCGTGTTTTCATGAAATAATCGGCTGCGTAGCGCCCCATCTCCTTGTAGCCTGCGGCATTGGGGTGCAAATGGTCACTGAGGCAATAGCCCGGACGGATAGCCGTTGGATGCTTGGGATCCCGCATCAACGCATCGAAATCGAGATAGCCGTCGGCCACTTTCTGCGACCTTATCCAGGCGTTGACAATGCGGCGCCCTTCCTCGTGGCTTGCGTTTTTGTAATAAGCACTACCTCGCATCGGAGTAATCGTCGCGAGATAGACCCTCTTGTGTGCTCTGTGGCACTTCTCTATCATCGTACGGTACTCCATGATAAGGTTGTAAGCAGTTACAACACCATAGCCACTCGTTCCGAGGTCGTTGATACCTTCAAAGATGACCACATCAGAGATGCCATGCTGCTCCAGGATATCCCTGTCGAAGCGCTTCTTTGCAGCCTCGCCGTAGCCACTGTAGGTCAGCACGCGGTTATTACCGATACCGAGGTTCAGTACGCCCCACTGCATAGGCACAGTCTTCCTGTTCTCAGCCTTTGCTTTCTCCTCCTCTTTCTGACGGTAAGGTCCATTGAGCCAGTAGCTCATCTCGTCGGGCCAGCGGTTCTGATGGTCTGTCGTCGATCCTTTGCCATCCGTGATACTGTTACCGATGATAGCTATGCCACGCACATTATTGGTCAGCACCTCAAGCGTTGCGATATTAAACCATTTCTCGTAGCGAAATGATTTCTCGAAATCCGTCTCCGGGGTGCTCACACCTTTCAGAATATAGCTCGTTGTGCGGGAGCCCATATGTACAGTCGGTGACTTCGGAGCAGTCTCATAGTTGAGTGTGATAGCAACCTGCTCCAAAGGCTTGAGATCAAAAGCAATGGCATCAGAGAAAAGGCTCTTGCCTGCGGGAATAATGACGCCATCCTTCCCACTGAACTTCAGATAGCGCGCTGTCTTGGGATCGATGCGAAAGGAGTCGATAGAATGGGCGATATAGACACTACGGAGAACAACGGGCTGCGCAGAATAGATATTGCTCAGCATCAGTCTTATGACACGTCCTCCTGCCGATACCTTCACAATCTGCCGCACCGAGCGGTCGCTCATCTGATTGTTGTAAGGCATGAAATATTTCACCGGTACCTGCATAGCCGTAGCCCACGTACCCGTCCACTCACCGATAACTGTACCGTAGCCGACAGGATGAGCGGCCTTTGCTGAGAAAGACACGCACAGTAACAAGAAAAACAGTAACTTACGCATCATAACATGTGCAAAGTTACTGCTTTTTTCTCGGTTATTATTATACCCAATGGCATTTTTTGATTTCTAGCGCAACCACATCGCGTCGCATATGAGGCGGTAACGCCTCACATATGGGGCGGTAACGCGTCACATATGAGGCGGTAACGCGTCACATATGAGGCGGTAACGCGACACATATGGGGCGCGATGGCATTTCGGTGTTACTTTACAATCTTTTTACCGCCAACGATGTATATTCCGTGGGGTAAGGCATTGAGGTCTGAGCCCACATATTTTCCATCCAAAGTGTAGACGGCAGAATTGTTCCAAGGTAAGACCAGCAACGTCTTCTTGATACCCGTTGTCGTGTCTTTCTTCTGCCTCGTTATCAAGACATCATCGAGGAAGAAGCGCTTAGCAGGAATGAACTCAATGCGGCAGGTCCCCGACCCAACGATACGAAGCGTATAGGAAGACCATGCGCCCCGTTTCATCGTGAACGAACTGTTGTCAAGGATAGTAGCATTTGTACCATCCACACTGACATCGAGCGTTGTACCGTCCTTACTCGAATCCCAGCAGGCCGCACGGAACGACAGTGTCACGGTATCTCCCGGGAGGGTAATAGTTGGTGTGAGTACATTACCAGAGTTTGCCTTACTGCCACTGCCAAATTTAGCACACTGATAAGCTCCATACATATAAGATCTATTGAGATCTCCAGCCGTCATCCATCCATTGACATCAGGATTGAATACCCCCGAAGCCACAGACCCACTAAAGAGCCCGTCGTTACCACCTGTGCCTGCACATTGGTCAAAGGTCTCCTTGAAGAGAATGGAGTCATTATTTGTTGCACTGCTTGCTGTACGACTGAATGCGAACGACATTGATCCGTCACTATGCCGCGTGATAGAAGTGATGGCACAATGCATAAGATAACTGCCATCGCTATTGGCATTCCATAGTTTAGCTGAGGGCGTAGAAGAGTCCGTCAGACTCGCATTGCTTAAATAAGGGTAAGCAACACCTTCCTCAACTTTCGAATTGTCAGCATGAAAGACAGCAATACGCTCATGGTCATTAATCTTTGGAATGGTATCATCACCCACATAATATTCTCCATTAGTCGTATTAACAACATTCCAATTCCAGATATCAGGATCGTAATCGATATGTTCTATGAGCAAACCAGCACGCGGTAAGGCGGCATCATAACCTTTGAGCTGTCGGTTCTCCAAGATATAATACTCGTTGTCATTGCCTTTGTTATATATAATGTAGGATGGGCCCATGTCAGCAAGCGCCTGCATGTCCGTGATTGTTGTGTCCGAGTTTAGTTCAATAGGCTCCGTCCATCCACATATCATCTTCTCGTAACCTGAATATCCTGCGGGAGTATAGGTGTCACCATTGTAAGAACCGGAGCACATAAGGTCCCAGGAGCCCAACCCATAGTTGGTTCCATTTTCAGCCGTATCATACATATCGGGGAAGCCCATGCAATGAGAGAACTCATGACAGAAGGTGCCGATACCTGCCAAAGAGCCATCGGTCTGCAACTCTGACGTACAGGCATAGGTATCAATCGTCACACCGTCCAACGTCAGGGTGCCGTCGTCATAATCGGCCAAGTTAGCCATATGAGGCCAAATAAGATTTGAGTTGTTCGTATCATGCTCGCCGTGACCGGCATAGAGCACAAATACTTCTTCAGCCACGCCGTCACCGTCCCAGTCGTATTGAGAAAAATCAACGGTACTGTCCACAGCCTTACAGGCCTCTCTGACCATCTCATCAGGATGCATATCGTAGCCTTCGCTATCGTTCTTTCCGTAATAGCGATAACCCTTAGAAAGCGTCACTGGGCCTACTACATCAAAGTTGAGCAGGAACTGTCCCCCACTCTGTGCTTTAAAATAATCACTGATACACCCGTTGAACCCATGATTGCTATAGCCCGAGAAGTTCGCAATGCTGTCATAAAGAGCACGTGTTGCGCCATAAGTAAAAGTATCAAACTTCTTGTCAGAGAAGTTGACGAGAATAATGAGTCCGCGCTTCTGTCCCTTAAATCCGATCTCTGTGCTTGCAGCACGCTTAGCCTTATTGCTTTTTGCCATTGCCCTGCGCTTAGCAGCCATGAGTTGTTTCGCAGCTGCCCGTTTCTTCGCACCCGCCATCACCTCATCAGCAGTCACAGTTTTCCACACCCCGTTACTGTCGGTCACATAGCGTTGTCCGTCATCTGTTTGCCACCAGTGGGCATGTTCGTCACCTTTCAGTTCTACACTCACCTTGGTACCATCCGTCAACGTGATAGTCTGTTTCACCCCTTTCTTTGCAGGGATTGCGGAAGCAACTATAGAAAAAAAGAGAAAGCCCCACCCCAGCCCTCCCCAGTAGGGGAGGGTGAAAAAGCCTCTCCCCAGCCCTCCCCAGTGGGGGAGGGTGAAGCGTCTCCTTGAGGTAAGATGGTGGGAAAGAGAAGTAAAGATAGTTGTGAACAAATGGATATTCATAGTAATCGTTTTTTGAAAACAATATCGTTATAATAAAATCATTGTAAATGAGTATCTGGATTGTTGCACTTCCCCCCCTACTGGGGAGGGTTAGGGTGGGGCTTCCCTCCCCTACTGGGGAGGGTTGGGGAGAGGCCATACAACCCCGCCAGGATCATCGCACTGCCTACGGCTGCCATCCACGTAAGACGCTCACCGAGCACAATGGCACTGCACACGACAGTAGACACAGGGTTGAGGTAGACATAGTTGCCCACTGCCAAGGCTCCCACCTTCTTGCTCACCCAACTCCATAAAGCGAAGCAGGTGAAGCTCGCTACCACGCCGAGGAATAAGAGGTTACCGAGCACAGCAGGCTGCAGCAAGTTGTGCAGCGGATAGTTCCAAGGCCACACGAGATACCACGGAAGCACCGTCACCAAGCCATAGAAAAACACCTTACGTGTGACGAAGACACTGCCATAATGCGCCATCTTCTTCAATATGAGCGTATAGACAGCCCAGCAGAGAGAAGCTACAAGTGCCAAGGTATCACCCAAAGGATTAAGCTTCAGAATAATCTGACCATTGAAGATAACAAGCGCAATACCCAACACGCAGAGGATACTGCCTCCGATAAGCGTCTTCGTAGCCTTCACATCTTTAAAGACCGCTAAGGCTATCAGTGTAGAGAGCAAAGGAGCGGAACATACGATGAACGACACATTGTTGACATAGCCGATCTTCACGGCCATGTTCTCAGAAACAAAGTAGAGCGAGCCACCTGTGATACCGAGCAGCGCCAACATCGCCTCATCCTTCCACGACTTCGCAAAGAGCTGCCGGGGAAAGAACACCCACATGCAGACATAAGCCAGGAGGAAACGCAGCGTAAAGATCTCGTGCGCTTCCAAGCCATGATTCAGCAGCACCTTCGAGTTGACGAACGTCACACCCCAGGTGAGCACCACAAGGATGGCAATGAGATGATAATGCCACATGCGCCGAGGCCGAATATTATTTGATTCATTCATAGCTTGTTCACTTTATAGCTTTCTGAGCCACATGGCAAAGAAGAGATCGCTGACACTGTAACCTTTCGGTGTGCGCGTGATGAGTTGCTTGTCAACAAGTGCATTCAAGGCAGTCTTCACACTGCTCGGAGCAGGCAGATGGTGTGTGCGGATGAAATCCTGACTCAAAGGTGCCTCAACAAGATGCTCTGAGGCAACGGCACGAAGGAGGTTCTGCTGGTTCTCCGTCAGCCAAGCTAAATAATTCTGATAAGTCGCAGTCTGCTCTCCGATGCTTTCCTGAATGACATCATCAACGAGGGCCTTGTCTATCTCAACTCTGTGATGATCGTATATACCATGAAGAATCGACTGGATATACCAAGTGATGCCTTCTGACACATCATATATATAGTGGAACACATCAGCATCTATCGTCCTTCCGTCTTGTTGCAACATCTCGTTGGCAAAGCTTAGATACTTAGCCTCATCAATAGGCTGCAGCGACATCACCATGGAACTCTGGAAGAAAGGGCGGTTGGCAGACAAGAACATCTCCTCCATCATATGCTGACGGCTTCCGGAGAAGATGAAATAGACATTCGGCAGAAACTGGATATAGGAACGGATCAGAGCCTCTGTGCCCTTCTCCGGATAAGACAATATCTGCTGGAACTCATCGATAGCAACATAACAACGCCGACCCGACGCCTTCATATATTCGAAGATCCGCTTCAGGCTCGCCTCACGCTCCGATGGTTGAATATCCAAAGAGAATGTTGGAATGCCCGTCAACTCATCCAAGGTCACCGTAGGACGGAAACTACTGAAGAATGCTTGGATATTGCGCAAGGCTGCTTGTGAGACTGTTTCGAGTTTTCCGATAATCTCGTTGGCAAGCAGTTGGACGAGCTGCTCCAGGTTCTTTGTGGCAAAGATATCGATATAGAAACACTTGATGTCCTTATCAATAGCAGAGAAACGGTTGAACGCATGCTGTATCAGTCCCGTCTTACCCATACGACGAGGAGCAATAAGTGTCACGTTCCGCTCACTGTGAAGTGTCGACATCAGTTTCTCTGTCTCCGCCTCACGGTCACAGAAATATTCCGGACCCTTATATCCATAAACAACGAATGGATTGTTAAGTTTAACCTTTTCCATCATTACGCTTTTTCCGTTACGTAAAGTACGCAAACTTCGTCAAACCTCACAAGGTCGTAGCCTCTGATCTGTATCACGATGGCGTGAAGCTGTGTGCCGTGAAGCATGCTCCGCAGTTTTTTGTCGGCAGCATAACCTTTTATCTGCTCAACAGCTTCATCCCATTGCTTCGCGGCTTCTGCCTCGGTAGCATCGGTCTTGAGATATTTCAACTCAAGGATGTAGCTGTGCGCCACCATCGGATAGGTGAGGTAGTTGGGCAGGAGGAAGAAGTCGCAATAGCCGTGCGAGAACTCCATCTCCGGAGCCACCTGATAATAATTGGTCAGCGTCAGGTAAGCGTTCATGAAGCCCTGCAAGTTGCGCTCACCCTCGATGAGCTGACGTACTGCCGTGGTGTCGTGATAAGCCTTGCAGATGAACTCAATGAGCGGACGCCAGTCGCCATCGAGCGCCGCACCGTCATAGGCGTTTCGCAGGTCGGCAACGGGCAGCGCATGGATCGTCTGGTATTCGTCCAACATATACTGATAGTACTGTATGCGTACGTTGTTGTTGGGGATGATCAGCTTCAGACTTTCGCCACGCACACCACCGATGGTCAGCATGCCATAGTAGTAGAGCAGACTGACGAAGTTGTCGTAGTCCATGATGCGTTCGGCTGGGAAATGACTAACAAGGGTGCCGTAGATGAATCCTTTCTCAGCAATCTCATGGATAACATGAAGCCGGTGCTCTTCCATGTTGTCGATCTCTATGAGCCGTTTCAGTTTGCCGTAGTCTGTCATGGTGTTGGGGTCGACCATAGATTTTGGACGCTTTCCGGTACCAATAAGCATACTCATATAGTAGCACACCATGTCGCAATTGAACATGCTGGGCTCCACTCCAAAACTGTCATCGGCGAAGCAGTAGTTGTCGTACCACGGTTTTATGTCGTTGATGATGTCGTCCTCGGTCTTGTCATCCCCGATGGCTCCCACCTCCTTGTAATAACGGATCATCTCCCGCACGTCTTTCTCCGAGAAGCCGAGCATCTGGTTGAAACGTGCGTCGAGACTCATGTTCAAAGCGATGTTGTAGCCGCTGGTAAGGTCGTCGAGGGTAATGGGCGACACGCCGAGCATGATGATGCGGTCGAACATCGGCTTGAAGAGCTTGAAGATGTCGCGGTAGAACCCCGTACCGTGGGTGAGCTCATGATAAGCCTGCTGACCCTTGACGTTGAGCACGTTGTTGGTGAAGTTGTCATACTCGTCGACAATGAGATAGAGCTTATGCCCTAACTCATGTGACGCGGCATGCAACCGGTTTAGCATCCCCATACCCGTCTTCTCATTTTTCATATCTTCTACGAAGCCTTCGGGATAGAATGAAGCATACTTCTTGGCAAAGAACTCACAGCATCGTTTCAAATAAACGTTGAAGTTCTCGTAGAGGTTTTCCAAGTCGCTGCCCACCATGGAGAAGTCGAGGTGCAGCACCTGAAACTCGCCCTGCTCCGGTGTGGGATGGTCTGCGACATAAAGTCCTTTGAACAACTTCTGGAAGTTGTCCTTCTCCTTGATATCGTAGTAGGTCTCCAGCATGTCCAGGAACAGGCTCTTGCCGAAGCGGCGCGGACGGACGAGGAAGAGGAAGTTACCAGCATTCTCCATCCTTTCGAAAAACATGGTCTTGTCAACCAAGTACAGATTCTCTCTTCTTACCTGCTTGAAGTTGGCTATGCCATAGGGTATGCGCTTGAAATTCGTGCTCATAATGCCACTTTGTTATATTCATGTGCAAATATAACGAAAAGAAGTGGAACGGGAAAGGAAAACCGCTGTTTTATTTTCAACACAGAGAAGACACGATCGTGACACATATGAGGCACGATCGTATCACATATGAGGCACGATCGTATCACATATGAGGCACGATGAGGAGATGACACGTTCGAATAGACATCTCTTCATTCCCTTATAGTCGGAGAGACAGAAACAATTACCCCTTTGATGGTAAAATCTCTTCATATTTCACGAGGTCGTAGCCTCTGATCTGTATCACGATGGCGTGGAGCTGCGTGCCGTGGAGCATGCTCCGCAGCTTTTTGTCGGCAGCATAGGTCTTGATCTGCTCAACAGCTTCATCCCACTGCCTCGCGGCTTCTGCCTCGGTAGCCTCGGTCTTGAGATATTTCAGTTCAAGGATGTAGCTGTGTGCCACCATCGGATAGGTGAGGTAGTTGGGCAGGAGGAAGAAGTCGCAATAGCCGTGTGAGAACTCCATCTCCGGAGCCACCTGATAATAATTGGTCAGCGTCAGGTAAGCGTTCATGAAGCCCTGCAGGTTGCGCTCACCCTCGATGAGCTGACGTACTGCCGTGGTGTCGTGATAAGCCTTGCAGATGAACTCAATGAGCGGACGCCAGTCGCCATGGAGTGCTGCACGACCGTAGCGAAGACTCAACTCCGAAGTCTTCACTGGCGCTATAGTATTGTATTCGTCAAGGAGATAATGATAATATTGCAGTCGTACGTTGTTGTTGGGTATCGCCAACGTGAGCAATTCACCTTCCACACCGCCGATGGTCAGCATGCCATAGTAGTAGAGCAGACTGACGAAGTTGTCGTAGTCCATGATGCGTTCGGCGGGGAAATGACTGACAAGGGTGCCATAGATAAAACCTTTCTCAGCGATCTCATGGATAATCTGAAGGCGGTTCTCCTTCCTATTGTCGATCTCTATAAGCCGTTTCAGCTTGCCGTAGTCCGTCATGGTGTTGGGATCGACGAGATCGTCGGGGCGGTAGCCGGTATCCACCAGCGTACTCATGTAGTAGCACACCATATCGCAGTTGAACATCTTTGGGTCAGTAGCGAAGCTGCGTCTTGAAAAGCAGTAGTTGTCGTACCACGGTTTTATGTCGTTGATGATGTCGTCCTCGGTCTTGTCATCCCCGATGGCTCCCACCTCCTTGTAATAACGGATCATCTCCCGCACGTCTTTCTCCGAGAAGCCGAGCATCTGGTTGAAACGTGCGTCGAGACTCATGTTCAAAGCGATGTTGTAGCCGCTGGTAAGGTCGTCGAGGGTAATGGGCGACACGCCGAGCATGATGATGCGGTCGAACATCGGCTTGAAGAGCTTGAAGATGTCGCGGTAGAACCCCGTACCGTGGGTGAGCTCATGATAAGCCTGCTGACCCTTGACGTTGAGCACGTTGTTGGTGAAGTTATCATACTCGTCGACAATGAGATAGAGCTTATGCCCTAACTCATGTGACGCGGCATGCAACCGGTTTAGCATCCCCATACCCGTCCGTTCATTTTTCATATCTTCGACGAAGCCTTCGGGATAGAATGATGCATACTTCTTGGCAAAGAACTCACAGCATCGTTTCAAATATACGTTGAAGTTCTCGTAAAGGTTTTCCAGATCACTGCCCACCATAGAGAAGTCGAGGTGCAGTACCTGAAACTCGCCCTGCTCCGGTGTGGGATGCTCGGCGACATAAAGTCCCTTGAACAACTCCTGAAAGTTGTCCTTCTCATTGATGTCGTAGTAGGTCTCCAGCATGTCCAGGAACAAGCTCTTGCCGAAGCGGCGCGGACGGACGAGGAAGAGGAAGTGTCCGGCCCGTTCCATCTTCTCGAAGAATATCGTCTTGTCGACAAAATATAGATTCTCGTTCCTTACCTGCTTGAAGTTGGCAATGCCATAGGGTATGCGCTTGAAATTCGTGCTCATAATGTCACCTTGCTATATTCATGTGCAAATATAACGAAAAGAAGTGGAACGTGAAAGGAAAACCGCTGTTTTATTTTCTAACCCTTTGACAGTACACAAGAAAGATCCTGTCACAGAGGAGACGAAAAACTTGATGCAAAAGATAACAGAAAAGTCCAAGATTCACCTCGTTCATCATGCATGGAGGAGAGTCGCCTTCAAAGAAAAAGCGGGAGGACAACCTCTGAGCCCAGAGAATTGCCATCCCGCATTTTTAATCTAAACCAAAAATGTTTAAGGTCTGTGCTTGTGCGTATATTATTATGAAGACTATGGCATTACAAGCGTTTCGCTATAATCACCAAAAGAACCTGCAGAAACTTTAAATGTATAATTGAAAGTTACAGTCTTCTTAGCACTGTCATAAGTACTGCTGCCATTTTGGTAAGCAGATACCATACCATATTTAGAATGTACATATCCGGTCTCAAATGGCGCACCGACAAGGGTTACCGAAGAACCATCAATGGTAAAGTCGGCAGAATAGCCTTTAAAGCCCCATGCATCAACGATACGGTAACGATCACCGATATCAGAATGCATAATTTCCACAGGCCACGAACCACCGAAGAAATCAGAAGAATATGTACCTGTTCCATATGGCTTGAAATCAAGTCCAGCAAAATCAAACTGCTTGACAATCTTAGAGTTTGAAACCACTGTAATGGTATACTCTCCATGAAGGTCGGTAATGTAAACATCCTTATAGTTGCTAACACCAACAGAAACCTTAGTACCATTCTGCTCAACATACTTGGCATACTCATCGTCAGTCATGTTGCGGGCAGCCTTAGCAGACTTAAGCTCAGCAAAATAAGTGACAACACTGTCTCTGTTGTTTGTTGCTACACGGAAGCGAACATCATTATCCGAATTATAACCACTTCCTGGATTACTGTATGTGAATACTGTAGCCACCGGCTCGCCATCGCTACCAGGGTCCGTACCTTCATCAGGGCTGCAAGATGCCATCAGAACGACACCAAGCAGAAGAGAAGCTAGAAATAATATATTCTTTTTCATGTTAATTTAATCTTTACCATTTATATTCAGGTGAATCTTCTGTAGGCGCAGTGATTGAAGGATTGTTGACAATCGAGTGGTTGTACTGAGTCTCAGAAGATGAGATAGGGCGAGTCATCCAAGCCGGTGTCGAATTTGTGTTCCAACGGTCACCCTCCGGATGGTTAGTACCAGCATAACTACGAATGATACCCTTATTCAGGCGCTTTATATCATACATTGCAAGACCTTCACCCCAGAATTCTGCGCGGCGCTCCCACCAAACCTCATTTTGGAAGGCAGAAGTAGAGCTATTACCGTAAGCCTCATTATGTGTGCCATAGACATAGTTCGGATCACGGGTCTTTGCAAACTCTGTAAGGAGCTGTATGCCTCTTGCCTCGTTCTGCATGCCTGCAGCCTCAGCCTCAATGAGTTTCATCTCCTCAACACGCATCAAAGGTATAGCCACGCACCAACCGGTATACTGGCTGGCACGACCAGCGGCACCACCGGCATTACGGAACTTCACATTCAGACCGTTGAGTTGGTTGCTTGCAGTAGCCTCACCGGCATTCAGCAACAGCTGCGGTTCCGCAGAGTAGTCGGCAAGTTCCTTCAGTCTGTCAGCTTCCGACTTATCATCAAGATCAAACGGCAGGAAGCACTTCTTTCGGAAGTCAGTAGAAGGAATAGAACTGTATAGGTGCTCATCGATGTAAAGCGGCTGACCATAGTTTGCAGCGTAACCACAACCAGAGCCACTCTCACAAACCATCTTTGCAGCCCAGCAATCATCTCCGTCATTGTTTGTAACAATATAGTCGGTAGAGTTCTGCTTCAAGGCAAACATCCAAGAGCCTGTAGGTTCAGCGAAACCATTCTCGCGACTTGTATACTGATCACCTGTCATAACGGTGTATCCCTTTTGTGCAAGCTTAGCATACTTCTCTGCGTTAGGCCAGTCAGCCATCCACTGATAAGCACGGGCTTTCAGACCATAGGCAACCGTGAGGTCCATGGTGTAAGGGTCGTTGTTTTCAGTGAGGTACTTCTCAGCTTTGTCAAGGTCGCTGAGAATAAATGCAAGAGCTTCTTTCTGAGTAGCGCGTGGATTATTGCGCTTCTTGTCAAGAGATGTCGTATCTGTAACGATAGGCACAGACAATGCCTCCGGGTTGTCACTGTAGCTCTGCGGAACATACATGCGTACAAGATCAAGATAGAACATTGCACGAAGTGCGTAAGCCTGTCCAACACCGCTCTTCTGAGCGTCAGTAGGCTCATCACCAGCAGTCTGCAGGACAATATTACAGTTGTTTATCCAACCATAATAGTAAGTCCAAGGCATATCACAGTCTGCATAGCCTGGGTTCAAGGCAGTAGAAGCAGAATACCAGGGGCCGAACCACTCTGTACCCGCCGTGTTCAGCGGTGCTATATCCTGACCCATGATATCATTCTGGAGCATGACAGAAGGATAGCCATAATCGTTGGCAGCACCTGCTTTAGCATTTCCCCAATAGACGTAGTTGCCGCACATAGCAGAAGTCATGGCGTTGACAAGAGAGCTGAAAGCCTTAGGGGCTTGGTCAAGCTCCTCCTGAGACACATAATTTCTACTCATATCGGTCTCGTCGAGACAAGCTGTTAACATCAAAGGAGCCACAGCCAATGTTATATATTTTAGAATCTTATTCATATTCTTCATCTCTTAAAAATAACAGTTAGAATGTAACCTGTACACCACCCGAGATATTACGTGTAGGAGAATAAACTCCCGTCTGACCAGCTCCATCGAAAGAGAAGCGTGGGTCAAGGCCCTTGCGTGCTGACCAGAAGCAGAGGTTCTCACCCATACAATATACACGCACTTTAGAAAGCCATGAAGGCAGTATGCTCTTCGGGAAAGTGTAGCCAACGGTAAATGACTGGAAGTTAAGGTAACCAGCATTAGTTAAGAATCGGTCGCTATTGCTTGATGTATAAGTATCGCCATAGAACCAACGTGGAATGTTGCTGGATGTGTTGTTAGGAGTCCACGCCTTCAGAGCATCTTTGTGAATGGCATGTCCCCAGTCTGCACGGCCGCCCTGATAACTCGGACTCATCAGATGCTGATACTCACTATCGTAGACCTTACCGCCAATCTGATAGTCAAAGCTCAGAGAAGCATCAATGTCCTTCCAGCGGAAGCTGGTCGAGAAACCGCCGAACACTTTTGGCATCAGTGAGCCTTGCTCATAATAAGTAGCCTTGGTGTAGTCGGTTGTTGTGTAAGACTTATTCTTTCCAGGACGGTCTCCAGGAGTGTAGTTTGCTACCTTGTCAAGGTCAGCATCTACCCAATATAAAGCTTCTCCCTGCTCATTTACACCAGCGTAAGAAGGCATATAGGCATTATACATAGGACCTCCTTCACGATACCAGTACTGGAAGATACGCAAACTATTTGAGGCAGAGAAGCCACCATAGTCAGCAATGCTGCTCTCCGGGAGTTTCAATATCTTTGTAGAGTTGTGCGAGAGGTTGGCTGTTACACTCCAGTCGAAATCCTTGCTTCTGAGGATTACACCTGTAAGGGTCAGCTCAACACCACTGTTACGGAGGTCACCGATATTGGCATAGTAGCCACTGGTACCTGCCGACTTAGGAATAGACAGCCAGAAGAGAAGATCGGTGGTCTTCTTGGAATAGTAATCCAAAGTACCGTTCAAACGATTCTTCAGGAGATTGAATTCAAGACCTATGTTAAGGTTGCCTGTCTTCTCCCAAGTGATATCCTCATTACCCATAGCAGCAAAGACTGGGACGATGCTTGTAGTACCAGAGGTCTGCAGTTCATAAAGGTTTGTATAACGGCCCAGGCCAATATTATCCTTACCCTGCTCACCGTAAGAAGCCTTAATCTTCAACATATCTACCCAAGGAGCGTTGAACCACTTCTCCTTAGAGATAATCCAAGCACCTCCGACAGACCAAAAGCTACCCCAACGGTTTTTCTTCGCAAAGTAAGAACTTCCATCACGACGATAAGAGAATGAACCGAAGTACTTCTCGTCATAGTTGTACTGAGCGCGTCCAAAGAAACCTTCTACATTATACTTCGTAGAATAAGACGTGTTGTCATAACGGTCTGCATAAGCATAAAGCTCCTGCACATATGGAGAGAACTCATAACGAGCGTCGCCCTCGAGATACTTGACATTCTGGTCGAAATACTCGTGACCTACCAACGCATCAACATTGTTCTTGCCATAAGACTTTGAGAATGTCAAGGTCTGGACATTGTTGGTACGCAGGTTCTGTGTATTGTACTTTTCCAGTTTACCGTTAGCAGCAGCAGAAGGACCCTCAAACGAGTTTGTGTAATCGTGATTATCAAACATATTGTATGTTACAGATGTCGTCAAGTTCAACTTCAACCAATCAGTGAAGTTAATATCAACGGCACCATTGGCGATAACCTGGTTCATGCTCTGCTTGTTTTCATTGTACAGATTAGATCCAAGAGGGTTACCGGTAGCAAGGAACGGACGGGTCAGTCCATAATCATTAGCAGTACCATAGTCATAACGCTGATGACCATAGGCATCAGTCAGGATACTGCCATTCTCCCCACGAACATAAAGAGGATAGATAGGACCGATATTTGCCGTATAGTACATGATGTTAGCGGCACTATACTCATCGTATGAAAGGAATGGGGTAGATTCCTGGTCAGAATGTGTGAACTGAGCGTTACCTGAAACCCTCAACCAAGGCTTTATATTATAATCAGCCTTGAGTCGGCCACTATAACGCTTATAAGAACTCCTGTCTATGATACCGTTATCATCCAAGTAGTTCAAACTCGCATAGAAAGAACCTTTATCCATGGCACCTGTAGCAGATACCGTATACTCCTGGCGGAAAGAATTCTTATAGGCATTATCGCGCCAATCGTCTGGAGTAAGATAATACTTATTTCCGCTGTTACTTGTGATGACACGACCAAGAGTAGCGTTTGGATTCAGCTTACCATCCATGCCAATAAGCTGCTCGCCATCGGGATAAGAGAAGACATTGTATTGAAGGTTGCTCAGCAATGCTCTGTTTGCACTTGCGTTTGCGTCCGCTGCTGACAAACCATTAATGTAGAAATAGCGGTTGTAGAGCTGTGCATAGTTCACCTCATAATATTGTCCAGGATCCTTGATGACATCATAGTCCTGTACCGCACGGCTGTTGGAGCCCCACTTAGCATCTACAGAGACTGTAGCCTTCTGGTTGCGACCGGACTTTGTAGTAATGATAATTACTCCAGATGCACCACGGGCACCGTAAAGGGCTGCACTCGCTGCATCTTTCAGCACTGTAACCTGCTCGATATCCTCAGCTGGAATAGCTGAAAGGTTGCCAGGATAAGGAGCACCATCAACGATTACAAGAGGTTCTGTATCAGCGTAAATGGAGGAGATACCACGAATGTTTATACCTGATGTTGAAGACGAACCCGGCTGACCAGAAGCACCACGTATCTGCAAACCAGGAACGCTTCCGACAAGTGCATCGGCGACATTAGTAGTAATCTTCTTTGAAAGGTCTTCGGAATTGACCACAGCGGCAGAACCTGTAAATGCAGATTTCTTTTCTGTACCGAAGGCCACGACCATCACCTCGTCAAGATTGTGCTGGTCATCGCTCAGCGTCACCTTGACATTTTGGCCGGCCTTCACGGTCTGTTCCTTCATACCGAGGTAGCTTACCGTAAGTTTGGAATTGGCGGGGGCTGCAATGGAGAAGTGTCCATTGACGTCAGTAACAGTGCCGGTCTTCGTGCCGTCCACTCTTACCGCTGCTCCCACGACGGGATCACCGTTATTGTCAACGACAGTACCGGAGACCGTAGACTGCGCCAGCGCCACACCTGTCATCAGGAACAGCCCGGCAGAAAGCATCGTAAGTCTTTTTAGCATAAACTCTCTGTTTTTATTGATTAATTATAATTATTATTCGCTCTTGTTCGTTTTCTCTCTTAGACCACCTTGCACACCTCGGGGGCAGAGGTGGAGAGAGATGTAACATTCTCTTAATTGTTTTATCTTTCTGAATACAATTCTGCTAATACTCTGCAAAATTAGGTGAAAAAGATGAATATACAAAACAAAAAATAAGAAAAGTGCTTAATTTTAACATTCTCGCTTACGTATTGTCGTTTTTACCCTGTTTAAGTTACTATTAAGTAACATTTTGTTAGCTTATCATACATAGGTAGAAGAGGGATCCCCAGATAGCTATTGCCACTATGCTTCTTTGACAGGGGCTCACTGCAATCGCAGGATGATTACAGCGAAATCGCAGGATGATTAGGGTGAAATCACGATGCGATAAAAAATAAATATTTTTTCTAAGCGCCTTCACTTTTTCGCTATAACTCACTGTTTATCAGTTTGTTTTCTCCAAAATCACCTTCACTCTGCCTTCACTTGCCTTCACTTGCCTTCACTCATATCAGTGTGAAAGAAGTGAAGGCAAGTGAAGGCAAAGTGAAGGTGGTTAGAAAAAAGTACTTAAAAATATTGGAACACCCATTGCCTTTTCCAAAAGTGATTTACGCCTCGAAATTGCCTTTTCTAAAAGTTAATTTCGGATTCAAATTGCCTTTTCCAAAAGTTATTTCGTAACTTTGCAAAGTAAACATTAAACAATGTTCGAATATGGAATCCAATGATATTCTACCACTTGTCAATGCCTATCACAGGCGTCTAAGCGCAACGTCACTGCTCTTTAAGCGCTTCCTTTTCACTGGGATCAATTGGAAGGTAAGGTTGATTGGCATCATGGGTGCAAGAGGAGCAGGTAAGACAACCTTACTGCTTCAGCATATCAAGGAGACATTCAAGAACCCGGATGATACGCTATGGGTGTCCCTCGATAACCTCTGGTTCCAGAACCACAGTTTATTGGAGTTGGTAGACTATCTCTATGCTCATGGCATGACGACCATCTTCTTTGACGAGGTGCACAAGTATCCCAATTGGATCCAGTTCATCAAGAATCTTTATGACAGTTATCCGGATCTTAACATCGTCTATACAGGGTCATCCATGTTAGAAATCGACAACTCAAAGACAGATTTGTCGAGAAGGCAATCATTGTATATGTTACCGGTGATGTCCTTCAGAGAATATTTAGCTTATATTGGTGTTCTTCATCTTCAGCCTTTGAAGCTTGAGGATCTTTTGAAGAATCACGTATCTATAGCTATGGACATCGTTCAAAAGACGAAGATACTGAAGCATTTTCACGATTACTTAGAACATGGTTGTTATCCTTTCTTCAAAGAAGCGGGCACTGATTACCTAATGCGACTCGCAGCCACGGCCCAGTTAGTTATCGATACGGATATGCCTGCCGTAGAAAAGGTAACTTATGCAACGCTTGAGAAGACAAAGAAACTATTGGGTATAATAGCTCAGAGCGTGCCGTTGGTACCCAATATCAGCAAACTCGGCAGTGCCTTGGAATCGACACGTGACAGTACAATCCGGATGATTTATACTTTGGACAAGGCTCAGATTCTCATGTTGCTTACGCGGGAGCTAAAGAGCTATAAACATTTGGTGGCACCAGAGAAGATCTATCTGAACAACACTAATCTGATGGCTGCCTTTTCTACACCAGTCAATGAAGGTAACATGCGAGAGACCTTCTTTATGAATCAGGTACAGCAAGTGGGCACAGTTCAGATGCCAAAGAACGGTGATTTCCTTGTGAACGGGAAGTATCTCTTTGAGGTAGGAGGCCCTTATAAGACGTTTGAACAGATCAAAGATGAACCAGACAGCTATTTGGTAATAGACAACATTGAGATGGGAACCGGCAACCGCATCCCATTATGGTTGTTCGGATTGCTATATTAACGTGCCGTCATCCTCTTTATCTTCTCTTTCAAATAGGCTTTGAGACCATCATCTTCTATAACCTCTATATGTTCATAGAGGCCGAGGATGAAGCGGGCTATGCCTTCGTAGTTGGCAATATCCGTCTCAAAGAGCCAGTGGGTGTCATCGTCTCCCGGAGTCAGATACTTCCGTGCATGCGGATACTCTTCCAACATGAAATTATAAGCAGACACATCAAAGCTGAGACGGACATGATGGCGCACCTCACCGCTATAGAGGAACATATCAGTGAAGGCATCCTTATGCTTATCGCCATATTCCCACTCCTTATCAAGCATTTCGACGTTACTGATACGTGATATCTTAAAGGTTTTATTCTTACCTGAAGAAGGCTCGTAGGCACGGATGTCTGCATCGTCACCCAAGAACATGAAAGGCTCCACATAGCGGTCCTTCACCGACAAGCTGTTGGACGAGGCATAATTGTGCAGAATGACACATTTATGCAAATCAATGGCTCTTTTGAGCAATTGGAAGTTCTTATAAGGTCCATACGACAACCTGTCACCCTCATGTGTATAGAAATGGTAGTAACGCTGAAGCTTTGTAAGGATGGAACCAACCATAGGGCTTTCACTGTCCTGTCCCAACAAAAGGTTGTAAAGGAACTGAGCCTGATCGACATTGAAGTTCACTGACTCACGAATATTCTTAAAGAACGGTGAGGCGGCATCAATGTTATACCCTCCATGTTTATGGTTGACAATAAAGCCGTACTCCTCCAGTGCCTTCAAGACATAATAGGCATTGCGCGTGCTCGTACCAAGAATCTCCGCAACAGCAGCAGCGGGGAGACTCTGATCACCGGCGATAGCCTTGATGACATCGAGCCAGTGAAAGAAAGATTTAGTAGTATCGTTAGCCATAGGATTTCATTCAAACTTTAGTTCAAGTTGCCTGTCTCCGTAAAGATTGAAGCTCTTGCGGTGGTATTTCGTGATGCCATACTTCGCGATGGCAGCCCGATGCTCTTTCGTGGGATAACCTTTATTCTTGCGCCAGTCGTACATCGGGAACTCCTCGTCAAGTCGGTTCATATAGTCGTCACGATAAGTCTTGGCAAGGATAGAAGCGGCGGCAATAGCCTGATACTTGGCATCGCCATGAACGACACAAGCAATAGAGTTAGGAGTTAGGAGATAGGAGTTAGGAGTTACAAGGTTGGAGTTATTGGAGTTAGAAGTTGGCCAAAAACCACTACGCGGCAGTCTCGGCTTAGCGTCGAAACGGTTGCCATCGATGATAAGGGCTTCGGGCCGAACACTGAGCTGTGCGAGGGCGCGGTGCATGGCAAGAAAAGAGGCATGAAGGATATTGACCTCATCAATCTCCTCCGGCGTCACGACACCTACTGCCCACGCCACGGCATCCTGCTGTATCTGCTCACGCAAGGCATAGCGCTTCTTCTCCGACAACTTCTTCGAGTCGTTCAGTTCCGGATTGTCGTAGTCAGGTGGCAGGATGACGGCAGCGGCATAGACACTGCCAGCGAGACATCCGCGTCCCGCCTCATCGCATCCTGCCTCCACCATATCTTTATAATAATGTGGAAGAAGACCTTTCATCCTACAGATTATCAAAGTCGTTGCGCTTCATTACCAAAGGGTAACGTTCTGGATGACGAAGACTCTCTATTTCCAGATCTACATCCAAGTCTGGCCAACTAATTGCATCCCGACCCTCTAACTTAACATTCAACACGTTTCTTATAGAAGCATCTTTCATCCAAGGAATCCGATTATACGAAAGGAAATAATCATTTCCTTTCACACTAATCATTATCCCTTGCGCATTAATCATCAAGACGCTTACCAATGTGTCGGATGTATTTTGATTTAAACTCGTCTGCATTTTCAACTATCTCACTTTTAGACGGTGCTTGGATACCTGACGTCCAGCCTCGGAGAGGCTGACTGCGGCCTTGGCGCGCTATTTTGACGTATGATAAACCTTAAAAGACATAGCGCACTTCGTGCAGTCTGCCTCTCCGAGGCAGAAGGTCAAGAATCTCTGCTCCTTCCTAAACCCCAGTCTGCGTCGCTGCGCTCCTTAGACTGGGGTTATGTAAAATTCAGCCTCTCCGAGGCTATCTGCATATTTAGAACATCTTGCTGACCCGCTCGATACCATCTGCCAAGATATCGATCTCCTCCTTCGTGTTGTACAGGGCGAAGGACGCACGGACAGTACCGAGGACACCTAAACGATCCATCAGCGGCTGGGCACAATGGTGACCCGTGCGCACGGCGATGCCGAGCTGGTCAAGCAACGTTCCCATATCCATATGGTGGATATTACCCACATTAAAACTCACAACGGCATCGTGGGAGTTAGGAGTTAGGAGATAGGAGTTAGGAGTTGAGGGGTTGGAGTTAGGAGTTACGGGCCCATAGATATGCATACCGTCGATCTTCGAGAGACGCTGGATGGCATAGGCCGTCAACTCCTGCTCGTGTTTCTGGATGTTGTCCATACCAAGCTGCTCCATGTAGTTGATGGCCACGGCAAGACCATGAGAAGCGATATAGTCGGGCGTGCCGGCCTCAAACTTCAAAGGCGGCTTCTCAAACGTCGTCTTCTCAAAGCTGACATGCTCAATCATCTCACCACCACCCTGGTAAGGCGGCAACTTCTCGAGCCACTCCTCCTTACCGTAGAGCACGCCGATGCCCGTAGGACCATACATCTTATGTCCACTGCAGACATAGAAGTCGCAGTCGAGCTGCTGCACGTCGACCTTCATGTGAGGAGCGCTCTGTGCACCGTCCACCATGCAAGGCACACCATGCTCATGTGCTGTCTTGATAATGTCTGCCACGGGATTGATCGTTCCCAGCACATTGCTGACCTGTGTGACACTGACGATCTTCGTCTTCTCGTTAAACAGTTTCTTGTAAGCCTCCAAGTCGAGGATGCCGTCGTCGCTCATCGGGATGACACGCAGCTTGATGCCTTTGCGATGAGCAGCCAACTGCCAGGGCACGATATTGGAATGGTGCTCCATGACGGATACGATGACCTCATCACCCGGCTGCATCATCGCCTCACTGAATGTGGCAGCAACAAGGTTCAAGCCTTCTGTGGTACCACGGGTGAAAACGATCTCCGATGTGCTCTTGGCATTGAGGAACTTGCGGACGGTCTCGCGCGCCTGCTCATGAAGTTCTGTAGCTTTCACACTGAGATAGTGCACACCACGGTGCACGTTGGCGTTTGCATTGAGATACTCCTCGCGCATGGCGTCGAGCACACACAGCGGCTTCTGTGTCGTAGCGGCATTGTCGAGATAAACCAGCGGCTTGCCGTGAACCTGACGGCTCAATATAGGGAAATCTTCCCTCACCTTTTCAATATCGTACATTGGAAGTTTTTGAGTTAATGAGTTAATGAGTTTTTGAGCTCTTAATATGTTTAGTTAATGAGTTCGTGAGTTTATGAGTCCTTCAGTTTTTATTATGGCTCTCTGCATATTAAGAGCTTAAAAACTCAAGAACTCAAAAACTTACAAACTCACTTACAAATCTGGCAGTTACTGCATTTGCCGAGCTCACCACGGAAGCGCTTCTCCACCAACTGGTGCAGACGCTCACGGAGCGGCTCCAATTTGATCTGGTCGATGACCTCACCGATGAACGCGAACTCCAACAACAGCTTTGCCTCATGCTCGTCAATGCCACGCTGCTGCATGTAGAACATAGCTGCATCGTTAAGCTGGCCCACGGTAGAGCCGTGCGAGCACTTCACGTCGTCGGCGTAGATCTCAAGCATCGGTTGGGTGAACATACGTGCTGTCTTTGTCATCACGAGGTTCTGGTTGCGCTCATCCGACTCCGTCTTCTGCGAGCCATGACGTACGAGGATACGTCCGGCGAAAGCACCGACAGCTTTGTCATCCAACACATATTTATATAGCTCATGCGAGTTGCAGTGACCTACCTGGTGGTCGATGAGCGTGTTGTTGTCTACATGCTGACTCTTGTCGGCGATGACACAGCCATTGCACCAGCACTCAGCACCCTCGCCTTTGAACACGAGGTCGAGCTTGTTGCGCGTAATACCATTCTGCAACGTGATGACATTATGGTTGAGTCGGCTGTTAGCCTGCTGATCGATATAGACGTTACTCACGCGTGTATTCTTCTCGTGAGTCTCCTCCAAGCAGTAGAGGTCGAGACTGGCGTTCTCACCGACGTAAGCCTCAATAACCTGCGTGCCGAGAAAATGTCGGTCGTCGGCAGAGTCGTCGCAGAAAAGCATCTTAGCCTCAGCCCCTTCGTCCATGACGATGAGCACACGACGGTTCACCATCAGATCGACGTCGGAGCGGAGGATGTTCACCACCTGAATGGCGCGGTCCACCTTCACGTTCTTCGGCACATGGATGAAAAGTCCGTCCTGAGCTAACATCGTGTTGAGGGCCGTGACAGCATCCTCCGAAGTCTTGGCTATCTTGCCATAATACTTCGCGATGGTCTCGGGATACTGCTCTGAAGCATCCTTCAAGCTCATCACCTCTACACCCTCGGGTAGTCCTGCCTTCGGCAGTGCCTTCTTATAGAAAGCGTCGTTGACCACGAAATAGAGCGATGTCGAGAGGTTCGGCACATCACAGCTGAAGACGCTGTAAGGATTGAGCGGAAACTCCACTCGATTGACATTCACACCATAGTCGGGTTCAAACAGCTTCTCCATGTCGGTATACTTATACCGCTCCACTTTCCGTGAAGGGAACCCTTGCCGTTTGAAGTCCTCAAAGGCAGCGTCACGAATGCTGTTCATCACAGCTGAGGAGTGAGCATTGATCATCTCCCGCGACTGTTCGTAAAGATCTATATATTGTTTTTCACTTGCCATAGAGTATTATCATTAAGAGGTTTATACCTTCCTAACATTTCGTTTCTTGAAAGTAATCAGCCCCCTCCCCTGGGTGGGGGAGGGGCCGGGGGAGGTGCCGTCAGAGAACTACTTACTTCCCGTACTTCTCATCTGCCTCTTCCTTGATCCAGTCGTAGCCACGCTTCTCAATCTCCTTGGCGAGTTCCGGACCTTCGGTACGCACGATGCGGCCATTGTAAAGCACATGGACGACCTGCGGCTTGATCATGTCGAGCAGACGCTCATAGTGGGTGATAACGATGATCGACTTCTCCGGCGTGAAGAGTTTGTTCACGCCCTCAGCCACGATACGCATGGCATCGACATCGAGGCCAGAGTCGGTCTCATCGAGGATAGAGAGCTTCGGGTCGAGCATCGCCATCTGGAAGATCTCGTTGCGTTTCTTCTCACCACCCGAGAAACCTTCGTTCACGGAACGGCGAGAGAGCTTCGGATCGAGCTCCACGAGCTCGCGCTTCTCTTTCATGAGTTTCATGAACTCTGGTGCCTTCAGCGGTTCCTTGCCCTCGTACTCACGCTTGGCGTTGACGGCAGCCTTCATGAAGTTGACCATCGACACACCCGGAATCTCTACAGGGTACTGGAACGAGAGGAACAAGCCCTCACGTGCACGGTCCTCCGGCTTCATCGCCAAGAGATCCTTACCATTAAATGTAGCCGAGCCCTCCGTAACGGTATAGAGAGGGTTGCCTGTCAGCACAGCAGACAGTGTTGACTTACCTGATCCGTTAGGACCCATGATGGCATGGATCTCACCATCTTTTACTGTGAGGTTGATACCTTTCAATATTTCTTTGCCAGCAATCGTGGCATGCAGATTCTTTACTTCTAACATACTTTTATTAGTTAGGAGTTAGGAGATAGGAGTTAGGAGTTATTCCTGCTCACCGTCTTCTGCTCCAATTTATTGTTATTATTGTTTTCAAAAGTTATAACTCCCAACTATCCAACCGTACCCTCGAGGCTGACGCTTAATAATTTCTGAGCTTCTACTGCAAACTCCATGGGGAGCTTATTGAGCACCTCTTTGGCATAGCCGTTGACAATGAGTCCTACAGCATCTTCTGTGGGGATGCCACGCTGGTTGCAGTAGAAGAGCTGGTCCTCACTGATCTTTGAGGTCGTTGCCTCATGCTCCACGACAGCAGTGTCGTTGTGGATATCCATGTAAGGGAAAGTGTGGGCGCCGCAATCGGATCCCAAGAGCAGTGAGTCGCAGGACGAATAGTTGCGGGCGTTGTCTGCATTGGCTGTAGCACGGACAAGACCACGGTAACTGTTCTGCGAATGACCGGCAGAGATACCTTTGGAGATGATCGTCGACTTCGTGTTCTTACCGATGTGGATCATCTTAGTACCCGTGTCGGCCTCCTGATAGTGGTTCGTCACGGCAACACTGTAGAACTCAGCCTGGGAGTTATCACCACGAAGCACACAAGAAGGATATTTCCACGTGATAGCCGAACCTGTCTCTACCTGCGTCCATGAGAGCTTGGAGTTGACGCCGCGGCACTCACCACGCTTCGTCACGAGGTTCAGCACACCACCTTTTCCGTGCTCATCGCCCGGATACCAGTTCTGTACGGTAGAGTATTTCACCTCAGCATTGTTCATGACCACGATCTCCACGACAGCAGCATGCAACTGGTTCTCATCGTACATCGGGGCTGTGCAACCTTCGAGGTAAGAGACATAGGAATCGTCGTCAGCCACAATGAGCGTGCGCTCAAACTGTCCCGTGTTACGGGCGTTGATACGGAAGTAACTGCTCAGCTCCATAGGGCAACGGACACCCTTGGGTATATACACAAACGTACCGTCACTGAACACAGCGGAGTTCAGTGCGGCAGAGAAATTATCACGATAAGGTACAACACTTCCAAGGTACTGCTTCACGAGGTCTGGATGCTCCTTTACAGCCTCGCCGATAGACATAAAGATGATGCCTTTCTCGGCTAACTGCTTCTTGAACGTCGTCTTCACGGAGACAGAATCCATGACAGCATCCACAGCAGTACCGCTCAGTGCGAGACGCTCTTCCAAAGGGATACCGAGCTTATCGAAGGTCTTCTCGAGCTCAGGGTCGATTTCCTTGTTTTTTGGCTTCTTCGCCAACGGGTCGGCATAATAGGATATAGCCTGGAAGTCGATATGCGGCACGTGGACGTGTCCCCACGTTGGAACGGGCAGGGTCTTCCAATAACGGTAGGCCTTCAGGCGGAAGTCGAGCAACCACTCGGGCTCGCCTTTCTTCTTGGATATGAGCCTTACGACATCCTCGTTGAGACCGTTCGGAATAACCTCGGTATCAACATCCGTCGTGAAGCCGTATTCATATTTCTGGTTAGCAACCTCCTTGACGAAGTCGTTGCTTTCCTTCTTGAGTTTTATCTCCATATAATAACCTTAATATTAAGAGATGTATAATTAATACAAGGTGACACGAACAAAAGCCGTGCCACCTTTATCATGTATCACAAATGTTATCATTTTAGATAACGAGATGTGTAAACTTGACTGCTCAGAAGGCGGTACAAGCTTTAAAGTTTCTGTTCAACCTCAATCTCGGTGAAGGTCTCGATGACGTCGCCTACCTGGATATCATTGTAGTTGACGAGCGAAATACCACACTCCAGACCTGTTGCTACCTCCTTCACATCATCCTTGTAACGCTTCAGGGCAGCGATAGCTGCGGTGTGCACCACAATTCCGTCGCGTACGACGTGAGCCTTGTCCTTGGAGTGAACCTTGCCTTCGGTGACGAGACCACCGGCGATGGTACCGACCTTGGAGATCTTGAACACCTGCTTGACCTCCACCTCGGCAGTGACGACTTCCTTCTTGACCTTGTCGAGCATGCCGACCATAGCAGCCTTGATATCGTCGATAGCATCGTAGATGATAGAGTAAGTATTGATCTCTACGCCCTCACGCTCAGCGAGCTTACGTGCATCGGCGGAAGGACGAACCTGGAAGCCGACGATGATGGCATCGGAAGCCGAAGCCAGCATGACATCGTTCTCGGAGATCTGACCAACTGCCTTGTTGATGACGTTGACTTGGACCTTCTCCGTAGAGAGCTTGAGGAACGAGTCAGACAGTGCCTCGATAGAACCATCGGTATCACCCTTGACGATGATGTTGAGCTCATGGAACTCACCGCGTGCGATACGGTGCGAAATATCACCAAGCGTCAGACGCTTCTGCGTACGCAGACCCTGCTCACGCTGCAGCTGCTCACGCTTGTTGGCAATCTCACGGGCCTCCTGCTCCGTGTCGATGACATGGAACTGGTCGCCGGCAGTAGGTGCTCCGTTCAGGCCGAGAACGATAGCCGGTTCAGCCGGTTTCACGTTGTCGATGCGCTGGTTACGCTCATTGAACAAAGCCTTCACGCGGCCCCACGATGTACCAGCCAGCACGATATCACCGACATGCAGCGTACCGTTGCTCACGAGCACCGTAGAGACATATCCACGGCCCTTGTCGAGTGAAGACTCGATGACGGTACCGGTAGCCTTACGGTTCGGGTTGGCCTTGAGGTCGAGCATGTCAGCCTCAAGCAGCACTTTCTCCATGAGGTCGTCTACACCAATGCCTTTCTTAGCGGAGATCTCCTGGCACTGGTACTTACCGCCCCACTCCTCCACGAGGAGGTTCATATTGGCGAGATCCTCACGTATCTTGTCGGGGTTAGCTCCCGGCTTATCAATCTTGTTGATGGCAAACACCATCGGCACGCCCGCAGCCTGACAGTGAGCGATAGCCTCCTTCGTGGTAGGCATCACAGAGTCGTCGGCAGCGATGATGATGATGGCGATATCGGTGACCTGTGCACCACGGGCACGCATGGCGGTGAAAGCCTCATGACCCGGGGTATCGAGGAACGTCACCTTGCGGCCGTTCTTCAGCGTCACACTGTAAGCACCGATATGCTGGGTAATACCACCGGCCTCACCGGCGATCACATTGGTGTTGCGGATATGGTCGAGCAATGAAGTCTTACCGTGGTCGACATGACCCATGACCGTCACGATAGGAGCACGTGGCACGAGATCGCTCTCGTCGTCCTCTTCCTCACTGACAGCCTCCTGGACCTCAGCACTGACATATTCTGTCTTGAAACCGAACTCCTCAGCAACCATGTTGATGGTCTCTGCGTCGAGGCGCTGGTTGATAGAAGCCATGATACCGATGCTCATCAGCGTAGAGATGACCTGCGTCACAGAGACATTCATCATCGTAGCAAGCTCGGACACCGTCACGAACTCGGTGAGCTTCAGCACCTTGCTCTCCTTCTTCTCAGCACGTGCCTCAGCATCGAGCTTCTCCTGGACAGCCTCACGCTTCTCCTTACGGTACTTGGCGCCTTTCTTGTTCTGACTCTTACTCGTCAGACGAGCCAGCGTCTCCTTTACCTGGCGTGCTACGTCCTCGTCGGTGACTTCCTGCGGCTTATTGTTACGGTTGCGATTCTTCTTTTTCTTTCCGTTGCCGTTCTTGTTACCACTCTGCTGGTTGGCAGCAGCGTTGACGTCCACCTTATTATTATTGATGCGTTCGCGCTTGCCGCCTCCTTTATTGTTGCCGTTACCGTTGTTGCCACCGTTCTGCTGGCGCTGGCGTTCACGCTGACGCTCAGAGCGCGACTTCTTCTTCGGACGGGTACTGGAGTTGATGGAGCTCAGATCGATCTTACCGAGCACCGTCACCTTCGGCGTGTCGTCGATGCGTACCTCTGTCTTCGTACGGAAGATCTCCGTGCCTTTCTTGTTATCAGCACCGGGCTGTGTCACCTCAGCGACCTTCACGGCAGCCGGTTTCTGGATGACCTGGCGTTGCTTCTGTACGGGCTTCTCATTCTGCTTCACAGCCTGGGCAGCCTTAACATTGTCCTTAGGAGTCTCCTTCGGAGCCACTTTCTCGACAGGTTTGTTGTCCTTGGCCGGAGCGGGCTGCTGTGCAGCTTTGGGTGCCTCAGCAACCTTCTGCTCGGCAGGCTTGGGAGCCTCAACAGGCTTAGCAGCGGGAGCCTCAACTTTTGTTTCATGCTTAGCAGGAGCCTCGACAGGTTTTACTGTGGGTGCTTCCGGCTTAGCGGGAGCAGGCTGTGGCTTAGCTTGTGTCGGTTCAACCTTCTGACTGACGGCAGCAGTCGCAGGCTTCGTGGCCGGCTTTTCAGATGTAGCATCAGACTTAATCTCCACAGGGCGCTTGCCAACGCTATTAAGGTCTATCTTACCCAACGGTGTGTATTTCTGGTGTCCTCCGAGCTCCATGCCGCTCTCCACGCGAGGCTTGGAGCCATCCCGGTCTTTCTTCTTCTCAGGCTTCTTGAAGAGCTGCTCCGCCTTTTCCTTGACGGCCGCATCCTTCTTGAACGCCTCTACGAGAGCAGCATATTGCTTGTCGTTGAGCTTGAAGTTGAGGTCGTCCTTGACCTCTCCAAGCACACCGGCTCTCTTTTGCAGGTAGCCAACTGCCGTTTGGCGCCCTATGTTCAATTCACGTAATGCTTTGTTTAATCTGATGCTCATATAATACTTTTACCTTCTTATTCTTATTTTTCCTTCTTTATTCTGATTCTTTCTTATTCAAGAACCTTATTGTTCGAATTCCTTTCTCAGCACTTCCAGCACGTGGTCTACGGTTTCTTCCTCGAGGTCAGCCTTCTCAACCAGCATCTCGCGCGGAGCATTGAGCACCTCGCGGGCTGTCTCCAGGCCGATACCCTTAATGGCATCGATGATCCACTGGTCGATCTCATCGTTGAACTGATCGAGGTAGACGTCATCCACCTGATCCTGCTGGTCGCTGTCGCTCACCACACGGAACACGTCGATGGTGTACTCTGTGAGCATCGAAGCGAGCTTGATGTTCATACCATTACGGCCAATAGCGAGGCTCACCTGATCGGGCTGCAAGTAGACACTTGCCTTGTGGTTCTCCTCATCGAGCTTGATATCTGTGACCTGTGCAGGGCTCAGTGCACGCTGGATGAACAGCTTCGTGTTCGCTGACCAGTTAATGACATCGATATTCTCGTTGTCGAGCTCACGCACAATACCATGCACACGGCTACCGTGCACACCGACGCAGGCTCCTACCGGGTCGATACGGTCATCGTAGCTCTCCACGGCGATCTTAGCGCGCTCACCCGGCATGCGGGCGATCTTCTTGATAGCGATCAGACCATCCTGAATCTCAGGAACCTCATTCTCCAACAGGCGTTGCAGGAACGTAGGACTTGTACGGGAGAGGATGATACGCGGGTTGTTGTTCTCGTTGTCCACACGCTCGATGACGCAGCGAACGGTCTCACCCTTGCGATAGACATCGGCAGGGATCTGCTCGCTCTTCGGGAGATGGAGCTCGTTGTTGTCGTCGTCGACGAGAAGCACTTCACGCTTCCAAACCTGATAAACCTCAGCAGAGATAAGTTTGCCCACGCGGTCCTTGTACTTGTTGTAAAGAGCGTCATGCTCCAGCTCAAGAATCTTGCTGGCGAGCGTCTGACGCAGCGTCAGGATAGCGCGACGGCCGAACTTAGCGAAGTCAACAGGCTCAGAGACCTCCTCACCGATCTCATAGTCGGCATCGATCTTCTGGGCATCGGCAAGGCTGATCTCCTTGTTCTCATCAGCCACCTCACCATTGGCAACCACGATACGGTTGCGGTAGATCTCAAAGTCACCCTTGTCCGGGTTGACAATGACATCAAAGTTCTCGTCTGAACCGAAGATTTTCGCAAGGACATTGCGGAAACTCTCTTCAAGCACACTCACCAGTGTCGTGCGATCGATGTGCTTTGTATCCTGAAACTCGCGGAAAGAGCCTATCATGCTCACCTGCTCGTCATCATTCTTTTTTGCTGGCATAGCTATATATCTTTTTTGTTTATTCTTGTGTTATTATTCCTATCATTATTTGAAACTGATGAGATACTTGGTGTATTTCACCGTATCCATGTTGTAGTCGTGATCGACATCCATCAGCACGGGGCGCTTCTTGCCTTCCACCTTCACTTTTTCCTTGACGGTGACTGTGAAGTCGCGACCATTGACACTCTTGAGGATGCCTTTAACCTTCTTGCCGTCACCATCGAGCACCTCTACAGGCTCGCCGATAAAAATCTCGTATTGCTTAGCAACCTTGAAGGGCTGACCGAGACCGGCAGAACCCACTTCGAGCTCATAGTCCTCTTCATCGCGGTTGAGGTGGTCTTCGATGTACTGGCTCAGCTGAGCGCAATCTTCGATCCACACGCCATCGGCATGGTCAATCTCGACTGTGATTTTGTCATCAGGGCTGATGTTCAGGTCTACAAGGAAGTATTCCTTGTCCTTAAGCCACTCTTCTACTAATCCTTTAACGACGTTCTTGTCTATCATGTATTGAAGTTATAAAAAAATGAGGAACTCGCTTTAGGAGTCCCTCATTCCACTGAACACTGCAAAGGTACGAACTTTTCTGCTATCTCACAAATATTATGCGCTTTTTCTTTAAAAAAGTACAACTTATGTGATGTCGGCTGGCGTTCGGCAAACAATCGTTCGGCGTTCGACAAACAATCGTTCGACGTTCGGCAAACAATCGTTCGGCGTTCGACAAACAATCGATTGGCACGTGGCGACAAACGTTGTTCAGTATTGCGAAATGTTGTCGAGACGCTTGATAGCTGCCTCTGATGCTGTTGCGGTAATATCTGATTTGAGCTCTTCCAGACTGAGTTTGCAGACAGGCTGGAAACGATCTGACGCCATGTACCGCAGCAGACTATTGCGAAAAGCGCGGCCCTCGGGGTATTGGGCGATGCGCCTAAGGTCGGACATACAAAGCAACAAGCGGCCCTTGCCAACGGCAAACTCCATGACGAGGCCGAGCTTATGGTTGCGCTCCACATTGTCGATAACCTGCACGATGGGCCTGTAACCAGCTGGGAAGCGGTCGAGAATAAGCGGCCGGCTATTCTTCACGATGGGGAACCACTGCCACGATGTCCAGTCATCTGTCGGAAAACTATTGAAGATGGGATGGTGGGCATCGGTAAGGATACCAAGAGTACCAGGGGAGACGTCCTTATGATTCTTCTCGCAAATGGTTTTGAACATGCGCCAGTTCCAATAATCGGTAATAAATAGGCCACCTACTGTATTCTTCGAAAACGCTGACAACGCTGTAGAATCGGGAGTCCACAGGACCTTAGCACCAGCCTGCAGTTTATTGGCGATTTCATCGCTCAATTCTGTCGTTTCAATGATTCCTTCGCTTTCAGATTCCACCTTGTCTTTCGCAGGATAGATCCATATCGGCCAATCATTGAACACCTTGGCTCCACTCTGCGCTTCAACGGTCAATGTCAAGGTTGCCTTCACAGCTTTCTTGAAGGAAGGCAAGCGCAGATTATCCTTTCCCAACGACAGTAGACCTTCACTGTCATCAGCAATTGTCAGCGTCTGTCCCTCAGAGAGGATGCTACCGTCTACGCTTGTAAGCGTGGCCGTGACCTTTGACCCTTTAAGCGAACCACCGCCATAGTTGGCGACTTTTACCATCAGCGGCATCGTCTCACCACCCTCATAAGTATAGCGTGGCATGACGGCAAGAGGAACAATGGGCGAGCAGAACTTCCGCCAGTCAGCCTGACTTATGCAACCTTTACTCTGCATGAAAGCATTGAGCATGCCCACGAGCGCCGTACCCTGACCGGGATAATCCTGGAGATCCAGGAGTTGGAAGCCAGCCATGTTATCGGTACGGAGATCGAGTTCGATGTCTGCCTTATAAAGCTGCGCCGCCCATCGTCCACTGGCTCGATGAAAAGCCTCAGCCTCATCCGCCATACCAGCGAGAGCGAGACGGTGCCGGAACACCTCAAAGTTGTAAGGATAGAGCACTCCTGTATACTGACTGATCTCCGAATAGTCGGGGTAGACCTGAAACTGTCCCGTCTCATGACTGATAACAGGTACGGGGTCGTGCCCGACAGAGTCTTTTGCTAACAGGCAGGCATCATGGAAATCGCGGTCTGTGGAAGGATAGAAATGGTTGATGACGCCCCCATCGAAGGCATCGGCAAAAGAGAAACTGCCACGGGTATGGGTGTTATAACTGCCCCACCCTTCTCCACCGACGCGACAGGTAGTAAAGTACTGCATGCCACGGGCTACGCCACGATAGCCAAGGAAACCATTGCTGCCAAAGGTGTAATACTTGTCTGGGGCTATCTTGCGGAAGTCATCAACGAGGCTCCGCATCGTTTCGATACTTCCCCACAGCTCATTGCCCAACGCCATCATAACAAAGGACGGATGACGACCGTAGGTTTTGAGGATGTTGACACCCTCCTTGCGAAGGAAAGAGATAAGTGCTGTATCATTGGCCTCAATACTTCCCCAAATAGGGAGCTCCGGCTGGAGATAGAGCCCGAGCGAGTCGGCAGCGACAAAGGCTGCCTCCGGTGGGCACCAACTATGGAAACGGATATGATTGATCCCCCAATCTTTGCAGATACCAAAGTACCACAACCACGACTTCACATCCATCGGCACATGACCCGTGAGCGGCCACACACCGGCATCGTGCTTGCCGCGAAGGAATGCCATGTGACCATTGGCATAGAAATGCTGCCCACGTATCTCAAAATTTCGGAAACAGTCTTTCGTGCTTTGTATCTTGGCAGTAGGATAAGTCTCGGGATGTAGACTCAGGAAGATTCGCCCGATGATCCCGTTCCAGTTCGTCTGCGTGTCGGGCGAATAAGCATGGGAACTGGACATGACTTGAGGAGGCACACCTCCGCCGTTGTCCACCCGTATCGTAAGTGTATGAACACCCGGCTTCAGTTTGCCCATGCAGTAAACCTGTGGGGTAGAGATATCGTTGCTTGAACCGATGGAATCGCCGTCGATCCAGACTGTCGACGGCTTTGTACGTTCCAAATGAAGGAAGACCTTCTTTCCTTTCCAGTCCTTATCCACGGTGAAGGTACGGCGATACCACGCCTTGCCGATGAACAGATGGAGACGTGTCAGATGCGTCGTCTCGTCAGTGCGCTGTGGCGTCTCGCCCAAGCCATTGGTATCGGTTGTTCCCGGCAACGATACGGAGACACCGAATGTCTTTCCCGTTGTAGAGAACAGCCAACGGCCACTAAGATCCACCTCCCTGTTGTTTCCGGCAAGACAGGAGACGGAGCACAACAAGACTAGAAAAAGGAAAGAAGGTCTTCGCATACCTTAAAAGTTCTTAATAATCAAATTTCCAGCGCAACACCGCCACCGGGTGCAAGATGCACAGTCACCTTGCCATCTGCAGGTATTGTAAGCGTTGTTTTCTCATAATCTTGCGCAAACTTCTCAGCATTGACACCATCCTTGAACACTATAGCGCTTTTTCCTGCGACCTTTAATGGAGAAAGATCAAGCGTGAGGTCACGAGGGGTCCAGTTCGTCAGTGCACCTACATACCATTTTGCTCCTTTGCGGCGGGCCACAGCGACATACTCTCCTACTTCACTCTTCAATGGCACCGTCTCATCCCAAACAGTAGGAATTCCGGCAATGAACTCGGTACATTCAGGTTCTGCTTCATAGTGAGTAGGACTATCGCAAAGCATATTCAAAGGAGAGATGAATATGACATATTCGGCCAATTGATGGCAGCGTGTGCCCTGACTCATAGGCTCAGAGTTGGAAGGATGGAACGTGTCATGCGTACCATTAAGCATGGCTCCCTGCGTATAATCCATAGGGCCGGCAAAGTTGCGGGCAAAAGGTACCGTGACATCATATTGCACCTGGTCATATTGTTTAATTGTTGACCACTTATCATTCTCCTGACCATCAACGCCTTCGAAGTTGATGACATTCGGCCACGTTCTTGTAAGACCGGTCGGTGGACAGATACCATGGAAATCGAGCACCTGTTTGTACTTTGCACAGGTCTCGGCAGCCTTGTAGAGGAAGTTCGTCACTTCTGCATCGTTGCGGTTGATGAAGTCAACCTTATAGCCTTTCACGCCCATAGCCGAATAGGTCTTGCAAACGCGTTCCATATCCCGGTCGAAGGCCTTGTAACCAGCCCACAAAATGATACCCACACCTTTCTGTTTGCCATAGTCGACAATGGCCTTCAAGTCTATCTCAGGAACGACCTGAAAGAGGTCAGCTTTCTTGTTCACGGCCCAGCCTTCATCAAGAATGACATATTCGATGCCATGTTTGGCAGCAAAATCGATATAGTATTTGTAAGTCTCTGTATTGATGCCAGCCTTGAAAGGAACTTTATACAGACCCCAGTCGTTCCACCAATCCCAAGCAACTTTGCCGGGCTTCACCCAAGAGGCATCAGCAAGACGAGACGGAGAAGCAAGCCGGAACACCATGTCGTTGTTGAGGATATCCTTGTCGTCAGCAGACACGCTGATGATGCGCCACGGGAACTGCTGCAACGGCTTGGCCACAGTGATATAATTCTCGGTTTCCGTAACAAGCTGCTCAAGCTCATTGTGCCCGCCTTGTTTCACGGTTTTAGGAAAAGGGGCAAAAGTAGCCTTCAAAGTGTTAGCTTTGCTACCTTTCTGCACGAACATGCCCGGATAATTTTCAACATCACTCTCTGACACTACAATTTTCACACCATTGTCAGCCTTGACAATATAAGGAAGGAAGATAAGTTGCCCATCTTTGAGTCCCGACAAACGCGTTGAGGTATAAGTGTTCTCAAAAGAGTTATGAAACTGCTTCGTGATGTCTCCGCTCTCACGGACATAGGGCACAAGAGATTCAAAGTCGGAAGCATAGTTCATATCTGCCTGCTCATTGATGACATTGAGTGGTTTCTTTGAACCGGAGAAGCGATAAGCCACGCCCTCGTCGTAAGCACGGAACTCAAGAGAGAAGCCCTTGAACAGAAACAACAGCATATTGCACTGATCCTTGACAACAGCTTTCTTGTAGTTCTGTGCTTTGATGGTGGCGTTTCTTACACCAGAAATAGCTTTTGTAAGCTTAGAGCCAACACCCCACTTCTCCCCTTTTCCTACCGTCATGGAGATTTGGGAAGGAGCGAGCAGTTGCTGCCCATTAAAGTTCACTTCATAGGTGATGGTCTTATCCACATTGACCGTCACCTTTAGCTTGCCATTAGGCGAAGCCAAGGTAAAATCCTTAGCAATAGCACTCGCGCACAGCATGAGAAGTAGTGCGACAAGAGAAAGTAATCGTTTCATAATCTATAATTATAGGTTTGAGATTCAGGCAATAAAAAGAATCGACACTAAAATTTTACAGCATGGCGAGGGCCGCATTCTCGTTGGCCTCCATGATCTCCCGCTCTCCGGGGCCTTTGTCGTTGATGCCACAGAGATGGAGGATGCCATGGATGATGACGCGGTGGAGCTCGTCATCGTAAGCCTTGCCGAACTTCTCCGCATTGGAGCGAACGGTATCAAGGGAGATGACGATATCTCCGTTGAGGACATCATCCTCATCGTAGTCGAAAGTGATGATGTCGGTGTAATAATCGTGACCGAGATACTGGCGGTTGACCTCAAGGATCTTCTCGTCACTAACAAACATGTAGCCTATCTCGCCGACCTTGCGGCCATGGGCTGCCGCCACGCGCTTAATCCATGCGGTAGTGTCGCGGTGACGGATCTTCGGCATTTTCACGCCGTCTGCATTGTATGTAATCATATTTTGGGTGTTGGGTGTTAAATGTTGGGTGTTAATGATTTATTAATGGGGTGTGGCAGAAGTTTTTGTGCCTCTGCATCCTTATGGAAATAGACGAGCTGACGGTAAGCGGTCGATGAAATGGACGAAAACTGGGGCTTGGCATAGAGCAGCACGGTCTCAAGTTTGCCGAGATTACGGTTGTAGTCGGCCTCCACGCGCTCATACTCGAAGTCGATAGTAGAGCGCACACCGCGTACCTGGAACTGTGCCCCGACCTTTGCAGCGATGTCTACCGTCATACCGTCGTTGGCTACGACGCTGACACACGGCTCGTCCTTGTAGAGCTCGCGGATAGCCGCCAAACGCTCCTCGGCCGAGAACATATAATGCTTCTCGGGGTTCACCGCCACGACGATGACGAGGCGGTCGAAGAGTTTCAGTGCCCTCCGAGCTATGTCGTCGTGCCCGATGGTGTATGGATCGAAGCTGCCGGCAAAGACAGCGACGCGGGGTGCAGTTTCCGTTGTTTTTTCTTCTTTGTTCATCTTCTTTTTCTATGTACAAAGCGTCACCGTCGCCGTAAACGGCGACGCACAGAACTCCGGGCTTAGAACAGCTTCGGTTGCATGATGTTGCCCTCGTAGGGGTTGCGGCCGAGATGATCGTAGGCGAGCTTCGTTGCCATACGGCCACGCGGGGTGCGCTTGATGAAGCCTTCCATGATGAGGTAAGGCTCGTAGACCTCCTCCACGGTGCCACTGTCCTCGCCTATCGCCGTAGCGATCGTCGAGACACCCACGGGGCCTCCGCGGAACTTGTCGATGATGGTCGTGAGGATCTTATTGTCGATCTCATCGAGACCATAGGAATCGATGTTGAGCGCCTGAAGCGAGAGATCCGCGATAGCTTTCGTGATGGTGCCGTTGCCTTTGACCTGCGCGAAGTCACGCACACGACGAAGCAGTCCGTTGGCAATACGAGGCGTGCCACGCGAGCGGCGCGCTATCTCCGCAGCTGCCTCGTCCTCGATGGGCACCTTCAACAGAGAGGCGGAGCGCTTGATGATGAGCTGCAGGGTCTCGGGATCGTAGTATTGCAAGTGCATGTTGATACCGAAACGGGCACGAAGTGGTGCCGTGAGCATACCCGAGCGCGTGGTGGCGCCAATAAGCGTAAACGGGTTGAGGTCTATCTGAATGGATCGCGCGGACGGGCCTTTGTCGATCATGATATCGATGCGATAATCCTCCATGGCTGAATAGAGGTACTCCTCCACCACAGGTTGCAAACGATGGATCTCATCGATGAAAAGCACATCGCGCGGCTCCAGCGACGTGAGGATGCCTGCGAGGTCACCCGGCTTGTCAAGCACTGGGCCAGAGGTGATCTTAAAACCTACGCCGAGCTCGTTGGCGATGATGTTGCTCAGTGTCGTCTTACCCAGTCCGGGGGGGCCATATAATAAGGTGTGGTCGAGCGGCTCGCCACGGTATTTAGCTGCCTCGACGAAGACACGGAGGTTATCCACTACCGCCTTCTGACCATTGAAGTCATCGAAGCGAAGCGGACGAAGGGCGTTCTCAAAGTCCTTCTCCTCTTTACTCACGTGCTCGTCGCGTATATCGAAATCTTCTGCCATTAGTATCTATAAATGCCTATATCGTGCAAAGTTAGTGATTTTTAAAGAGAACGGGGCGCATTTCAGCGAAGAAAAAACTCAGAAGGAAGTTTCGTGGGTATGGTTGACTTTACGAAATCTTTGTTATTTCGCGTTATAATAACATCGGCATTTATAGACAATGCAGTTATATACTGGGTAGAATCCTCATAATCTTTCCAATCCATATTAAGGCAATCTGTAACTGTCTTTCCTGTTAAATCAACAACATTCACAAAAGAAGAAATTTCTTTGAATGAAGTTTTGGCTGCATTCAAAGAAAGATTATAACGCTTAGCAACATAAACACCATTAATGATAGATAAGGCTGACACAAACAAACGATTATCTTTGTTTTCAGCTAAAGCAAAGATCTTAAAAGCATCTTCATAAAATCCTTGCCTACGAAAAACAAAGTCAAATAATATATTTGTGTCAATAAAGATATTCATAACTTATATTTCTCATCAATAAGTGCAAACTTTCCATCTTCATCTCCTGGAACATTGGCTCCTTTCAAAGGGATGGTCTTCAGGAAATTCAAAAAAGACTGCGTCGTACCAGCCTTCGACACTTTTGTTGCCGGAACTTTTTTGGCAGCAATCGACTTTCTTCTCCTATCCAAGAACTTCCTTTCTATTGCTTCTTGCACATTTGAAGGCTGACTTTGAATAAGTGTCCAAAGCGCATCTGCAATAGGAAACTGAGAATTGTTGATAATCGTTGTAGCCATAGTACCTTGTTTTTGGCAAAATTAAACAAAACCTCTGAATCGGGCAAACTTTTATATCACTTTTTATAAAGAGAATTCATTCTCGGCTTCAGCAACCACAACCCTGCGAAGGTGAGGGCACCATTAAGCATGAGGAGCTCATAACCGAATTGATAACCCGTGAACTGTCGCGTCGTAAAGTCGATGGCAATCATGCCGAAGGCGACCATAGGCCACGGACTCTTCCTGTTGCCGCGGAAGAATGCTTCGTTACCGGCACGACGCGAAGTGAGCCGACTGATAATGAAGAGGACGGCGAAATAGATGATGAGTGTGAGAAGCATAGGATATCAGAGAATAAAAGATCAGAGATATAGCACGGCTTCGTTGCCTTCATTGAAGAGCAGATCGAGAATGGAGAGGTTCGGGAGAAAGCCGAACTTCTGCTGATAAACCTGATAATAAGGACGGGGCGTAAATGTGGCGTCAGGCAACGGATGCTTCGGACGGATGACATCGCGATAATCGATAATTTCAGGTTGAGGGCGGCCACTAGGGCCGCCCCTACGGCAAAATCGTTGCTCACTCTCTGGACATTGCAGATACTCCTCTGTCAATATAATATGCGGCTCAATATCCAACAACTCACACATTTTCTGCGTGATGGCGAGGTTAAAATCGAAGAGAAAGTCCCAATGCTTCTCGAAGAACGGATGGAGGTCATCGGCATAGAACTCAAAGAAAGGGCTCTCACCGTAGGCCGACTGCAGTGCCTGCCAATGGAGATGACGCCAGGAACCATGGTCGGAGATGCGCACGTCTTTCAGTTCTGTCTTGTCGATACGCAAACCCTGCGGACTCTCCACAGGTACCGTCAATGCCTGAGGACCTTGCGTCGTAGCGATGATGCAACGGTTACGATAAGTCTGTTTGATGAAATGGTCGTGCTGCTCTAAGTAAACGGTATCGGAATGTGCCAACTTCTGATACCATTGCACGGGACCGAAATAAGTTGAAGAGAGAATACTATTCAAAGGGATACTGTTCATTTGAAGAGACGAGCGGCTTTGCCTACAATCTGATGTTTGTGAACCAATCGCTTGCCATGGCCCGTGTCAACGAGATAGAGGCAACAGTCGTGGCACGGACAACGGTCACAGCATCGGTAAGGAATGTAATAGCGGGTCTTGCCGAGGCGGATAGTGTCGCCCGGGATGTTGACGACCTGACCCAATTCCTGTGGCGGACCGATGAGCGCCACAGCGGGTGCCTCGCCACTCACCGTAAAGACGATGAGGTCACCACGGTGGAAGTCCTGACAACGAGAAAGTTTGTTCACCACCACTCTGTCGCCCGTCCGCAGTCCATGGCCGATGGGAGCAGGCACAGTGTAGATGGTGAAAGCAAACGAGCGGATAGCAACGACAAGAAGCACTGCTATCGCAAGTCCAATGATAAATTTTATTACTTGATGTTGTCTACCCACTTGAACAGACGGTTCCAACGTACGCCGGAGAAGCCCTTTCGGTCGGGATCGGAGCTCCACCAGATGAAGATAGGCTTGCCCACGATGTGGTCTTCCGGCACGAAGCCCCAGTAGCGTGAGTCCTCTGAGTTGTGACGGTTATCACCCATCATCCAGTAGTAGTCCATCTTGAACGTATAGCTCGTTGCGGGCTTGCCGTTGATATAGATGCGGTTGTTCTTCACCACGAGGTTGTTGTGCTCATACACGCGGATAGGCCGCTCGTAGATAGCGATGTTGTTCATGTTGAGCTTCAGCGTAGCGCCCTTCTTCGGAATCCAGATAGGACCATAGTTGTCCACTGTCCAGCCCGTCACGATGTCGTGCGGATAGAGACTGATGGAGGGAGCAGCATCGGTATTGAGCTTGATACTCTTCACGAGATCCTTCCGCTTAGAGAGGAATGCTACAGCGCGCTTCGTCAAAGGCATGTAACCCATCTGGTTAAGCGTGGTGAGATCCTCCATGGAGATATTCAGATTCTTGAGAATATCGTCGGGGATATGGTCCGTGGCAAGCTTCACATAATAAGTATACTGCACATTGTCCGGCTCCTTGTTGGGCTTGCCATTGAGATAGACGATGCGATTCTTGATCTGCAGCGTCTGTCCGGGGAGACCGACGCAGCGCTTGACATAGTTCTCACGGCGGTCTGTAGGACGATAGTCAACCGATCCGAACTCATTGGGGTTGTCGTTGATGTAGTTACGGCCGAGGGCATAGATACGTGCGAAGAAGTCCATCTGCTGCTGGCGGCTGAGCTTTGCAGGATCAATGGGGTTGGCGTTGTTCTCCCGATAGAGCTGCATACCGAGGGGATAGACGATGTCACCATAGAAGTCGGGGCCCTGGTAACGCTCCTCCGTAAGGATGGAGTCGCCACAAGGATAGTTGAACACGACGATATCGTTGAGCTTCACATGTCCGAAGCCTTTCAGGCGACGGTAGTCCCAATGAGGCCAGGGGAGATAACTCTTCACCTTGATGATCGGCAGCGTGTGCTGCGTGAGCGGCATTGTCAGCGGCGTCTCAGGGACACGCGGGCCATAGCTCACCTTCGAAACGAAGAGGTAGTCGCCCGTGAGCAGGCTCTTCTCCAAGGATGAAGATGGGATGACATAGTTCTGGAAGAGGAAGAGGTTGATGAAATAGACTGCCACAAGTGCGAAGACGAGGGCATCGACCCAACTCATGATGAAGCGCACGGGGCCTTCAGCCTCTTTCCACCACTGCCACCGCACTTTCTTCGACACATAGCAGTCGAAGATGAAGAGAGCACCAAGAAGCGTCAAGATCCACCCCGTGATAGTGCGCGGCGACATCCATATAATGAAAAGCACATAGAAGAAGAAAGCAATGCCGAACTTCGTCCATTGCTTCTTCATGTTCATTGAAGCTTTTTCCTTGTCAATCATTATTGTAGTGTTGTAATCTAACGATGTAATCTAATGATTAAAACTTGAAAAGATCTGAGGTAGTAAGCAGTCCCGTGTGGCTCTTCGTATACTCAGCAGCAAGCACGGCACCGAGTGCGAAGCCTTTACGGGAGTGAGCACTGTGCGTGATGGTGATCTCGTCAGCCTCAGAGTTGTAGCGGATGCTGTGGATGCCAGGCACCTCATCGTGGCGGATGCTGTTGATCAGCAGCTCCTCGGGTTTGTGGTCCTCAGAGCCTTCCACGCGGCCGTCGTCCCAAGTCGTCGTACCGAGCTTCCAGCCACTCTTGCGGTCGAGTCGCTCCACGATGTCCTCAGCGAGCGTGATAGCGGTGCCAGATGGAGCGTCGAGCTTGTGGATATGATGCGTCTCCGTCTCCATGACATCGTACTGCGGGAACTGGTTCATAATCTCAGCCAGCTTCTTGTTGACAGCCTGGAAGATAGCCACACCTACGGAGAAGTTGCTGGCCCAGAAGAGCGTCTGCTTGCCGTCCTTGCAGAGAGCCTCCACATCCGCCTTGTGGTCTTTCATCCAGCCCGTAGAGCCAGAGACGACCTTCACATTGTGCTTGAAAGCCTTGAGGTAATTGTCATAGGCCGCTGTGGGGTTCGTAAACTCGATGGCGACATCTGCCGAAGCGAAAGCGGGAGAGTCGAAATCCTCAGGATTGTTTACGTCAATCTTGCATACAATCTCGTGGCCACGCTCCAAGGCGATCTGTTCTATCATGTGCCCCATCTTGCCGTAGCCAATCAATGCTATCTTCATAATAATCGATTATTTATTTTCTTGCAAAATTAGCTATTTTATAGCAAAAGGAGACTTCCGCATAGCATAAATTATTCTAAATCACCACAAAACCATCAATTAAACCTCGAATTAAAGTGTTTTAATCTCTTCAAAAGTGTTTAATTGAGGAAAAATCAGTAATTTTACACCCGATTATATCAAGATAACAAATAACATATTTATGAACAAGACTGTAAGAATGATGGGGAGAGTGTTCCTCTTTGCTGTTGCTATGACAGCTATGCTCTCTTCATGCATCAAGGAAGAGGCGCTGAATGCCGAAGCCGACATCACGGGAGTGAGCCTCGGCGCCGACAGCCTCCTTATCCGAGAGCCAGAGATTACAAACAACGAGATCACTATCTACGCCAACACGCGCGACAGTATCCTCGCACCGCAGTTCACACTGACCGAGGGCGCTACGATAGAGCCTGCCAGCGGCACGAAGCGCCAGTTCTTCAAGCGAGTGCCGAACCCACAGAAGACCGATGAATACGACGGTCTGCCCGATTCCATCGATGAAGCTACGCCACAAACATACACCGTGACCTCACAAGACGGTGCTTGGAAGAAGACGTACACCGTGCGCATCGCCAACAATGCTACTCCTGCCGACTTCCATTTCGACAACATTCGCTACTACATGTACGATGCCGACTATGACGGCACCGACGACCCTCTCTTCCAGATATTCTACGAGAAGATTGGCGGTCAGCAGGTCGACTGGGGCAGTGGAAACCCGGGTGTCATGATCACGCTCATGGCAAACAATCCCAAGCCCACCGACTATCCGACGAGCCAGGCCGATGACGGCGTAGAAGGTAAGTGCGCAAAGCTGACAACGGTCAGCACGGGAGCCCTCGGAGCTATGTTTGGCGCGCCTATCGCAGCCGGCAACATCTTCCTCGGCTCGTTCTCCGTCAACATGGGTGACATGGCTGCATCCACGCATTTCGGCATACCTTTCTTCAACACCAAGCCACTGTCGCTCACAGGCTACTATAAATATCAGCCGGGAACGACAGTAACTGACAAGAACATGAATCCCGTCAGCGGTGCCAAGGATGACTTTGCACTCTACGCTGTGGTGTTTGAGGTGACGAAAGACGTGCCATGGCTCGATGGAACCGACACAAACAAGAGTTCGACGAAGAGCCCCAACATCGTGCTCAAGGCAGAGCTCACCAATCGTAAGGCAACCAACGAATGGACAAAGTTCACCATTCCTTTCGAGCCAATGAACGGCAAGACCTTTGACTACACGAAGATGATTGAAGGCAAGTACAGCATCGCCATCGTGGCATCCTCGAGTAAGGATGGTGCCAAGTTCCAGGGCGCTGTAGGAAGTACGCTCTACATCGATGAGTTCCACATTAATTATGAAGCATATTAACATGAAAAACAAAATAATACTTTTCTTACTCGCTGACATTTTCCTATTTATGGCCGCAGGCGCTCCTCTCACGGCCTCGGCTCAGAACAGTATCGGGGACCGCGATGGAGCCCTCAGAGAAATGTCAACAAAAGGCTGGGAGTTTGAATTGAAAGCAGGACTTAATATCGGTGGCGCTACGCCATTGAGCTTTCCACGTTCGATAAGACATATCAGCAGTTATGACCCTAAACTGAACGGCACCCTCGAAGGCACCGCTACGAAATGGTTCGGCGAGGAACATAAGTGGGGCGTTGCAGCTGGTGTCAAGATTGAGGCCATGCGTATGTCAACAGGTGCTCGCGTGAAGAACTATCACACGGAGATTATCCAGGACGGAGACCGCGTGGCCGGTTACTATACGGGTTACGACAAGACGAACTATAGCAGTACAAACATCACGATCCCTATCACGGCTAACTACCGCTTCAATGACCGTTGGAAGGTGCGCGCCGGCATGTTCTTCTCGTATCGTCTCGACGGCGAGTTCAACGGCTACGTGAGCGACGGTTATCTGCGCAATGGCACGCCGGTAGGTGAGAAGGTGACCTTCACCGACGGCAGTTCAGCCAACTATAACTTCGACGACGACCTGCGCCGCTTCAACTGGGGTGTGCAGATCGGAGGCACGTGGAATGCTTACCGCCACTTCTTCCTCTTTGGAGACCTGAACTATTCGTTCAACAATATCTTCAAGCACGACTTCAAGACCGTGACGTTTACTTTGCACCCACTGTATTTCAATTTCGGCTTCGGATATAGATTCTGATGAACTGAAGTAAAATGGATAAGTAAGACATCAAAAGTTCTACATTTCTACAAATCTACATTCTACATTAAGGTCGGCCACACACTAACAGCCCCTAAGACAAGGCAAGGGGGGTATTCGGTTTTAATTATTATTGCAATATATATTATTATATTAATAATATACTATTAATAACTCTCTGCCTAAACTTTCTTCATGGAAATGCAGAGGTGAAAGCGACCTTAATGTAGAATGTAGATTTGTAGAATTGTAGATTTTTGATTGTGTCTATTGAAACCGTATTATCATTGTCCCTTCGGAAAAACCACTTCGATTATTTGCGAATATCAATCCTTTTGCGTAACTTTGCTGCATAATCATAAAGCATAAGATTATGCTCGTTACTTTTGAAGAGACATATCTTGAAGACCTGTACACTAAAGGAAAGACTGAAGGGAAGAAACACCGCTTTCAGCCTCAGATTGTACGAGGTTACCAAAAAGCCATAAAATATTTAATAATGGCTTCACGAATAGAAGACCTATTTCCGATCAAATCCCTGCATTTCGAGGCTCTCCATGGCGACAAGGAAGGCAGATTTTCCGTTAAAGCCAACGATCAATATAGAGTTGAGTTTACTGTTAGCGAAGAGAAAGGAGATACTCTTGTTTCCATTTGTAACGTTTTAGAATTGTCGAATCACTATAAATGATATGGATATGAGCAATACGAACAATAAATTATACGCAAATAACATGACTTCATCGCTCCTAATTCATCCGGGAGAGATGATAAAAGACGAGATTGAGGCTCGCGGCATCACGCAGAAAGACTTAGCGGAGAAGATGGGAGTCTCTTACACAGTCTTCAATGAGATTCTCAATGGCAAACGCCCAGTCACAACAGAATATGCTCTCTTGTTGGAAGCGGCCTTAGGCATTGATGCTGGAATATGGCTTCGCATGCAAGCTGACTATAATATGCAGAAAGCAAAAGCTGACAAGACATTTATGAACCGCTTAGAGCATATACGGCGCTACGCTGCTGTGCTGTAAATTCTCTATTGAAATCGCATCTCGATTTCACTTGAATCGCACAGCGATTTCTCTTGAATCGCAACCCGATAATTATTGAAAGCCCATGGAACAACTGTTGCACTATTGCTGGAAACACCGGCTCTTCCCACTCGACGGCCTCAAGACGACCGACGGTGAGGAGGTGGAGGTGATAGACCCTGGCTTGCACAACCACAATGCGGGACCCGACTTCTTCAACGCCAAGGTGAAGATCGGCGGACAGTTGTGGGTGGGCAACGTGGAGATTCACGACAAAGCCAGCGACTGGTTCCTCCATGGACATGAGAAAGACGCACTATATAATAATGTGGTGCTGCATGTCGTCGGCAAGGCGGATGCGCAAGCTGTGACCCAAGATCATGTGGAGCCGCCACAGATGGAGCTTGAGGTGCCCGAAAGCGTGCGGATGAACTATGAGGAACTGCTGAAGACCGACAGTTATCCTCCCTGCTATAAGATTATCCCCACGTTGAGCCGACTGATGAAGCACTCATGGATGAGTGCCTTGGAGACGGAGCGACTGGAGCGCAAGACGGAGGACATCAAACGGCGCGCTGACCGCTGCCAGGGATCGTGGGAAGCGGCTTACTTCGTGACGATGGCGCGCAACTACGGCTTTGGCATCAATGCGGAAGCGATGGAACAGTGGGCACTCAGCATCCCGCTCAACGACGTGGCGCACCACAGTGACAGCCTCTTTCAGATAGAGGCGATCTTCATGGGGCAGGCCGGACTGCTCAATCCGCTCTCCGTACCCGAGCGGCACCGCACGGCAGCTCTTGCCGACGAGTATCTCTTCAAGCTCAACAACGAGTATCAGTATCTCGCACACAAATATTCTTTGCAGCCCATCGACTTCCACCTTTGGCGCTTCCTGCGCCTGCGGCCGCAAAACTTCCCGCACATCCGCATCTCACAACTTGCCAACCTCTATTATCAGCGCAAAGCGAGCCTCTCGCAGCTTATCGACTGCAAGGACATCAAGAGTGCGAAGACGCTGCTCATGACCGAGGTCACCGACTATTGGCAGACCCACTATGCTTTCGGCTGCGAGAGTAAGGCTAACAAGAAGCATCTCTCTGATACCTCCCTCAACATTCTGCTCATCAACACCGTTGTCCCGATCTTCTTTGCCTATGGCCGCCATCGTCAGGACGATACGCTCTGCGACCGTGCATTCGACCTCCTCGAACAACTCAAGGCTGAGGACAACCATATCACACGCAACTGGCAGGAGGTCGGTCTCACGGTGGAGAATGCTGGAGACAGTCAGGCGCTGATACAATTGAAAAACGAATACTGCGACCGACGCGACTGCCTTCGCTGCCGTTTCGGATACGAATACCTCAAACAAATATGAAGAAATATCTTTTCACCACACGCATGGAAGTGCGCGATTACGAATGTGACATTGAAGGCATCGTAAATAATGCCAACTACCTCCATTACACGGAGCATACGCGCCACCGGTTCATCAACAGTCTCGGCATCAGCTATGCCAAGTTGCATGAAGAGAAACATGTCGACCCCGTCGTGGCACGTATGACCTTGAAATTCAAGGCACCGCTGCGTTGCGATGATGTCATGCTCTCCTGCGTCAATGTGCGCAAGGAAGGACTGCGCTATATCTTCAGTCACGACATCTACCGCGAGGCCGACGAGAAGCTCTGCTTCCACGGCGACGTGGAGCTCGTGATGCTCATCAACGGCAAGCTCGGTGAGAGCGAAGACTACGATAACGCTTTTCTCCCCGTCATAGAGAAGTTTAATAAAGAAAATGCAGAATAGGGAAGAAGTTCTCAACACCGCCATCCTCACGCGGCTCAGTTATTTCCATCTCAACACGATGGTGGAGCTCTACCGCAAGTTAGGCTCCGCCACAGCGATCATTGAGCAGCGTCACGACCTTGGCAAGATGTTCCAAGGTCTGCCACTGCGTATCTTGGAAGACTTGGCGAGCATCGACGTCATGAAGCCGCGCGCTGAGGAAGAACTGTCATGGGCAGAGGCTCACGGCGTGCGCATGCTATGTCTCAACGATGCTGATTATCCCAAACGACTCAAGGAGGCTCCCGACGCCCCTTTGATGCTTTTCTACAAAGGCAACGCCGACCTCAATGCGCGCCACATCATCGACATCGTCGGAACCCGCCACTGCACGCGCTATGGCGAAGACGTCATCCGCACCTTCGTCCGTGACCTTCACAAGCTCGTGCCCGACACGCTCATCGTCAGTGGACTGGCTTATGGTGTGGATATCCATGCCCATCGCGAGGCGTTAGCCAATGGCATGGAGACCGTTGCCGTACTGGCTCACGGTCTCGACACGCTTTATCCGCCGGCTCACCGCGACACTGCCAACGAGATGATCTCGCACGGAGGGCTCATCACAGAGTATATGACGCGCACGCAGCCCGACAAGCTCAACTTCGTGCGACGCAACCGCATCACAGCGGGTCTCTGCGATGCCACGATCCTCGTGGAGAGTGCACGCAAAGGCGGAGGGCTCATCACAACACGCATCGCCAAAGAGTATAACCGCGATGTCTTTGCTTTCCCCGGTCCCGTGGGTGCACCTTACAGTGAAGGCTGCAACAACCTCATCCGCAGTTGTGGAGCAGGCCTCATCACCTCCGCTACCGATTTTGTGGAGGATATGGGCTGGCAAAATGAAGCTTCGTTGGAGCAGGCTCGTGTCAACGGCATCGAGCGTCAGCTCTTCCCGAACCTCAGTGCCGACGAGCAACGTATCTTCAATGTCCTTCAAGCCACCAACGACCTCCGCCAGGATGTCATAGCTGTGAAGACCGGCCTCCCTGCCGGTTCTCTCACCGCCCTCCTTTTCCAATTGGAAATGAAAGGTGTCGTAAAGGCATATGCAGGAGGAACATACCACCTAATGAAATAGAGCTTTGCGGCCGAAAGATTCGACCGCAAAAGCATTATTTACGCCTTCATCATCTCCACATCTCTTGCGAGCTTCACCTTCGGGTCTTCCATGAAGCGCCAGTAGGCAACAGGCATGACGGTAAGGATGAAGAACATCGTGAAGATTGTGCCGAGGAAGATGACGGCTGCCATCGGCATCCACAGTGAACTGCCTCCGAGGAGCATTGGCACCACACCCACCGAGGCACAAGCCGACGTGAGGAAGATAGGCCGCATGCGCTCCTTCGAAGCTTCGAGAATACTGTCGTGCATCGACATGTTCTTTGTGTTGTAAAGCTCGTGGGCATAGTCGAAGAGGATAATACCGTTTCTGACCAATACACCCATCAGCGACACGAAGCCGAGGATACACGTCAGACTCACGTCGATACCCGTCATCCAGATACCCACCGAGGCTCCGAAGATACAGAGCGCCAGACTGCCGAGCATGATAAACGACTCGCGCACATTGCGGAAGTGCCATATCAACACGAAAAAGATGATACACACGGCAATGATCAATGCTGCGAAGATGTTTGGAATCTGCTCCGTATCAGTCTCATACTGACCACCGTAGCTCACCTGCACACCCTCGGGGAGATGCATCGATGCCACTTCCTTCATGATCGACGAATTCATGCGTTCCACATTATATTGTGGGTCGACCTCCGCAATAACGGATATCGTGCGCAAGCCATTGCGGTGCACAATCTGACCGTATTCCATCTTGTTCTCCACCGTAGCGATCTCTCGCAAAGGCACGGAGCGGAAGCCGCCGAGCACCGGTATCTGCTCATTGAGCAGGTCGTTGACGGTCGACGAGTCACTGTGCAATGACTTGATGACGGTCTTCACACTAAAGTCGCCATCCCACATCTGAGCCACGGGGAAGCCGGACGAATAGCGCAGGGCGAGGTTCATCTGCACGTAGGCGTTCGTCAATCCCAAACGGTCCGCAGCATCCTCGTTGAGTTTGATGCGCGTCGTAGCCAATGGCTCACGCCAGTCGGTACGCACGAGCTCCAGGCCTTGTCTATGCCGCAACCGGTTCTCAATACTGTCCGCAGCCGTGTTCAGTGCCGTGAAGTCGTCACCTGTGATACGCACCTCGATCGGATTCTCCTCCTTACTGTACGAGAGGTGCTTGATCTTCACGATACCTTCAGGGAAATAATTCGTGAAGCGTTTTTTGCACTCCAGTACAATCTTCTCCGTAGCATCGTTGCTCGTTGTGTTCACAATGAACTGTGCGAAGTTATCTCCCGGAATCTGCGGTGCATAGGTAGTCTGGAATCGGGGAGAAGACATGCCGTGGAAGTTAGCCACGGACACTACACCCGGAACACGACGGATCATATGCTCCAACGAATCGGTGAGCAGGTTCGTGCCCTTCACCGTAGTACCCGTCGGCATGAAGATCTCTACGGCGAACTGGTCACGCTGAGCAATAGGCATTAGCTTCTGAGGCAGCAAGAGGAAGACAAGGCAGCCAATGGCGATGCTCCCAATGCCCGCACCCAGCGTCACACGCCAGTGGGCAAAGCATTTCTCGATGGCCTTGTTGTAGAATCGCTGCATGACATCGAGGAGATTGAAGGCTTTCTTGCCATTCACCGTCACACCCGTCTCGATAGGCTTGCGGATAGCGAAGTACATCAGGATAGGCAGCAACGTCTGAGCGATAATCATACTCACGAAGAGCACGATAGTGATAGCCCATGGGAACATCTTCAGGAAGTCGTGCATCACACCCGTCATCGTGACGAGGAATGGGAAGAAGGTGATAGAGATACACAGCGTTGCCGAGAAGATACTCTTGAGGAAGTGGTTCGTCGCCTCCACGGCAGCCGCCCATCGGTGCATGCCCGCCGCGAGGTTGTTGACATATCCATCGATAATCACGATAGAATCGTCCACGATCATACCCAACGTCATGATAAGGGCTGCCAAGGTCACGGTGTTCAGCTCCAGACCGAAGATATAGAACAATCCGAGCGAGATGAAGATCGTGATAGGCATCGTCGCTGCGGCCACGGCTGCCACCTGACGCGGCATGATGAGCACGACAACGAGCAACACGGAGACGATGGCGATGAGCAGCTCCCGCAAGAAGTCGTAAATAGAATCGTCGACGACTTGCTTCTGATCAGTTATCTTACTGATATGTACGTCTGCCGGAAGATCTGCCTTGATATGATCAAGCTTCTTGTTGATGTCGGCTCCCATCGTGGAGATGTTTGTGCCCTCTTTGTTAGTGACGGAGAGCAGCAATGCCTTTGTACCGTTCACCGTGACATATTTCGTCAAGTCGGGGTATTCGAGCTTCACTGTTGCCACATCTTTCAGTCGCACAATCTTTCCGCGAGGGTCCGTATAGATGACAGCATTCTCCACATCGTAGAGCGTATTCAAGCTCTCGTCCACATGGATAGGACTGCGATAGAATCGATTTCCTAGCCTGCCGCCCGTACTCGTGAAGCCTTTACCCGCCAACTCCTGCGCCACAGCAACATAAGTAATGCCGTATCTTGACAGGCGTGTAGCATCGAGATAGATGTCTATCTGAGGGTTCTGCACGCCCGTAAGACTCATCTTACCTACGGTCGGCACCATGCGCAACGAGTCCTGGATGATCGTCATATAGCGCCACAACTCGCGGTAGGTCTTGTCCTTACTCTCCAGGGAGATCAGCTCTGAGGAGACATCACCGAAGTCGTCTTGCACTTGCACGGCAAGCACGCCCACAGGGAGGCTTGAACTCTTGAACGTCTGCACACCATGTTTGAACTTTGACCAGAACTCATCCTTGTCCTCGATGTTCTCATTGAGCTCCACGACGATGATGGCCATGCCATCGCGCGAATAGCTCACAGTCTTCTCCTTCAATACCTCTTTATAAGAGAAGATGTAGCGTTCGAGCGGCTTTGTCACCTGTTGCTCTACCTCCTCCGAGGTTGCACCCGGATAGACCGCTGCCACGATACCTTCGCGCACAGTATAGTCGGGGAACTCATTCTTATTGATATTCACCAGTCCATAGATTCCGAGCGCCACCAGACACGTCACCAACAAGATGACAATCTGCCGGTAATACAAGCATATCTCTTGGAATGGTCTGTGTTTCTTCTGCATAATCGATAACTTCTACCTAACCGATACTATTTAATAATCTCACACCGTGTGCCTTCCGACACTTTCTGCTGTCCTTCCACGATAAGCTGGTCACCGGGTTCCAGGCCTCCGTTCACACGCACACCCTGAGAAGTATCGCCGAGGAAGTTGATATATCGTTTCGTAGCCTTGCCATTCTTCACAATCCATACGAACATCTTATTATCGGGATTGATCTGCACAACACTGGCGGGCACGAAGACACTCATCTGCCCACGGGAGAAGCGAGAGTAGACCTGACAGATCATACCCGGCAGAAGTCTGTGATCGGGATTATTCACAAGCAATTTGACATCATACGTACGGCTCAGAGGATCAGCCATCACACCTTTCTCTATGATCTTGCCATAGAATGTAGCTCCCCCGACGGCACTGCATTGCACCATCATCATTTCGCCTTTCTGCATCTGGTTCACCTCATCCTCGGGCACGGAGATAGAAATTTTCACACGGTCGATATGAACAAGCTTTGCCACCATGACGCCCGGCAGCACATTCTGCCCCACATCGGCAGCTTTCTCCGAGATATATCCGTTGAACGGCGCGGTAAGGCGGGTATCGCCCGCACCTTTGCGCGCGATCGTCTCCAAAGCTGCTGAAGAACGCACAGCCTCACTGGCTTCAGCGAGAGCTGTCTGTGCCTGCACCCATTTGGAATCGGAAATGACACCCGACTTATGCAGGCCTTTCGAACGGTTATAGGTATCGAGCGCCTGACGGTAAGCCTGACGCGCCTGCATGGTCACGGCATGAGCCGACTGCAAGGTACCGGTCTGGTCAGTGGCATTGATCGTAGCGATAAGTTGTCCACGACTCACCATCTGTCCTTGATCCACAGCCATCGTCTGGATAGTTCCTGCCACGGGGAAGCTCAGACTCACGCCACTCTCCTCCTCTACTGTTCCACTGTAGGCATTCTCACCGTTCACCTGAACAGCACCTACCTCCTGCACTTTCACTCTCACTGGTTTCTGGACGGTATTGGCTTGCTTGCCTCCACAACTGCTCAACACAACAAGCATGGCCGTCAAGAAAGAATAGCCTATTCTTCTCATAAAATGTTGAAATTTCACGTTCAATATCGCAAAGATACTGAAATTTAATAGATAACGAACTATTATTGCTCTAAATTTATGTAACTTTGTACATAGGATTATAATGTGGAATATTCACCCCCACTCATTTATACAAAAACATGACAGAACAGACCAACCGCGAAGGTTTAAATCGTGAGCAAGTAACAGCCTCACGCAACAAGTATGGAGAGAATGTACTCACTCCTCCAAAGAAGGCCTCTCTTTGGAAACTCTATCTCGACAAATACCGCGATCCTATCATAGAGATTCTGCTCGTTGCAGCAGCCGTCTCGCTCGTTCTTGCCTTTGTCAACAACGACTTCATGGAGACGCTCGGTATCTTCCTCGCCATCTTCCTCGCTACAACCGTAGGTTTTTATTTCGAGGTGGACGCTGCGAAGAAGTTCGACGTCCTCACGGCAATGAACGATGACCAGCCCGTGAAGGTGCGGCGCGAGGGCAAGGTGATGGAGATTCCGCGGCGCGAGGTCGTCGTGGGAGACATCATCCTCGTGGAAGTCGGTGATGAGATTCCCGCTGATGCCCGTCTCCTCAGTGCCGTCAACCTGCAAGTAGACGAGTCGGCGCTCACGGGTGAGCCTTTGACGACGAAGAGCCTCGATGCAGAAGATAAAGGCAAGCACAGTGCCGCCTATCCCGCTAATATCATCCTCCGCTCCACGATGGTGATGAACGGACACGGTGAGGCCATCGTTGAAAAGATCGGTGACAACACGGAGATCGGCAAGGTGGCTCGTCAGTCGACGGAAGCCACGCACACAAAGACACCGCTCAACATTCAGCTTGGCAAGCTCGCCTCGCTCATCTCGAAGGTCGGCTTCACTGTTGCTATCGCAGCCTTTGTTATCTTCCTCGTTCACGATATCCTGACGAACGACCTGTGGCATACAAACAACTATTTGGGTATGGCACAGGTGGTGCTCAACTATTTCATGATGGCTGTGACGCTCATCGTCATGGCAGTGCCTGAGGGCCTGCCGATGGCTGTGAACCTCGCCTTGGCCTTGAACATGCGGCGCATGCTCAAGAGTCATAACCTCGTGCGCAAGCTCCAGGCTTCGGAGACGATGGGGGCTGTGACCGTCATCTGTACGGATAAGACGGGCACACTCACGCAGAACAAGATGCGTGTGGGCGACGTCTACCTCACGCCGGAGGTAGAGGCTGATGCCGACAAGCAGAAACTGCTCGACATCGCCATGGCGGTGAACTCCACAGCGGAGCTCGACGATGACAAGGTCGTGGGCAACCCTACGGAAGGCGCCCTGCTGCTCTGGCTGAAAGACAAGGACAACGACTATCTTTCATTGCGCGCTGCCAACCCCACACTTAACCAGTTGCCGTTCTCCACGGAGCGGAAGCTCATGGCGACAGCTGCTACAGTCAATGGCCGCACGCTGACCTTCGTCAAAGGTGCGCCGGAGATCATCCTCAACCTCTGCGACTGCTGTTCTGAGAACCGTGAGGCATGCGAGCAGGTGCTGCTCGACTATCAGCATAAAGCCATGCGCACATTAGCGTTTGCCTATGGTGAAGGCGACCTCACACAGGCGCTTGCCGAAGGTAAGGCAACGAACCTCTCGCTGCAAGGTGTCTGCGCCATCAGCGACCCCGTGCGCGAGGAGGTGCCCGAGGCTGTGGAGGAATGTCGCACAGCAGGTATCCGCGTGAAGATCGTCACGGGTGATACGACGGCCACAGCTCTCGAGATCGGCCGACAGATAGGTCTTAAAGGCGGCAAGGCCATCACGGGTCCCGAATGGGCAGCACTCTCCGATGAGGATGCCTACGCGCTCTGTGAGGACATCGACGTGATGAGCCGTGCACGGCCGAGCGACAAGCAACGCCTCGTGGAGATGCTGCAGAAGCACGGTGAGGTAGTGGCAGTGACAGGCGACGGCACCAACGACGCACCGGCACTCAACTATGCGCATGTCGGCCTCTCGCTCGGCTCCGGTACCTCGGTAGCTAAGCAGGCTTCGGATATCACGATCCTCGACGACTCGTTCTCGTCCATCGCCTCAGCTGTGATGTGGGGTCGCTCGCTCTATAAGAACATCCAGCGGTTCCTCTTCTTCCAGCTCGTCGTCAACGTCTCGGCGTTGCTCCTCGTGCTCGGTGGCTCCATCATCGGCACGGAGATGCCGCTCACTGTGACGCAGATTCTCTGGGTCAACCTCATCATGGACACCTTCGCAGCTCTCGCACTCGCTTCACTGCCTCCATCGCATGAGGTGATGCACGACAAGCCGCGTAAACCTTCCGATTTCATCATCACGAAGCCGATGGCGCGTGGCATCATAGGCATGGGTCTGTTCTTCTTCGCCATCATGTTCGTCTTCCTCATCTGGTGTGAACGCCATGGCGCAGGAAGTATCATCGACGTGCATGAGCTGACGCTTTTCTTCACAACCTTCGTCATGCTCCAGTTCTGGAACCTCTTCAACGCGAAGTGTCTCGGGAGCAGCTACAGTGCTTTCCGCCATTTCTGGCGTGACCGCGGCCTCATCCTCGTCCTCGTCCTGACCTTCGTCGGTCAGTGGCTCATCGTGACATTCGGTGGCCGTATGTTCCGCACCCTCCCACTAAGCTTCACCGAGTGGATGGCAATCATCGTGTCGACGGGCGTGCTTGTGCTCGGAGGCGGAGAGCTGTACAGGCTTTTCAAGAGAGTTAGGAGTTAGGAGATAGGAGTTAGGAGTTAGGAGATAGGAGTTAGGAGATAGGAGATAGGAGTTGCTGTGATGGTGACCTGCAGTTCTGTGCGTCGCCCTTTAGGGCGTCGAAAGCCCACCCCATAAAGAAAAAGATAGATGACAGACAACGGTATCTTTAAAACTTTAAACGATGACCTCCGCCCTTGCGTGGCAACAATCGGGTTCTTCGATGGCGTGCACCGCGGCCATCAGTTCTTGATAGCCAACGTCATGGAGGAGGCACGCAAGGCGGGTCTGCAGTCTTTGGTGATCACCTTTGACCGCCATCCGCGACAGGTGCTCAGCCAAGACTATCAGCCGCGACTGCTCACAACGCTCGAGCGTAAACTGCAGTTGCTCTCGCTCACGGGCGTAGACAACGTGGCGGTACTCCATTTCACGAAGGAGATGGCGGGGCTCTCTGCCCACGACTTCATGCAGCAGATCCTTCACGACAAGCTCAACGTGCGCGAGCTCATCATCGGCTACGACAACCGATTCGGTCACAATCGCGCCGAAGGCTTCGACGATTATGTCGGCTACGGCAAGGAGATGGGCATCAAGGTCATGCAGTCCACACCTTTCTCTGTGGGCGACATCAAGGTCAGTTCCTCCCTCACCCGTTCTTTCTTGGAAGGCGGCGAAGTAGAGATGGCGGCACGATGTCTCGGTCGACCCTACGAGCTCTCAGGCACCGTCGTCAAAGGCTTCCAGCAGGGCCGTAAGCTCGGTTTTCCCACAGCAAACCTCGACACGGGCGACAGCGGACTGCTCATTCCCAAAGGTGGGGTCTACGCTGTCAAGGCATCCATAGACGATCATCAGCGACTCATGCCGGCAATGATGGATATCGGTACGCGACCGACCTACGGCGGCACAAAGCTATCCCTCGAGACCAACATCTTCAATTTCCACGGCTGCCTCTATGGCAAACCCCTCAGTGTACAGTTCATCAAGCGCATTCGAGACGACATAAAGTTCGATTCCATCGAAGCCCTTGCTGCGCAGATACAAAAGGACAAGGAGGCGATCACGAAGATATTCGATGCATCTACGAGATAATCATCACATAGATTTTTCTCACACGGATATTAAAGATCTAAAAGATTGTTACGCCGCTTTGCGGCTACACAGTAGAAAAGACCATTGGCAAGCATCACCGCGTAGCGAACAGCGTAGCCATCTTTAAAATCTTTAAGATCCGTGTGAGATAAAATAAGTGTGGGAATAATAAATGAGATTATACACATTATAATATTTCTGACCATGAACAAGACTTTAAAAGATATTCTCGACATCCTGTGGTATGTCGTTGTCTTCTTCCTGTTACAGATTGTGTTTGGCGCCATCCTCGGAGCCTTCAAACTCTCGCTGGGCACGACGACCATCATCTCCACAGTGCTCAGCAGTGCCGTGACCATTTTCGTTTTCCTCAAACTGAAGTGGACACCAGTGTCGCGCTCTTGGATGCAGACGCGTCCGTGGATGGTTCTGACATGGGCTGTTCTCCTCTCCCTCGGCTCCATTCTTCCCTCGGAGCGCTTGGTAGAACTGCTTCAGATGGAGATGCCTGAGCAGGTAGAAAAGATGTTTGAGGAAGTGATGAAGAAGCCTGTGGGCTACGTCGTCATCGGTATCCTCGCACCCTTCGCTGAAGAGGTGGTCTTCCGCGGCGCTATCCTCCGCAAGCTCCTCGGCATGATGGAAGAGAAATGGCACTGGGTAGCCATCGCCATCTCAGCAGCCATCTTCGGCTTCGTCCATCTCAACGTGCCTCAGGGCATCCACGCTTTCCTTATCGGTCTGCTCCTCGGTTGGATGTATTACCGTACGGGTTCCATCCTCCCCGGCATCCTCTTCCATTGGGTGAACAACAGTGTAGCGTTTATCATGTTCAACCTCATGCCTCAGATGGCTGACGGAAAACTCATCGACCTCTTCCACGGTAACTCCCGAATGGTGACGCTCTCCGTCATCTTCTCCTTCTTCATCCTCATCCCCAGCATCTATCAGCTCAACGTGTGGATGAAACGGGCAAAAACCAACAACTAATACTTAACACCCAATACCTTATATATATGGCTACAAAACAATCAGACATACGTTGGAAACAGCGGTTAGCGACTTTCCGGAAAGCGCTGGATAGACTGAAGGAAGTTGTAGAGCTCCAGAAGAGTCGTGCGCTCACCCCGTTGGAGAAAGACGGTATGGTGCAACGATTCGAATACACACAGGAACTCGCTTGGAAGGTATTGAAGAACTATCTCGAATACCAAGGGACTGAACGATTAGGCGGCTCTCGCGATACTATTCGCCAAGCTTATTCTATGGGGCTTATTCAGAACACGGAGCCATGGTTTGATATGCTTGAGAGTCGTAATGAGACAGCACACGTCTACGATGAAGATACTGAGACTGACGTCATCGACAAGGTGACAAAGACCTATCTTCCGATATTGAGCGACTTGCTCGAAACGCTCAATAAAATATCTATCAACGATTAAAGAAACTCGACAGATGGAATACGGCATCGATGATAAATATATGAAAGAATTGCGCGAAATCTTAGCATCTATTCCAGAGATCGAAGAAGCCGTGCTCTATGGTTCACGTGCTCGCGGCGACTACAAACGCGGCTCAGACATCGACCTATCGCTAAAAGGCGAGAAGTTTGGGCGGGAGCAGTTGGTGCTCCTCCGCGACAAGCTCTATCTCTCCCGGCTGCCTTATTTCGTTGATACCAACATCTTCTCGCAACTTAAGAGCCAGCCTTTCATCAATAACATCCTTCATGACGGAGTTGTCATTTACCGCCGCAGCAACCACTAATAACCGGCATCCAATCTTTTTTGGTTCTTCCGGAATTTGGATTGATAATCACCAAACAGCCTCGGAGAGGCTGGCTGCGCCTTGGCGCACTATGCTTCGTATGATACTATCTATTAAAGACATAGCGCACTACGTGCAACCTGCCTCTCCGAGGCAGAAGGTCAATTGTCACAACTCCATCTTAACATACCCCAGGCTACGTCGCTACGCTCCTAGCCTGGGGTTACTCAGAGTCAGCCTCTCCGAGGCTGTGTCACGCTATCAACCCGAAAACCGAACCATTTTTTCATTGGCTCTTCACGATTTTCCACAACTCTCCACAACTTCACACGACATTTCTAATCAAGCGAGCTGCAAAAAGCATAAGTCGTGAAAAGCCGCGGAAAGTCGTGAAAAGTCGATACAGAAACACGATAGCAGGCTCGTCGTTGCCCTTTTTGCGTCATTTTGCACCCCTTTTTTCATGCTTTGCGTCATTTTGCACCCCTATAAAATTTGCAAGAACAGTAAGGTTCCTTTAACTTTGCAGCAGAATAATATTTACGGAACTCCTCACGAAGGAAACAACCGCCTCCGCATCAACATAAATAGGTAGAAGAATAGTAGTTTGAATATATAGTTGATAACAAGTAATTGAAACAAGTGATTGAAATGTGTAAGAAGGTTTCATAACTTTCTTCTAAGTGGGCTGTACGTCGTGAGACGTGCAGCCCAAACCTTTTTTATATCAGCTGACACTTGGAGACCGATTGGCTGACGTTCGACAAACGATTGGCTGACGTTCGACAAACAATCGGCCGTCGTTCGACAAACAATTGTCTGACGAACGACGGCCAATGAGAAATAAGCCGTATAGATACGACTAATAAGCGTAAAGAAGACGCCAATTAAGCGCCAGCCTTTGCTGCGAGCGGTGCAGCCTGCGTGTAGACACGCGTGCCGAGATCCTTGTCGAGCGTGTAGAGGCCATAGCCGTTGCCGTTGATCATCTTCAGGTTGTCGATGATGTTCTTGTCGTTGTCCTCTTCCTCGACCTGCTCGTCGATGAACCACTTCAGCATGCTCTGCGTAGCGAAATCATGTTCATCCGTGGCGAGCGCATAAAGCTCATTGATGAGCGATGTCACCTTCTGCTCGTGCTTTAATGTTGCCTCGAAGACATCAAGCGGCGATTTCCACTCTGTAGGCACACCCTCGATAGGCTTCAGCAGTACGCGGCCATCGCGCTGGATGACATAGTTGAAGAAAATCTTCATGTGGTCGGTCTCCTCCTGATACTGGACATCAAACCAGTGGCCCATGCCCGGCATGTTGTTGGCACTGGCCCAAGCCGACATAGAGAGATAAAGATAAGCTGACCACATCTCAGCATTGATCTGGGCGTTGATAGCGTCCTCTACTTTCTTGTTCAACATAATAGTATAGTTTTAAACGTTCTGTTCTCAAGATTCATTCTTTGCAAAGATAAAGAAAAAAGAGGATAACAACAAGAAGTTTGATGCAAAATAATCAAAAACGTATTGCAATGCTTTTTCTTCTTTATTGCACTTTTTGTCTAACAAATTTGCTATTTCGATTATTTTTGTTTACTTTTGTCATGTTATTATTGAAGACTAAAGCACTAGTAGACAAATGGTAAACATATTCTGACATTCTGAACATTACGTGGTGTCGGTATGAAAATATAGGCATTACGAATGACACGATACTTTCATATTTATGTATTTGAATTGAAACATTGTGTTTATAATTTTGCAAGTGATTTTTTACGAGCGAAACAGATTGTTAAGGATAATAATCATTAATTGAAATGCTAAGAAAGAAAAGAACCAGCATGAAGACAGCCAGCCGCAGCTTGCTGACCGCCTTATTCTTCATGACCGGCACGATGGCATTCGCAGAGAATAGCATCACCGGAACCGTGAAGGATGCCAATGGCAACCCTTTGCCGGGTGTCGTAGTGAAAGTGGAGGGCACGAAGAATGCCACAGTGACGGATGGCAATGGCCGTTACTCGGTCGACGCCTCCCCTTCGCAGCGCCTCGAGTTTTCTTACCTCGGCTTCGTCAGCCAGACTCTGGATGCTTCGAAAAGCAATCAGGTCGTACTGAAAGAGGACAACAAGACTCTCGGTGAGGTCGTGGTCGTAGGCTACGGTACGATGCGCCGCAAGGATGTGACAAGCTCCATCACGACGCTCAAGCAGGAAGACCTCAACCTTGGCGTCATCACCACGCCGGGCGAACTGCTGCAAGGCAAGGTGCCCGGACTCGTGGTCACCACAACCGCTAACCCGAACGGAGAACCTTCCATCACGCTCCGCGGTGCTTCAACCCTTCGCACCGGCGAGGCCATGCAACCTTATTATATTGTAGACGGCGTGCCGGGCGTTGACCTCTCGCTCGTCTCGCCCGATGACATCGAGAGCATCGATGTGCTGCGCGATGCTACGGCAACAGCCATTTACGGTTCGAAAGCAGCTAACGGTGTAATCATTGTCACAACGAAAAAGGGCAACAAAGGTGCTGCTCACATTGGCTATCGCGGCTACCTCGCCGTAGAGAATGTGGCCAAAGACCTCGACCTTGCCACGGCCGACGACCTGCGCAGCTATGCTCAAACGAACAACTTCAAGCTCCCCGACGACGAGGGCGCCAATACCGATTGGCAGAAAGAGGTGGAGCGCACGGGCCTCAGCCACAACCATAATCTCTCCGTAAGCGGGGGCACGGATAAGTCGAGCTACAACATCAGCCTCAACTATATGAACCGTCAGGGTGTCATCAAGTCGACCGACATGAACCGCCTGACTGCACGCGCCCTGGCTCAGTCGAAAGTGCTCCACGATCGCTTGAACCTCGCCCTCGGCGTGAACTACAGTCGCACGGAGAACAACGATGTGCCGAGCAGCAGTGAGCGTGGCATGGCCGTGGTGGATGCCATGACTTATTATTCTCCGCTTCAGCCGGTGAAGAACGCTGACGGCAGTTGGTTCAGTTCTTCCAGTGTGACGAACTACTACAATCCTGTGTCGATGATTCATGAGGATGAGATGAACTATGTGAAGAAGCGCATGCAGATCACCGGTAAGGCTGATCTCGCGATCATGAAGGGTCTCACCTGGACCGCACAGTTCTCTTACTCTGACAAGCAGGATGTGACCTCTATTTACCACTCCACACAGTCGCAGATCGTCAAGACCAACGGTGAGGCAAACCGCAGCACTTACTTCAGCAACAAGAAAGTGTTTGAGACCTACGGCAACTATCAGACGACTATCAACGATCTCCACCGCCTTGGCTTCATGGCCGGTTACTCGTGGGAAGAGTCGAACCGCAACGATGGCTTCGGTGTGACCGTGAAGAACTTCTACAGCGACGCGCTGAAATACTACGATCTCACCTATGCCAACTCAATTGACGGCATCGACGGTGTAGAGAGTGGAAGTCTCTCTACGCTGAGGATAATCTCCTTCTACGGCCGTGCCAACTACTCTTTCGCTGACAAGTATAATATCCAGGCCACGATTCGTCGTGATGGCTCCTCGGCTTTCGGTAAGAACAATCGTTGGGCTACTTTCCCATCAGTGAGCGGCTCCTGGCGCCTGAGCGAGGAGAACTTCATCAAGAACCTCAACGTCTTCGATAACCTCTCGCTCCATGCCGGCTATGGTGTGAGTGGTAACTCGCTGGGCTTCGATGCCTTCACAGCCATTCAGACCTATGCTGCCACAGGATGGTTCCCGTACACGGATGCCAATGGCACGACAACAAACATGCACACCATCGGTGCAACAAACAACTCTAACCCTGACCTTAAATGGGAGCGCACGGGTATGTTCAACATCGGTCTCGACTTCGGATTCTTCAATGGAAGACTCACGGGTACCGTGGAATACTACGACAAGCGCACCTCTGACCTTATCTATTACTATCCCGTTTCCACCAACCGCTATGCCTTCGGTACAATGACGGCTAACGTTGGTGATATCAGCAACAAAGGTGTGGAATTGAGCATCAATGCTGTACCTGTTGTGAACAAAGATTTCAAATGGTCCACAAGTCTGAACCTCTCTCACAACCGCAACCGCGTGGAGAAGCTCTCCAACAAGCAGTTCTCCGTCAACTATATCAATGAGGCTGACTGCAGCATTACGGGTAACACGGGTGTCTACACACAGCGTATCATGGAAGGCTGCCCCATCGGACAGTTCTATACCTACGAATGGGCAGGCTACAACGACAAGGGTGTCAGCCAGTTCTATGTTCACGATGCCACGACAGGTGAGCGCACAGGTGAGGTGACAACTAAACCTCAGGACAAAGACCGTACGAAGACCGGCAGCGCTCAGCCTAAGCTGACCTACGGATGGAACAACACCCTGACGTATAAGAAATGGAGCATGAACGTCTTCTTCCAGGGTGTCCTCGGCAATAAGATCTTCGATGCTATCCGCGCCCAAGGTAACTGCGTAAGCCTCATTGCACAGGGTAAGAACGTGTTCAAGGAGTGCCTTACCGACCAGAAATACGGCGACGTGAACGCACAGACTCCTTCTGACCGTTGGATTGAGGATGGCAGTTATCTGCGCCTCTCTACCCTCACACTCGCCTACGACTTCGGTAAGATCGGCGACTGGGTGAGCGGACTCTCTGTCTATGCTACTTGCAACAATGTATTCACCATCACTGGCTTCAAGGGTATCGACCCAGAGGTTGACCTCGGCGGTCTGACACCGGGTGTACAGTGGCGCAACACTTATTATCCTCATACCCGTACTATCATGATGGGTGTAAAAGTAAACTTCTAAGAATGAAAACAATAAAATATATATTTGCCACTGCGCTTATCGCCTTGGCAGCATCCTCCTGCACCGACCTCGATGTCGATGTCAAGTCAAAGTTGATTGATTATCCTAACTCGGAAATCGCTTTGGAGGGAAAAATGGCCGATGCCTACTATGCTTTCCGCAAGCAGCTCGGCAACAACTATAACCGCTATCAGACCTTCTCTTCCGACGAGGCCTCGGGTCTGAGCTTCGACGGTGACTATTATGACGGTGCAGAGAATGTCAACCCGACGCTTCATACTTTCCAGGCCAACAACACGCCGGGCAACTGGTGGAGTGACCTCGCCGGTGGCATCACGAAATGCAACAAGCTCATCAACGAGCTGTCTGCTGACTCTTCCGCTCTGTCGAAGCGTTACATAGCTAACCTGCGCACCGTGCGCGCCTTCTATCATTTTATCCTCATGGACAGCTACGGCGACGTGCCTATCCTGAACAAGATCTACGATGACGGTGAAGCGATCGAGCGCCAGCCGCGCAAGACCGTGGCTGAGTTCATCGAGAAAGAGCTCCTTGAGAGTCTGCCTAATCTCTCCACAGCCAGCGATGCTTCTACCTATGGTAAGCCGAACAAATGGATGGCAGAGGCTCTGCTCGTCAAGCTTTACATGAACTGGGGCGTCTATACCTGTGGCAATGTGGCTGATTATGACCCGACAACGACGACGAACACGAAACTCAACGATGCCGTGAAATATTGCGACGATATCATCAAGAGTGGACTGTTCAACCTCTCCGACAATTATCGCAAGAAATTCCTCTATAACAACGGTTATCAGATCAAGGACTTCATCTACGCCATGCCTTACGACTGCGTATCGGCTCAGGGCATGCTCTACGGCCGCTACCGCACCTTCCGTAAGATCGACCTTGGTAAGCCGACCGGCTATTACAGTGGCAAGATGAAGAACTCATGCGCCGGTATCTGCGCCATGAACCCGGAGTTTGCTGACCTCTTCACGCTGAAAGGAGATGAGCGCAACAAGTGTGTGCTCGGTGGTAAAGTATTCATGCACGATGCCATCACGGGCGATGAGACATCTACCCCTTATATCTACAATGGCTCTCAGCTTGAGTTCACAAAGACACTCACACTGAAAGCAGGTGGTGAAGCTCAGCTCAACGCCGGTGCTACGCCTGACGGATGGCGCCAGGGCTACCGCTCTATCAAGTTCTATCCAAATCCAACGGAGTATTCTGAGTATAGCCGTAACCAGAGCAACGATGTGCCTATCTTCCGCTATGCCGACATTCTCCTGGAGAAGGCAGAGGCTATCCTCCGTGGGGCTACAGCAACCAATGGTGACACGCCGCAGAGCCTCTTCAATCAGATCCGTGCTTATGTCAATGCTCCCCTGCTCGACCACACGCCGAGCCTGAAGGAACTGCTCGACGAGCGTGGCCGTGAGTTCTTCGATGAGAACTGGCGCCGCAACGACATGATCCGCTTCGGTACGTTCGAGAGTGAGTATGGTTTCCACCGTCATGACTTCCCCGGTGCCAACTTCGACAAGAGCCACCGCATCTTCCCCGTGCCTCAGGCCGTCATGGATGAGAACACCAACTGGAAGCAGAATGCGGGATATTAATAAGTTAGGAGTTAGGAGATAGGAGTTAGGAGTTAATAGATTCCGGTTAAAAATAAGTCAGAAATAAACCTACAATAATGACAGAGGCGACGCGGAATTTCCGTGTCGCCTCTGTTTGCTTTATTCTTTCTTCTTTATTCTTTAGCGAAGCGCAATATTCTTTAGCGAAGCAACTTAGCGCGAACGAAGCAATTCTAACGCTCTCTGCACGACGTGGCTCTGCTCGTTCATCACCTGGAAATACTCACTCATATCCCAGATGTCGCGGGCGATAAGCGCCTTGAGCTGGGCACGGAGATAGACAAGCGTACGGTCAAGCTCTGCCTTATCCTTCGGCTCAATCTTCTGCTTCTTACCCTCTGCAAGAATCGTATCTATAAGCGACTGTGGTACGGTGTAATGAGCCAAATAATCGGTGAAATGGGGATATTTAGCCTTCAGCTGCTTGCGGTTGGCATCCATATACTTCAGGTCGTTGTCGAGCACGATGTTCTTCGCCATGAGCTTGCGATGGAAAGCCGTGAACTGCAGGGTATCAAGCGGTACAAAGTAATCGGGCATGATGCCGCCTCCTCCATAGACAGTGCGGTGTTTGCGAAGCGTATAGAACTTCAGCGAGTCAGCGAAATGGATGCTGTCAGCCGAATAGAGCTCCCCGTGCTTGAAGCGCTTGTCAAGCTCCAGCTCATAATCTTTCAAGTCGCCTTTGACATATGGCTTCTGAATGCACCGGCCGGAGGGCGTATAATAATGTGCCACGGTAAGGCGCATCATCGATCCGTCGGGGAAGTCGATAGGACGCTGCACAAGACCTTTGCCGAAAGTTCGGCGACCAACAACGATGCCGCGGTCCTGATCCTGTAAGGCTCCCGTAACAATCTCAGCTGCCGAAGCTGTAAACTCATTGACAAGCACGATGACCTTGCCGTCCTTCAGTGTGCCATTGCCCTGGGCATCAAACTCAGAGCGAGGTGCCACTCTGCCTTTCGTATAAACAATGAGATCGCCTTTCTGCAAGAACTCGTTGGCAATCTGAACAGCTGCCTGGAGATAGCCACCGCCATTGTCCTGCAAGTCGAGGATGAGGTTCTTCATGCCTTGCTTCTTCAGTGCATTGACTGCCGTCATGAACTCTTCATAGGTCGTTGCGCCAAAGCTGCCAATACGGATATAACCGGTAGCAGGTTCGATCATGTACCACCCATCAATGGTCTTGACAGGAATCTTATCGCGCACCACGGTGAAATGGAGCTTTTCTGCAATTCCACGGCGCACAATTGTGAGATTTACTTTTGTACCCTTAGGCCCACGAAGGCGTCTCATAATCTCTTCACGGCTCATCTTCACACCTGCAATCGCCGTATCGTTGACAGCAATGATACGGTCACCGGGAAGGATTCCGACCTTCTCCGACGGACCTTTGGCCACAGGCTGGATGACGAGGAGCGTGTCTTCCTGCATATTGAACTGTACGCCAATGCCATCGAAAGAACCATTGAGCGACTCGTTCATCGCTTTCGTCTCCTTAGCAGTCGTATAGGTGGAATGCGGGTCAAGCTTCTCAAGCATGCCGCGTATGCCGTCCTCAACAAGTTTCTGCTGGTTCACAGAATCGACATAGAGGTTACTGATAGCTATCTCTGCAATCTGTAGCTTTCGCAGTGGTGAAGTTCTGCCAAGATCGAGCTTCAACTGTGCATGAGAAGGCACAGCCACGAAGAGTGCCAACAACAAAAGGATGGCAGAAGAGAAAGAGTTTATGTGTTTCATGACATATATTCAATATATATTCGATTTATATATTCGATTATTCTATCGGCTCCGTGTCTTGCGGCAAGTCTTCCTCAATGACGAGGTTATCGATGATGAAGTTCTGACGCTCCATCGTGTTCTTACCCATATAGTATTCGAGAAGCTTCTGCACCTGGTCGTTCTTATGCAGTGTGACCTGTTCAAGACGCATGTCTGGACCGATGAAATGGACGAATTCATCGGGTGAAATCTCGCCGAGACCTTTGAATCGCGTGATCTCCGGGTCGGGTCCAAGATCACGGATGGCATTGATTCGCTCCTCATCGCTATAGCAATAGCGTGTGATAAAGTCGTTCTTCTTCTCACCCTTTGCCAGCTTTGCATCGGCATCAGCAATGACCTTCTTACTCTTGATCTTCGTACGACGGTTGCGCACACGGAAGAGCGGAGTCTGAAGTACATAGACGTGCCCTTTCTTGATGAGCTCGGGATAGAACTGGAGGAAGAACGTGATGAGCAGCAAGCGGATGTGCATGCCATCGACATCGGCATCCGTCGCCACAATGACCTTGTTGTAGCGGAGGTTGTCAAGGCCATCCTCAATGTCCAGGGCAGCCTGCAGAAGGTTAAACTCCTCATTCTCATACACCACTTTCTTCGTCAGGCCGAAGGAGTTGAGCGGCTTACCGCGGAGCGAGAACACAGCCTGGGTGTTAACATCACGGCTCTTCGTGATACTTCCACTTGCCGAGTCGCCCTCGGTGATGAAGATGCTCGACTCTTCCTTGCGGTCGTCCTTCGCATCGCAGTAATGGATACGGCAGTCGCGGAGCTTGCGGTTATGGAGATTAGCCTTCTTGGCGCGCTCACGGGCGAGCTTCGTCACGCCCGCCATGGCTTTACGCTCATGCTCACTCTCCTTAATCTTGCTCTCCAAGACGTCTGCTACATCCTCTTTGTGGATATGAAGATAGTTGTCGACCTCGCGTTTGATGAAGTCGCCCACATATTTATTAATGGTCTCACCACCCGGTTCCATAAGGGTAGAGCCAAGCTTGATCTTTGTCTGCGACTCGAAGACTGGCTCCTCAACATTGATGGCGATAGCTGCTACGATACCGTTACGGATATCAGTGTATTCGTAGTTCTTGTCGTAGTATTCCTTGATCGTCTTGGCGATATGCTCCTTGAAAGCACTCTGATGTGTACCGCCCTGCGTCGTATGCTGACCGTTGACGAAACTGTGATACTCCTCGCCATACTGGTTCGTATGGGTGAAAGCAATCTCTATGTCCTCGCCTTTGAGGTGCACAATGGGATACAGCGGGTCTGTCGTCATCGTATCGACAAGCAGGTCCTCCAAGCCGTTGCGGCTCTTGATGCGACGGCCATTATACATGATCGTCAAGCCACTGTTGAGGTAAGTATAGTTGCGGAGCATCGTCTCCACAAACTCATCGTGGAAGGAATAGTTCTTGAACAGCGTGTTGTCGGGTTCGAAGAAGATATAGGTACCATTCTCATCCTGCGTCGGCTCAGTGTTGTCACTGATGAGCTTACCGCGTTCAAAGACGAGTGCGCGCACTTTCCCTTCGCGATAGCTCTTCACCTCAAAGCGAGAGCTGAGAGCATTGACAGCCTTAACACCCACGCCGTTCAGACCGACACTCTTCTTGAATGCTTTGGTATCATACTTACCACCGGTATTCAACACCGACACGGCTTCCACAAGCTTACCCTGTGGAATGCCACGGCCATAGTCGCGTACGGAGACGCGCAGGTTGTCCTCTATATCCACCTCAATGCGGTCACCGGCATTCATCTTAAACTCATCGATAGAGTTATCGATGACTTCCTTGAGCAAGACATAGATACCGTCTTCCGGCAGATTGCCATCGCCCAATCGTCCGATGTACATGCCCGGACGTGTCCGAACATGCTCCATGTCACTTAAGTGACGTATATTGTCGTCTGTATATTGTACTGTATTATTCTCCTGATCCATTTATCTCCTTTCTATAACATCTTCTACGCTTATGGTTGATATGCTCGAGGCTACCCCATTGTCCCTGGACACCATTATTGCTCTCCATCTCTACATTCGTCTCACCCCATTTGAAACCATAGTCGATATAGCGGGGAATGAGGTCAGCAAAGAGAAGGGCATTGGCACCCTTGGCACGGTATTCAGGGAGGAAGCCGATAAGCAGAAGGTCCACACCCTCCGTCTTATGTTGCTTCAGCGCACGCAGCACATGCCACCAGCCGAAAGGCAGCAAGCGACCACGATGACACTTCTGCATGGCACGGGCCATAGACGGCATAGTGATGCCCACACCAATGATCTTATCGTCCTTGTTGCCATCGACAACCAAGGTGATGAGGTTAGGGTCGAGCATCGGCAGGTACGACTTCACATACTCGTCGATCTGACGCTGCGTCAGTTCCACATAACCGTAGAGATCCTTGTAAGTCTCATTGATAAGTTTGAAGACCTCATGAGCAATGTCGCCTTGCTTAATCTCTGCCTTCGTAATCTTCTTGATGTGAAGATTATAACGCTTTTCAATAAGCATGGAGAGCTTGGCAAACTTCTCCGGTGTTTTCTCCGGCATGGGGAGGTAATACTCCACATAGTCGTTGTCCTTAACCCATCCGCCCAACTTCTCCATGTGCTCAGGATAATAAGGATAGTTGTAGATCGTAGGCATGGTGCCGAGCTTGTCGAAGCCCATGATAAGCATGCCTTCAGGGTCGAGGTCCGTGAAGCCCAAAGGACCGACCATTGCCGTCATGCCTTTGCTCCGGCCCCACTCTTCCACAGCATCGAAGAGCGCCTTAGATACCTCGAGGTCGTCGACAAAGTCGATCCATCCGAAGCGCACGTCTTTCTTGTTGAACTTCTCATTGGCGCGTTTGTTGATGATAGCCGCCACACGGCCCACCAACTTCCCATCTTTGTAAGCCATGAAATACTCAGCCTCACAGAAGTCGAAAGCCACGTTCTTGTCTTTGCGGAGCGTATTCATGTCGTCAATGAACAAGACCGGTGCATCGTAAGGATTCCCCTTATAAAGATCGTAGTGGAAATCAATGAAGTGCTTGAGGTCTCGCTTGCTTTCCACGCGTTTTATTTCTACTGACATTTTCTTGTATTATTCTCAGCTAAATTATTGATGTATAAACATTAGTAAGCAAAAGTAGTGAAAAAGAGTGAAAACACAAAAGAGATTAGCATAATTAAACACATTATTAAATACAATGGTCTCGTTTGGGTCTCCTATAGATTCAATCATGTTCAATCAGGCTCGATAATTGTTCATTTGTTCAAATCTCTCTTTAATGGTCTTTCTTCCACGGAAGATGTTTATCTTCACCTGCTCTTCGGTCATATTGAGCAGCCGTGCGATGTCCTTGTAAGGCTTGCCTTCGAAGTCACGGAGCTGGATGCACGACCGTTGCTTCTCGGGAAGAGTGTTGACGATGTTGCGCACCATCTCCACTTCGTCATTGGCAATGGTCTGCTGCGAAGGTGTGTAGGAAGAGTCGGGGCGCTCCGTCTGTGAGGCGTCAAGGCTCTCACTTTGCGATCCTTGGCTCTTGACATAGTCGAGCGCTTTGTTGCGGCAAATAGTATAGCAGAAGGCTTCGATATTCTCAATATCCGTCCATGAGTCGCGCTTATCCCATACTTTGATGAGTGTTTCCTGCACGATATCCTCAGCCTCAGCACTGTCGAGCGTGATGCGCAATGCCAGGCGATACAGCTGATTCTTCAGCGGGAGAATATCTGTCTGGAAATTTATCATCTATCATTAATAGTCTTCTAATACCTTGCCCTTTTATTTTATAGACAAGCCATTAACACCCATCACCTAACACCTATCACCCTATAACGGTGCCTTCAGTGGTACCAATAGCCTCAGCTTTCGTGATGATAACACGCTTCACGCCAGCTTCTACAGCAATGAGTGCATTTTCTATCTTCGGTTTCATGCCACCACTGATAGTACCATCGGCGCAGAGCTTATCGAAGTCGCTCCGTGTGATCTTCTCAATAACGCTGCTCTCGTCCTCAGGATCAGCCAGCACACCGGATTTCTCGAAACAATAGACAAGCGTCACATCAAAGAAAGGAGCGAGCGCCTTTGCCGTCTCAGCAGCGATGGTATCGGCGTTGGTGTTCAGCAGATGTCCCTGGCCATCGTGCGTGAGCGGAGCCATGACGGGAGTGACCCGCTGCTCGAGCAGTGTAGCGAGAGCCTGTCCGTCCGTGCGGTCTACATCCCCCACGAAGCCATAGTCAACCCCGTTCTTCAAAGGGCGTTTGTGAGAGAGCATCACGTTCATGTCAGCACCAGTCAGTCCAAGCGCATTGACTCCGCGCGCCTGAAGCCTTGCTACAATATTCTTATTGACAAGGCCTCCATAGACCATCGTCACGACCTCAAGCATATCAGCATCGGTGACGCGCCGGCCCTCAATCATCTTGGTCTCAATGCCCAATGCTGCAGCCACCTTCGTAGCCCTGCGGCCACCTCCGTGCACGAGCACCTTCGGACCTTCAATCTTGGCAAAGCGATCCAAGAGATCATTGAGACGGGCCTCATCTTCTACAATGGCGCCGCCAACCTTGATAACTGTGAGATTCTTCATGACTTATTTATTTTATATGAAAGCCCAGCATTCCAGTCTTCTTATTCAAGATACGTGTAGCCGTAGAGGCCGGAGCGATAGGTGGACAGGAACTCCTTGCCCTCTTCCATGGAAAGCTTGCCTTCCTTCACACCCTTCGTGACCCACTGCTCCAACTGGCGCACGAGCTTCTTCGGATTGTACTGGACATATTCGAGCACCTCCTCCACAGTCTCACCGTCGATGATCTGGTCGATATGATAGGTGCCGTCTTTCACCGTGATGTGGGCAGCCGTGGTGTCGCCGAAGAGGTTGTGCATGTCGCCGAGGATCTCTTGGTAAGCACCTACAAGGAATGCGCCGATATAGTAAGGCTCACCCTTGCGGATAGGATGAACAGGGAGCACATTGCTCTGCGAGCCATTGACAGCGAAGTTTGCCACCTTTCCGTCTGAGTCGCAAGTGATATCCTGCAGCGTGCAGTAGCGTGTCGGCTGCTCATCGAGGCGCTCTATCGGCATGATGGGGAAGAGCTGATCGATACCCCAGCAGTCAGGGAGCGACTGGAAGAGGGAGAAGTTGCAGAAATACTTGTCAGCAAGGAGCGTGTCAAGGCCACGGAGCTCATCGGGCACATGCTTCATGCGCTTTGCCATAGAGTCGATCTCATGGCATACGCTCCAGTACATAGCCTCAACCTCAGCACGCGTCTTGAGGTCTACCATACCGTGGGCGAACATGTCGAGACAGTCCTCACGTATTTGGTCGGCATCGTGCCAGTCCTCCAGCATCGACTTCGGACTGATATTGCACCATATATCATAGAGGTCGCGCACAAGCTGGTGGTCCGTGGGCTTAGCCTCAAACTCCTCCGGCATCTCTGGGAGCGAAGCCACACCAAGGACATCGAGGATGAGCACGGAATGGTGAGCAGCGAGCGAGCGGCCGCTCTCCGTGATGATATTAGGATGGGGGATATTGTTCTTGTTGGCGATATCCACGAAAGCATAAACGCAGTCGTTGATATACTCCTGGATAGAGTAGTTGACGGAGCTCTCCGAGTTGCTCGAGCGCGTGCCGTCATAGTCGACACCAAGTCCGCCGCCACAGTCTACATATTCTATATTGTAGCCCATCTTCCGCAGGTTGGCATAATACTGTCCTGCCTCAGTCAAGGCATTCTGTATACGGCGAATCTTCGTGATCTGCGAACCGATATGGAAGTGGATGAGCTTCACACCATCGTGCAGTCCATACTCATCAAGCTTACGCAAAGCCTCAAGGAGCTCTGAAGGCGTGAGACCAAACTTCGACGCGTCGCCGCCGCTCTCTGCCCATTTGCCGGAGCCTGACGATGCGAGCTTGATACGGATGCCGATATTTGGCATCACCTTCAGGCGCTTAGCTGTCTTGGCGATGACATCAATCTCGTTGAGCTTCTCCACAACGATAAAGATATGCTTGCCGAGCTTCTGCGCTAAGATAGCGAGCTCGATATAGCTCTCATCCTTGTAGCCGTTGCAGATGATCAAGGAGTCGCTCTTGCACTGCTGTGCTATCACGGCGTGGAGCTCAGGCTTAGAACCAGCTTCAAGACCGAGGTTAAACTTCCGGCCGTGAGAAGTGATCTCATCGACGACGGGCTGCATTTGGTTCACCTTGATAGGATAGATAATGTAGCTCTGACCTTTGAAGTCATACTCCTTCTTGGCTTTCTCATAGCATGCCGCCATCTTCTCGATACGGTTATCGAGGATGTCGGGGAAACGAAGGAGCACCGGTGGCGTGACATCGCGCAGCGCAAGTTCATCCATCACTTCGCGCAAATCGATCTTGACATCGTTCTTCACAGGAGAGACATAGACGTGTCCCTTCTCATTGATGCCAAAATAAGAGGTGCCCCATCCTTTGATGTTGTAGAGCTCCTCTGAGTCTTCAATAGTCCACTTTTTCATTATATACCTAACTCGTTACGTATTGCGTCAACAGTTATCTTTATCTTTTCACGATTGTCCATGAGGGTCACGTCAATGATGTGCTTGGCCTTATTATAGAACTTCTCGCGCTCCGTGAGTTGCTCCTGGATAAAAGCCTTCACCTCATCGGGAGTCTTGTTCAACAGCAACGGCCGCACGGTCTTGCCCATCTGCAGATGCTTATAGAGAACATCGGGTGTACACTTGAGATACACCGACTCACCCTGCGCATTGATATAATCCATATTGTCGAAGAAGCACGGAGTTCCGCCTCCACACGAGATGATGACGTCTTCAAACTCAGCCACCTCATGCAGCATGTTGTGCTCTATCTTCCGAAAGCCCTCCTCGCCTTTCTCGTCGAAGATCTGCTTCACGGTACAATGTCTGCGCGACTCGATGTACCAGTCGAGGTCATAGAACGGCAAACCCGTCTCTTTGCTCAGGGCGTGTCCTACCGTCGTCTTCCCCGACCCCATGTATCCTACTATTATAATCCTATTCATCAGCGTTTATCATTGGAATCGTCAGGAGTAATTAACTCCTAACTCCTATTTCCTAACTCTTCCGTCCGCGGCGCGGCTTTGGCTCCGGTGCATTCTTGATGATGTCCATGCACTCCTCATACGAAAGGTCACCGGCGAGGGCACGGTCGTGCAGTTTCTTGTCGATATGATAGTTCTTGCCATCATAAGCGATGTAAGGTCCGAAGCGACCCTTAAGCAGTTCGAGCTTGTCATCCTCTGCAAAGGTCTTAATATGGCGCTCCTTCTCAGCCTTACGCTTCGCCTCGATAAGCTCGATGGCACGCTCAAGCGTTAGCGTCATCGGATCCTCACCCTTGGGGATAGACACATACTTCTTATTATGCAGCACATAAGGTCCGAAGCGGCCTGCACCAATCGTCACATCAGTGCCCTCATACTTACCGACCTTACGCGGAAGCTTGAAGAGCTCGAGAGCTTCGGGCAGCGTGATAGTCTCAATGCTCTTGTCCTTTGGCATTTGTGCGAACTGCGGCTTCTCTTCCTCACCGGCTGAGCCGATCTGTACGACAGGGCCGAAGCGGCCGATCTTCACGAACACAGGGCGTCCGCTCTTCGGGTCGACACCGATCTGGCGCTCACCGGCCTTATGCTCAGAGCGCTGATTAATGACATCCTCCACCTGCGGCTCAAACTTATTGTCGAACTTCCGGAGCATGTCCTTCCAGTTCTCCTTACCTTCGGCGATGTTATCAAACTGGCCCTCGACCTTAGCGGTGAAGTTATAGTCCATAATCTCAGGGAAGTTCTTCTGAAGGAAATCATTGACCACAATACCAATATCTGTAGGGATAAGCTTGCCACGATCTGAGCCGGCAAACTCTACTTTCTTCTCCTGCGACACAGTATCATCCTGCAGGGTGTCGACAGTATAAGAGCGCTCCTTGCCGGGCTTGTCGCCTCTGACGACATACTCGCGCTGCTGAATGGTGGAGATCGTCGGCGCATAGGTTGACGGGCGTCCAATACCGAGCTCTTCCAGTTTTTTCACAAGGCTAGCCTCATTGTAGCGGGCCGGAGCCTGTGTGAAACGCTCCGTGGCAGTGATCGACTTACGGTTAAGCTCATCACCTACCTTGAAAGCGGGAAGGATATTTGTGCCCTCCGGCTTGTTATCATTTTCATCATCGGTCGACTCACGATAGACCTTCAAGAAGCCATCGAACACGACAACCTCACCGTTGGCTACGAAATGCTCCGAACGGTTGTCAATATTGATCGTCGCCGTCGTTTTCTCTATCTTGGCTTCCGTCATCTGAGAGGCAATGGTGCGCTTCCAGATAAGGTCATAGAGACGACGCTCCTGATTGCTCCATTCTCCCGTATCTGCATTGGCAAATGTCGGGCGGATAGCCTCGTGGGCCTCCTGAGCGCCTTTCGACTTGGTCTGGAACTCGCGCGGATGACTGTATTCGGCACCATATTCTTTCGTGATCTCCTCCTTGCACGCATTGAGGGCGAGTGTGGAGAGATGCACACTGTCGGTACGCATGTATGTGATACGTCCACTCTCATAAAGGCGCTGGGCAATCATCATCGTCTGCGACACCGTGAATCCGAGCTTACGTACAGCTTCCTGCTGAAGAGTAGAAGTGGTGAAAGGAGGCGCCGGCATGCGCTTCAACGGTTTCTTCGTGATATCGCCGACTGTGAACTCTGCTCTCTTGCACTGCTCCAGGAACGCAACGGCCTCGTCATGAGTCTTGAAACGCGTATCGAGCTCTGCCTTCACCTCACTGCCATCAGCAAGCGTGAAGATTGCATTCACACGATAGAACGGCTCACTCTTGAAACTCTGAATCTCGCGCTCACGCTCCACAATGAGCTTCACGGCTACACTCTGCACTCGTCCGGCAGAGAGCGCAGGCTTCACTTTACGCCACAGCACCGGCGAGAGCTTGAAACCCACAATACGGTCGAGCACACGGCGAGCCTGCTGTGCATCGACGAGGTTCATATCCAAATGACGCGGGTGCTCTATAGCGTACAGGATAGCTGGTTTGGTAATCTCATGGAAAACGATACGCGAAGTCTTCTGCTCATCAAGCCCCAGCACCTCACACAGATGCCAGCTGATAGCCTCTCCCTCGCGATCTTCATCGGATGCAAGCCATATCTTCTTGGCTTCCTTGGCATTCTTCTTCAGGTCTGCCACGACCTTCTTCTTATCTTCCGGTATCTCGTAGTCGGGATTAAGAGTCTTCTCGTCTACACTGAGTTCTTTTCTTTTCAAGTCACGGATGTGCCCGTAGCTGGACATCACCTTGTAATCCTTGCCAAGGTACTGCTCAATCTTCTTGGCCTTGGCCGGGCTCTCTACAATCACTAAGTTGTCTTGCATATATAGCACACTATTTATTAGTCGGTATTATGTTCTCGTTTACTAACGGAGGGCAAAAGTAAGCATTTCACGCGCTATTACATTATTATATATGCAAGAATTTAGGTTTTTTATAATTTCTATGGTTTCCAAGTGACAAGCAACTCGTTCAGAGCCCGCCGAATGGAGCGCATGCCAAACTGCTCGGTGTGGATATCCTTCAGAGGAATCCACTGATAGGAAGCAGCATCGTCGGCCGCCTTAATCTGCGTATAGTCTTTCACTTTGCAGAGGAAGAAGAAGTCCATCGTGGGGACATGGAAGCCGGAATAGTAATACACATTGGGATAACTGAAGATATACTTCGACTCTGTCACCTCCAGGCCTGTCTCTTCCTTGACCTCACGCCGCATGCCTTCTTCTGCGGTCTCACCGATATCCGTGAAGCCACCGGGAAGATCGAGCGTGCCTTTTGCCGGCTCTTTCTTACGTGTCAGCACAAGCAGCTCATCCTTGTCATTGAGGATGAAGGCTGCCGTAGCGGCACTCGGGTTAATATAATAAACGAAGCCGCAATTCTCACATTTCTTGCTCTTCTCGTCATTCTCCACGAAATGCTTGCTACCGCAAACGGGACAATATTTGAATTTTTCTAATGGATGCATAATTGAGTTAGGAGTTAGGAGATAGGAGTTACAGCAACGCCTTAATCTCCGCATCAATATTCTTTATCTGCGAGTCGCGCTTCTGCAGTACGTTGTTCTTGTCAATGAGGAAGAACGTTGGCACCTGCTGTACGTTATAGGCTGAAGCAGCCTGAGCGCTACCCTGCTCATCACGTACGCAGATCCAGGGCAATGCAGCGACCTGCTCTTTCCAGAAGTGCTCATCGGGATCAAGGCTCACCTGATAGATCTCAAAGCCCTGTGCATGATACTTATTATAGAGGTCGCGTAGCCACATGATGCGCTGCGTGCTTCCCTTAGAGGCATAGACATGGAAGTCGAGGAGTACGACCTTGCCCTTCAGGCTCGAGAGTTTCTGAATGTTACCCTCGCGGTCAGGCAGTGCGATGTCGATGATGCCCGAAGCCGACACCTTGCTTGCAGGAATGCTCTGAGCCTGCTGAGCCTGCACGATACGCAAGTCGCGCATGCCAGCCAGAGCGATGTTGTGGAGGTTCTCTCCACGCTCCGACTTCGGATAATAAGTATCCCAACTCGTTGCCACGGCGGCATAGACCTGAACATCTGCCTTACTGCTGTGTGCATCGAAGATGTTCACGGGACGTCCACCGATGACCACCGTCTGGAAGAGGGCAAAATAAGAATAAGCCTTCATCGGCGCCTTGAAGATATAGTTGATCTTTACATTCTGCTTATACTTCTCAAGAGCCGCCTGCATCAGCGGACCTTCCTGATCGTAAGAGATGTTGGGGTTGTTGGCGATGGCGTTGAGCTGTGTCTGAAGGTTCATCTGCATGAGTGCGAGCTCCTTGATCTTTGAGCACTCCTCCGAGCCCTGAACATCATATTTATACGACATTGTAGGATAGGAAGCTTTGATCTTCACATCCTCCGTGGAATCGATAGCCACATTGATAAGCTGGTTGGCAATACGCAAACGATAGAACTCTGGATTTTTCGGAGCCTTCTCATCGAAGGAGAAGGAGCCATCGGCACCTAACTTCACAGAGTCGACGGTGACAGGACCGTTCAGGCCCATGTTCTCAAAATAAAGCAGTGAGTCCTTGGCATCGGCAATTGTACCCGACACATGAAACTTCTTCTGCGTGCAGGAGGCGAAGCTCAGCACGGCAAGAGCCAAGACTAATAAATGACGAACATTTAAATGACGTATATTCATAGTTTTATCGTTTACCAATTAGTGCTTAATAAGCTAAGAGAACCTTTCTCAAGCCTAAAACATTGCAAAGGTACAGCGTAATCGCCAAAAAAACAAAAATAATTGGGCTTTTCTTTTTCCAACTTATTAATAATGTGTACCTTTGTGGGCAAGATTTTAGAAGTGTCGGCCGATAAGGTGTCGGTCGATTTAGATGTTAGTCAAAACAATAAGTTTTTAGATTTTTAGATGAACGTTATTACAAAGACCGTCCAGTTGCCAGATGGAAGGACCATCTCAATTGAGACCGGAAAGGTTGCAAAGCAGGCCGACGGTGCTGTTGTTCTCCGTATGAACAACACCGTGCTCCTTGCTACCGTCACCGCAGCCAAAGAAGCAGTTCCCGGCACAGACTTTATGCCGGTGACAGTTGATTACCGCGAGAAGTATTACGCTACCGGGCGTTTCCCCGGAGGTTTTACCAAGCGCGAGGGTAAAGCCACAGATGAAGAAATTCTTATTTCACGCCTTGTTGACCGTGCACTAAGACCTTTATTCCCTTCTGATTATCATTGCGAGGTATTCGTACAGATCTGGCTCCTCTCTTCCGATGGAAAGGATCAGCCCGATGCACTGGCTGGTTTCGCAGCTTCTGCTGCCATGGCTTGCTCTACGATTCCTTTTGAGCATACTATCTCTGAGTGCCGTGTGGCTCGCATCAATGGCGAGTACGTCATCGACCCGACTTTCGATCAGATGAAAGACGCTGACCTCGACATCATGGTGGGTTGCACCAAAGACAACCTCATGATGGTGGAAGGTGAGATGAGCGAGGTGTCTGAGCAGGACCTTATCGAGGCCCTCAAGGCTGCACAGAAGGCTATCGTGCCTATGTGTGAGCTGCAGGATGAGCTCGCCAAGGAGCTCGGTACCGATGTCAAGCGCGAGTACAACGACGAGATCAACGACGAGGATCTCCGCAAGCAGATTCACGACGAGCTCTATCAGCCCGCTTACGATACTATCCACAAGACACTGCCGAAGCAGGAGCGCAACGATGCTTTCGACCAGATCTTAGCTGACTTCCTCGAGAAGTACGACGCTGCCCACACAGACCTCTCTGAGGAGGATCTCGAGGAGAAGCACGCCGAGGCTGGACGTTACTGGAACGATGTGCTGCGCGATGCCATGCGCCGCTGTGTCCTCGACGAGGGTCTCCGCATGGATGGCCGTAAGACCGACGAGGTGCGTCCTATCTGGTGCGAGGTAAGCCCGCTACCAATGCCTCACGGAAGTGCTATCTTCCAGCGTGGTGAGACAATGTCGCTCGCTACCGTCACCCTCGGCACAAAGCTCGACGAGAAGATGATCGACGGTGTAGTGACTCGTGGCTATCAGCGTTTCATGCTCCACTACAACTTCCCACCGTTCTCTACAGGTGAGGCTAAGAGTCAGCGCGGCCCCGGCCGTCGTGAGATTGGTCACGGCCATCTCGCTTGGCGTGCCCTCAAGGGTCAGATTCCTGAGGATTATCCTTACACCATTCGTGTGGTATCCGATATTCTTGAGTCTAACGGCTCTTCTTCTATGGCCAGCGTCTGCGGCGGTACACTCGCCCTCATGGATGCCGGTGTGCCAATCAAGAAGCCGGTAGCAGGTATCGCTATGGGTCTGATCAAGAACCCCGGCGAGGACAAGTATGCTATTCTCTCCGATATTCTCGGCGATGAGGATCACCTTGGCGATATGGACTTCAAGACCACCGGTACAAAGGATGGTCTGACAGCCACACAGATGGATATCAAGTGCGACGGTCTGTCGTTCGATATCATTGAGAAAGCCCTCATGCAGGCTAAGGCCGGCCGTGAGCACATCATGGCTGAGATGATGAAGACCATCTCTGAGCCTCGTAAGGAGCTGAAGCCTCAGGTACCACGTATCGAGGCCTTCGACATCCCCAAGGAGTTCATCGGTGCTGTCATTGGCCCGGGCGGAAAGATCATCCAGCAGATGCAGGAAGAGACTGGCGCTACCATCACTATCGACGAAGGCGACGGTGTCGGTCACGTGCAGGTTAGCGCTCCTAACAAGGAGAACATCGACGCAGCCCTGGCTAAGATCAAGGCTATCGTGGCTATCCCTGAGGTTGGTGAGGTCTACGACGGTGTCGTCAAGAGCATCATGCCTTACGGTTGCTTCGTGGAGATTCTTCCGGGCAAGGAAGGTCTGCTGCATATCTCTGAGATCGAATGGAAGCGCCTCGAGACTGTCGAGGAGGCTGGCATCAAGGAAGGTGACCACATCAAGGTGAAGCTCCTTGAGATCGATCCTAAGACTGGCAAGTACAAGCTCTCTCACCGCGTGCTTCTCGACAAGCCCGAGGGTTATCAGGAGCGTCCACGTCGTCCGCGCCGTGACAATGGCGAGCGCCGTCCGCGCCGCGACAATGGTGACAACGGTCAGCAGCCACGTGGCGAGCGTCGTCCCCGTCGCTATGAGAACCGCGACAACCAGCAGGAGCAGCACAGCGACTTCAGCGATCAGCTCGATCATAACAACGATGTAGAATAATCAACTACACATTATATTATATAGATAGGGGCGACCTTCACAGGCCGCCCCTATTTTTGTTAAGGATATCGGTTGAATCGCAATGCGATTCAACCGATATCGCAATGACTTCTCACTGTAATCGCAAGACCTTTTCACTGTAATCGCAAGGCGATTCAAACGTATTGCCATCGTTTGGCGTTCGAAGAACAATCGTTTGACGTTCGACGAACAATCGTTTGACGTTCGACGAACAATCGTTTGGCGTTCGACAAACAACGTCATTCAATCCAAATCTTTTTATTGTAATTATTACAAAAACTTGCAGAAAAATTTGGAGGGTATTGTTTTTCTTCTTATCTTTGCAGTCGAAATACAAAAACATACATACAATACATTAAATACAAGACATTATGAAGGAACTTAAAGGAACAAAGACAGAGAAGAACCTGCAGGAAGCATTCGCAGGTGAGAGCCAGGCTCGCAACAAGTATACTTATTTCGCAAGCAAAGCCCGCAAGGATGGCTACGAGCAGATCGCAGCTATCTTCGAGGAGACAGCCAACAACGAGAAGGAGCACGCTAAGCTCTGGTTCAAGTATCTTGAGGGCGGTGAGCTGAAGGACACCAAGAGCAACCTCGAGGCTGCTGCTGCTGGTGAGAACTACGAGTGGACTGATATGTACGCTCGCATGGCTAAGGAAGCTGAGGAGGAAGGCTTCAAGGAGATCGCTGCCAAGTTCCGCATGGTAGGTGCTATCGAGAAGCATCACGAGGAGCGCTACAAGAAGCTCGTCGGCAACATCGAGGGTGGCGTTGTCTTCTCTCGCGACGATGAGCGCATCTGGAAGTGCCGCAACTGTGGTCACATCGTTGTCGGTAAGTATGCTCCGAAGGTTTGCCCTGTTTGCAACCATCCGCAGAGCTTCTTCGAGATCAACGCAGAGAACTATTAATAGTTTCTTATAAGCTATAACGCAAGCCCACGATTTTTATCGTGGGCTTTTTTTATTATTCTCCAATAAAAACCTTATCTTTGCAAGCAGAAAGGACCCTATAAAGACAGAAGCCATGAACAGATACCCTTTAGGCATACAGACATTCGAAGAAATTCGAAAGAATGATTGGTACTACGTGGATAAGACCGATCTTATCTATAGAATAGTAAAAGGCTCAAAGAACAACTTCCTGAGCCGACCCCGTCGTTTTGGCAAGTCGCTGCTTGTCACGACGATGCAGGCTTACTTTGAAGGAAAGAAAGAGTTGTTCAAGGGACTCGCCATCGAAAAATTAGAGAAGGACTGGGTGAAATATCCGGTCATTCATCTCGACCTGAGCCGAGGTAAGTATTACGAAATTGAAGTTGTTCATTCTACATTAAATTCTGTGCTAAGGTCTTATGAAGAAAAACTTGATATGACGGTTGCAGAAGGAACAACGTACGGGACCCGTTTGGATAATGTCATCCAGACCGCTGCTGCCAAGACCAATCAGAAAGTAGTAGTTCTCATTGACGAATATGATGCGCCCATGCTTGACAGCAACTCCAATCCGGAACTACAAGCACAGATTCGCAGTATCATGCGCGACTTCTTCAGTCCTTTGAAGGCCGACGAAGGATTGCTGCGCTTCGTTTTCCTCACGGGCATCACGAAGTTCTCGCAGCTCAGTATCTTCAGCGAACTGAACAATATCAAGAACTACAGTCTTGATGATGAGTTCGGAGCAATATGCGGTTTTACGCAGGAGGAGATCCTCAACAATTTCCACGAAGGCATCAATGAAATAGCAAAAGCCAATGACCTCACCATTGAGCAAGCTGTCGATAAAATGAAGGAGCAATACGACGGCTATCGTTTCACGCCCCATTGTCCCAATATCTATAATCCATATAGTGTGCTTAATGCGCTACATGACAGGAAATTCAGCAACTATTGGTTTGCTACAGGCACACCGACTTTCCTATTGGAACTTCTGATAAAGAACGATATCGAAATGCCCCAGCTTGAAGGCATCGTGGCTACAGAAGACCAGTTCGATTCTCCTACAGATAATATTGGCAACCCTATTCCCGTATTGTATCAAAGCGGCTATCTGACGATCAAGGACTATGACCAAGGTATCTATACTTTGGGCTATCCCAACGAGGAAGTACGAATGGGTCTCAATAGAAGCATGCTGAACTATATTGCTCCGCAATATGGTTTGAAGACGACAGCTTTTGCTTTTCGGTTCAGAGCAGCCATGCGCAAGGACGACATCGATACAGCCATGGAGGAGTTGCAATCGTTCCTTGCCGGCTTCCCTTATGACATCCACCACAATCGAGAGGATTATTTTCAGGCCATCCTCTTCACAATATTCCTCACTTTGGGCTTCACCATTGATGCAGAAGTGAAAACGGCAAGAGGCAGAATAGACCTGCTTATCTCGACCAAGACCAGCATCTTCGTCATGGAGCTGAAGATCGATCAGAGCCCAGAGAAAGCCTTGGAGCAGATTGATGCCAAGGACTATACGCTCCCCTACAAGCATGACGGCCGCCGCGTCTTCAAGGTCGGTATCAACTTCTCCACAGAGAAGCGCACCGTCGATGCATGGAAATATGAGGAGGTATAATCGATGTTACTTAATATCCAACTTAACATGTTAAGTAGCGTAATACTTTATTATTTAGATACTTATGCGTACAACTTAACAACATAACAGGGGGGATACTTATAAGGACAGTATTGGATAAGAGATGCTACCCTAATACAGATTCAACCGTTAGACACGTACACGTCCACTACACTATAACTTTCAGCTCTTTGATATACGGTTCTTCCGGTTTTCGGAATGATAAGGTCCCCGGAGGGGGCCAATTAGGTTAGCCCCAGGTGAGGAGCGCAGCGACGTAACCTGGGGTTTGTATCGGGCGGGTACATCTGACCTGTCGGCCTCGAAGAGGGCGAACCTACAAAACCAGCACCCTGCCAAGATTTGCCCTCTTCGAGGACACCTTTCAACGAAAACGCCTCACACCTACCCCACAGGTTACGTCGCTACGCTCCTCACCTGGGGCTAACCTTGTTCAACCTCTTCGAGGTTGTATGACATCATCAACCCGAAAACCGGAAGAACCTGATATACATCACCCATCATTTTTATGTATGAACCCTACCTTCTACTTTTTATGTTAAGTTGTTAAGTTAGAGCTACATTGTCCTGATAAGCAACACATTAGCCAACTTAATATGTTAAGTTGGGTGTTAAGTAGAATGTTAAGTAGCGGCAAATTTATATCCCATAATAGTGCCTATCTCGCAAAAAAGATATAACTTTGCAATATAATTGTAATAAGATTGAAATAATATTGAAAAGATGGCACTAAAGAATGTAAAGAAGATTCTACAAGCACTGCCAAAACCAATCATCGAAGAGTTCCCGCTGTTCGTGCTGACACTCGTAATTGCTTCAATAGAGGCTCTTAGACTCCTTCATGGATGTATTGTTGCGCACTATGGTCTAAATGTATGGATTCAGGCTTTCCGATTTATCTCTATTGCTACAACCATATCTTATCTGTATGCAGCATTAACTTACTACACCAAGAAGAGAATAATAGTTAGCAGAATAATAAGAGTGATCTGCTATGCAATTCCAATCATTCTGTTTATCACTAACACTTTCTTAAGGTTAAACTTCGGATTGCCACTCAATCCCTCCTATATTCTAATCTTAGGTGAGACCAATACAAGAGAGGCTTCCGACTTTCTAAGCACATTTCTACTGAGCAAGAATGGAGCAATCACATCGGTGATTTTGCTTGTTATCTGCATTACATGCTATGTCGCAGAAAAATACAAGCCCATCTTTCTAAAACTAACCCATAAGAAATGGATAGGCAGCTCAATATGTTGCCTTTCTATACCTTTCCTTATCAACGGTTTCTACTCTATTTCTAAAATTACAACTATCTTCCAAGTAAACTCGTTAAAGCAGTTAGACATCTGGGGGGGGGCAAAATATTTGTAATAATGCAAGCCTTACAGATGTCTATACCAACTTACTTTATTCCTTCTATGCCCCAAGAGTAGCGCAGAAAGAGTGTCACCAAGCTATCAAATTAACTAGCAATTTAACAGACACGGCCAAGTTAAACAACGACTCACTCAATGTCGTATTAATCATTGGTGAATCTTATATTAAATATCATTCTTCTCTATACGGATATAATCTGAACACAACACCAAATTTGCTCCGAGAGTCAAAGAGTAAACACCTTTTTGCCTTTGAAAATATTAATACGCCATATAATACAACAACTCTTGTAATTAAAAATCTATTGTCCTGTAATAGTTTAGGACATCATGAGGGATGGCAAGATAATCCGTGCTTCCCTGCAATTTTCAAGAAAGATGGATACAAAGTATACTTCTGGGATAATCAAAATGGAGGCAATTTCACATGGGACTTTACCCTCAATTCTTTCCTACATAACAAAGAGTTGTCAGAGGTATCCTACACTGCAGAGAACAAGGACACTTATAAATTAGATGGTGGCCTCATCCAGTCATTTCTGAGTCAGCACTTCCCAACCTCTCAGAACAACTTCACAATTCTGCATCTTTGGGGGCAACATGTAGCTGCAAAAACGCGCTATCCCCACACCGCACAGTTTAACCACTTCACTCAAGACAGCATCACCATTAAGAAACCATGGCTGACATCGAGTATGCGACAAACCATTGCAGAATACGACAATGCTACTTACTACAACGATGCACTCATCGAGCAGGTCATCAACCATTACCGAAAGACGAATGCAGTCATCGTCTATCTCTCCGACCATGGCGAAGAAACTTACGACTGGAGGCCAAGCATGGGAAGAAATGCAACTCCTATGTGTGCCAACGTATTGAAGTATCAGTTCGATATTCCTTTCGTCATCTGGTGCTCAGATACCTATCAGACCAAGCATCCGGAGATTATGAAGGCAATCAAGGCTTCACTCCACAAGCCGATGTCCTCCGACATCATCTGCAACATGCTCTTCCATCTCGCTGGCTTGAGGACAAAGTATTATCGTCCATCGCTTGATATTCTCAGCAAGAAGTACCATTGCCCCAAGCGCATCGTACTGGATAAGTACAATTACGATGCCATAAGGTTCCATTGATTATTTCTTGCTGACCATATACGCACTCAGCAGCACGAGCACGAGTGCTACGGGCTTATCCCACGTCAGCACATCCTGACCAAGGATAATCGCCACAAAGGAGGCAACGATAGGTTGAAGGTTTGTATAGACGCTGACCGTCGTGGCCTTCAAGTAACGGGAGGCAAAGGGAATGGCAAAGAAACCGACGACCGTGGCAAGCACAACGATATAAGCCATCTCCAGCACCCCACTCCACTGCCATGCACTGCTATAGAGCGTGCTGTGCATGAGGTCGCCCCACGAGAACGGAAGGATAGCCACCGTCGAAACGAGGAAGATCCACTTCATCTGCGTCACGGCAGAATACTTGGGGGATACATGGCGTGTGATGATAAGATAGATAGCCCAGGTAAGCAGGCTCAGGAAGGCAAAGCCAATGCCTACGACATCATTTTTGCCAGTACCGCCCTGCCAGTTCATCACCACCATGAGCATAGCACCAACAATACCGATGACAACACCTATAATGCCTTTCGCAGACACGCGCTCACCGATGAAAAGCGCTGCACACACCATCGTCATCACAGGTGTAAGGGTACCGATAAGCGACACGTAGGTCGGTGTACTGAAATCAATGGCCCATGCCGTAAAAGTCTGCGACACGAGGAAGCCTATCAGTCCACCAATCATAATGATGAAGAGGTCTTTGATTGGCACCTTCTCCTTCGGCGTGAAGAGAGAGATAACCCAAAAGATGACTGCTGCACCGATGCAGCGTGTCGCCATCCATGCCATCGGTGACACCCAGTTGTCAAGCAGGAGCTTCGTGATGGGCACGCCCAAACCAAAGATAATATTCGCGACAAGCAGCGAGGCATGCGCTGCGATCTTATTCTTTTCCATCTTGATGTAATAAAGCAAGGAAGCGTTCTATAACTTCCGGTTTACCCGTATGCTTACCATCGTCTTCTGAGATCTTGCACGTGTCGTTATAGAAAGGCCAGGACTCGGTGATCTTCGCAGCCACAAGTTTGATGACCGTATTCATTGGAGCCACATGCGGGAAGTCGTTCGTGAAATGGGTACCGATACCGAAGGAAGGCTTGACAAACTTTGAGGCATACTCCTGAATCTCGATAGCCTCATCGGTCGTGAGCGCATTGGAGAAGATGACCTGCTTTGTACGACTGTCGATGTTCAGCGACTTATATTTCGCCACGATCTTAGCCAACTCCTTACGGTTATCGCCACTATCCACACGCAGACCCTTGAAGAGATTGGCAAAGTCTTCGGAGAAATTAAGCGCAAAGATATCCCAGCCGAAGGAGTCGTAGAGATAAGTACCGAGTGCTCCATTGAACGTATGACGCCAAGCGTTCATTGCGATATTGTTAGCCATCTGAGGGCCATACATACCGCCGATAGCGCAGATAAACTCATGCGCCATCGTACCGACCGGCGTGAGGTCATATTTCATAGCGAGGTAGACATTGCTCGTACCTACGAATCGGCCCTTCCAGTCAGAGCGACTCTGCTGACAGTCGCGGAAAGCCCTGACAATGACATCCTCAGCCTTGAACGAAGCACGGCGGCGTGTGCCAAAGTCACTATAGATACATCCGGCAGAGAGCAACTTCTCTCCCTTCTCGTAGGTACGCTTGTAATAATCGTCGTAGTCGAAGTCCTTGTTCAATCCCGTCACCATATAATAGAGTTCCGAGACGATGGCGAGCACTTTCACTTCCAACAGGATGGTATCGCTCCATGCACCCTCAAACTCGATATGCAGGTGTCCTTCAGCATCCTGACTGACGTGTGTCCAGCGCGAGTCGTAGCGGAAGCCACGGAGGTAAGTGAAAAACCACTCGGGCATGTAATAGCATTTGCGGCGCATGAAAGCAATCTCCTCATCCGTGATGACGACATTCTCCAACATCTTGATCTGCTCCTTGACAAGCTCAGCAAAGCCCTCGGGGTAAACTGTGTTGTTGCGGTCTACAAACGCATATTTAACCTGTGCACGCGGGTAGTTGTCAATGACGGCGCAGCACATGGAGAACTTATAGAGGTCGTCGTCGGTGAAATGCTTGATTATCTGTTGCATAGTCTATACCTTTCCGAATAAAAAATCCGATAAAAACATTCGCTTATACATTATTGTGCAAAGTTAATGTTTTTATCGGATAAATAATATCGAAACCGTCTTTTATTCTTCAGATTGGTGTTTACTTCTCCAAGCGAAAGCCTTTCTTCAGCGTAATATTATCTGAGGCGTCACCTACAAGTACCGTGAATGTGCCAGGCTCTGCCTTCCAAGATGAAGTTGTTTCATCATAGAAGCTCAGAGCATCCTTGCCGATCGTCATCTCAACGTCCTTTGTCTCGCCGGGCTGCAGGAACACTTTGCTAAAGCCCTTCAGTTCTTTATAGGGACGGTCCACACTGGCTTCGTCATCATGAATGTAGAGCTGCACGACCTCAGCACCAGCCCGTTTGCCGGTATTCGTCACGCTCACAGTCACCTTCAAGCTATCTTCAGGTGTCATCGCTGTATTGGAGAGGCGGAGATTCGCAAGTTTGAAAGAAGTATAACTTAGTCCATGACCAAAAGCGAAGAGCGGGTGGGTCTTATGAGCATCAGCCCAACGGTAACCGACATAGACGCCTTCCTTATATTCCTCGTCAATAATCTTATGTCCCTTGCGCCATACACCCGGATAAGCATCCAAGGCATGGGCGCCGACATCCTTCAATGAAGCAGGCCACGTGAATGGCAATTTACCCGACGGATTGGCATCTCCACACAGCACGGCAGCAAGTGCCTCGCCAGCCTCCGAGCCGATATACCATCCCTGCACAATAGCCGGTACCTCATCTTTCCAAGGCATCGCCACAGCATTGCCGGAGATATTGACAAAGACGAGTTTCTTATTAACCTTCGCTAAAGCCTCCAACAACTTATCTTGTGCATAAGGCAGTCCGTATTGCTTGCGGTCATGGCCTTCACAATCCTGATAGTCGCTCTTATTCAGTCCTCCAAAGACAATGACATAGTCCGCTTTCTTTGCTTTCTCTACTGCATCATCGATGAGCTGTTGTTTCGACCTGCTGTCCTTGAGATTCTGTCCGGTCGTCACGCCATTATAGCTACCGGTCGTATCACCTACATAGCCACGCTCATACTCAACATCAGCAATATCTTTTAGGCGGTCCTGCAGACCTTTGAGTGGCGAGATTTCCCGTTGCACCTTCAGTGATGAGCTACCACCACCAACGGTCATCATCTTGATGGCATTCTCGCCGACCACAAGCACACGCTTGCGTTGGCCATTGAATACCATAGGCAGGACATTGCCCTTATTCTGAAGCAGCACGATGCCGTCTTCGGCAATCTTCTTCGCTGCATCATAATGTGCTTCAGAACAAAGGAAGCCGTGGCCACGCTGTGCCATCGTCGTGCGGAAATAGAGGCGAAGCACGCGACGCACCTTGTCGTTGAGCTCTTTCTCCGTGTATTTTCCATTCAATATACCTTTCTTATAAGCATTAGCCAAATAATAGTTGTCGTAGGCATTGGACACACCAGCACTCAAGCCATTCGTCCACGTGCCAAACTCCATGTCAAGTCCGTTCTTCACAGCCTGATCGGTATCATGAGTACCGCCCCAATCACTCACCACAACACCATCAAACTTCCAGTCGCCTTTGAGAATTTTGTTGATCAGATACTCGTTGTGGCAGTTGTGCTCATCCTTGTAGAGATTATACGCTCCCATGAGTGCCCACACATGGCCTTTCTCCACGGCTGCCTTGAATGCAGGCAGATAGATCTCATGCAGGGCGCGGTCAGAGACCTTGACATTGACCTGAAAGCGATGCTCTTCATCGTTGTTCAGTGCATAGTGCTTCACGCAAGCCGCTACCCCATTCTCCTGCATACCTTGTATATAAGGCACAACCATTGTGGACGAGAGATACGGGTCTTCGCCTAAGTACTCGAAGTTGCGGCCATTGAGCGGCGTGCGGTAGATGTTGACCCCCGGACCTAGAATCATGTCTTTGCCCCGATAAAGTGCCTCTTCACCCAAGCTCTTGCCATAGAGGTGCGCCAAGGAAGGGTTCCACGTCGCCGCAAGGCACGTCAGCGCAGGGAAGGCGACACACGAGTCATTGGTCTGGCCAGCCTGTTCCCACTCATCCCACAGCACGTCAGGACGCACACCGTGAGGACCGTCGTCGGTCCAGAAGTCAGGAAGTCCGAGGCGGGGAACTCCACGAGCTGAGAACTTGCTTTGTGCATGAATCACAGCAATCTTCTCATCGAGTGTCATACGGGAGAGATAATTTTCCACTTGTTGCTCAATACCTTCCGACTGCTGCTGTGCCATCACCGCCACAGACGGAAAAAGCAAGAATGCAGAAATCACAAGCACTGCTAAATGCTTAGTTTTAATCGCTAGTCTTTTCATGTCTCATATTTTAGAATTTACTTGTATGCAAATTTAATAAAAAAATGATAGCAAGAAAAGACTATATAGAAAGAAAGTGGTTTAAAGAAAAGCATTAATTCTACTATTTATTTGAGACACAATGTTTTAATCAGAAATAGAAAGTCTATAGAAAGTGGTATCAATTATTGTGCGATAGTCACTTTTTTCTTAACTTTGCATCAATGAAACAAGGAATAACTTTCAAATCTATAAACGTATGAAGAAAGCAACTGTATTACTAACATCGCTCCTTCTCTTCTCTAGTTCGCTCTTCGCCCAGAAGAAGCCTATGGGAGCATTTATCGATGACCTCATGAGTAAGATGACCGTAGAAGAGAAGATCGGACAACTCAACCTTATGCCCGGCACCGACCTCACGACAGGTGCCAAGACCAACTCGCCGCTTGTCAGCCTCATCGAGAACGGACAGCTCGGGGCCGTGCTAAACACCAAAGGTGTCGCAAAGATCAAAGCCTTACAGGAAGTGGCAGTGAAGAAGAGTCGCCTGCACATCCCACTCATCTTTGGCCTCGATGTCATCCATGGCTTTGAAACAGTATTACCGATTCCTCTCGCCCAAGCCTGCTCTTGGAACCCGGACGCTATTGAGGCCGGAGCACGCATGGCTGCTGAAGAAGCGACGGCAAGCGGCATCTGCTGGGACTACAGTCCGATGGTCGACGTAGCGCTCGACGCCCGCTGGGGCCGCGTGGCGGAAGGCTATGGTGAGGATCCTTATCTTTCTTCTGTTATGGGAGCAGCAGCAGTACGGGGTTACCAGGGCAGCGGAGAACAGAAAGGCTATGCTGCCAACGAACTCATGGCATGTCTGAAGCACTATGCGCTCTATGGAGCAGCAGAGGCAGGACGCGACTACAATACCGTTGACATGAGCCGCCTGCGTATGTACAACCAGTATCTGCCACCTTATAAGGCTGCCGTAAAGGCAGGTGTCGCCTCCGTGATGTCATCATTCAATATCGTCGACGGCATTCCTGCTACGGGTAACCGCTGGCTGCTGACCGATGTGCTGCGGAAGCAATGGGGCTTCAACGGATTCCTCGTCACCGACTACGGCTCAATCAACGAGATGACATCCTGGGGATTCGGCGATCAGAAGACAAGTTCGGCACAAGCTATGAAAGCCGGAACAGACATGGACATGTGCTCCGGTGCTTATACCGCTCAGCTCAAGGCTTGCCTCGCTGATGGCTCCGTGACGATGGAGGAACTCAACCAGGCGGTACGTCGCGTCCTCGAGGCTAAATACAAGCTCGGGCTCTTCGACAATCCTTATCGCTACTGCGACATGAAGCGAGAGAAGAACGACCTCTACACCGCCGCCCATCGGCAGACGGCTCGCGACATTGCTGCACAGACCTTCGTCCTGCTGAAGAACGAGAACAACCTCCTGCCACTGAAAAAGCACGGTTCCATCGCACTCATAGGCCCGCTTGCCGACAACCGCAACAACCTTCCCGGCTGTTGGTCGACCGGTGACACACCTGAGAAATACAGTACGGTCAAAGAAGCCATGCAACGCTACCTTGGCAACAATGCAACTGTGCTCTATGCTCAAGGCTCCAATATCTACGATGACAGTATCCAACAAGCTGCCGTGGAGTTTGGCCGCCCGATCCCACGCGGTAACACCCAGCAGCTCCTCAATGAAGCCGTAGAAACAGCGAAAAAGGCCGATGTCATCGTGGCTTGCCTCGGAGAAATGGCTGAGATGAGCGGTGAGAGTTCAGCCCGATCCAACCTCAACATGCCCGATGCTGAAGCCCGATTGCTAAAAGCTTTAGTAGCAACAAGCAAGCCGGTAGTACTGCTCAACTTTGCCGGTCGCCCCACGGTGCTCTCCTGGGAAGCAGAGCATGTACCGGCCATCATGAACGTATGGTTTGCTGGCTCAGAGACAGGCGACGCACTTTGCGACGTGCTCTTCGGTGACAAGGTGCCAACAGGAAAACTCGTGAACAGCCTTCCACGCACAACAGGCCAAGAGCCGCTCTACTACAACCATCTGAATACAGGTCGCCCCGTAGAAGATGGCAACAAGGTGTTCCGCAAATATCAGAGCAACTATACGGATGTGCCCCAGGGACCGCTCTACCCCTTCGGATACGGACTGAGCTACACCACGTATAAATACAGTCCCGTAACTCTCTCTGCCACAACGATAAAGAAAGGTAGCAAAGTTACAGCAACTGCCACCATCACGAACACAGGTACCCGTGATGGCGATGAAATCGTGCAATTTTACATTCACGACCGCTTTGCGAGCATCGTCAGACCCGTAAAAGAACTCAAAGGTTTCCAGCGCATCCATCTCGCAAAAGGTGAGAGCAAGACGGTGTCTTTCGACATAGATGCCTCAACACTCAGCTATTATGATGCTAATGGCAACACCGTCTTAGAGCCAGGTGACTTCGACATCATGATTGGACCGAACAGTCGAGATGTCAATTCTGTCAAGCTCACGGTGGTTGAATGATAAGCTCACTATCGTTAAATGAGTTTGCCATATCTCGTCAACGAGATTGTCTGCCGTACGTCGAACAATTGTTCGACGTTCGACAAACAATTGTTTGACGTTCGACGAACAATCGGCGGACGTTCGACAAACAATCGGCGGACGTTCGACGGACGATGACCTGACACGCTAAATAATGCTTCGGTATTGTTTGCAGAGGCCGCCCCCAGTGTTCTTTCTCACATAGATTATTCTCACACGGATCTTAAAGATCTTAAAGATTATTACGCCGCTTTGCGGCTACACATACCCGTAGGGGCACCCCTAGTGGGCGCCCTCCACAGCGTAGCGGATAGCGTAGCCATCTTTAAGATCTTTAAAATTCGTGTGAAAAAACAATCTTCGGAAGAGTTCGTTGGCTTTTCAATAATAAATCTATCCTTCTACAATAATATATAGAGTAATTCGTTTAAGGGATAGAACAATAAAGTAAAATTATCATGAATGGATCGAATGTTCTGAGAAGACCTATTCCTTTCGTCTTCGTGAGTTTCCTTATAACCTACATCTTTGTAGGTTTCCTGCTCCGCTTCGTGTTGATAGCCGCCTCACCTGCTGACGCCTCTTACACGGTTGGCGAAATACTGCGCAGCCTTTCCGTTGGTTTCCTATCCGACTTAGGCATGGGCGTTCTCTTGTGCATCCCGATGGCTGTCATCGCCCCAGGCCTCAACACGTGGAAATACAATAAGCCATGGAGTTATCTCTTCGGAGCACTGTGGTGGCTGGCTTTCATCTATTCCTGGATGCCATTCTCCATCTTCAAACAGTACGGTGGTGGTGCCCCGATGGTGGCTCGCATCTTCTTTGGTTGGAAAGCTATCAGCTTCTCATTGCGCTGGCTCATTCCCGGCATCCGTTCGGCCTGGCGACGCGTATCGGTCTATGCCTTGTGGGCTGTATACATATTTTTACTGCTCTGCATCTCTGCCGGTGAGTATTTCTTTTGGCAGGAGTTTGGCGTGCGCTATAACTTTATCGCTGTCGACTATCTCGTCTATACCAATGAGGTCATCGGTAATATCATGGAGAGCTACAACATCGTGCCGTTGATGGCGATACTCATTGCTCTCACGGCACTGATCATCTGGCTTCAAGCCCACTTTCTCCATGTTCACTTAGATACCACCAACGAGTGGCGTCCATTGGTATTCAACGAAGTGATCTATGTCGTTCTCTGCCTGTGTAGCTTTGGTCTCGTATCATGGACACATGGTTTAGACAGTGGCGACCAGTATGTAAACCAGTTGGAACAAAACGGTGCCTGCGACTTCGTCATTGCCTTCCGCAGCAACACGCTCGACTATAAGAAGTTCTATCCGATGATGCCGCAACAAACGTGTGTAGCCGAATACCGTCAGCAAGCCGGACTCAATAAAAAGGGTGAAAAGATGCTTGGAGACAGCCTGAGCCCACTACGCAAGAACATTGTACTCATCACAGTGGAGAGTCTGAGCGCCGACTTCATGACACGCTATGGCAATCAGAATCATATCACGCCGAATCTTGACCGACTCGTCAGCAAGAGTCTCGTCTTCGACAGTCTCTATGCCTGCGGCAACCGCACGGTACGAGGCCTTGAAGCGCTATCACTCTGCATTCCACCATCGGCCGGCGAGAGCATCATCAAACGGCCGGAGAACCGCATGGGCAGTCTCTCTGTAGGATCCGTGTTGAAGAAACTAGGCTACACCGTACAGTTCCTCTATGGAGGCGACAGCTATTTTGACAACATGCGCGACTATTTCTCCCACAACAGTTATGAGGTCATCGATCGCGCCTCCATCGCGCAGAAAGATATCCACTTTGAGAATATCTGGGGCGTCTGCGATGAGGATATCTTCGACAAAGGCTTGCAGGTTTTCGATGCTGACAGTAGGAAAGGCAAGCCCTTCTTTGCTCAGATTATGACGACGAGCAACCACCGGCCTTACACCTATCCGGAAGGCCGGATCCAGTATGACGGCAATCCCCAGTGTCGCGACGCTGCCGTGAAATACACCGACTACGCCATCGGGCGGTTCCTCTCGCAAGCCTCCAAGAAATCATGGTTCAAAAACACCGTTTTCATCATCATCGCCGACCACTGTGCCTCCAGTGCTGGCAAGACAAGCCTGCCCCTCGACAAATATCACATTCCTTGCATCGTCTATAGTCCGGGCTTCATCGCTCCTCAGGCATTCAAGAAGACATGTTCGCAGATTGACGTCATGCCTACACTGCTGTCGATGCTTCATCTGCATGCTCAAGTTCGATTCGCCGGCACGGATGTCTTCTCCCCGACTTATTCGCCACGCGCGTTCATGGCAACCTATCAGGATTTAGGCTATTATGAGCATGGACACCTCACCGTCCTCTCCCCCGTCCGCCGCGTCCGCCAATATAGCGTGAAGTGGATGGCAGACGGAACCACAGTCGAGATCCCATTGAAGCATGCCGATAAACAAGCAGCCCACAAGGCACAGGTGTGGTATCAGTATGTCAACACGGAGATAAAATAAGGTGTTCTTCCGGTTTTCGGGTTGATACTGCAGTCAACCTCGAAGAGGTTGTACATGGTTAGCCCCAGGTAAGGAGCGCAGCGACGCAACCTGGGGTTCGGGGCAGGCGATTTAACCTGACCTGTCGGCCTCGAAGAGGGCGAACATGGGCGGAATGCTGGCTAAAGCTGATGGGTATTTAAACCATGTTCGCCCTCTTCGAGGCCGGAATTCAGGTCATCTGCACTATTCTAACCCCACGTTTCGGCTGCGCCTCACGTGGGGCTAACCATGTGGCACCTCTCCGAGGTGCGGGCGACCAACTCAACCTACCGCCCAAGCATCATCAACTTTGTTTATGATAAGTTGGTTTCATAAATCTATGATAGGTTGGTTTCATAAATCAACCCGAAAAAGTTGAAGAACCAAAATTATGATGGTTATTGCAAGGAAAAGCCGTAACTTTGCAGAAAGGATCAGAAAAGATCCATTATATTAAAGCATTTATAATAAGGCAATAATAGACGATTCATATGAAGATAGGCAATATAGACTTTGGTAGCAGGCCATTGTTTCTTGCACCCATGGAGGATGTGACTGACATTGGCTTCCGTAAGCTCTGCAAGCGCTATGGAGCAGCTATGGTGTACACGGAGTTCGTCTCCGCGGATGCTATAATTCGCTCTATCCCAAGCACTTTATCAAAGATGAAGGTAGATGACGACGAGCGACCGGTAGGTATTCAAATCTACGGGCACGACGTCGACTCGATGGTCGAAGCAGCAAAGATCGTGGAGACTTTCCACCCCGATATCATCGACCTTAACTTTGGCTGCCCTGTGAAGAAAGTGGCAGGCAAAGGTGCAGGAGCCGGACTGCTGAAGAATATCCCACTCATGCTGGACATCACACGTGAAGTGGTGAAGGCTGTGCATACTCCCGTGACAGCCAAGACCCGCTTAGGATGGGATAAGGAGAATCTGATTATAACCACCCTTGCAGAGCAACTGCAGGACTGTGGTATCCAGGCGCTTACCATCCATGGCCGTACCCGCTCGCAGATGTACACAGGCGAGGCCGACTGGACACTGATTGGCGAAGTAAAGAAGAACCCACGTATCCACATCCCTATCATCGGCAATGGTGACATCACAACCCCGGAGAAGGCTGAGGAAGCCTTTGATAAATATGGTGTGGATGCTGTAATGATTGGCCGCGCCACCTTCGGGAGGCCTTGGTTTTTCAAGGAATGCCGCGACTTTATGGACGCTAAAGCACAAAAAGAGGGTGCAGATTACGTACCTGCTGCACCCTTGACAATCGATGATAAGATTGACATCTTAGAAGAGCAGCTACGCATCAACGTGGAGCGTATCGACGAGTACCGTGGCATCCTGCATACACGTCGGCATCTCGCCGCCTCCCCGATCTTTAAGAATATACCCAACTTCCGGCAGACGCGTATCGCTATGTTGCGGGCAAATACCGTCGAGGAAGTTGTCAAAATCTTAGAAGATTGCCGGCTGAAACTCAAACAGTTATGACAAAGCTGCGACAAAACAGTGAATTGATTTAATATTTATTAACTTATCATTTATGCATTCATAATTTTCTGTCTCCGGTTTTGTGGTTGCTCAGGTCCCCGAAGGGGGCCAACATGGTTAGCCCCAGGTAAGGAGCGTAGCGACGCGACCTGGGGTTGAGGTTCGGTGTGGTTTGTTACAATCCGGCCTCGAAGAGGGCGAACATGGTCTAGGATAATCGGTATATAACCATGTGGCACCTCTCCGAGGTGTATATCGGATTGAAATTCCACATTCGAAACACGCAAAAAAGGCCGCAAGCGGAAACAAGTTCTGCTTGCGGCCTTCTATATATCAAGTTCTATGCTTTCTCTATAACACTCTCTCGAGTGTGGTTCCTCCAATCTTCATTCTCTAGTCTTAAGCCTCAGCGTTTCTGCCCATGTGGACACCAACGAGAGCGATAAGACCAAACATCAATGCTGCTGTAGCAATAAACGTACTGAATGTCATAATTCTAAACTATTTATATGTTATCCTTTATACTTATTATCTTGTTGTCTTTCTCTATTGACACTGCAAAGGTAGTGCCTTTAGGGAAACCTGCAAAAAGAAGTGACATTATTGTGTATTATGGACACGCTTTCTTGACCGCGGTCAAGGCGCTTGACCGCCGTCAATTCTTGTCAGAGTGACAATTTGACACTCTTGCAGATAAAAACGATATGGTTTCCTTGCACGGTGGTGACAAAAAGATAGTTATCCCCTCCATCTTTGAGTTTTAGCCGCTTACGGAGCTCTACAGCAGAGAGCGGAAAGTTACGGGTAGCAATGTTCGCCTGCGTTATTCCCACCAACTTTCTCTTCAGTTCTTTCTTGTTCATCGATGAGACTGCAAGAATATGAAACCTTCGACCGGGGAAGCGTTCTATATCGTGGTCTCCTATATAATAATGTGTATCCTGGTCGAGCATCGGAATGCCATAAGCCTGGGATAACTGCGCGAAGATGCCAGCTTTCATGATGGAGGCATTCGGTACAAAGAGGTAATGACCGGTCTCGTCGCCTAACTCTCTATCCAACAACAGAGGCTCTTGCTGAGCATCTTTCGTTATCTCAGTCTCGAATCGCTGATCGTCATTAATACATATAAGTTTTATCCGATGGTTATCAGCAACTACTGGCTGGTGAATATCATCCGATGACTGAGGTTGGAGAATGATAAGCAGTTCCTTGCACTCGTTCTTGACTGAAATCACATGCACTTCACAATGCACATTATTTCTCTCTGAAGGAAGGTTAGCCGTTAGTTGCTTCACTGCTTCATGCCAGTCGAGCATCGGAGAGAGTTTGATCATGACAACATCCGCACATTGAAGGAGTTCATCACGGATACCGAGCACATCAGGCGTGCAGTCTTCCAAGCGGAAAACCTTCTTGCCATGAACATCCCGACGAGCGGGATCAAGAAAGATTATAATTTTTCGATTAGCCTCAGCCTCATCGCTACCTTTATATGAAGCTGATAATTGCATTTCTGAAGCTAACTGATGAAGATATTCTACCCCATCCCCATTGACCGCTTCCACATTTTGTAAGTCAAGCATATCGAAGTTATGCTTGGCTACTTCCACGAGCTGCGCATTCCGCTCCACATAGACCGCATGGCGGAATTTTCGGGACATCATCGAGAAATCGACGCCAAAGCCACCCGTGAGGTCGATAAGCGTTGCTTCGCTTATATTGCAGAGCCAGGCAAGGCATTCGCGCTTATAGCGTGCCGTTTCCTCACTCGAGCACTGCTCCATGTTGAGGTGAGGTGGATAGATAATACCCTCCGTAGCCGCCCAGGTAGGTAACTTCGTCCTTGCCGTCTGCCATCCTTGAATCTGGTCCAAGGCAAACGGCATATCGACAGTCTCATCTTTGCAGCCTTTGAGCGCCAACGCACGCACATCTTCTAAGCGGTGCAGCTGGATAAATCGAACGGTTTCATCGGTGATAATCATAGATTAAATGGATAAAGGAACTGGATAAAAGCACATCACTTATAGATAAGTGTAGTCATTTTGTCCGGGTCAAAGATAGTCTGAGCCACCCGCTGAATATCCTCAGCCGTAACAGCATCGATATCGCGGAACATGGTTGTGAGTTCTCTTGTCTTATTATGGAAGAGATACACACTGCCGAAGTCCAGCGCATAGTTTTCCCGGTTGTCGCAGTCTACCGTAAGCTGCCCCCTAATTTGTTTCTTCGCAGCCTCCAATTGATGCTGTGTAAGTGGGGTATCACGGAACTTATCAAGCTCACGGTGAACAAGCCTCAAACAGCGTTTTACGTCCTTTTCATCGCATCCAAGATAGGTGCACCACAGGCCAGTATCACCGTATGTGACCATCGTACTCTCCACCGTATAGACGAGTCCACGGTGCTCACGCAGCACCACATTGAGGCGTGCATTCATCCCTCGGCCGCCAAGAATATTATTGAGCAGATAGAGACTCATGCGCTCCCGAAGCTGTGCATCGCTACCACTAAAGCTTCGGCAGCCAATCATGACATGTGCCTGATGGGTATCTTTCTCGCGAACGATAATATTATCAGTGGACGTCTTCGACACATTGTCAAAGACAGTCGATGAAACCGATGATTCCGGGAGATTAGGCACAGCTTTATACGAAGCGTCGATGGGGATAGAAGGCAACCGCTTACCGCCATACATGAAGAACACGGCATTCTCGGGCTTATAGAACTTGCGGGTGAAGCGCAGCGCATCGTTTGTAGTAAAAGAGCGCACACGCGCTGTCGTACCAAGAATATTGTGACCCAACGGGTGGCCTTTGAAGATAACATTCTCAAAGTCATCATAAATAAGGTCAGCTGGTGAGTCGTTGTAGCTCTCTATCTCATCGCAGATGACCTCCACCTCTTTATTGATCTCTTTCTGCGGATAGACAGAATGGAAGACGATGTCCGTGAGCAGATCCGTAGCCTTACGGACATATTCGGCGGGCACAGCAGCATAGAAGACGGTGCACTCCTTCGTGGTGTAGGCATTGAGACTACCACCTACGCTCTCTAAGCAGTTGAGAATATTCCACGCACTGCGGTGCTCCGTACCTTTGAAGGTCATATGCTCACAGAAATGGGCCAAGCCTTCCTCGTCCGGCTGCTCATTGCGAGAGCCTGCCGCAATCTGATAACCGAGGTAAACCACAGGCGAGTCGGAAGGCAGATGGATCGTGCGCAAGCCACTCGGCAAGACAGATGTCGCGTATCTTGTTGTATTCTTATTTTGTTCCATATTGCAAAATTACGGAAAAAAGTTGGAACGGATTCTTTGCAGTCTCTTTCTTTTGCATTATCTTTGCCGATAATAAAATTAAGAAAGAAATTATGCGTAAAGTAATAGGTATAGGAGAGACGGTGCTTGACATCATCTTCAAGAAAGAACAACCCATCGGCGCTTACCCCGGCGGGTCGACATTCAATGCTATCATCTCACTGGCTCGCTCCGGCGTACAGACTTCATTTATCAGTGAGGCTGGTCAGGACCGGATAGGACAAAACATCATTAAGTTTCTGAAGGACAACGGTGTCGACGCAAGCAACGTGAGTGTCTATCCTGGGGCAAAGTCACCGGTATCCTTGGCCTTCCTCGATGAGAACAATGATGCCGAATACATCTTTTATAAGGATCACCCGCATGACCAGCTCGACTTTGTCTATCCCGACATCCAGCCTGATGACATTGTGCTTTTCGGCTCTTTCTATGCTGTGAACCCCGTGATCCGTCCGCAGATCGTGGGTTTGCTCGACTATGCGCGTGCCCATGGCGCTATCATCTATTACGATGTCAATTACCGCAACTCGCACAAGGATGACGTGATGAAAATCACGCCCAACTATCTGGAGAACCTTGAGTATGCAGACATTGTGCGTGGTTCGCGCGAAGATTTCGATGTACTTTATAAGATTGATGACCCTGACAAAGTGTATCAGGCAGAGATAAGTTTCTATTGCAAGAAGTTTATCTATACAAGTGGTGCCAAGCCTGTGCACCTCTATGCCGACGGTGGCTTCCGCAAGAGCTATCCCGTTATCAATACCGAGACCGTGAGCACCATCGGTGCCGGTGACAATTTCAATGCCGGTTTCATCTATGGACTGATGAAATATGGCATCACAC
>Ga0256406_1000103_pt1 | contig 155245 bp, 112 predicted proteins | sample RumenRJG_03DNA_FD_185986 | JGI IMG/M metagenome (GOLD analysis project Ga0256406, IMG submission 185986) | Bovine rumen microbial communities from Lethbridge, Alberta, Canada - RJG_03 | ecosystem: Host-associated > Mammals > Digestive system > Stomach > Rumen | place: Canada: Alberta... | reverse complement strand
TGGGCGAACTTCACCTCGACGTTTACATCGAACGTATGCGCCGCGAATACAAGTGCGACGTGACGACCGGTGCTCCGCAGGTGGCTTACCGCGAAACCATTACCCGTCCGGCCAAGTTCGACTACACTCACAAGAAGCAGACCGGTGGTTCTGGTCAGTACGCTAAGGTTGTCGGCGAAATGCGTCCGATGGCTGTCGAAGGCGACCAGGAAAAGGTTTACAACTTCGTGAACTCCGTCGTGGGTGGCCGTATTCCGAAGGAATACATCCCGTCTTGCGACAAGGGTTTCCAGAGCTGCATGGAAGCTGGTTCCTTGATTGGCTTCCCGGTCGTGGGTATCGAAATGGAAGTCCAGGATGGTGCATACCACCCGGTCGACTCCTCTGATATGGCGTTCCAGGTTGCTGCCCGTATGGCCTTCCGCGAAGCTTTCGAAAAGGCTGGCGCTCAGATTCTCGAACCGATCATGAAGGTCGAAATCCAGACTCCGACCGAATTCCAGGGTTCTGTCGTGGGTAACGTTTCTCAGCGTCGTGGTACCATCACCGGTACGAACGAAGAACTCGGCATGACCACCATCACCGCCGAAGTCCCGCTGTCCGAAATGTTCGGCTACGCTACTGACCTGCGTTCTATGACCCAGGGTAAGGCAGAATTCACCATGGAATTCTGCAAGTACCTGCCGGTTCCGAAGAACATCCAGGACGAACTCATCAAGAAGTACGGCGACAAGGCCAAGGCTAGGGCTTAATTCTAGCTTAACTTCTTAGAAGTTTAAAATCCTCGGAGTGCTACTCCGGGGGTTTTTGTTTATACACAAAAAAATCCCGCAGGTTTTACCCTGCGGGACGAGTGGAATTAGAAGAAAACAAGCGTGCTTCCGGTCTATTCTACCCCGTGATTTGCTCCAGCATCCCTTCGCTAAACCAGAATGGACTGGAAGCACATTACTTAATATACCGAAAAATTTTGCCTTGCGACAAAAAAAATTTAAAATTCATATTCCAAAGTGGAATGTTCCGAATTAGAACGACTTGGATGCAGCCTTTGCCTGCTTCCACATTTGCTGTAGGCCTTCGAGTCCAACGTCCTTCATTTCCTTGCCCTGCTCGCGGGCCATCTGCTCTACGATGCGGAAACGGCGTTCAAACTTGCTATTCGCGCGTTCCAGCGCAAGAGCCGCATTAAATCCACAGTGGCGCGCCACATTCACCAAGCTAAACATGATATCGCCGAATTCATCTTCCATGCGTTCGATGTTGCGATTTTCAGGAGACACAGCTTGCATTTCGGCGCGGAATTCGCTAAATTCTTCTACAGCCTTGTCAAAGACAGGTTCAGCCTCGGTCCAGTCAAAGCTCACTTTGGCTGCACGGCGCTGAAGCTCCTGGGCACGTGCGAGCGTCGGCAAGCTCTTGCTTACTTTGTCCATAGCGGACTTGCCCGCCATTGGTAGATTATTCTTTTCCTGCGCCTTGATGCGTTCCCATTGGCGAACAACGCCTTTTGAATCATCGACTTTCGCGTCCCCAAAAACGTGAGGATGGCGTCGGATCATCTTTTCGCAGATTCCCTGCACCACGTCGTCGATCGAGAAATCACCGTTTTCCTTTGCGACCTGGGAATGGAACACCACCTGGAACAGGACATCGCCCAGTTCCTCCGCCATGTGAACCTTGTCGTTTGCCTGCGCGGCATCGATGTATTCATGGGATTCTTCGACAAGATACGGCAACAGGGACTGGTGCGTCTGCTGACGGTCCCAGGGGCACCCTTCGGGCGAACGGAGGGTGGCCATGATATTCAACAAGTCTTGAAAGGAGTATTTCATGATCGACAAAGATAGAAAGTATATGGAACTTGCGCCCGAAGATTTTCCGCTCTCCCTTTCCCAATCCAAGTTCATGCCAAAGCGGCTGTACGGCATCGGAACACTTCCCGAAAAAGAAGCCGTCGGAATCGCCATGGTCGGCACACGCCGTCCGAGCAGCTCCGCCAAGGAACTCTGCCGCAGGCTCGTCAAGTCGCTCATCGGAACGAACGCCGTCGTCGTCTCGGGACTGGCGCAGGGGATCGACAGCTACTGCCATGAAGCAGCCCTCGAATACGGGATTCCGACCATCGCCGTGATCGCTCAAGGGCTCGACGTCCCCATTCCCGGAGACCGCGCCACACTCGCTAGGCAGATCATCGATAAGGACGGTTGCATTCTCACTGAATACGAAAACGACTTCCCCGCCTATAAGGGGAACTTCCCTGCACGAAACCGTATCATCAGCGGACTCTCTCAGGCGACGGTTTTAGTACAAAGTAAACTTAAGGGCGGAGCCCTGATTACCGCCGATTACTGCCTGCAAGAGAACAAGCCTCTGTTCGCCGTCCCCGGAGATTTCGACAGCGAAGTCGCAAGCGGTCCGAATTTCTTCTTGGACCAGGGAAAGGCAACCCCCATCTTCATCCCCGAATGTCTGCGTCTGGTGGCCGGGCTTCCGCAGGTCAAGTCAAACGATTCTCTCTGTACGGCACCGAGTCTTTCTCAAGTAGCCGCCACCGGATGCTCACTTTCACCCGACGCGCTCCGCCTTTTCAAGCAGTTCAACGGTTTCCGCAAGACTTTTCCCGATCTTCAACGAGAATGTAACCTCAAGCCAGTCAATATATTAGCTATATTAACAGAGCTGGAACTTGCCGGTTTGGTAAGCACGCCGGACAATTTCCAATTCTACTTTAACGGGACACCCTGACTTGAATAAACGATTCTGGTTAACCTTGCTCGCAGTCATCATCGCCATCGCGGTGGTGGCGTCTCAGTTGCTGTTCGGTAAAAACAGCATCAACCAACAGAACAAGGTCGCCCATGACATCGAGCTCTACCAGGCCAGAATCGACTCGCTGAAGCACGCAATCGATTCTTGCAACATCGAAATCGAACGCCTCAAAAACGATTCGCTCTACAAGGAAAGCCTCCTTCGTACTCGCTACGGTATGAGCCGCAAGGGCGAGAAAGTTTTCCAGCTCGTTCCGTAATTGCTATATTTCGCGCATGGCTTACGTTCTTTTGTTTCTCGCTTCGTTGATCGGTCTTGCAGGTTGCGCATACTTTCTGCGCAAGAACATTCTTGTGATTCGCGAAAAGAACAAGAACGAGCCCAAGGCATACAAGCGCAAGCTGAACTACGTGCTCACGGGCCTCTGGTACGGTTACCTGACGGTTTTCTTTATCGGGCTTACCGTCAACAACCTTGGCAACTGGTAGCTGAATTAGCAGAGAGCCAGCGCTCGTACAGGAAGAGCGCAATCAAATTCTTTCCATCGACAAACTCGCGGGCAGCCTCTTCATAAGGCATCACCACGGTCTTAATCCACTCGATTTCTTCGGTGTATTCCTGGTCGCGGCCATCCATGGCCTTCAGCTGTTCCGGAGTCACGTCACGTTCGATGGCGTACAGGCGGATGCGTTCGTCCAACAGGCCGCAGCTCGCCGCAAACCCGTCGCTCTTTCCCTTGTACCAAAAATCCATCAGGTCAATCAGCTCGGAATCGTCCGCCTTGATCTGCGCTTCTTCTTCCAGTTCCGAAAGCGCTACCTTGCGGTAGTCCCCCGTCCAGTCTAGGATGCCAGCGGGAATTTCAAGAGAGGCCTGTTCGCTGATAGCAAAGCGCGGCTGACGCACAAGCAGCAGGTACTTCTTTCCTTCGCAGCGGAGCACCACCAGCACTCCGACCGCATTACCGCGCACGAGCACAATCCCGTGCACCGGTCGCCCATCAGGGAGAGTCGCCGTGGCAGCCAGCTTGATAAACAGCGGCTGACGTCCCTTGCGCAGAAAATCCACCGATGAAAAATGCACCTTGGTTACGACAAACTTTTTCTGAGACGCTTCGAGCCAATCCTTGTAAATGCGGGATTCCAGGATAATCGGGCAATCTGCCTCGGCAATTTCTGGAGAGTAGGAATATTCAATCATTCTCAATTCCTAATTCTTAATTTTTCATTCTTCTTTTACAATCAATGTGTCCGGAGCGACGGTCGCCTTTTTCCATATTGCAGACAAGCTATCAAGCACGTTAACCGTATCGGAATCTACAACCATCACTGTTCCAGACAAATTATACACCATCCAGCTTTTCTGCGATGACGGGCCACAGAAGGTTTCATCGTCATCGGGAGTCAACAGCTTACGGATAAAGCGCACCCGATTGCCAACACCGTAATTGCTAACCGCAATCGAATCGTAGGTTCCGCAAGCAGGGATATTTTCCATATAGTAAGTGCTGTAATGCCAAATGGTATCGGGGCGTTCCAGCACGCTTCCCAGCTCGGTAGAATCATTTTCCCACTTGGAATTAATGCAGTAGACGGAATCGGAATCGGCACAGACATAATGCACGGGCACCAGGTTCGTATCGTTCACATTCCAGCGAGTCGGATAGATTGTATCGGGGATCGTATTGCTGCAGTTGTCGACTCGATAGGTACAAATGGACTTCATCGTACGCCAGTAGAACACGCGCGGAGTCAGCGAATCCAGCACACGCAAAACGGTCGGCATCGCCTTACCGTTCTTCTTATCCTTGGTACGGAGCGGATAGGCATGCACATCTGCAAACGAGGAATCCAGATAGATTTCAAACGTATCCTTCGAAATGCTCCCACGGCGAAGCAGAATCGAATCCAGAAGGGAGTCCGTATCGTTTTTCACCTTGATGAGCCCGACACCATCCATCTGCGAATTTGAAAGCAACAACTTGAGAACCGTATCGGGGCGGTAATAAGGCGCAGGGCAATCATCAGAGGTAGCGTGGATTTTTAGCACCGGGGAAATCCAGAGGACGGAATCTTCCTTATGGAGATTGAGGTCTATTGATTCCAACGCACAGTTGGAAAAGGTATACATCTTCCCCATGTTCAGGAACAGGGTGTCCTTCGACAAATGGATGGTCCTGCCCGAATCTAGTTTAGCAGCATTGAAAAAGCCCTCGCCACGATAGCTAAAATTATCGACGGATACATCCATCGGGCCGTCACTATCCTTTTCGCACCCCGCAAGGAACAGAGCCATGCAGGCAAAAACCGAGAAGAAAACAGATAGAGACTTAAGGCTAAACTTCATAAGACCAAAAGTATTAAAAACCGATCGACTTTTCAAAAGAAGAAAGCGAGTCAGGCAATACAGGGTGAGTCAAAGCGTAAAAATCGGTCCAGCGAACAAACTGACCGTTCTGACGGACCGTCAAGAAAAACATGGCGCTGTCCTTCGGCAGGAGCCGTCCCAGCACCGAACCGATGCCGACCGAATCTCCGACAGACAGGGAATCGCTAACCGCCCCCATTCCAGAAGTCTTGCTCGCGACATTGTAGCCATGATCCACCTCGACAAAGAAGCCCAGGGTATCGCGTCCAATCTCCAAGATGCGGCCAGGCAGCACCGGATAGATCGGAGCTTCGCCAATTCCGTAAAACACGTCCATGGCCAAAAGGGATTCCTGCCCCTCGAAATCGAAGCCCTCGCTAATCGGGAGAGCGGACCATTCCAGCGGAAGCTGCGGGCAAACGCCAGGGAATTTGCAGCCGGTATTCTTGGAAATCCAGAAACGGGTAGAATCCTCGTTCATGTAACGCAGGTATACGGAACTCGTAGAATCCTCGTGCACCACGAGAATTGCGTCCTTGAAATCCTCGACAGGAGCGACCCAGTGCAACTTGGACTTTTCACCCTTGCGGAGCGATGCCACATAGCGTAGGAACGGGTTGGGCAAGCGCGTCACAGGAACTGAATCATCCACGATCCACGAACACTGGGCAAGCCCATTTTGCAATTCAAACGGAGTTCCACCGTACAGCTTGCAACGGGAATCCCAAGTTTCTATCGGGGCCTCATCGGAGTTTCCCGGCAAAGGAAGCGCATCAGCAATTTTAGAAGTCAGGCCAGACCAATATGCAAAGAAAGCCGCCATCGCCAACAGCAATAGGCGGATAAGCGGAAACTTATGTTGGGGATTGTAGGTTTTTCTCTTTCCCTTGTATTCTTGGACTTCGAACGGCATCGGACTAGATGAAGAAGAACGCGAGCGCTCCGCCCACAGCCGCAAGCAGCAGCAGTACCACGATGATCACGGTCTTTGCAGAAGACGGTTCCTCATCGAACGGGACATCCAGGCCCTTTTTCTTGGGACCCGATTCTTCTTTCGCAATGGCATTGAAGCTCTTGGTAAAGCGACGATGCAGACCTGTCGCGCGGCGGTCCAGATGCTGCGCCGGAGCACTTTCGGCAGGGGCGCTGACATTCTGCGAGGCAACCGCAGCGGGTTCCGAGGAGCTTTCTGCAGCGGCAGATTCACCTTCGGGCGACTGCGACTGCAACGAAAAAGACATCATGTCCGCTTCCTGCGCGAAGACCTTGATATTCTTGTCGAGGCCCGCCTTGCGGAGTCCATCGACGATAATCTTGTTATTGGTCAATACAGCGAACATTCCCCTACGGTCTTCCATTTCCTGCTGGAACTGGATAAAGGCGTTGTAGGCATCGCTATAGACAAAATCAAGACCAGTCAGGTCAACGGCCAAGAACTGTTCGTCCTTCTTTTCGGCAAGGAGCGCGCGAACGTCTTTCTTAAACTGTTCTGCATCAAAAGCCCCGATAGGATTCAAGGGGGCTGAAATCAAATCAAAAACACCAACTTCGCGATAGTTCTTTAATTGCGGCATACCTTAAATATAACCTAAAAAATGCAAGTTGTGCGATTAATCACAAAAAAAGTCAAAAAAACTCCAAATTATTCCAACACTTCGTCATCCGTCTCGACAATCGGTGTCGGGGCAGGAGCCGGAGCCTGCGTGGCGGCAGGGGCAGTCTGTACGGGCTCCTTTTCCGATATCACAGATTCCGTCGCTACCTTATCTGTCGTAGGCGCATCCGTAGTGGATCCAGCGGGAGTTTCCTGGATAGAGTTCTCCGCGGGTTCCTCCGACACGCGTTCCATTTCTTCGTAGGCATCCGTCTCTTCGGATTCCTCGGTAAGCACCTTGGTCGCACGGACGGTCGCCTCGGTCGCCCCCGGCCTAGGCGAATGAGAAAACAGATACGGGCTGATGCTCACGCTCACGCGGTGCACCGGAGAAAGCACCGGATGCGATTCGAATGCGTAGTCAATCTTCACGAACTTCGCAATGGTTAGACCCGCACCCGCAGTCACGCTCTGGAACGTGGTAAAGCTTGAAAGACCCGCACGCAGGCTAAGTCCGAAGTCAAAGGCGAACTCGATACCGCCACGGCCACCCGAGAGCCAGTCCAAGGGGTCTTCCCAGACGCGCTTGCCACGGGACTCGTCCGTTTCATAGTCCATGTCGCGGGCTTCACGATGCAAGAGTTCCGCACCCTGCCAGTACAGGTTCAGCTTGCCGTACAGGTAAGGCACCGACAGGCCGTAACTTGCGGCCAGATAAAGTTCAGGAGAGGCGTATTCGAACTCGCCCGATTCCCAGGACGTCGCCGAGGATGTCCACCCCTTCAAAAGGGGCGACACGAAAAGTTCATCGACAAGGCGGTAACGCAATCCCGCATCGCCACGGAAGCCCCAACCCGTCTGGTCCATTTCGCGGTAAAGTCCGTGAAAACCGATACCCAGTTCGAGCCTATCCGTAATGCGGCGGCCAAAGGTCAGCGAGAAAACCCAGTCGGCAATCGAAAGCGTATTATAGTTCGATCCTTCGGGAAGCGGTTCCCCTTCCTTGATGTAGGGGATGTCGTCCGCACCGAAACGGGAGAACGAGATGCCGAGGCCCTGCCCCTCGCCCAGCGGAACGACCGCCGACGCAAAGTCGTACTTGGTGTCCTCGTAGTATTCCGTATGAGAAAAGGAGGCCCAAGCATAGTTCACGTTTGCAAGCTGGTAGGGGTTCGACATCAGCCCCAGGTAGTCTCCGTCAACCGCCATAGTCGCAGAGCCGAGCGCCGCCGAGCGAGCCCCCGGTTCGATATCGAGAGTCGCATTTGCGCCCACGACACGATCGGCCGCCCATGCACTTGACACGGCAATCAAAGCAATACCAACATATTTTTTTGCAAACGCCATATTTAGAACCTTAAGATAGATTATTTTTTATTTGAAGACCACAAAAAGAAGCGCTTTACATGAACCTTTCGGAACACATCGGGCATTTTTTGCAGTACATCGCGGATCGGCGACGTTTTTCGCCGCGCACGGTGGACACTTACCGTAAGTCGCTGACGAAGTTCCTGGAACATCTAGGTGCAACCCCCGTTCAGGACGCCCCGCAGGAATCGTTTCCACCGTTCGAGAATTCTCCGGAACTCTCCGCTTTTTCGGAGGCGAACGTCAAGACCTTCGTATGGGACTTGAAGATGAAACAGAAGCTTGCCCCGACAAGCATCTGCGAGCACCTCGCCGCATTAAAGAGCTTTGGCAAGTACCTGGTCAAGAGTAAAATTACCGAGAAAAATCCCGCCGAAAATGTACCGATGCCCAAGCGCCCCAAGCGCCTGGTAAACGTACTCGGGCAGAAGGATCTCGCCGAAGAAAAATTCCCCGAACTACCCGAAAATGCGACACTTCCGCAAGTGCGCGCCCGCATCCTGCTCGAATTGATCTACGGTTCAGGCCTGCGTATTTCGGAATGCCAGATGCTCACTTGGGACCGCATCAACGAAAAGGAATTCCTAGTCCGTGTACTCGGCAAGGGCAGCAAGGAACGCATCGTTCCCCTTACCGAAAGTTTCGTCAACCGCATCGCGAATTACAAACAAATGCAACTTGAGGCGGGACACATTCCCACCGCCACAGGCTACGTATTCTTGAGCGAAGACGGCAAGCCCTTCGGGCTACGTACATTAAGGAACGACATCCAGCACCTGCTCCGCGAAATCGGCTGGGAAGGAAAAGCGAGCCCTCACGTGCTGCGACACAGTTTCGCCACGCACCTGCTCGAAAACGGCGCCGAAATCATGAGCGTAAAAGAGATGCTCGGACATTCGAACATCTCCACCACTCAAGTCTACACGCATGTAAATGCGGAACGACTGCGCGCCGCCTTCAAGAAGACGCACCCGCGCGCATAGTTCAAACTAGAAGAAACTCCCCTTGATGCCGACAGCAATAGTCCACTGTTGGCCAAAGTCATCCCAGTCGGGAGCGTCCCACTTACGCATGGGGCTTTCGTCGTATTCATCGCTGGGGTCAGCCGCATTAGCCTTGTCATGCAGCGGCAACGAAACGGCGAGGAACACCGGGAAGTCCGCATTCGAGAACTCGATGCCATAAGCGAAAGCCACAGACCACGCCTGATGATCAGGGTCCGGACGCGGATCGTAGGTACCGACCTTTTCGGAGTTGATCCAAGCAACTCCGAGCGGAATCGAGAAATTCACGCCGAAGCTCTGCACGATTCCTGGACGACCACGGTAACCGTAAGCAATGGAACCGCCTACGGACGGCGGCGTGTACGCACCAAGGTCGTTTTCGCCATAAGGTTTGAAACGGTACTCGAAGCGTTTGCCATCGTGATCCATGTCCTTCCAGTAGGAATCGTTGAATTCGTTTTCACCCGAAATCAGGTGCATGGCAAACGGATGCGTATAGGAGAGCCCGTAAAGCCAGATTCCCTGATCGGTGTCGCGGCTGTAATCCCAGCCGAGCGTGAGCGAATAAAGGCCGGAACCCTTCTGGAAACTTGCAGGTAAGATTTCTTCGGCAGCATCGGTACCGCGCTTGATGTCGTACTGTCCCGTCGGAATAGAGAGGCTCGCCGAGAGCGAAGCTGCGCCACCGCTACCGATGGTCTTGCTGAAGTCAAAAGACAAATCGCCCATACCACCCGTCGTACGGTCGGTCGGAATCTGGTTGCTACGATACTGGACTTCGCCGCTGTGGCTCATCCACGGAATCGACACGCCCAGCTTAGTAGACCAGGTCGGCTTAATCGAGAAATGCGGAGTAAAGGTCACGCCCGAAAAATTCTGGCCGACACTGTACTTGGTAAAGACCTCGGTTTCAAGGTATCCACCCGAAACGCCCTGGCCAATCCACTTGATGCCATCTCCCGAGCCACCGCCCGAGCCACCGGCACCGCAACCGCCGATAGACTCCCACGGTGTCGCCACTTCGACAGGAGAATTGAAACCGGCATAAAAAGCAACGCCCGCAAGAGCTGCCACGGCAGTTCCCGACATAATCCCGCTAAACAAATTCTTCTTCACGATTCACCTCACGGGAGTTCAAGCAAAAAGCCCAAGTTTGTACCAGTCGCCACAAAGCGACCATCAGGAGAGCGTCCACCAATCATCGGAATCGGGGCAATTTCAACCACGTTCCCGGTCCAAGCAAACGCAAGGTCCGAAGGAGCTCCCGCCACAAGCGAGACTTCGCGCATGGCCGTACGACCAGCACTACCGTCCTGCACCGAAACTTCAGTCAAGTCGTTCTTGTTCACGAACTGCGAGCCCTGCGGGAATTCCGTCCACATCACGAACAGGCGTTCCGCATAGGCAAACCAACGCGGCTGAACAGGTTCCGAAATCATCCCCGAGGACTTTTCAATTTCAATGGGTTTCGAATTCTCGGACAATTCCTGGATATAGGATTTCCACCCCGTCATCGAGGAGTTAATCATGTTATAGACCACGAAATTTCCATCAGGAGAAATCATGGGGCTGTCCATCATCCAGCCATCGACTCCCGACGGTTTCTTAAGCGTTTTTGCACTCTTGGTTCCGCCGTTCGCGTAATTCACGAATACGATTTCATCTTTCTTGTTGACATAAACTAGGCGCACCTGATCCGTACCGAAGAATCCTTCCACCGTATCATCCGCCGCAGTCGTATCATGTTCGGCATCGGCTTCCACCCACAGGTGGGGCGTCGCAAACTCGCTCATTTCCTTGTCATAGAAAAAGAACTTCTTCTTGTCGGACATACGGACAGCAAACATGCCGTAGTCCATATCACTTTCCTTACAGCCACTTTCTCCCTTGGAATTGAAAGCGCGGAGAGCAACGATGTAGTTCGGATGCGTACTCCATTCAGGATCCTGGAACTGGCAATCGCCCGCTTCGGTATCGCGCATCAGGTACCAAAGTACCTTGCCCGACGTATCGGACACCGAAAGGCGATCATGCTGAACCACCTTCGAAGTCGTGTAAACGGAATCCGGAGCCTTAACCTTGAGCGTGCCGCCAAAATTCAGCCACAGCATCGAAGCCGGGTAGTTTTTGGAATCCTGGGAGACCGAGGGATTGCAAATTTGCTTACCATCGTTCACCGCATAAAGAACCCCCATATCGGTCGTCGAATTATTGGAGGTCTTTCCTCCTTTTTCCGATTCTACGAACTGTTCCGGTTCGTAAACGCATGCCGAAAGGGCAAACAATAAAGATAAGGCTGTAAGGCTAAAATATCGCATCGTCCGAAATATACTAAAACTTCGAACGCCTCACATGGTAAAAGTAGATGCCCATAATCACTGAAATCGTAAGAACCCAGCTTATCGGGTAAACGACCATCAACGAGGCAAAGGATTTGTACCTGGGGAACACGAAAATCACCCAAAGGATTCGGAATCCGCACACCCCCGCCATGCAGGTAAGCGCAGGCGCTAGGGACTTGCCCATTCCCGAAAGTGCCCCGGAAAACACATCCAGGAAAACGTTAATGAACAGAAGCCCCACCACCACATACATGCGGATGGACGCGATTTCAATAATTTCTGTATTGGACGTAAACACCGAAAGCAGCGGGTAGGCAAATACGCAACAGAGGGCACTCAGGACAATCGTGGAGGCGCACCCCAACAAAAGGGTCCAGCGAACCGTGCGGCGGCAACGATCCATATTCTTCGCGCCATAATTTTGTCCGACAAAGGTAACGCACGCCTGGGAAAAGGAACTCAACCAGTAATACACCACGAATTCATAGTTGAGCGCCGCGGCCGATGCCGCCACCGTCAAGGAACCGAGGCTGTTGATAGCCGATTGCAGGCAGACATTGCTAAACGAGAACACGACACCGCGAAGCCCCGACGGAAGCCCCACCCGCATAATGCGACTGAGGAAAAACGGCGTGATTCGCAACTTCCAGAATTCCAGTTTGAAAGGGCCTACCTCATGCAACAGGAAATAGAACAAAGTAACGCCGCTGATGGCATTGGCAAAGACAGTCGCAATAGCAACACCCGACACGCCCAGGCCAAAACCCGCCACAAGAATCAGGTTCAGCACCACGTTCACCGCCCCCGCCACCATAAGCACATAGAGCGGACGCTTCGTGTCGCCCTTGCCGCGCAGGATTGCCGCGATGAAGTTGTAGACCATGGCAAAGGGCATTCCCACAAAGTAGATTTGCAGGTAAAGGACAGCATCGTCCAGAATGTCAGCCGGAGTCGAAATGGCCGAAAGAATGGGCCGCGCAAAAAAGACTCCCACGAACGAAAGGAAAATTCCACTAAAGAACGACACCATCACCGAGGTGTGTACACTGCGGGTCACGGAGCGGTAACTGCGTTCGCCGATGGAATTGGCGACCACCACATTCGCCCCGACCGAAATTCCCACGAACAGGTTGATGAGCAAATTGATGACAAAGGTATTCGCACCGACCGCCGCGAGCGCCTTGTCGCCAGCGAACTGCCCAACCACGGCAATGTCCGTCAGATTGAACAGCTGCTGAAAAATGCTGCTCAAGGCAATAGGAATGGCAAACCACAGGATCTTTCTACCCAGGGGGCCATTCAACATGTCTACATTGGTCTTTGCCATACTCACCTTAAAATCGGGCGTAAATTTAGATTTTCAAGCAGCCGCCTACAAGGGCTTTTTTCTACCTTTACAACGCAAAAAATAGAGCGGCCCTTCATTTTTCCGGGTCGCCACAAAACGGAGATTATCATGGGTTTTAAATGCGGTATCGTAGGCCTCCCGAACGTAGGCAAGTCCACCATCTTTAACGCCATCACCAACGCAGGCGCCGAAGCGGCCAACTACCCCTTCTGCACCATCGAACCGAACGTGGGCATGGTGAGCGTGCCGGACAGCCGCCTCGATGAACTGGTCAAGGTCTACAATCCGAAATCCATCGTTCCCGCCGTTACAGAATTTGTGGACATTGCAGGCCTTGTAAAGGGTGCCGCCCAGGGCGAAGGCCTCGGCAACCAGTTCCTGACCCACATCCGTGAATGCGAAGCCATCATGGAAGTCATCCGCTGCTTCGACGACGAAAACATCGTTCACGTGCACGGTTCCGTGGACCCGGTCCGCGATGTGGAAATCATCGAAACCGAACTGATCTTGAAGGACCTCGACTCCGTCGAAAAGCGCCTCGCCACCGAAGCCAAGGCAGCTCGTATGGGTGGTGCCGAAGCCAAGGCCCGCCTCGCCGCTTGCGAAAAGCTCCGCGACGCCTTCCAGGAAGGCAAGGCAGCCCGCACCGTGATGCACGACAGCGAAGAAATGGAACTCATCGTGAAGGACTTGGCGCTGCTGACAGCAAAGCCGCTCTTCTACTGCGCCAACGTGAAGGAAGACGATATCCTGACCGGTAACGCCTACGTGGAAAAGCTGAAGGAATACGCCGCCGCAAACGGCCACGAAGTCATCATGATCAGCGGCAAGATCGAAGAAGAACTTTCCGCCATGGAACCCGACGAGAAGGCCGAATTCCTCAAGGAACTCGGCATGAAGGAATCGGGCCTCGACGCCGTGGTGCGCAAGGGTTACGAAATCCTCGGACTCCGTACCTTCTTTACTGCCGGCGAAAAGGAATGCCGCGCCTGGACGTTCCACGCAGGCTACAAGGCCCCGCAGTGCGCAGGCGTGATTCACACCGACTTCGAACGCGGCTTCATCCGCGCCGAAACCTTGAGCTACAGCGACTTCCTGAAGCACGGCAGCTGGAACGCCGCCAAGGAAGCTGGCCTCGTCCGTACCGAAGGTAAGGACTACGTGGTACAGGATGGCGACATCATGTACTTCTTGTTCAACGTGTAATCGCGGCTACAGCACTTAAGTTACAAGTATAAAAGAGCTCGCCTTATTGGCGAGCTTTTTCATTTAAGCCCTTGAGGGGCCAGGATGACGTAGCGTCAAACTTCTACGATTTCTTCTTTGCAGCGCGACGCGCCTTGATTTCTTCGACAATCGGACGGATGATGCTTGCAAGGTTCATCGCAGTTCCAATCAGAATCATGAACGACGCCGCATGGATTCCGGGACCGGGCTCCACTTTTAACAGCGGGATTCCCATGTTCGCATTAATTTGTCCTAGCTGGGCCAGGAAAAACCACATGGCAACCATCGTAATCATTCCCATGGCGATTGACCCCAGCGGAGTAAACAGGGCAAAGACAGCCGCGATAACAGTACCAATCAGCACCGCATAAAGTGCCGTGACCGGTTCCATTTTCGGGAAATGAGGCATAGCCTCCTTGAACTTTTCCAAGGCAGCCGGATTGCCGTTCTGCATTTTATGGAGAATGCCAATCGCAGGCTCCTTCAAGGACGTTTCCAGATCCAAGCCCGAAGCGAGTTCATACAGGTTCGGCTCGGCAACGATGTTTTCGTCGTTACAGGAAACATTAGCGAGCGGCATCAACAGGGCCAGAAGGACCAGCAGATAGGGTATCGCTGTCAGCTTCTTGAAAAGGCTTTTATGAGCGTTCTCTGCCATTACTTCTGCTGTCCGTCAAAGATATTACGCGGGAAGGCGCAGCGGAAACCAATCCAGTCGGACCAGTAGCGCGGATCTTCGTCGTCACTTTCCACCAGGTTCAGGTCGTCTTCCTTGTCTTTCCAGGAACCGCCCTTATAGACCTTGGAGGAACCGAAGTATGCTCCCGTCGGGTTAGAGGATTCAACCCAGAGAGAGAACATGAAGTAGGAGTCCTTGGTCCATTCGGCCACGTTACCCGACATATCGAAAATACCCCAGGCGTTGGACTTCTTGCTGCTGACCGGCTGCGGGCCGTACGCAGGATTCTTCTTGCCCAAGCTGTAGGAGTTCGCCTTGTAAATGGCATACATACCCGGATTCGGATCTTCGTCCAGGTTCCACAGGGCACCTTCGTTGTTGTCGGCACGACCGGCATATTCCCACTGGGCTTCGGTCGGCAGGTCGCCACCGACGGCCTGGCAGAACGCACGGGCATCATTCCAGGTAATGTTATGCACCGGAACGCGGGCACCCTTGTAAGAAGAACGGTCCTTCACCTGTTTCGTAGAATCCAGATGGGACATCACATCCTTGAAGTACTGCTGCGTCACTTCGGTCGTCTGGATGCCGAAGCCGGACATAGCCACGACCTTGCCCTTGTAACGGAACGAACCAGAATCAATCAGAGCGACATTGCCGCGCATCTTGTCGCGAATTACGCGAGGAACACGCGAAGCCATATCAAGGATAAGACCGTCATCTTCCTGCTGCTTGATCTTTTCAGGAGTTTCTGTGAGCAAGTGCGGCTTTTCCTCGATCGGACGGTTCAGCCATTCCTGGACTTCCTGATGATCAAAGATGTAGCCAGGCAGTTCGAAGGCGCCACGGCAAGGAATTCTCACGTTGGTTATGGAGAGTTCGAGTTTCACATAACGGTAGTGGTGACGACCGACCAATTCGGCGCCGCTATAAAGCCACACGGGTTTGTTGTTTTCGAGGCTAATGAAAGCACGAACGGCAGCGCCCGAAGAAAGGAGTGCATAGAGAGAATCCGCAGAGTAGCCCTTGGCGTTACCGCTCCAGGACACATCAATGCGTTCACCCTGCTTGCCGAATCCCAGACGGACGGCCTTGAGCTTGCAAACCTTTGCGGGAGCGGGTTCAGCCGGAGCCTGAACAGAATCGGCAGGGGTCTGCTTGGAGGAATCCACCGCAGCAGAATCAGTCACAGCCGTAGAATCCTTCGTCACAGAAGAGTCTGCCACCACAGCGGAATCCGCAGCCTGTGCAATAGAATCAGCCGGAGCAGTCGTATCTGCGGGAGCCGCAGCCGATTCTTCAGGGCAAGTTTCGTCTTCATAAACAGGTTCAATCGAAGTCGGGACCAAAGCAACCTGCAGCGGAAGTTTCTGCAAGCTATCCAGCTTATGACGCAGGGCCCTGTTCACGACGCCTGCAGACCCCATCTTATTCATGCGCCACATCAGCAGGGATTCTTCGCGCTTGTTGTTGTAGCGGTTCTGATACTTAATATAGACGCTGTCATCTGCAGCCACGCCCAAGGACAGAGGCTTGCGGAGCGGCGGATAGGTCTTGTCGAAATCGTTGGTATCAACCTTGGGGAACGAACTCTGGAGTTCCTTGGAAAGGACATCGTACAGGGCTTCAGTTTCTTCGAGGGTCTTCGCTTTGGACACGTCATCCAAAGTCACCGAAGTCGTCACCTTCACCTTAGAAACCGTATCGGCAACCACCATTTGCGGTTGGAGCTTGACTTCGGAATCTTCGACAGAAACGGCATCGACATACGGGAGGTAATTCGGAGCCTCAAACATGAAGGCGTACATGCCACGGGGCAGAGGATAAATGCGCGGCGGAACATTCTTCATACGGGCCGTAATCGATGTCACCTCCAGATTCGGAACCTGAGATTCAATCGTCACGATACCGGGGCGATCCGTTTCCTGAAGCACCTGCCACTGGCCGTTCTTCTTGAAATAGAGCTTGGGAACACGCGGAGAATAGATATAGTCCTTGTCGAAATAGATATCGGCTTCGTCCTGGAACGCGCGGGTATTCTGCGTTGCGTAGAAGCGCATTAGCATCACTTCGGCCGGTTTCAGGTAGTTGTCCGCCATACTGAACGCATGGAGCTTATCGTAGTTTTCGAGGTCAACCGGACCGGAGAACCAGAGGTATTCCTTCGGGCCCTTCTTATGGCGCAGGAACATGATACTCGACTTGAGCGGAACCATGGGAGGCTCCGAAAGGATCATATTGCCTTCCTTGATAATCGCCATATTGGCGATCGGCTGAAGGGAAACGCCTTCCTTGAACATCACCGGGGCGACCCTAAAGTTCTTGTCGCTGTCTGCCAGCGCAAGAATCGGGAGCAACAGCAAGAACGGAAGCAATCGTTTTAAGGACATATCAACTCCTATATTCAAATCCGTCAGAACACACAAAATGTTCCATTTTTCTCACATAAAGATAACATTTTTGCTAAAAAGACTCAATCATTCACCCCCATTTTGAGCAAATAACCGCCTTCGGAGCCCCCGACAGGGCCCAATTCCACCTTCCAGTCCGAAAGTCGGATGATATCGGGGTGGTGTTCGATCACAATGACGGTATCGCCACGGGCAGACAGCTTGCGGAGCATATTCCAGAGGATTTGGATATCCTTGAGGTGGAGTCCCGTGGTCGGTTCGTCGAGCAGGTAAACCATTTCCTGGGCGGGCTTGCGGGCAAGTTCCGCAGCCAATTTCAGGCGCTGGGATTCGCCGCCGCTGAGGGTCGTGACAGACTGACCGAGTTTCACATACGGGAGGCCCACATCGCGCAGACATTCCAGCTTCGGGAGGATTTTCGGCTGGTCCTTGAAGAATTCGCAGGCTTCGGCGACGCGCATGTCAAGCACGTCGGCGATATTCTTGCCCTTGAAGGTGACGGTGAGGGTTTCCTGATTGTAGCGCTTACCACCGCAGACATCGCAGACTTCCCACACATCCGAAAGGAAGTGCATTTCCACCGAAATAGCGCCGCGGCCTTCGCAGGCCTCGCAGCGGCCGCGAGCCAAGTTGTAACTGAAGCGGCCATAGTCGAAGCCCTTCAACTTGGCTTGCGGCAGTTTGGCGAAAAGCCTACGGATTTCGTCAAACACGCCCGTGAAACTCGCGGGCGTGCTGCGAGGCGTACCCGAAATCGGGCTCTGGTCCACCAGCAACACTTCGCCGTTCTGCTTCTTGCGACCGCGTGCCTGGAATTTCTTCTTGAGGCGCGGGTAGATTTCGTCCATGACCATGGAGCTCTTGCCCGAGCCAGATACACCGCAAACCACGCTAATGGCGCCCTTCGGGAACTTTACAGACAAATTCTTAAGGTTGTTGTGATTCAACTTTTCGAATTCGTAGAATTCCGTAGAATCGGTAATGGGCTTTGCCGCAATCTCGTTTGCCATCGGGATGGTGTGCGTCAGGTACTTGACCGTTTCGCTGCGCGGGAACTGTTGCAGGGCGTAAGGCTTGGAAAGCTGTTCGGGAGAACCTTCGGCAACGACTTCACCGCCGAACTCACCCGCCGCAGGACCCATATCAATAATATGGTCTGCCGCCTGCATCATCTTCATGTCATGTTCCACTACGACAAGTGTATTGCCGAGGTCGCGCAGGCGGTAAAGCGTATCGAGCAGCATGGCGGTATCGCTTTCGTGCAGGCCTACCGTGGGTTCGTCAAGCACATAGAGCACGCCTTCGAGGCCGCTACCAATCTGACTTGCGAGGCGAATGCGCTGCGATTCACCACCGCTAAGCGTGTCGCCTGCGCGGTCGAGACCGATGTAACCGAGGCCCACACCCTTCAAGAAATTCAGGCGGCCCACAATTTCGCGGAGCAGAGGTTCGGCGACCGTCATCTTGCCATCGGGATTCTTGTCTTTCCCAAAGTTGTCGCGTTTGAAGTTTTCATTGCTGAACCATTCAAGCGCCTGGGCGATGCTCATGTGGTTCACATCCATAATATTCTTGTTGCCGATGCGAACCGCCAGATATTCCGGCTTCAAACGTTCGCCGTGGCAATCGGGGCAAACTTCGCCGTCCTTAAAGTGGCCGAGACCAAGGCAGGTTTCACAGGCACCCCAGTGCGTATTAAAGCTGAAGTGCTTGGGATTCAAGGCAGAATCCATATACCAGCCGCATTCTGGGCAACCCGGCTTCTCGGAACAGGCAAGGCGACCGCCCTGTTCATCTTCTACATACAGAATTCCGTTGCCGTCGCGGTAGCCGCGTTCAAAAGCTTCTACCAGGCGGGCACGGTTTTCTTCCTTGACCACCACCGTATCGACGACGGCGAACAACTGCTTTTCGCGGGTCGGGATTTTCGGCAGCGGGAGTTCCACGAGCTTGTCGCCGAGGTAAACCTTGCGGTAACCCTTTTCCGTGAGAATCTTGGAAAGCTTCAATACATCCTTGATTTCGAACGGTGCAAGCACCGTGACCTTTTTATTCAAATCGCGGTCGAAGGCGTATTGCATCAGGTCGCCCGCGCTGTACGAAGACACTGGCTTCCCGCATTTCAAGCAATGCGGGGTGCCGACCCTCGCCCAGAAAATGCGGAAGTAGTCATAAATTTCGGTGAGGGTCGCGACCGTACTGCGCGGGCTCTTGCTCGCACTCTTCTGGTCGATGGCGATTGCCGGTGCGAGGCCCGAAATGGAATCGATGCTCCCGTGGTCGGGACGCCCGAGGAATCGGCGGGCATATGTACTTAAAGTTTCGACAAAGCGGCGCTGACCCTCGCTGAACAGCGTATGGAAAGCGAGGCTCGACTTGCCAGAGCCCGAAACGCCTGTCACCACCGTGAGCTTGTGCCGCGGAATCGTCACATCAATGTTCTTGAGGTTATGCTTGCGGGCGCCATGCACCTCGATATCGAGCGACAAGTCCTCGCCGCCCTTGAGCGTACGATCAAAATGATGATTTTCACCATGCTTTTTCGCAAGCACCGGCGCAAGGTACTTACCCGTTTCGGACTTCTTGCATTTGGCAATCTGCTCCGGCGTACCCGTCGCAATGATTTTACCACCGTGGATACCCGCATCTGGGCCCAAATCAATAATCCAGTCGGCGCACTTGATTACGTCCAGGTTGTGTTCGATAATCACAACACTGTTGCCGAGGCTACGCAGGCGATTCAAGCAATCCATAAGCTTGCGGATATCTTCAAAGTGCAGGCCCGTCGTCGGTTCGTCGAGCAGGTAAAGCGTCTTGCCTGTACCCGGACGGCGAAGTTCAGAAGCAATTTTAATGCGCTGCGCCTCTCCCCCGCTCAGCGTTGTCGAAGGCTGACCCAGAGTGAGGTAACCGAGGCCCACTTCCACGAGCAAGTTCAGCGGTTCTGCAATCTTCGGAATATCCTTGAAGAATTCCGCCGCATCGGCAATGCTCATATCGAGAATTTCGGAGACGTTCTTGCCCTTATAATAGACTTCGCGAGTGGCATCGTTAAAGCGCTTGCCACCGCACACATCGCATGTCACCTGCACGCTCGGGAGAATATGCATGTCCACGATTTTCACGCCCGCACCTTCGCAGGCATCGCAGCGACCGCCCTTCACGTTAAAGCTGAAACGGCTCTTGCTGTAACCGCGAATCTTGCTTTCTTCCATGCTCGCGAAAAGGTCGCGCACATCGTCCCAAATCTTGGTGTAAGTCGCAGGATTGCTTCGCGGTGTGCGGCCAATCGGCGTTTGGTCGATTTCAATCACCTTGTCAATATTCTCGAGACCTTCCAGATGATCAAACTTGCCGACCGGTTCTTCAGAATTGTAGAATACACGGGCCAATTCGCGGCGCAGAATCTGGTTAATCAGCGTACTCTTGCCGGAGCCCGAAACGCCAGTCACCACCGTCAGCGCACCATCCAGCGGAATTTCCACATCGATATTCTTCAGATTGTTTTCGGCGGCACCGCAAATCTTGAGTTTGGGCGTATTCTTGTCAATCTTCTTGCGGGTCGCAGGAATTTCAATCGCCTTGCGGCCACTCAGGTACGCGCCCGTCAGCGAAGCCTTGTTTTTCTCGAGTTCCTCGACGGTTCCTGCCGCAATCACGCGACCGCCTTCAACACCGGCACCCGGCCCCACGTCAATCACGCAATCCGCATGGCGCATGGTGTCTTCGTCATGTTCCACGATAATCAGGGAGTTGCCCTGCGCGCGCAAATGTTCCAGCATCCCGAGCAGTTTATCGTTATCGCGGGGGTGGAGCCCGATGCTCGGTTCGTCAAGTACATAAAGCACGCCCTGCAGGCCAGCGCCCACGGCACTTGCAAGCCTAATTCGCTGCGCTTCACCACCCGAAAGCGTGGACGCCTTGCGGTTGATGGTCAAGTACCCCAGCCCCACTGCATTCAAGAAACTCAAGCGCCCGCGGATTTCCTTCAAAATCTCCTTGCCGATTCGCTTTTCCTTTTCGGACAAGTCAATCTTGTTGAAAAAGTCCACCGACTTCTCGACGGACCATTCCGTCATCTCGGTCAGATTCACACCATGGAACGTGACCGCATTCGCCGTGCGGTTGATTCGCGTGCCGTGGCATTCGGGGCAAACGCCAATCTGCATGTACTTGCGGAAGTGGTAAATATGCCACATGTCCCACAACTCCTGCATAATCGGGATAATCCCGCGTTCCGATTCGCTCGGCGTACCGTACAGTACGGCATCCTGTTGCGCCTTCTTGAGCTTGTTCCACGGCGTATCCAGCGAAAAATGCATCTCGTTCGCGATGTTGCGCAAATTGCGGCGACCAAAATCACTGAAAATCAGCGTACCGTCGTCCTTCTTGATGGTCGCGATGCAGCCTTCCTTGATGGACTTCGTCTTGTCCGGGATAATCAAGTCCAAATCGAACTTGTAGCTTTCGCCCATACCCTTACAGGCGGGGCAGCGTCCCTTCGGGTCGTTAAAGCTGAAGAACCGCGGTTCCAGTTCCGGAATGGAGATGCCGCACTTGGGGCAAGCGAGCAGCGTACCCTGCAGGCGGTATTCTTCCTTGGCCGACGCATTTCCAGTCTGCGACGCATCCCCCGCACCTGCAGAACCGCCCGCCGACAGCAAGAAACTCACCAGTTTCCCGTCGGTCAGTTTCAGCGCACCTTCCAGAGCCTCGCGCAGGCGACTCATGTTCTTGCGTTCCAGCGTCAGGCGGTCAATCACCGCCTCAATCGTGTGCTTCTCGTAACGCACGAGCGCGGGAAAATCTTCCAGGCGATAAATCGTGCCATCCACACGGGCACGCACAAATCCGTTTTCCTTGAGTTCGGCAAGTTCCTTGCGGTATTCGCCCTTGCGCTCCTGCACAATCGGCGCCATCACCGTAATCTGCTTGCCCTCGTCGCTCACATACAAATTATCGACAATCTGGTCCACCGTCTGCGCCTGGATCACGCGCCCGCAATCGGGGCAATGCGGCACACCGAGGCGCGCAAACAGCAAGCGGTAATGGTCCAAGATTTCCACCACCGTACCCACCGTCGAACGCGGGTTTCGGTTCACCGTCTTCTGGTCAATCGAAATCGTCGGCGAAATACCGCGCACGCTCTCCACCTCGGGGTGTTTCATGCGGCCAATGAACTGGCGCGCATACGCCGAAAGCGACTCCACGAAGCGGCGCTGACCTTCCTGGAACACCGTATCGAACGCAAGGCTCGACTTGCCCGAACCGGAAACACCGGTCACCACCACGATAGAATCGCGGGGAATAGAAAGGTTCACATGGCGTAAATTATGCTCGTGCGCATCGCGGATTTCGATAGACTTTGTCATGCCCCCAATATAGAAAAAGACGGCCTAGCCGTCTAATTTTTAGTGAACATTTGTATAGAAATTTATCAGGCTCAGCCGAACCGAATGGCCTTTTTTGCAGCGTTTTCGCAGTTTCGATCCAAAAGTACGGTCTGGCCCGACAGAGCCATCATGAACGGCACCTACAGCCAGATGCTCGAGGAACTGGAAGCGGGCGAAGTGGCCGCCGAATACGAGAGCCTCAAGGCCCGCGCGAAGGCCATGGACACGAAGTTCAACGAAGCCATCGAAGTCGTGAAGGCCGCGAACAACAACGAGTTCACCGACCTCTGCAGCCGTCACTTGTACGAACTCGCCGCCAACTGCGTGATGAGCCAGCTCATGCTCCGCGATGCCACCAAGTCTCCTGAACTGTTCGAAAAGAGCATGAAGGTGTACCTGAACCTCGCCGAAGCCGAAGTCGCCAAGCACTACAACTTCGTGAAGAGCCTGGATGTGGACGCGATGGAGAGCTACAAGCAGGCTTAACTGATAGCGGGGCGAGCAAACGTCCCAGCGTCATCCTTAAAAAAATGAAGGCCTCTGGATAATAGGTCCAGAGGCTTTTTTTTTGTGTTTTGAATGCATTTCGAAAACAATTTTTACACAACCATGCTGTTGACAGACAAATTATTAAATTATATTTTTCTTACGCCTTAAAAAGAAAGGACTGTATAATGACAAAAAACTTTTGCCCTATTCATAATTCTAGCTGTAGTATGCTGCCCCGCTAAAGTAACTTGGTCCACTGATATGGATGACGAAAATTGCAATTTTGCAGTTCAAGTCAATGAAGATGACAGCATTCTATTTTCGGAAACAATTCACATTCCTGGACAATATATGACAACTTATGAATGGGGAACCTCCGCAACAGCCTGTCACATCAATCAAAATGATGAAGCTTATATCAAAGGAATGCAAAAGAACAAAACAAAAACATTTCTAAACAAAGAACAACAGATTTGCTACTTTGAAAATATGGGCTTTAGCACAGGCAATATGGGAGGTTTTTACTACCAACCTTGGAGCTATATTTACAGCATCAATATCAAAGTCAGCTGCGAAGACTCATCTTCAATCCCCTTATATTGCGCAAAAACAGAAAAAATGGCAGATCAAGTTTTGCTGGCAAAAGAAGAATTGGCATGCGATGAAAAGGGAGGAGTCTTTAACGGAGGAGTTTTCGCATTTAAACAGGACAACGGCTCTACTGAATATTGCATCTCCGCATCTTGCAACATCTGCGACTCAAAATGGCGAAACGAATATATAGATCAATGGAAGCAATCTGAATGTTGTGACAAAAGAGGCAAGGAGCCGAATCAAGGAGAAGGAACTTGCGAGCCACCACCACCTATTGACAGCACAACCATCGGGATTTTCTATTCTGAAATAACAGAGTTTCCAGGATGCTCAGAATTTGAGGTAGCAGAAGACGATGGATTTTGCAAGATTTCACAATCGTCTTCTTCTGTAGAAACCAGTTCTTCATCTGAAGAAACATCATCATCAAGCGAAGAATCATCTAGTTCCAATGAAGAAAGTTCTAGCAGTGAAGATGAATCTAGTTCTTCATCTGAAAGCTCTTCATCTTCAGAGGAATCAAGTTCTTCAAGTGAATTTGGCCTGTGTCAGTCTCTCCCGTTCGGTTACATTCCCAGCGATCCCAAAAACACATGCTTTGAAAGCAACGGCAAATGCTATAGATGCAATGCCGCACATCGTGCAGATGAATGCGACGAAGAGTGGATGTGGATATACCCTTATACTCCAGATAAATATTTCTTCACAGAAATTGATTGCATAAGCGGCGAAAGAAAAGACAACAATAGAATTGGGCAGTGCCCCGGCTTCCCGATGGAGACCACCCCTTATAATCCAGAACAAGCATGCATAGCACACAATGGGAAATGCTACAGATGTAAATCCGAGAACAGCTATGTCAATTGCTCCTACGACTGGCTTTGGACTGGCGAAAACTTCGGAACACACAATATTGGCTCGTGGTACGAAGAAGTGGATTGCGATGACCCGTTTGAAGAAGATGACTTCGATCAGTGCATAGCAGGAAATGCGCTTTTCAAACAAAATGTTCATTACAACGCAATACAACATGAGGATTTAGTCCCGTATTCACTAAATGTTTCCCCAAAAAATTATTTTGATCTTCTTGGAAGACAAACTTCAAAAAAGACTAGTGATTATATTAAGTTATACAATGTTGATTTTACTCCTTCAAGGAGGCTCGCTTCAACAAAAGAAATCTCTGGTCATACAGATGCAAAAATTGATATAAGCTGGTGCGTTAGCAACAAGGAAAAATACAACGACAAAACTTCGTACACCATAGATGTGTCGCTGGCAACAAAAATTACAAACAATTTCTCTTCAACCAACGCTATGTTGCAGGCTCACGAAGATAAGCACAAAGAACTTTATATGGATAAAAACCTTGCATTTGGTTCATGGGAAGGCATCAGAATTGATGTACCTAAAGGAAAATCAAGAAAACAAAAATGCAAATTAATAATAGATTCTTTTTGGGAATCGCCTTTTAATTCAATAGCTGTAAAATGGAAATTGGAATCATTATTTAACGCTCACAACAATTGGGACTATCAAGACGAAAACAACTACCAACACCATTTGAGTTATCCTGACGTAAACAAAACCCTAGATAGCCTTTATAACATTCAGATAAATAAATGCAAACCATAGCGACAAGATGCATGAAGTTCTTTGTGATTGCAGCACCTTTGTGTTGCAGTGTTGCTTTTTCTTCCGAACAACGGCAAAGTATCCAAGCCGCAGAGTTTTGCGCAAGATTTCTTGATGAAGACTCCTATGAACTTGTTTTAACACAAAACATTGAAATTCCAAAAAATAAAAATTGGATCATTCCTGATTCACTTGATGGAGATTGTTCTTCTTGGGAGTACAATTATTTTGTTGACGCACCACAATCTATAGAAGAAGATGATTTTGATAGATTCATGAGAAAAGGAGGCCATGTCTGCTTCTCAACCAATAAAAATAGGAAAAAACAAAAAATCGATTCTCTAAAAAGGAAACTTGTTCAGGGAAATTCTTATTTAGGGTACTCCCTAAAAAATGCAAAAGAAACGCTGAAAAAGTATTATGGGAAAAAGTTGAAAGGAACTTGGTTTGCCGAACTTTATGATAGCAAAACAAAGGTTTCCTCAAAATTTACCGCTATAATAACTGGAGAATGTCTCACAGATTTTTCTACAACAGAAAATATGATAGAATTTTGTGCATATATTGCGGAAAATCCTGATGAATATAGCCTTCATCAAATTGTTCACGGAAATCAATATGATGAAATAATTGTTCAGAGTGATAGTCTAAAAAACAATAAATATTCTCGTTTCGAACATTTGTTTAACGTTCCGCAAGATTTTTCAGACAGCTTTACGGGCGGTTGCGTTATACTTGATGGACCAAATATTGAAAATTTCAATTTTCATTTGAAAAATGCAAAGGAAAAGTTAAAAGGCTATTATGGGAAGACATTAAAGGGCAAAAGATTATTTTACAAGGAACCTTCCGCAGCTCCTGTTGAGAATAGTTTCAAATTTACCATTAAAGGAGAATGTAGGGACGCTCTAACTATTGCAGAATACTGTTTTGACAACCAATCAAAAAGACTGTACAAAATAAAGGATTTGGATTATCTTCCTAAATATATTTTTTCTAGCGAAACAGAAACATTTTGTAAGTGTAAAAAATACAATGAAAAATTGACATCATTCATAGACCTTTACCCCAAAGGTCAAATAAAAATAGATTCCCTGTTGTATAAAGAATGCGATGAATACCTGCTATACGATTTTGCAAAAGCGCCACATTTTCCAATGATAATAGATTCAACCTACACATTAAAGGTGAGAACTCAAGCGGAAATACAAATTGATTCAGCATCAACAAAAAAAGACTTTTATTTTTACATTAAACTAATTGGAAATTGCCAATAAGAGTTGTTGGCAAATCCACCCATTTTGAAAAATTGGATTTTTCATTTATTCCCTTTGGCCCGATTATGCGACTTGCAAAGCATTTCGCAGTTGGAACGTTCGGTGGCACCGCCCTTACTCCAAGCAGTCACGTGGTCGGCATCCATTTCAGCAAGTTTCCAAATTTTATTCTTGTTCACATTGTCGGATATGACATAGTAAGGGCAGTTGGAAAGTTCATTTTTTGGGGTCAGTTCATAGAGAGGGTGGCGGATGGTTCGACAGGCTCACCAACCTTTACGCCGCCTTAAGCCTGGCGAAACAGGAGCGAGGGGGAGGCCTCCCCCACCGTAGTTAAAACTTCGTGTCGACCGGGTTGAAGGTCATCTTGATGCCGGAGCGGATCCAGCCATCGATACCGTCTTCGTCCCTGTCATGTGCGAGGTTTCTGTACTTGCGTACACCGCCGCCCAGGTAGAAGCCAAACCAGCTGTTATACTGCATAGAGTAAAGGCCGTCGAGGACGTACTGAGTTTCTTCGATTCCCGACGGGGAATGTTCTTCCTTGATGGCTACGTCGTAGTCGGTGTAGAGTTCCTTGTCGCCTTGACGGAGCCAGGCGAGCGTCACCTTGGCGGCGTGGCGTCCCCATTTCCAGCCGAGATCCAGCCACAGGTCAAGAGCGTCGGAGCCGCGGCGGTAACCGATGGGATAATCGACAAAGTACATGTCGGCGTAGTCGGGATCGTCCTGTTCACGGTAGTTGCTGCGGTAGAGGCGGCGGCTCGAATATTCCAGCAGCGGAAGGCGTCCATTGCCATGCAGCGGGTCAGTACGCACGGCGTCGAAGCGCCACGAGAACGTTCCGTAGCGGCGTGTCGGGATTTCCTGATAGTAGCCCGCCATGTAGCTGATCATACTGCGGTTCGTGCCCTTATCGTCATCTTCGCCCACGGGGCTGTTGATGTCTTCCATGCAAATTTGTCCGTAGAACTTGGAGCCCTGAATCGGAGTGAAGCCGAGTTCAAACGAGGTGACCGCCTTGGTGTAGCCGCCCGCGAAATTGTTGTGCAGGAACATGAACGGGTTCATGGAGCGGAATTCCAGATCCTTGCCGCCCACCATGCTTTCTTCGATCACATAAGTCCAGAAATGCTTCGTCTCGACACCGATACGGTGGTACACGAGATTTTTCACGTTCTCGTCGTAGATACGGTCACGCTGGTTGGCTGCCTGCTTGTCCTTTTCGGGACACTTCTGCTCGGCGGCCTCGGAACCAGCGGGATAGCGGCATCCCGTTTCGTCAGGTTCGCCAGGAACATCGTCAAAGAGCCACGCATTCAAGGAAGAAAGCAAGAAATCGTAGCGGAAAATGCCCGCCTTGAACTTCCAATGCAGACCGTCGTGATACGGCGTACCGCCAATCGTCAGGTCATTCGGGGACACCTTCAAATCGTCGGGGGAAAAACGTCCCAACTGCACATAGCCCACGGGGTTGTTCCACAGGGCATACGCGTTAATGGGCACGCCAATGTCGAGTTCGCTCGGCTTGTAGGTTAAGTTCGTCTTGTACTTGCTATCGTACCAGGCTTCGATATCCTTGCGGAGCGGGGCTTCCAAAAGGAAATGGAAATCACCGTAGCCCGCACGGAACGCAAGCGTAAAGAACGGCTCGATATGTTCCTCGTAGCTGCGTGCATTTTCTAGCGGAACGCGAAGCCCGCGCCAGTTGCCGCCATAAGTCTCGGCGGTATCCACAGCAAATGTCGGGTCGGTCGGGCCGCCGTTAAAGCCGAAGTTGAAGTCCGTGCCAATTTGGAAGTAGCCCTTGTAGCGTGAGGAATCCGCCAGGGCGGAATTATTCACAGAATCCGTCGCCAGGGCGACGGACACAAAGCAGCCTACAGCAAGCAAAAAAGCACGGAATCGCATAATAGGTAAATTTATAAAAAAAATGGATCCCGTCACCCTTCGGGTTCCAGGATGACTTAATTGTAAAACTTATACGATTGAGCGCGAGCGACACGGCGCAAGCGGTTACAATAAGGGTTGCCCAGGCAGGGAGTCCCGGGCAACCCCTTGTGTTGTGGTGAGTGCGCACTCGCGCACTCGTTGTGTGTGTGATTTTCTTGGAGAATTCCAGCGAAACCTACCGAGACGTGAGTCCCGTAGATATTTTCGCCGAATTTATCAGCAAGCGCATATTAGAAGTTGTTCATGCTGCCTTGAGCGTTACGGAGCCAAGCGGGCTGGAGGTAGTCCACTTCGCCGCGTTCCGTTTCTGTTTCGCTGCGAGAAGCTGCGGCCATGGCCGGTTCCATCGTAGCACCCTGACGGGCGTAGGCAGGCATGTCGAATTCATTCTGGGCAGTGAAGGTTGCAGTTTCGAGACCAACGTTGTTGGTTTCCACGCCACCACGGCCACCGTTCATACGGTCTTCATCGGCCACAGCAGAAAATTCAGCGGTATCGGAACCCTGGGCAACCACTTCTTCTTCGGCAGGAGCAGTCGCGTTAAAATCCGGGGAGCTGAACATGGCTGCATTGATCGAACGAACCACCTGCGTTTCCGTGATGGACGGAATCGAAGCGGTCATTTCAGCCTGCGGCTGGGCCGGGGCCTGAACCTGCGACTGCACCTGAGTCTGCGCCTGGAGCTGTGCGAAGAAGTTCACGCTGGTCGGACGCGGAGTTGCCTGCTGAACGGCAGGAGCAGCCGAAGCCGTCGGGGCAACGTTCACCTGGGCATACGGATTTGCCTGAGCCGGAGTATTCATCTGAATCGTGGGACGAGGAATGAAGCTGGACGGAAGAGCACCCACGTTCACGCGGCTCGTAACGGTCTTATTAGAAGATCCACCGCAACCCGTAGCGATGATCGTGATGCAAACCTTGTCGCCAAGGGTCGGATCGGTAATATCGCCAACGATGATGTTCGGGTTGTTTTCTTCACCCACCTTTTCGTAGATGTGCTCCATGGCATCGTTATGTTCGAGCAAGGAGTAGTTCTCGCCGTGAGCCACGTTCACGAGCACGCCCGAAGCGCCTTCGATATTGATATCTTCGAGAAGCGGAGAGGCCAGAGCCATATCGGCAGCCATGATACCGCGGTTTTCACCCTGGGCATAGCCTGTACCCATCAGAGCGGTGCCGCCCTTCAGCATGACCTTGCGGATATCGGCGAAGTCCACATGGACAAGGCCATGGTGGAACATGATGCCGCAGATGCTCTTGACGGCGTTGCCGAGAATTTCGTCAGCCATCTTGAAGGCTTCTTCCATGGTAGCCTTCTGGTTAGAGGCCTGGAGGAGACCGAGCAACTTCTTGTTTTCGACAACGATGATCGTGTCGACGCATTCGCGGAGAGCTGCAATACCGGACTGAGCAATCGAAGAACGTGCATTACCTTCCCAACGGAACGGCTTGGTCACCACGGCAACCGTGAGGATACCGAGTTCGCGTGCCACGCTGGCAACGACAGGAGCAGCACCCGTACCGGTACCGCCGCCCATACCGGCAGCAATGAACACCATGTCGGAATCCTTCATGGCTTCCTTGAACTGGTCAAGGCATTCTTCGGCAGCCTTGCGACCCATTTCAGGATCCATGCCGGCGCCCAGGCCACGAGTAGCCTTGTCACCGATCTGGATGGTATGATCAGCCTTGCTCTGGTCAAGGGCCATAGAGTCCGTATTCACGGCGTAGTATTCTACTCCCTCGATGTTCATGTCCTTCATGCGATTCACGGTGTTTCCACCAGCACCGCCGACGCCGAACACTTTGACCTTGGCATTGTTGTAGGATGGAACCTCGCCCATAATGCGAGACTTTACTTCGAAGTTGAAGTTGTCGATTTCACTCATGTTAATTATCTCCCTGGTAGTGAGTGTTGGTTGTTGTTATAAATACTTCCTGACGATTTCAAGGAAATGCTGGAATCCCTTCTTGACTGTATCCGGGATCTGCATCTTGCTTGTCTCGTTTCTCTTCTTTTCGCGGTGCTGCTTGTTCGCATAGTACAGGAGGCCGATACCGGTCGCATACGACGGATTCTGATAGGCTTCCTGAATGCCGCTCATGCCCTTGGGACGACCGATGCGGACGGGCTTCTTGAACACCCTGCACGCAACGTCCTCGATACCTTCCAAGGCGCAGCAGCCACCTGTCAGGACAATACCACCGTTGATAATGGTATCGACCTGGCATTTTTTAAGTTCTTCATTCAGCAACTTGAAAATTTCTTCCACGCGTGCCGTAATGATGTTCGCAAGCAACTTGCGAGAGCACTGGACGTCGCCACGGTTACCGACTGCGGGGACCGGGAACGTTTCGTCCTCAATCAAATTATTAATGGTGCATGTTCCGTACTTCTTCTTGATCTCTTCGGCCTTCGAAAGAGAAATCGGGACATTGAGGCAGCGGCTGATATCACTCGTGATGACGTTTCCGGCATAGTCAATGGAGGTCGTAAAGCGCACGGAGTCATTCACGAATACGGCAACATCCGCCGTTCCCGCACCAAAGTCAATCAGGGCAACACCCAGTTCGCGTTCGTCGTCGGTAAGGACAGAGCTTGCGGAGGCAAGAGGCTCCAGCACGAACCCAGCCACATTGAGACCGGCGCGATTGATAATCTTGCCCAGGTTCTGCATGGCGTTCTGGCGAGCGGTCACCACCTGGACCTCGACGCCCAGGCGACGGCCCGAACGGCCCTTGGGATTGCGGATATGTTCTTCTTCGTCCAAAGAGTATTCGCCCGGGAATACATGGATGATTTCGCCTGCGGAAGGCGGCACCGTGCTAGCCTGGCGCTGCACATTGTCGATATCCTCTTCGCGAACTTCGCCCGTCGGGAGCGTCACGATTCCCTGGAAACTGTAGGAGCGGACGTGCTTGCCGGCAATGCCCACGTAGACATCGCGGACATCGACTCGCGTCGAGTTTTCGATTACCTGGACCGCCTGCTGGAGGGTTTCCACCACCGAGTCAAATTCGTCCGCATTCTTGAGAGGGAAATCGCCGCATTCCACAACACGGACATTTTCGCCTTCCGAAATGCCTACGAACAGGTTCAGCTTCGAAGCCCCGATGTCAAGACCGAAGATGTATTCTTCTTTTCTCTTTTCCTGTTTACTGTCATCCATTGACGCACCTCTTATCATAATTCCTTACGTACGCAAACCCCGAAAATCTCATATCGAGTTCTCCTGCACACCGCAAATCGGTAGCAAATCCATTTTCGACGGCCTTATACAAGACAAACATATCCTTATTCCAATTCTTTGCAGGGAACAGGGCCACAAAGCCCACATCCCTGAAGAAAACCTTTATCGCGGCATCACCTTCGGACCACGTCAACTGCGAGACCCTATCGTAGAGTTCGCGGTCTGCATTCCGCATAGTAAGCAAGAACTGCGACATCATCTTAACCTTGTCGAGCGCATCTACTTCCAGCACCGGGAGCCGCATGGCGGTCGCCACAGAATACGGAAGCGGGAGGCCCTTTTCCGAATAGATGGTCGCCTTGCCACCTTCGAGCACGGTCAACACGGGAGTCGCCTCTTGCAACTTGATGTACAGCGAAGAAGGGAACTTCTTTTCGACACTGACCGAAAGGATCAGCGGAAGCTGTGTTAGGGCGGCCGCTACGGAATCCTCGTTCAGCTCGGACATCCGCATTCCCGTTTCCACCTGTGCATTCTGCATCACATCTTCCCACGAAAGCATACGATTGCCTTCAATTTCCACATACTGCAAGTAGCGCAGTTCCAGCGGATTGAAGCGCTGCAAATAGAAGCGGTTGTGAATCGCAAGGAACGCAAGCACCGCAAGCACCACGCCGAATATCCAGCCCCGGCGCTTGAACCAGCACCACACGCAGCCAAAGGCGTGCTTCAACTTGCGAGCACGTTCTTCCCTTCGCTGGCGTTCGTTGGTGCCGATGCGGCGGCCAAACAATGTGGTACTACGTTCCTTCAATCCAATCTCCTAGATGCATTCCTTGAGAATGCGCTCACCGAGTTTCCAGATGTTGCCGGCACCCATGAGGACCACGACGTCACCCGGCTTAAGTTCTTTCTTAAGAATCGGGAGCAGGTTCAGCTGGTCGCCCACGAAGCGGGCATCGCGATGCCCGCGGTCCGTCGCGCTGTTTGCCACCAGCGCACCGGTCACGCCCTCGATGGGCTTTTCGCGGGCCGGATAAATATCAGTAGCCAAGAGGACATCGCAGTTGGCAAATGCACCGCCGAAAGCATCATGCTGGTCGCGGGTACGCGTAAACAGGTGCGGCTGGAAAGCCACGATAATGCGGCGGTCCGGGAAAGCATCGCGGAAACCGAGCAGGGTCGCCGTCGCTTCGGTCGGATGGTGCGCGTAGTCGTCGAACACCAGGATATCGTTCTTTTCGCCGATGAATTCGAAACGGCGCTTGACACCTTCGAATTCGGCACAGGCCTTGCGGGTGACATCGGCAGAGATACCCTCTTCGATCGCGAGCGCCACGGCGGCAGTCGCATTCAGCACATTGTGACGGCCAGGAATCTGGAGCTTGAATTCGCCCAAGCTTTCGCCATCATTCAAAATTTCAAATACGGGGTAGCCCTTTTCAAAACGGAGATTATCGACACGATACTTGGCCTGACGCGTAAAGCCGTAGGTAATCACCGGCTTCTTGAGGCGTGCCAGGATCTGCTGCACGTTCGGATCGTCGAGGCAGACAATCACCTGACCGTAGAACGGAATCTTGTTCGCGAACTGGACGAAAGCATCCTTGATATCTTCGATATTTTCGTAAGTGTCCAAGTGGTCGGCGTCAATGTTCGTGATGATTGCAGAAGACGGCATCATCGAAAGGAAGCTGCGGTCGAATTCGTCACTTTCGGCAATCAGGTAGTCACCCTTACCGACCTTAGCGCCGCTGCCCTTACCCTTGACTACACCGCCCACGATAATGGTCGGGTCAAGGCCGGCTTCTTCCCAAATCTGGCCCACGATAGACGTGGTCGTCGTCTTGCCGTGCGTACCGGCAATCGAAAGCGTATACTTCATGCGCATGAGTTCACCGAGCATTTCGGCACGGCGAATCACCGGAATACGGCGGTTGTGAGCTTCAACCAGTTCCGGATTATCGTGCGGAACCGCAGAAGAATAGACCACAAGGTCAGTACCTTCGACATTGGAAGCCTCGTGCTTCGAGAACACGCGAATTCCAAGACCCTTGAGGTAATCGATCACGGCACTTTCGCCCGTGTCGGAACCGCTCACGACAAAGCCATTCGCATGGAGCACCTCGGCAATGCCGGACATTCCCGCACCGCCGATACCGACAAAGTGAAGCTTGCGGACACGCTTGCAATCATTAATCTGCATTAACCATTCTCCTTTGAGAGGATCACTTTCGCAATCTGGTCAGCGGCATCGGGCATTCCCAACTTCTTCGCCGCATCGGCCATCGCATTTAAACGGGTTTCGTTGCCCAGGAGCTGTTCCACCTTTTCCCACAGGTGATTTTCTTCGGCATCGAGTTCCACAAGGGCTGCGCCCGCCTTTTCAACAACGCGGGCGTTGAATTCCTGATGGTTCGCCGTCGCATGCGGGAACGGAAGCAAAATGGAGGGCTTGCCGAAGGCAAGGATTTCGGCAAGAGCCGAAGCGCCTGCACGGCTGATAATCAAATCGGCATGCATCATGTAGGCATAAATTCCATCCAAGAAGCCGCGGATTGCCACGTTCGGCACATTACCCACGCGTTCACTGATGGATTCCACATTCTTGACACCCACCTGCCACACGACAGAAACGTCGTCGCGAGCGGCAATCGTCTTGATGCTCTCTTCAATCTTGTTGTTGATACCGACGGCGCCCTGCGAACCACCCACGATAAACACGGCCTTCTTGCCCGGAGCAAATTCAGCAGGGCGAGCCATGGAACCTTCCGCGGGAAGTTCACGAACGGGGTTTCCAAAAATCATGCACTTTTCTGCAGGGAAAAACTTGGATGCCGATTCGGAGGTTACAAAGATGGTCTTCGCATAGCGGGAACCCACCTTGTTCGCCACGCCCGCCACCGCATTCTGTTCCTGCAGATAGACGGGAATGCCAGCAGTCCCTGCGGCAAGCACGATCGGGAGCGACACGTAACCGCCCGTCGCCACGACGACATCGGGTTTCACCTTCTTGATGACGCTCTTGGCACGCACCAGAGCCTTGGAAAGGTTAAAGGGCAGCGCCAAGTTCTTGAGGAACGGGCCACGATGCAGAGGAACCGCCGAGATGTATTCATACGGCCAGTCCTTGGCCACGAGGCGTTCTTCCATCGAATCCTTACGACCAGCGAAAGTAATATCGGTCACGCCCATCTTCTTCAGACTATTTGCAATGGCTACGGCTGGGAAAATATGGCCACCGGTACCGCCACATACGAAAAGGAACTTTTTCATACGCCACTCCTTGTAAAATCAACATTTCTATAAGCGCTACTTTCCAACGATGCGCCACTCATATAAGGTTCATTGATCATCTTGCCCGTATTGGACCTAGAGATATTCAACAAGATTCCAACCACGACACAGCTGTAGATCAGGTTCGTACCGCCGAAAGTGATAAACGGCAGCGGCTGACCTGTCATCGGGAAAAGTCCCACGCAAACACAGACATGCACCAGGAAGTTGAAGAACAGAGAATAGGTGAACGCGACCGCCATATACTTGCCAAAGCGGGTCGAGGACTGACGCGCGATCTTGAATCCCTGCGCAAAAAGAATCGCAAACAGGGCCAGCAGAACAAAGGTTCCGACAAAGCCGAATTCCTCACCCACCACTGCATAGATAACGTCCTTATGCGCTTCCGGCAAATAGCCAAGCTTTTGCACGCCCATGCCAAATCCCGTTCCCGTGAATCCGCCATTTCCAAGAGCCTGCAACGCGTGGTCACCCTGCCAGTTGGAAGCGACCATTTCTCCTTCGTCAGCAAAGAACGCATTGATACGCTTACTGGAGTGTCCCGTCACAAGCAGCATAATCAAGCCGAGCGGAGCCAAAGTGCCCGCCGCCATCGCGAGGTATTTCAGGTTCACACCCGCCGTAATCATTACGCACACCACCACGAGCGAAAGCATCACGATCATCGAGTAGTTCGGCTGCAGAATAAGCAACAAGGCCGTGATTCCAAAGAATATTCCCGGCTGCACCAGGGTGCACGCGATACTCTTGATGTTATCGCCCGCCTGCGAGAATTTCCAGCAAATGCAAATCAGCATCCCCAGCTTCATAATCTCGGACGGCTGAATGCCAAAAATCCAACGGTTCGCGCCCTTAACGGCACCGCCCTTGACCAGGGCCGCTATCGTCAGAACCACACCCACCGCGAATGCGACTCGTCCAAGCCACACCCAATTCTGGTAATCCACAAATCGCGCACAAATAAACATCAGCGCAAGTCCCGCCACAACCTTAACCACATGCTTCTGCAGGTAGAATTCTGCAGGCAAGCCCTTGGCTACGGCAAAATGCGACGACGCCGTATAGATGATAGGTACACCTATACAGATCAGCAACAGCGCTGCAATAAGCAGTAGCTTGTTCATGCCGGTATGTGCTGCCGTATTTTCCATTTACACTACAACCTATGCGTTAACCTTCGTCAGCTTGAGCAGGGCATCCACCACAGTCTCCATGTGCATACCGCGGCTGCCCTTGATCAGAAGCACGTCACCTTCGGACACGATTTCGGTGAGGGTGTCGATCAGTTCCTGCACAGAGGCAAAATGATGAGCAGCCTTCATGCCCTTGGACTTTGCGCCCTTCACATAAAGTTTCGCCTTTTCGCCCACGGTCAGGAGCATATCAAAATTCATTTCGGGCACCATGGCACCCATTTCCTGGTGCAAGGCGTCGGTCTGTGCACCAAGTTCCAGCATATCGCCCAGAACGGCAATGCGGCGGTTCACCTTCATATTGCCGATTGTCTGCAAGGCCATCTTGGTCGAAGACGGATTGGCATTGTAGCAGTCCGACACGATCTTGAATCCGTTTGCGTTCTTGATTTCCATACGCATGTTGGTCGAACGGAAATTGGCGAGAGCCTTCGCGATTTCAGCCTTCGGCACGCGGAACTGAAGGCCCACGGCAATAGCGGCGAGGGCATTATAGAGGTTATGGATACCCGGCACGTTCAGCGTGAACTTGGTGCGTTCCACAAAGAAAGTGGCACAGTTGTCTTCGCTCCATTCGAGCTTTTCGGGCTTGATGATGCCGCGCTTCACGCCAAAGGTCACCACCTTATAGCTGGTATTGCTGCGGCACTTGCAAAGGCGCGGGTCATCGGCGTTCACAATGAGCACGCCGTTCTTCTTGAGGCCAGCGACAATCGTCTTCTTTTCGGCAAACACGCCGTCCAAATCCTTGAGGCGTTCCAGGTGAGAGGCACCGATGTTGGTAATCACGGCGACATCGGGCTCGACTGCGAGCGAGAGCGGACGGATTTCATCCGGGCCGCTCGTGCCCATCTCAATGACAGCCGCTTCGTGGCTGTGCTTGAGCTGAAACAGCGTCATGGGCACACCGATGTGGTTGTTGAAGTTACCAGCGGTGGCGTGCGTATTATACTTCTGCGAAAGAACGGCCTTCACCATTTCCTTGGTGGTGGTCTTGCCGTTGCTACCCGTAATAGCAACCTTCTTTACCTTAAAGTTCTTCTGATAGCCCTTGGCGAGTTTGAGGAGCGCTTTCGTCGTATCGTCGACGGGCGCATACATCTTGAAGTTTTCGATGCCTTCGGCATCAGCATTCACGACACTCATCAATGCTCCATTCTTTTCCATTTGAGTTACAAACTGGTGGGCGTCAAATCGGGCGCCCTTAATCGGCCAAAACACAACACCCTTGGCAGGTTCGCGGGAATCCATGCAAAGGTTCACCTTGCGGTTCTTGGTACGGCCATCAACGCCTACCGAGTAGGTTTCGAGGATTTCCAAGAGTTCCTTGATTTTCAAGTCCAGCTTATACATTTTCCATTGCCTTCACCGCTTCTTCGCGGTCATCAAAATGGTGTTTGGTCTTACCCACAATCTGGTAGTCTTCGTGGCCCTTGCCCGCAATCACGAGCCAGTCGCCATCCTTAAGTTCCGCACAAGCCTTGGCTATTGCCTCTTCGCGCTTTTCGACCACGCTAAACTTGTCCGTCTTCATACCTGCACGAACATCGTTGATGATGTCCGTCGGATTTTCGGTACGCGGATTGTCCGAAGTGAGCCAGGCCTTATCGGAGAGGCGTTCGGCGATCGCACCCATAATCGGACGCTTGGTCTTGTCGCGGTCTCCACCGCAGCCAAACACACACGAAAGCTTGCCGCGGCAGAGGCTGCGGGCAGTCGTAAGGACACGTTCGAGGGCGTCGGGAGTGTGGGCGTAATCCACTATCACGTGGCGGCCATTCTTGTTCCAGACTTTTTCGAAACGGCCCGGAACGCGAACTTCGGAGAGAGCCTTGCGCATTGCCGGTTCAGCAATTCCAATCGCCTTCGCCCATGAAAGCACTAGCATCACGTTGTCCACGTTAAAGTCGCCGCACAGCGGAGTTTCAAACACGTCCACACTAATGGCGGGCAGACGCAGCTTGAGTCCGTCTTCAGTATTTTCAATAGTCCCTTCGGGCTTCACAGTAGCACCAACGACCCCTAGACGCGAGACAGCCACCCTCCGGTCCGCTCCTATCCCAGCTAGGGAATCGTATAGTTTCTTTCCGTACGCGTCATCAATGTTTACGACAGCAACGCCATCGCTTGCAAGGTAACGCGTAAACAAAAGTTTCTTTGCCTCAAAGTAGGCGTCCATCGTCTTATGATAATCGAGATGGTCCTGCGTCAGGTTGCTGAACAGCGCACTCTTGTAAAGCACGCCCGCCATACGGCCCTGATCCAGGGAATGCGAAGATGCTTCCATTACCAAGTCCGTACAGCCCGCATCAACAGCCTTCGCGGCAAACGCATACAAATCCAAAAGCCCCGGAGTCGTAAGGGTAGCCGGCACCGACTTGTCACCAATCTTGTTCTTGATGGTTCCCAAAAGCGCCACCTTGTGGCCGGCCGCCGTAAGCATCGCATCCATCAGGAAAGCGCTGGTGGTCTTTCCGTTCGTTCCGGTAACCGCATGGGCATTCAGTCTTGCAAACGGATCCTTATAGAAAATCCTTGCCGATTCCTGACGGGCAACCTTCACGTCGGCCACCTGAATCCATTTCGAGGTCAGTTCAGCAGGAGCAACCGCTTCACTCACCACGGCAACTGCACCGGACGCCACCGCATTCACGGCAAAGCCTTCGGCACCCGGCATCGCAAAAAACAAGTCGTTCGGCTTCACGCGGCGGGAGTCGTCGCATAGGCCCTGCACATTCAATTTCTGCATCAAAGTCTCAGAAATCATCAGCCTTTCTCCTTTAGCGTCAGCATACAAATCTGTCCCTTGCGGAGCGGTTCACCCGCTTTCGGGCTCTGCGATACAACGCGGCCCATTCCAGAATATTCCACGTTCATACGGATGTTTCCCGCAATTTCAAGAGCATCCTTCAACGAAAGCCCCTTCAAGTTCGGCATCTTTTCCGCATCCACATTTCCAAGCTTCAGTACAAGCGACAGCGAGTCCGCCATATCCCTGCGTACCGACACCACACGGTCCCCTTCGCCTTCGAACGAAACCGGGCAATTCTTGGACTTCGCCAAGGCCTGTGCTGCATTGGCCACCATTCCTACATAGTCATCCTTGCAGGGCGATTCCGGCTTTACCAAGGCCAGTGCATGAGCAGCGGGCGAAAGCTCGGGATGGTAATAGATGCTTTCCATAATCCGGCGGAAAATAGGCCCTGCCGTCGCACCGCCCGTATGTCCGTAAAGCTTGTCGGCGTTCGGATCATCGACCAGTACCAGGCACACGTAGCGGACATCTTCAACCGGGGCAAGACCAATGAAAGACGCAACCTGGTGTTCGCGGTCGTATTTTCCCGTTTCCTGGTTATACTTTTCGGCCGTACCCGTCTTTCCGCCAAAAATCACATCGGGAATCTTCTTGCTCGCCACACGCTTAGCCGTGCCGCTATTCACCACGCGGTTCAGCATCTTGCGAATCGAGGCGGCCGTCTTCTCCGAAATCACGCGCCGCACCTTTACGGGATTTTTCTTTTCCACCAGGTTTCCATCGGCATCGCGCCATTCCTTTACAATCATGGGTTCCATCAGGTTCCCGCCATTGGCGACCGCCGAATACGCCATCACCATCTGAATCGGCGTCACGGACACGGCGTGTCCAAAGCCCATCGTCTTCAGCGTACGATCATCTTTCGTGAGCTCGTAGGGCATGTACAAGCGTCCGGATTCTTCGCCATAAAGGTTTTCCGACGTTCTCATGCCAAAACCAAAATTGCGAGCCATGCGGTAGAAGCGATCCGCCCCCACCTTGTCGGCAATCTTTGCAAACACGATGTTCGACGACTGCACCATCGCCTCGGCCATATCCATATCACCATAAACATGCGTATCGCAGATGCGTTCTGATTTAGGATTCCAGCTCCAGCACTTGCCTTCGTTCACAAACACGGTATCTTCGGGAACCACATCGTTTTCAAGGGCAGCTGCAGCCGTAATCACCTTGAACGTCGACCCCGGTTCATACGACATCGCAACGATGTCATTTTTCGCCATGCGGCCGACACCCTGTTTCTTGGAATTCGGATCAAATGTCGGGTAACTTGCCATTGCAAGGATTTCGCCCGTGTAGGGGTCCACCACCACGGCAGAGGCACTCGCCGCGCTGAACTCGGTCACACCATCCTTGAGCGCCTTCTCCACGATTTCCTGCATGTTCTTGTCGATGGTGAGCACCAGATTCTTTCCCGGCTTCGCCTCGGCCACATTTTCGGAACGTCCGTAGATTTCGTGTTCCCTGGCGTCCTTGATTCCCACGCGGAAACCTTCGTTGCCGCGGAGACGCAAGTCAAAGACGCGTTCCACGCCCATGCTTCCCACGCCATCGAAACCCACCTTGCCCACAATCTGCGAGGCAAGTTTTCCTTGCAAGAAAATGCGGCTATAGTCTTCGGCCTTGCCCGTATCGCGTAGGTTCCGCGCGAGCACTTCGCCATTCCTATCCAGAATTTCACCGCGTTCCGCATAGATATTCTTGGTCATCGTGACCTGGCGCTTGGTTTCTTCCTGGTAAACGCCACGGTTGATCACCTGGATATTAAAGGTCTGCCACGCCAGAACGCCGATAACACCCAGCACAATCATCTTTCCAACCGAGAGAGCATCCAAATTCACGATATTCATGGTGCCCCCGTCACGCGCACCTTGGTAGGCACGCCGTTCAAGCCAAGTTCTGCCCCTTCGGCAAACACCGAAAGATTTTCCAGCGAAGACAGCTTATTGATTTCAAGCTGTTGCAAAGTACGTTCGCGTTCCAACTGACCGATTTGCAAGGCCAGCTCATGCGATTTCGTATAAAGTTTCGTCAGGCGGTTCTGCATGTACAGCGGCAGAATCAGCATCAGGCCCGCCACCAAGATGGCGCCCAAAAAGCCCCGCACAATCAGGCGGTTCGAGGACAGCACGGAATTCACATTAGACTCGCTCATACCCGTTCGTACACCCTCAGTTTCGCAGAGCGAGCCCTGCTGTTGACCGCAATTTCTTCACTTGTCGGTAATATCGGTTTCCGGTTCACCTTTTTCAGGCGCTGATGGTTACCACCGCACATACACACGGGCATGTGTTCGGGGCAAATGCAGGCACGTTCGAATTCCGCGGCGGTTTCCTTGACGCAGCGGTCTTCTACCGAGTGGTAACTCATGACCACCAGGCGACCGCCCACCTTCAAGCAATCAACGGCAGCGCGGATGCTTTCCTCGATTTCCTTGAGTTCCCCGTTCACTTCCATGCGAATCGCCTGGAACACGCGGGCCAGCAATCCGTTGATTTCACGCCTCTTGTCCGGGAATACCGATTCCACCACCGTCTTCATGTCAGACGGCAAAATGTCGCGACCGTTGATAGACGCCGCCATTTCGACCAGGCGGGTCGAAAGTTTAAAGGCACGATCCATGTCGGCGTTTCTGCGGAGCGCCGCGGCAAGGTCGTCAGCACTTACGGTACGCAGCCATTCCTGCGCCGAGACACCTTCGCGACGATCCATGCGCAAGTCGAGCGGATTGTCACCCACAAAGGTAAAGCCGCGGGCGGAGTCATCCACCTGATGGCTGCTGATCCCCAAATCGTAAAGGATGCCGTCCAGCGAATTCGGCGCAATTTCATTCTTCAGTTCGCCGAAACGGACCGGATGCACAATGAACTTCGGAGCGGTTCCCGAAAGACGCTTGGTCGCAAAGGCCACCGCTTCTTCGTCGCGGTCAAAGGCATGCAGCACACCGTCTTTATTTAATTTATTCGCAATCGCGTAGGAATGTCCGCCACCGCCCAGGGTGCAATCGGAATAAGTGCCATCGGGCTTGATGTTCAAGCCTTCGAGGCATTCGGCAAGCATCACCGGATCGTGATAGAACACGCCGTTCTCGACGCCCGCAGTGGCAGCAGCGGAGTGTAGACGGAGATTATCTTCGGCCATCGTCGCCCTCCGTCAAGCTTTCTCCGTAGTACGCGGCATCGAATGCAGCAACAGCATCCTCTGTAGTCAATCCATACTTGGCATTGTAGCGTTCAGGATTCCATAGTTCAAGAGTTTTTCCGCTAGCTTGTACGTAAAGGACGTCACCTTTAAGACCAGCATATTCCAACAAGATCTTCGGAAGTAAAATGCGGTTTTGGCCATCCAGCTCCACGACTGTGGGCCAGAGGCTTCTCCGAACTAGGTCGGCTTGACGGCGGTCGGACCTCGAGTCGAGGTCGGCCATGAATTTTTCGTATTCCGGTACGGTAAACAACCGAAGGGTCTGGGCCGGGCCACGCGTGACCACGAACTCCTTCCCATCGGAAGCCTCAAGCTGACGACGGAATTCCCTGGGGAAGGAAGACCTTCCCTTTCCATCGATAGCCGTTTGGGCTTGACCTATGAAAGACGTAAAACTCATACTAGTTTGACACATTTTACCACAACACGTTACAAATTTACCATTTTCTCCCACCAATGCAAGATGCGGCCGCAATTTTCACACTCAAAGCATACAAAAAACATACTTCGGACCCTGGTTCGGCAAAGTTTTAGTGAACATTAGTTCACTAATTCAGTAAAGAACTATTACTTTTCATTTTTTGGGAAATGCGGATTTGTAAGCCAACAAAAGAAAACAGGCCAAAAAATTTCTATCGTTTAACCCACTATGGAACGCGAAACCTTTAAATCAAGACTCGGATTTATCCTCATTGCCGCCGGTTGCGCCATTGGCCTGGGCAACGTGTGGCGTTTCCCCTACATTGCCGGCCAGTACGGCGGAGCGGCCTTTGTGCTTCCCTACCTCGGCTTCCTGCTTTTCCTGGGCCTGCCCATCTTGATGGCTGAACTCGCCCTGGGTCGTGGAGGCCGAAGCGGTATCGCCCGCGCCTTCGACAACCTGGAAAAACCGGGTACCAAGTGGCACTGGGCCAAGTTCCCGCTGATTTCGGCCAACTATATATTGATGGCGTTCTATTCAGTGGTTACCGGCTGGATGTTCTATTACTTCTACAAGATGGTCACCGACCCCAAGTTTCTCTCGGGAACTCCGGATCAGATTGCTGCTGGCTTCGGTGAAATGCTTTCAAATCCGGGCCTCATGATTTTCTGGATGACGGTTGCCATTGTCATTGGTCTCTTTATCGTGTCGCTTGGCCTCCAGAAGGGTGTGGAACGCATCACCAAGACCATGATGATTTGCCTGCTCTTGATTATGGTTCTTCTTGCCATCCGTGCTGTGACGCTCCCCGGTTCTACGGCTGGTCTTGAATTCTACCTGTTGCCGTCTCTGGAACGCCTTACACAATCGGGCAAGGGTGTCGGAGAGGCTGTTTTTGCCGCCTTTGCGCACGCCTTCTTTACCTTGAGCCTCGGTATCGGTAGCATGGCCATTTTCGGTAGCTACATCGGAAAGCATCATTCCCTGGCAAAAGAAGCCACGAGCGTCTGTATTCTTGATACCGTCGTCGCCTTGGTCGCGGGCATCATTGTGATTCCCAGCTGTTTCGCCTTTAACCAGTCTCCTGGTCAGGGCCCGGGTCTTATCTTCGTGACACTTTCTAACGTGTTCGCCATGATGCCTGCAGGCAGGTTCTTCGGTGCAGCCTTCTTCCTGTTCATGTCTTTTGCGGCCATGTCCACGCTGATTGCCGTGTTCGAAAACCTGGTGTCGTTCTGGATGGACCTTAAGGGATACAAGCGCCGCAAGGTCGCCTACTGGAACATCCTGATCGTGTTCCTGCTCTCGCTCCCCTGCGCTCTCGGTTTCAACGTGCTTTCCAGCTTTGAACCGTTCGGCCCCGGCAGCTGTGTCTTGGACCTCGAAGACTTTATCGTGAGCAACACCATGCTCCCGGCGGGCGGCATGTTCATCGCCATCTTCTGTTCCAGCCGTTACGGTTGGGGCCAGGAAAAGTTCTTCAAGGAAATGAACGAAGGCAAGGGTTACAAGATTCCGAACAACACCGCCTTCAGGATCTATTTCAAGTGGATCTTGCCGGCTCTCGTTTCGATCCTGTTGATTCAGGGTTACCTGTCCAAGTTCGCACCGGAATTCTACGCCAAGATTTTCGGATAAAGTAATTCTACTTTAAAAATTTTAAGACCGGCACTCTGCCGGTCTTTTTTCAAGCCTATTCAGCCCAGTGGTTACCGTTGTAATTGCGGGCGGTATCGGCATCCATGCCAATCTGGCGCACCAGGTCGTCCAAGGACGCAAACTTTTGTTCAGGGCGCAGGTAGGCCATCAAGTCAAGGACCATCGGGCATCCGTAAATGTCCTCGCTGAAATCGAGCAGATAAGCCTCGATCGCAAGCGGCTGGTTGCCGATAGACGGTTGCGTACCGATATTCACCACTGCGCGGAAGACGCGTTCATCGTGCGCACCGTCAGCATCGACAACTCCCGGCAGACGGGCCGTCGCCACGTACACGCCGCGCTTGGGCAGGAACTTGTACTTTTCTACCTGAAGGTTCGCCGTCGGAAAGCCGATGGTATGTCCCAGGCGCTTTCCCGAGACAATCGTCCCTGACAAACGATAAGGGCGTCCCAAATAAGCCTGCGCACGCGACACGTCACCATTCAGCAAGGCATTACGCACGGCAGAAGAACTCACGCGTTCCCCCTTATGGAGTACGATCGAGAGCATCGCCGTCGAAAGTTCGGGGAAGGCAGCGGTAATCGTTTCGTAGTTACCCTTGCCGCCGGCACCAAAGCAATGGTCATGTCCGAAGAACATGGCGCACACGCCGCGCTTTTCAATCAGTTCCTGGCGGACAAAGACATCGAACGGGAGCTTTGCGACTTCGGGCGTAAACGGGAGCACCAGGAATTCAAGTCCCAGGCTTTCGATAAATTCGCGCTTTTCTTCGGTGGTCGTAAGGAGCAGCGGATCGCCGGGGCCGCGCAGCACGTAGTTGGAATGAGGCTCGAAGCTGATGACGGTCGGAGTCCAGCCGTTGACTTCGGCAACGGCCTTGAGCGTACGGAACAACGCCTGGTGTCCCAGGTGGCATCCGTCAAAATTTCCCATCGTTACCGCACGCTTCATCAATTGCAAATTCCTAATTATCGTTAACACCTAAATCGAAATAAGGTCCCTGAGCCTCGCGAAGGGTTACCCATCTTCCCCTAAGTAGAACTTCGGCTTGATGCGACCCGGTTCATAGTGACACAGGCTCAAGACCTCGCCCTGCATGTTCGCTGCGAACACATGGCCCTCGGGGCCTACGCCCTCGACTTTCTCTTTCCACGGGAGCCAGTTTCCCTGGCGAATGATAGCCACCTGGTCGTCGGTCAGGCGCACCACCGGAAAGTCGAGCACCGCATCGACCGGCAACAGGTTTTCACGGGTCAATTCCTCGCCACGCACGGCACTTTCCACCGCCACGTTGCCGATACGGTGTCTGCGTATCTGCGATACGCAGGCGTAGGTCCCGAGGGCTCGCCCGATATCGCGTCCGAGTGCACGGATGTAAGTTCCCTTGGAGCATTCGCAAATTAAGTCGAAAGTCGCAAATTCCTTGCCGGAGCACCCCTCGGTCACTTCTCCCTCGCCGATTACCTTGAGCTCGCCAATATGAATCTTGCGGGGCTTCAATTCAATATTACGGCCGCGTTCCATCAGGTCACTGGCGCGAACACCGTTGATTTTCACGGCGCAGTACTTCGGCGGAATCTGCTCGATGTCGCCAACGAACTGCGGGAGGACTACTTCGAGCATTTCGCGAGAGATGCACTGGATCCTTCGACTTCGCTCCGCTTCGCTCAGGATGACACCTTCTTGACCAGGCGAAGGCTGTGAATCGCTAAGCGAGCATTCGTCGGCCGAAGGTCGAGGCCCTGTGAGCGTGCAATTTTCAGCCGAAGCCATATCAATCGCACGTTCATCCTGTGCGACGACCTCGCCGTCCCACTCTAAAGTGTCGGTCTCGTAGCCCAGATGCAGCCTAAAACTATAACACTTGTCCTTCGCCTCGACAAACGGCAAAAGACGCGTGCAGCGGCCAGTGGCCGCAATAATCAAGCCAGACGCGCGCAAGTCCAGCGTACCCGCATGACCAACGCGTTTCGTAGAAAAGACCCTTTTCAGTGGGAAAAGGGCCTTGAAAGAAGTTTCGCCAGCGATCTTGTCCAAAAGAACGAAGCCGGAATTGCTCAACTAGAGATCCCCTTTCTGCTTCAGTTCGGCCAGGATGCTTTCGATATGCATGGCGTGTTCCAAATTTTCATCCAGAACAAAGTTCAATTCAGGAATCTTGCGGATCTTGAGAGCCTTGCCAAGGACCGTGCGGATGTATCCCGCCGAATTCTTGAGGCCTATCAGCGAATCACGCTTTTCCTTGTCGGTTCCCATCACCGACACCATCACCTTTGCGTAGCTCAGGTCATCGGTAATCGTCACGCGCGTAATGCTTGCGAGGCTGCTCACACGAGGATCCTTCAAGCCCTTCTGCAAGAGCTTGCCGATTTCCTCGCGGAACTGTTCGTCTAGTCTGTCGGTCCTACGACTCATTGGACTCCTCTGCGGCCTTCTTGGCCTTTTCTTCGGCTTCTTCGCGGGCCACATCCTTCAGGGTACGGGCAACCTTGATTTCCTTGAAGAAGATCAAGCTATCGCCTTCCTTGATGTCTTCGTAACCCTTAAGGCCGATACCGCATTCAAAGCCACGAGCGACAGACTTGACGTCGTCCTTCATGCGCTTCAAGGACTGGACCACGGTCGTACCGAGTTCCACGCCATTGCGGTACACGCGCACATGGCTCGTACGGTCGACTTCGCCGTCGGTAACCATACAGCCAGCGATGAGACCGATCTTCGGAATCTTGAACACCTGGCGGATTTCGGCTTCGCCGGAGAGTTCCTCGCGGAGTGTCGGCTTGAGGAGGCCTTCCACAGCGTTCGTGATATCTTCGATACAGTCGTAAATCACGCGGTAGTTGCGGATTTCGATGCCTTCCTTTTCTGCCATTTCGCGGATAGAGAGCGACGGCATCAAGTGGAAGGAAATAATGATTGCAGAAGCGGTCGTCGCCAAGAGAATATCGGATTCCGTAATGGTACCCACACCCTTGCGGATGATATTGACGCGGACTTCCTTGTTGGTAAGCTTTTCGAGGCTTGCGGCAAGAGCTTCGGCAGAACCGCCCACGTCGGCCTTGACGATAAGGTTGAGTTCAGAAAGCTTGCCTTCCTTCTTTTCGTTGAAGGAGTTTTCCAAGGACACGGTCTTACGGGCGCGAAGGTCGCGTTCACGGGCGGCCATGCGACGCTTGGAAGCAATTTCGCGTGCGGTCTTTTCATCTTCAACCACGATCAGGTCGTCACCGGCCTGCGGAGTACCGTCGAAGCCGAGCACCTGGCACGGAGAAGACGGAGGAGCTTCCTTCATCTGTTCACCACGTTCGTTAAACATGGCACGTACACGGCCTGCGTAAATACCGCAGACGAACGGGTCACCCACATGGAGCGTACCATTCTGCACGAGAATCGTCGCCATGGAACCCTTGCCCACGTCGAGCTTGGATTCGACCACGGCACCGCGTGCGTGTGCGTCGGGGTTGGCCTTGAGTTCGAGCACTTCGGCTTCGAGTGCCAAGGTTTCCAAAAGATCATTCATGCCCTGACCCGTACGGGCGGACACTTCGATACAGCTCGTAGAACCGCCCCACTGTTCCACTTCCACGCCGCGTTCGGCGAGCTGGGCGCGGATCTTGTCGGGGTTGGCGGTCGGAAGGTCAATCTTCGTGATTGCGACGACCATCGGCACCTTTTCGCGCTTAGCCAGTTCAATGGATTCCACCGTCTGCGGCATCACCATGGAGTCTGCTGCGACAACAAGCACGATCACGTCGGTCACCTGGGAACCACGAGCACGCATAGCGCTGAACGCTTCGTGACCCGGAGTATCGAGGAAGGTCACCTTACCCTGGGAGGTCGTGACTTCGTATGCACCGATGTGCTGCGTAATGCCGCCCGATTCACCGGCCACCACGTGGGTCTTACGAATCCAGTCGAGCAAAGAAGTCTTACCGTGGTCGACGTGGCCCATCACCGTCACCACCGGGTGACGCGGCTTCAGGTTCTCGGAAGATTCCTCTTCCACGCCGAGCACTTCTTCTTCGTATTCTTCCATCAGCTGGGCTTCGTAGCCGAATTCGTCGGCCAGGAGCTGGATGGTTTCAAAATCGAGTCGGGCGTTGATGGTCACCATCATGCCCATTTCCATGCACTTCGCGATTACGCGGGCAGGCATCTGGTCCATAAGGCCAGCGAGTTCGCCCACGGTAATAAAGTCGGAAGTCTTGAGGATTTTCTTTTCTTCGCCAGAAGTATTGTCGTTATGCTCCTTGCGATAAACTTTCTTGACAGGCTTCTTGGACAGGTCGGCCATCACGCGGGAAACGTTCTGACGAACGGCTTCCTGCTGCATTTCCTTCTGCTGGTCCTGACGGTCCTTGCCGTTTCCGCGACGGTTCTTGTCATTCTGTCCGTGACGACCGTTCTGCGGCTTTCCGCCCTTACCGCCCTGGTTCTGGCCGCCAAATCCCTGGCCGCCACCATTGCTAGCGTTGAAGGCATCCTGCATCGAACTGCCAGTAAAGCCACCGGTACGTCCCGTAAAGGAACGGCCACCGTTATTGCCATTACCGCCGTTTCCACCACGGTTGTCGTTACGACGTCCGCCATTGCGGTTGTCGCCGTTGTTCGAAAGACGGCCAAAAGTACCTGTATAGCCCTGCTGGTTACCAGAACCATTGCGGTGACCACCGCGACCGGCCTGGGCCTGCTGCTGGGACTTCTTGATACGTGCGAGAATCGCTTCGTCGGGCTTGAACACCTGGGCCTTCATCGGAGGCTGCTTGAGTTCCATGCCGGGCGTAACCATTGCGGGCTTTGCCGGGGCAGGTGCAGCCGGAGCGGCAGGCTTCGGAGCAGGAGCAGCGGGAGCGGCCGGAGCAGCGGGCTTCACCTCGGCCTTGGGAGCCGGTGCAGCAGGAGCTGCAGGAGCGGCGGCAGGAGCGGCAGGCTTCGGAGCTTCAACCGGTGCAGGCTTTTCTGCAACGGGTGCAGGAGCGGCAGGAGCAACTGCCGGAGCAGCGGGCTTCGGAGCTTCAACCGGAGCGGGCTTTACCGCAGCGGGTGCAGGGGCGGCAGGAGCAGCTGCCGGAGCGGCAGGCTTTGCCGGAGCAGCGGGGGCGGCAGCAGCAGCGGGCTTTGCAGTCGCAGTTGCGGGTTTCGCCGGCTTCTTGCCCTTGATAAGCTTGACCTTCAACTTGCCTTCGCCAGCCGAAGCGGACTCTTTCTTCTTATCAGAAGCATTGGAAGTTTCGGCGGAAGACGCCTTTTTCAGGTTCTTGTTGCGGGCTTCGGCCTTCTGGCGTTCGCTTTCGGCGGCCGCTTCGATCTTCTCGTAGTCCGCGGCATCCACCTTGGACATGTGAGTACGGACAGTCACGCCCGCGTCGCGAAGCAGCTTCATCACGACATCGACCTTGATGCCGTGGGATTCAGCCCAATCTACTGGTTTAATTTGATCTTCATTAGCCATGAATAGCTTCCAATGTTCCTTTTTAAAAAATTAGCGAGCAGCCTTGCGATTCTGGTTCAGGTCGGCCATCGACGGAGACGTAATCTTTGCCTTGGTCTCGTCGTCCTTTTCGGACCATTCCTTTTCGCCGAACACATCCAGGTTACGCTGCACGAGTTCCGCAGCGAGCTTCACATTCTGGCCGTTCTTGCCGATAGCGAGGGCAAGGTTTTCGTCGCTGATGATCACCACGGTGCGACGGGTTTCGGGCACGTGGATCTGCTTGATGACGTTAGCAGGAGTTAGGGCGCGCTGGATGAACACATCCAGGTCCGGATTCCACTGCACGATGTCGATACGTTCGTTGCCGAGTTCGCGCACGATCGTCTGCACGCGGGCACCCTTCATGCCGACGCAAGCGCCGACCGGATCAATCTTTTCGTCACGGGAGTACACGGCAATCTTGGCGCGGAATCCCGGTTCGCGGGCAACGCCCTTGATTTCGACCGTACCTTCGTAAATTTCGGGAACTTCCTGACGGAAGAGTTCCTTGAGGAAGTCGCCATTTGCACGGGACAGAATCACCTGGGCACCGTTCTTGGAGGATTCTTCCACGCGGGCGATCACGGCCTTGATGGAGTTGCCCTGTTCCCAGCGTTCGCGCTTGATCTGTTCGCGGAACGGGATCATCGCTTCGGTCTGCTTGCCGAGCTTCACGATAATGTTACTTTGTTCAAGACGAAGCACTTCGCCGCTCACCATGGAGCCGATACGGCTACGGTAAGTGTCCATGATCTTCTGGCGTTCGGCATCGCGAATCTGCTGGTTCAAGAGCTGCTTTGCAGTCTGGATGGCCTGACGACCGAAGGCAGAAATAGGAATTTCCATTTCGAGGAAGTCACCGGCCTGTGCGTCTTCGTTGAAGTCGCGGGCTTCTTCCACCAGCATGTAACCCTGGTCAAGCTTTTCGACTTCGGCAGCGGTCATGTTCGGGTCGTAGTCCGGATAGTCATCCACCACGGCCACGCGCAGGTAGACGTGCACCTCGTTGGTTTCCATGTCGAAATCCACATCGATTTTCTTTTCGATATGCAGGTACTTGCGGGCAGCCGTCACAAGCGCTTCCTTCAGCGCGTTCAGCACGACAGAATCATCCATATCCTTGGCTTCGACGACACCTTTCAGCACTTCGAGCAGGTTAACCTTCGGTTCTTTCTTACTAATAGCCATTTTAGACCTCAATTATATTTGTACATCCACTTTTGCCACGAGCACTTCGCTACGGGGCACGACCACGTCACCTGCATTGCCTTTCAGGGTGAGCGTCAAATTCTCTTCGTCCGCAGCCTTCAGCTTACCCGTCACCGGCTTACCGGTACTGCGGGTCACACGGACAAATCGTCCGATGTTGCGGGTAAAATCGGCAACCGACTTCAAGGGGCGGTCCAACCCCGGCGACGACACTTCGAGCGTGTAGGCACCTTCGATAATATCCGGATCGGCATCCAGCGCATCGGACAAGTGACGGCTCACGTTCGTGCAATCGTCAATCGAAACCCCTTCGGGCTTGTCTATGTAAAGGCGCAGAGTTTTCCTTTTGCCTGCGCGGAACATGTCCTGTTCCACCAATGTAACGCCGGCGGCCTCGCAGGCCTGGGCGATGAGTGTATCCAACTTCTGGGCTACCAAATAGACCTCGTATAACAAACGGCGTTCGCGGACGGGTCCGAAGTCGGCTCGTTCAAGCCCAAATCGCACCCACGAACGTCAGTACAAGTCCAAATAGAGAATTTTTTTCGCACTCGGGCAACCGCCATTGCGCAAAACGGGCTCTTTTTTTAACTTTGCGGGAAAAATGGAATAACGCTATGCTCGGACGCATCAACAAACTGGAAACTTTCGGCTCCGTGGACGGCCCCGGAGTGCGCTTCGTCGTGTTCACGCAGGGTTGCCCCATGCGCTGCCTTTTCTGCCACAATCCCGAAACCTGGGACTTCAAGGGCGAAGAAGCTTTCGACATTTCAGCCAACGACCTTCTGAAAAAGGCTCTCCGCTACAAGAGCTACTGGGGGAAAGACGGCGGCATCACCGTAAGCGGTGGCGAACCCCTGATGCAGATGGATTTCCTCATCGAATTCTTCGAGGCGGCCAAGGCGGCAGGCGTCCACACCTGCATTGACACGTCGGGAGTAAACTTTGTTCGTAACGAACCTTTCTTCGGCAAATTCGAACGGCTCATGAAATCAACCGACCTGTTGCTCGTCGACCTCAAGATTATCGACCCCGCAGAGCACAAGAAACTGACGGGACACCCCATCGAACATAACCTGGACATGTTCCGTTACCTCGACGAAATCGGCAAGCCCATCTGGATCCGCCACGTACTCGTGCCGGGCATCAGCGACAACGACGAGTACCTGGAACGCACCCGTGAATTTATCCAAACTCTACACAACGTCCAAAAGGTCGAAGTGCTCCCCTACCATTCGCTCGCACTCGCCAAGTACCAGCAACTCGGTATCGACTACGCCCTGAAAGACACCAAGTCCCCCAGCCCCGAGCGCATCGCCCATGCGAAAAAGATCCTGGAAGGCTAATCGCCAAAGCCGCTAAACAATTACAGAACTTAAGCGCCCTACGCGATTCATCATACGTTTCTCATAAAAAAAGAAGAACGCCACAAGGCATTCTTCTTTTTTTGAATTTTTCGATTGAGGATTACTCAATCAGTGCAAGCTTCGGGAAGATGCCGATCACGACGAGCGCAAGGGCGGCAACCGTCACGCCGAAGCGGAGCAGGTACACATACACGGAATTGTCCTTGCAGCAGCACTTGCATTCACATTCTGCCTTGGGCGGCATGAAGAGCACGAAGGCGATGCGCAGGTAGAACACCGCCGCCACCAGCGAAAGACCGAAAGCAATCGCCGCAATGATTCCGAGTCCGCCGGCAAGGGCGTCCGTGAAGAGCGAGAACTTGGCGAGGAAACCGGCAACGGGCGGCATACCCGCAAGGCTTGCCAAGCAGACCGACGTTGCGAGCGCCACGTAGGAGTGCTTACGGCCACGGCCGCGGATATCGTCGAGGGTTTCCTTCTTGTCTTCCTTACCGGCGAGGAATGCGATACCCGTCAGGGCACCTGCGCTACCGACCGCATAAGTAATCAGGAAGTAGTACATTGCACCCAACTGCACAGTGCCTTCGGCAGCATAGTCCGGAAGCAACAGGCCAATCACGATAAAGCCCGCATTCATCACGGCGGAGTAAGCCATGATTCGGCGGATGGACTTCTGGGCGAGACCGCCGAAAGCGCCGATTGCCATCGAGAGCACCGACACCACCACGATCACGTAGAACAGGCTCTTGTTTTCGCTATGAATGGTCACCTGTTCAGCCAAGTTCCATGCCGGAGCAGAACCGATGCGTGTGACCATGGAGCCAAGCCAGAGGGTTCCAAGAGCAGCAAGAGCGCCGACCTTGACGACAGCGGCCATAAAGCCCGTCACCGCGACAGAGGCACCCGTATAGACATCGGCCACCCAGAAATGAACCGGAGCGGCACCCGCCTTAAACAGGAGCGCAAACAGGGCGAGGAAAATGCCCATACCGTAAAGCATACCGCGACCCGCGATAACAGCGGCAAAGATATGCGTCGAACCGGTAGCACCATAAACGAGCGCGACACCGTACAGGAAAATCGTGCTGAACACAGCACCCGAAACGAAGTACTTGAAAGCACCTTCGTTCGCATTGATGTCCTTGCGACGGAGACCCACCAAGGCATAAATCGGGAAGCTAGCGAGTTCCATACCCAGGTAAAGGGCGAGGAAATCGATTGCCTGCGTCATGAGCAGGGCACCGCATGTTGCAAGCAGCAACAGGCCATAAGCTTCGCCACCCTTGAACTTCTCGTGACCGAGAGTCCACTGGAGACCGGCAACACCGAGGAACGCACACAGGACAATCGCGATACCGAGCACGCGACGGATCGGGTCCATGGCGTACAGGTTCATAAAGGTGTCGTTCGTCGTGAGGTAATAGGCACCAGCACCGAGCACGACAAAGAGGCTTGCCACCCACGGAAGCACCTTGTGCTTGTTGTCGTCCTTGATGAACGGTTCCGCGGCGAGCGTCACGAGGGCACCGACCGCGACCAGAATTACGGGCAAGAGATTCACGATATTACTCATTTTCAGAAGCCTCCTCGTTTGCTGTGGCCTCGTTTTGTTCAGGAGCTTCGGCAACTTCGCTTTCGCTCATCGCCTTGAGCTGGGCAATCAGCGAAGCGCGTTCTTCGTCGCTAAAGCCGTTTGCCTTCAAGTTGGAATCGAGCTGTCGCAGGTCCTCTTCGGTCATGGGCTGCGCCACGGCAGCGACATTTTCGTCAGCAGTCGCATCGTCCACCACGTCGGCAGGAGCTTCGACTGTCGAAGATTCCACCGGAGCCGTTTCCGGATGAGAAACCTTGTTCATCTCCTGCACGGCGTTTTCGTCAAAGAGCTGGAGAGCATTGGTAATGAAAGCCGGGTGCATACCGAACACCAGGAGCAAGACACCCATGATGCCAATCGAAGAGCCTTCGAGAGCGGTCATGCGCTTGCCATCTTCGTACTGGCGGGCAGGCGTACCGAAAATCACCTTCTGCACAAAGCGCAGCATGTAGGCGGCAGAAAGAATCAAGCAAAGACCTGCGACCAGGGCCGGAAGCGGCCCCATATCCCACAGGGACATGAGCACCGTAAATTCACCGACGAATCCGGCAGTTCCCGGAACCGCAAGAGAAAGCACAGCCACAAAGCCGAACAGCGAACCGAACACAGGGTTACGCTTGGCAAGGCCACCGAGCTGTTCGATATCGCGAGTACCCGCAAAGCGTTCGGCAATACCCATCAGGTAGAACTGGGCACCGGCGCTGAGACCGTGAGCCACCAGGAGCACGAGCACTGCAGGGAGCATCGATTCGGAAAGGCTGAACACGCCCGCCACCGCAAGACCCAAATGACCCATAGAGCTATAGGCCAGGAGCTTCTTGCCGTCCGTCGCACGGAACGCAAGCATGGCACCGTAAACAGCCGTCAAGAGGCCAAGCCACATCATGGCATCGACCCATTCCATCGAGAGCGGGAAAATCGGAAGAATCCAGGCGATAAAGCCGAACACGCCCGCCTTACTCATGGCACCCGTAAGGATAGCCGAAAGCGGAGCCGGAGCTTCAGCATAGGTAATCGCCTGCCAGCCGTGGAACGGGAAAATCGGAGTCTTCACCATAAAGGCGAGCAGGAAGCAAGCGAGAAGCGTCGACTGCATCACTGGATCCAGATTCTGAAGAGCGACCGCAAGCGAAAGCACCAGGGAATTGTCCGCCACCGTCACGAGGTACCAAAGGGCGACCATCATCGGGGCAGAACCCACCAGGGTGTAAATCGCGAACGTCATCGCAGCCTTCGTGCGTTCCTTTCCGCCATAAGCGGCAATCAGGATCGCGGCCGGAATCACCATGGCTTCGAAGAAGAAGAAGAACAGCACCGCATCGGCAGCGAGGAAAGTTCCGTTCATCGCGCCCATCAAGGCAAAGATGCCGATGGCGAAATTGCGGTAGTTCGTGTCGAGCGTGTTGCGAGCCGTCATCAATGCCACCAGAGAAAGCGACGTCGACAGAAGCACCATCCAGGCACCCAGTCCGTGGCTATACAGGTAGTAATAGACAGAACCCTTCGCGCCAGGAATGTGGAACCATTCGATAGCCTCGGTCGCCTGGTTGCCACTCGCAATCAGGGCAATCGACAGCGCTACGAAGGCATAACCGAAAAGGAACGCAAGTCTAGAAGAAGACTTCGGGTCTTCCTTGGAAGTCGCAGCCATCAGGACAGCGGCGACAAACGGTGCTAAGACAAGGAGATGCAAAAGCATTAGAACAAACCTCCAGTCAGAAGAACAACAGCAGTGAGCGCAACGAGACCCACCAGGCTAAGCGTAAGCTGCACACGCACCTTGCGAGCCTGGAAAGAGCTGACTCCGTCGCCCACGATTTCGGTAATGGCGCCAATCGTCCATTGAATCGCCTGCAGGACCTTATCGACGAAGACATCGGCCACGAAGGCAGCCGCCTTGAACATCACGATAAAGATGGAATGGATGTAGTCAAAGAAGAACGTCCAGTCGGCCTTGAAGCCTTCGGGGGCGCTCCCCCACTTGGCGTGCAAGCGCGGCAGACGCTTGGTCCCGTAAATCACGTAAGCGATGAACGTACCGAGAAGTGCCGCCGCCGTGCCGAAGCAGGCAAAGGCCATCGGGTTCACGTGGGCAACAGCGAGCTTGCCCACCACAAAATCCTGGGCGACACCCACCACCGGGGCGAGCGTCCCTTCAAAGAACTTGATGCCGAGCGAATCGGCCCACAGGTAACCGGCAAACACGGCACCGACAGCGAGAATCACCATCGGGAAAAGCATGCAGGCCGGAGCTTCGTGAATGTGAGCTTCCTTTTCCTTGGGACCGCGGTATTCGCCGAAGAAGGTCATGATAATCAGGCGACCCATGTAGACCGCCGTGATAACAGCCGTCAAGAGGCCAACGCCGTAGAAGAACTCACCGAACGGGGCATTCGTGTAGAGGCGTTCCAGAATCAGGTCCTTGGACCAGAAACCGGCAAAGCCCGGGAAGCCGATAATGGCGAGGAACGCAAAGATCATTACGCAAGCGGTAACAGGGGTCTTCTTGATGAGGCCACCCATGCGGCGCATATCCTGTTCGCCAGCGAGCGCGTGAATCACGGCGCCAGCACCGAGGAAGAGGGCCGCCTTGAAGAAGGCGTGGGTGAACACATGGAAGATCGAGGCGTCATAAGCAGAGGCGCCCGCCGCCATGAACATGTAACCGAGCTGGGAAATCGTCGAGTAGGCAAGCACCTTCTTGATGTCGTTCTGGAAGAGACCAGCGACCGCAGCCCAGAAAGCAGTGAGCATACCGACAATCAGGACAATCACCAGGACTTCCGGAATCACCGAGAACATGCGGCTCAGACGAGCAAGCAGGTAGACACCGGAGGTCACCATGGTTGCAGCGTGGATGAGGGCAGACACGGGAGTCGGACCCGCCATAGCATCCGGAAGCCAGGTCAGGAGAGGAATCTGGGCAGACTTGCCGGTGCAACCCACGAAGAACAGAAGACCCGCAATCGCGATAATCGGAGTCGCCAGTTCCACGTGTCCGCCAGCAATCAGCATCTCGATGAACTTGTTCAGCGCATCGTAATTGAGAATGGCGGAGCCACCGAGAGTGGCAAGGCAGAGCATACCGAGCAGGAAGCCGATATCGCCCACGCGGTTCACGATGAAGGCCTTGTTGGCGGCCTTGCAGTTGTTGAGGTCGTGATTCCAGAAACCAATCAGCAGGTAGGAGCAGAGGCCCACGCCTTCCCAACCGAGGAAGGTGAGCAGCAGACTGTCGGAAAGCACCAGCACAATCATGCTGAACAGGAACAGGTTAATGTAGGCGAAGAAGCGGGTAAAGCCGCGATCACCGTGCATGTAACCAATCGAGTACAGAGCGATGAGCGAACCGATACCGGTCACGAACAGGAGCATCACTCGAGAGAGGCCATCGAACAGGAATCCGATATCGACCTTGAGCATAGGGATGTCAATCCAGTTGCAGAGCGTCTGGCGGATGCCTTCTTCGGGCATGCCGAAAGCGAGCAACACGACACTCACGAACGAAAGCGCCGGGAACAACACCGAGAGGGCGCCCACGAAACCTTCGGAAGGACCCTTCTTGCTACCCGACGAGACAACGGCTACGGTACCAAGCAGAATCGTTCCCAGGAGCGGGAAAAGAGGAATAATCCAAAGCGGTAAATTTGTCATTGCTTACCCCTTCATATTGGAATAGTTGTCGGAATCGACACTTTCACGGTTGCGGAAAATGAGGATCACGAGTGCAAGGCCCACGCACGCTTCGGCAGCGGCCACGGCAATCGAGAACAGCGGAACGATCTGGCCCGCGACACTTTCGGCCGCAGGGAGAGTCTTCGCGAACCCCACAAAGGAGAGGTTCACGGCGTTCAGCGCAAGTTCAATGCCCATCAGCACAAAGAACACGTTACGGCGAGCAAGAGCCGTCGCAAGGCCAATGGCAAAGAGCAACAGGGCAAGCATCTGGATGAAAATCGGTTGAAGTTCCATTATTTTTCCTCCTTTTCTTCGGCGGCAGCCTCGACAGAAGCATCGGAACCCAGGCGCTTTTTAGCCATGAGAACGGCCGCACCCATCGAAGAGAGCAGCAACAGGCCAAGCACTTCGAAAAGCACGAAGTAGCCGGGACCCGTCTGGGCGGTATCGAACAGGTTACTGGAGGTCATCTCGACAGAGCCACGGAGCGTAGTAGCATCGAAGCCGAGCGGAGTGAGCACGAGGGCAAAACCAATAAGGCCAGCCAGACCGAGCACGCCGATGAGCACAAAGATCGAAGTGCCGTCGAACATGGGAGTCCTGTTGTCCTTGGCCGCGTTCAAGACCGAAATCACGAACACGAGGAGCATCATGATAGCACCCGCGTAGACCATAATCTGGACAACACCGATAAAGGGGCTACCCAGCAGGCCGTAGATACCGGCGAGCGAAAGCATGGTGAGAACCAGGGAAAGACCACCGTAAAGCGGATGCTTCGAGAAGAACACGCAGCAGGCGGCCCCCACGGCAATCACGGCGAGAATGATAAAGTATATCAGGGCGAGCATTAGTTCTTAACCTCCATTCCCCAGACCTTGCGGGCCTCGGCATTCAGTTTTCCGCCCGGAGCCTTCTGGCTCTGCGCGTCATCGGGGTAATCCTTCGGATCCCAGCTAGTGAGAGTCTTCAGGTTCGCCACGAATTCGTCGCGGGTGCGGTGTTCAAAAATGATTTCCTTGGTATCCATGCGGAGCGCATCGACCGGACAGGCTTCAACGCAGAGACCGCAGAACACGCAGGTCAGGTGGTCGATATCGAAGCGCTTCACCTTCTTTTCGATACGCGGATCGTCACTTGCGGTAGCTTCGATATAAATGCAGTGTGCAGGGCAAGCCGCAGCGCACATGCCGCAGGCCACGCAACGGGGCGTTCCATCGGGGCGCAGCATCAGGCGGTGCTTTGCACGGTAAGTGCTACGGACTTCGGGCTGACCTTCCGGGTAGGAAATCGTCGGCAGTTCTTCGTAGCGGAAAAGACCGCGGGCGGCGTGCTTGAGCGTCGTCCACAGGCCGCGAATCGCCTCGAAGATGTAGAGGCGTTCCACCCAGTTCATGGGCCTCTGTCTAATAACGCGAGCCATTAGTTACCTCCCATCAGCTTCGCGACCACGGCGGTCACGACGAGGTTCAAGATAGCGATGTTCAAGATGATCTTCCAGCCAAGATGCATCACGTGGTCATAGCGGAAGCGCGGGAGCGTCCAACGGACCCAGATCCACACCCAGCAGAAGAACACGCTCTTCACCAGGAGCACCAGCAGGTGGATGAGAGCCGTACCGAGGGCAGCACCCAGAGTGTTCACGGCGACACCGTCAATCACGGTAACCTGCGGGTTGTAAAGCACCCAGGATGCGACACCGGCACAGACCAGCACGAAAGCGGCAATCCAACCGATACCCTTGTAAAGCTTGTATTCCTGCAAGATTTCCATCTTGTTGGACTGTGCCGAAGCACGGAGCTTGCGGGAGTAGCGGTAGATCATGTGGAGGAACGCGAGAGCGAAGAAAGCGAGCACCCAGCAGAGGATAGCGAGCGAGCCACCCATGTGAGCCTGGATGGTTTCGGTCGTCACGAACGGGACCGAGTAACCGCCCAAGAAGAGGGTTGCCACCAGAAGGCTGCTGATGCAAATGTGAGAGTATTCACCCATGTAGAACAGGCCGAACTGCATGGCACCATATTCTGTATGGTAACCGGCAACAAGTTCGGGTTCACCTTCGGCAACGTCGAACGGAGCTCGGCCCGTTTCGGCAATCGTCGCAATCAAGAAGCAGAAGAAAGCCACCGGTTGGGCGACAATGCCCCACACGTGGTGTTCCTGCCAGCTCACGATATCGGTGAGGCTGAAAGAACCGGCGAGCACCAGGAGGCCCATCATCGAAAGACCCTGGCAGACTTCGTAGCTAATTGTCATCGCGGTCGTACGCAGAGAACCGAGGTAGCTGTACTTGGAACGGGAGCTCAAGCCAGCGAGAACGGCACCATAGGCGGAAAGCGAACTGAAACCGAACAGGAGCAAGATACCCACTTCGGAATCCACGATCGGGCCCGCGATGCGCACCACCTTGCCGCCCCATTCAAAGACCATCGGGCCAAACCAGGGAATCACGCACGGAGAAAGGAACACGATGGCAAACGGGATTGCCGGCGCCACGTAGTATAGGAACTTCTTTGCGCCCTTCGGAGCAAACATTTCCTTGAAGAACAACTTGGTACCGTCGCACATGTTCTGCACATAGCCGAACAAGCGGACCTTACCGAAATACGGAACCTTGATGTAGGAGCGGTTCGGGCCCTGACGGTCCTGCATGAAACCTGCACCACGGCGTTCCATAGGAATCAACAACAGGATGTAAAGCACCGGCACGAAGCAGAAGCCGAACTTCGCAATCGTGATGAGCCATTCCACCCAGGTTTTGGATTCGATGATATCCATTAGGCGTTACCTCCTTCGAGCAACTTGCCTGTACTCTTGATGGTATCGTAAGAAAGTCCTGCAAGTACGGCCGCATATTCGCCCGCCTTCTTGAAGGCATCGAATGCGCTTTCGAACTTGTTTCCGGCGAGTTCCGAAAGCACATCGTAGGCGGCGCGGATCTTTTCGTCGGGGCATACCGGGCAAGCGTTCAACTTCTGCAAAATGTTCAGGCTATTCACCATAGTACCCTGGACTTCGCTCCAGTGGCGGATACCGAAGGCAAGCGTTGCCTTCTGTGCAGTCGCGTCGTTGAACGGAGTGAGAGCGATACGGGTCGGAATCTTTTCGAGGGCGGCAACAGCGGCACCACCTTCGCCGAAGATATCGTTGTTCACCGTCACCAGCACCTTGAATTCGGGAGCACCCTTCGTGACATCGTTTCTGCAACGATCGACGAGATTGTCGAGGTTGTTATCAGGAATGCCAAGCAGCTTGAAAGCGGTGCGGTTTGCAAGCGGGTCGCCACTCATGGCAATGCCATCGGGGGCACCGACCTTCTTGAAGGTCCCGCCGAAAAGTTCGGCGGAGTCGCCCAAAGATTCCTTGAGCATGCGGAGTGCGGCGAGATCTTCGACGGTGCATGCGCCACCGGCGACGAGGGCGACCTTGCCCCCGTTCTTCTTGGCTTCCGCAATCGCTTCCTGAATCACATGGAAGCCCATCGCCGGCAAGCGGTTCTTGTCAAAGTTCTGGAACGCGAGGCGGCTCGTGTTAGAGAGCCAGCTGCGGTTCACTTCGGGGTTGCAACGCGGCATCACACGGTAGATGTGGCCGTCGGCGTGGTCGAGCCAAATGTTTGCACCGAGAGAGTCGTCCATCGAAACCGTCGGCGTGTGGCTGAGCAGCCAAACGCGCTTCTGGAAGCGGAAGTACTTGGCCGTCATGGCGCCCACCGGGCAAACGTCAGTCACGCAAAGGTCATATTCGTGATCGAGCTTTTCACCCGGGAACGTAGTAATGTAGGTATGGTCGGCGCGGCCAGCGAGCTGCAACTGTTCGGAACCGGCAATCGTACGCATAAAGCGCACGCAACGGTCGCACTGCACGCAGCGTTCTTCGTCGAGCAAAACACGGGGACCGAGGTCCACATGCTTACCACCACGGAGCTGGCCCTTCGCATCAATGAACTGGTGCGCAGGATTACCATGGTAGTTCTTGCCGTATTCGGGGCGCATACGAGATTCGTTCTGGCCCGCTTCCATATAGTTTTCTTGAAGGGTGCATTCACCGGCCTTGTCGCAAATCGGGCAATCGAGGGGGTGGTTCACCAACATGAATTCTTGCGTTGCCTTGCGGGCATTCTTCACACGGGCACTGGATGCCGGCGTGTAAATCTTCATACCCGGAGCGACCGGCGTGTAGCATGCAATCACAAGCATGCGGCCGCGCGGGCCTTCCTGTTCCACCAGGCACTGACGGCAGTTACCGGACACCGGCAAATACGGGTGGTAACAGACGTGAGGTGTTTCAATCCCGACAGCCTTCAAAGCTTCGAGCAGGTTCGTATCGCCAGGAACCATCACGGCCTTGTCGTCCACGAAGATTTCCACCTTCGGGCTGTTCTCGGTCGGGAGTTTCGGCATGTTGTAGAAGTTACTCATATTATTACCAGAAAATTCCAGGACGATAGTTTTCCTGAACACGCGGCTTGGCGTGGTCGGGGTTCTTTGCGATCAATTCATCAAAGTCGGCTCTGAACTTTGCAGTGTAGCTAGACACCGGGCCGCCGAGAGAAATGGACAGCGGGCAAATCGTCACGCCGCCAAAACCACCGGAGAGGCTCTGCATCAGTTCCACGTCGCCATCGTGACCCTTGCCTTCCACAATCTGGTTCAGAATGCGGTGCAGGAGGCCCGTCCCTTCGCGGCACGGAGTGCACTGGCCGCAGGATTCGTGGCTGTAGAAGTTGCCTAGCACGTTCAGGAGTTCAGCCATGTTGTGCGTATCGTTAATCACGATCATGGCGCCCGAACCGAACATCGTCTTCATCGAGGCGAGGCATTCGTAGTCCATAGTGGCCACGGCACATTCGCCTGCGTTCAGCGGAGCGCAAGAAGAACCACCCGGAAGCACTGCCTTCAGGTTTCCGCCCACGACACCGCCGGCATAATCGTTAATCATCGTCATCATCGGAGTGCCGAGCGGAGCTTCGTACACACCCGGATTCTTGACGTCACCCGAGATGCAGAACACCTTGGTACCGCCTGCACGGGGAGTACCCATCTTGGCGTATTCACTCGGGTCGTGCTGGAAGATCCACGGGAGAGCCATGATGGTCTCGACGTTGTTCACGCAAGTCGGAGACTTCCATGCACCGCTCACCGCCGGGAAAGGCGGCTTCAGGCGGGGCTGACCCTTCTGGCCTTCGAGCGAGTTGATAAGAGCAGTTTCTTCACCGCAAATGTAGGCGCCAGCGCCACGGTGAACAAAGATATCGAAACTGAACTTGGTCCCGCAAATGTTTTCGCCGAGGTAACCGGCGGCGTAAGCCTGGTTTAAGGCCTTGTTGAGGCTTTCGATGCAAGGCAGGAATTCGCCACGGCAGTAGATGTATGCGGCACGGCTACCGAGAGCCCAGGCTGCAATAATCAAACCTTCGATCAAGCGGTGCGGATCTTCCATCATCAGGAAGTGATCCTTGAACGTACCACCTTCGCCTTCGTCAGCGTTCACCACGATGTACACGGGCTTGCCGGAATTACGCGGAACAAAGCTCCACTTCATACCGGTCGGGAAGCCTGCACCGCCACGGCCACGGAGGCCGGAACGTTGTACGTAGTCAATCACTTCGAACTGGCTCATGTTGAACAAGCGATCCGAAATGTTTGCGTAGCCGCCCAGTTTCTTGTAGACTTCAATGTCCTGGGCGCCCTTGCCAAAATTTCCTGTACAAACTTTTACTACTTCAGCCATAATTACTTAGCCTCCTCTACCGGAGCGGGCTTCTGAGTGGTAACCGCTTCCTTGGAAGGTTTTGCAGTGCGTTCGCCCGAAGTGGCAATCATGCGGTACACATCGCCGACCTTACCGGCTGCGTCCACAAAAGCCTTGTCCTTCACGCCGGGTTCGCCCACGGCGACCCAAGAAGAACCATCCTTCTTTTCGACGACAATCTTCGTGAATTCAGGAGCGCCCTTCCAAGTGAGGGTAGCACCATTTTCGTCAGCTTCAGCCTTCACGTTCAACACCGGAGAAGGCGGAGCATAGTCAGCGACCTGCGGCTTTGCAGTAGCGCCCGGAGCACCGGGGTGGCCACCGTGGCCCTTCACTACACCGCCGAGCACATCGTGCTTCGGAACATTGTTCGCGTGAGCCTTGCACCAGTCAATAATGCGGTCGATGCTTGCTTCGGTAAGAGTCGTACCGCGCTTCATCTTGAGCTGACCATCGACCACGTCGGTGGCAAAGTCATCGTTCACCAGCATCATCGGGCCATTGCCGCAGCTACCGAGGCATTCCACCTGGAGCACGGTAAACATGCCGTCGGGAGTCGTCTCGCCGGACTTGACGCCGAGCTTGTTTTCGACATACTTGATGAGCGGCTGGGCACCCTTGATGGCGCAGCTGATGTTGCGGCAGAACTGCAACAGGAACTTGCCCTTGGGAGCGTGATTATACATGGTATAGAAAGTAGCGACGCCGAGAGCATGAGCCGGAGCGCAACCGCAGACGTTTGCAGCCCAGCGGATACCTTCGGTCGGAACCCAGCCGAACACGCCCTGTACCAGCCAAAGGACTTCGAGGAGAGCGCCCTGGCCCACCGGATAACGGCTGAGCAAGTCGGCGCAACGTTCCTTGATTTCAGGAGTGTCAAGCTTTGCGAGCACTTCCTTCGGAGCGGGCTGCGGAACAGCCTTGTTCACGTAGCCAAAAGTCTGACCCGGATCCGGGAGCGCGGGAATCGCTTCGCTCGGACCGTCGAACTTCAAATGGTTATTCGATACAAACTGAACTGCACCTTGAATATGTTGTGTCATCGGTCAAGTTCTCCAGCAATCATGTTGAGGCCAGGCAGTGTTGCCATAGAGTCGGCAAGGGTCAGGCCTTCGACCAGTTCGTTAAATGCAGACACATGGGCAAACGACGGGGAACGCACCTTGATGCGGTACGGATGGCCGCTACCATCAGAAACGATGGTAAAGCCGAGTTCGCCGTTCGCACATTCGCTTGCGCAGTAGTATTCGCCTTCGGGCACGCGGATGCCTTCGTACACGCTCTTGAAGCGGCCGATAAGAGCTTCCATGTCCTGGTAGGCCAGCTTGTGCGCGGGCACGCGAATGCGTGGGTCGACAATGTCGACCGGGCCCGGAGCGAGGCGCTTCAGGGCCTGGCGCACAATCTTCACAGATTCTTCGATTTCGGCAAGGCGCACCTGCAGACGGTCGTTGGCGTCGCCCTGGGTACCAACCACGACTTCCCAGTCGTAGGTTTCATAGTCGTAGTAAGGTTCATCCTTGCGGAGGTCGCTTTCGACACCCGTCGCACGGAGACACGGACCGGTCCAGCCGTAGCTGATAGCGCGTTCGGCAGAAATCTTACCCACGCCCACGGTACGGTCGAGGAAGATACGGTTACGGTCCAAGCAGGCGTGCAGGTCCTTGAGGGCCTTTTCCACCGACTTGCAAGCAGCGAGGACATCGTCTTCGAAACCGTCGTAGCTGTCGCGGTAAAGGCCACCGATACGGGCAAAGCTGTTCGTAAGGCGTGCGCCCGTGAGCTTTTCCCAAATCAGCATGATTTCTTCACGCGGGTTAAAGGCGTACATGAACGGAGTCGTACCGCCCAGGTCCTGGAAAGCTGCAGCGACGCAAATAAAGTGGTCGTTGATACGGGAGAGTTCATTCACAATCACGCGGAGCACCTTGGTGCGTTCCGGGATTTCGATACCGTACATGTTTTCGACTGCGCGGCAGAATGCAATGTTGTTCATCATTGCAGAGCAGTAGTTCAAGCGGTCGGTGTACGGAATTACCTGCTGCCAGGTGCCGCGTTCGACCATCTTTTCAAAGCCGCGGTGCATAAAGCCAATTTCATGGACACCGGCCACGATGGTTTCGCCATCGAGGGCAGCCAGCAGGCGCACGCAGTGGTGAGTCGCCGGATGCGTCGGGCCCACGTTCAGGGCCATCAGGTTCATCTTTTCGCCATTCGGGTCAAGTACGATCATTCTCTGATACTCCCTTCAAGATATTCTTCTTCGACAGGCATGATTTCCTTGGAGCGCTGGATCACCTTGTAGCCCTTGTCTTCCAGACGCTTTTCGAGTTCCGGAACCAGGAAGTCGGTCGTCGAGAGCCACTGGCGCTTCTGGGCAGGGTAATCCTTGCGGAGCGGATGGCCCACAAATTCAACATGGTTCAAAATGCGGCGCAGGTCCGGGTGGCCTTCGAACACGATACCGAACTGGTCGTAGACTTCACGTTCGAGCCAGTTGGCGCTTGCATACAAATCAGTAATCGTCGTCACCTTCAGGTCGGCTTCGCTGACCAGCACCTTAAGACGGACGCGGCGGCCCGGATTCTTGGTGCTCTTGAATGCATAAGAGACCGCAAAACGAGGTCCTTCATGGTTCGGATAAGTCAGGTAGTCGATACCGGCGAGGTCGAGGAGCATGTCCATCTGCATCGAGGCATCGTTCTTCAGGAATTCAACCGCATTGTGCAGGTATTCCTTCGGGACCACCACGCAGGCGTCCCACTTGGCCGCATTGTCCTTTGTGCCACCAAACTTGGAGGTGAGGACAGAAACGACCGTTTCTGCAAAAGTCATTTCATTGGCTTCCATCATTACTCCTTCCAGAACTGGGCCTTCTTCACAAGTTTCTGTTCTTTTTCGGCCACAAATTCCTTGAGTTCCTCGCGCTTTTCACGAGCAAATTCACGGGCTTCCGCCTTAGCCTGTTCGGTCTTCGCCTTGATCATTTCGAGCTGGTCCTTCACGCGTTCGGCACGCTGTTTCATGTAGGACTCATCCTTGATCTTCTTCTGGAGGTCAAACATCGCCTCGAAGAACGCTTCCGGACGGGAGGGACATCCGCCGATATAAACATCCACCGGGATGATATGGTCGATACCCGGCACGGTGCAGTAGCAGTCATAGAAACCGCCCGAACTAGCACATGCGCCCATGGCGATCACCCAACGGGGTTCGGCCATCTGTTCGTACATGCGCTTCAGGATCGGCGCCTGCTTATAGGAAATGGTTCCGGCCACGAGCAGCACATCGGACTGACGCGGCGTAAAGCGCACGTATTCAGACCCGATACGGGACAAGTCGTAACGGCCCACTTCGGTACTCATAAATTCGATTGCGCAGCAGGCTGTTCCATAAGGGAACGGCCACAGGGAGTTCGTTCGGCCCCAGTTGACCAGGAAGTCAAGAGAGGTCGTAATGAAATTCGGCTTTTCTGCCTCATTACTCATAGGAGTTTACCTCTTTAAATGCGGCGTTAAAGATAGAATTTTAAGAAGTACTCCGCGGAAAATCTACAACAGGAAAGAGGGCTTTCTAAACGGAGTCGTCCACACCCGCATGGATTTAAATTAGACTAATCTAACAATAGTTTTTTTGTCAATTCTTGTAAAACGAACTTGCATTTGATGTAGCATTTTTGTAATTTTGGGGAGGTTTTGGTATATTGAGGATGTAATGGATATTTCACTGTGGAACGATATGTATCTTGACTTTAGGTCCAAGCTCCTTGGACCTATCTATAGTACAGATGAAATATTCGGCATCATGGCAAGAAACATCGTAAACCTTGCCCTCCAAGCAAACATCGGCTACATCCACTGCATTTACTATGTCCCCGTAAGCCAGTTCGCCCCCAACGGAATTTCGGGCGAATTCACGGCCTACCACGACACAGCCAGGCTCCCGACCATCCCGTCCACGACCGACTTCTCGGAAACCATAAGTACCGGCGAGCAGGGATCCTTTACGTTCCAGGCCCACCCGGTAGACGGCCACAGCTTCACCGACAACGAAAAGCAGCTCGTGCAGCTGCTCAGCTGGGACTTTTTCATCCTCTCCGGACGAGCCCACCTGATCGGAAATACCCGCAAGGCAGCCATTTCCGACCCCATGACCGGGGCCTACAACCAGGCAGGCATCTTCATGTTCTGCCAGCAGGTCATCGGCGGAAACCTCGCAGATTACACCGCCTACTTTATTAACCTGAAGAATTTCAAGTACGTCAACAAGTCGACGAGCAGCCAGCAGGGCGACCTCGCCCTCAAGATGTACGTCAACAAGATTTCCCAGTTCATCAACGATAAGGAAATCGTTGCACGACTCGGCGGTGACAACTTTTTCGTTCTCACCAAGAAGGAGCATCAGGAAGAATTCATTTCCCAGTTCAGCAACTGCGAAATGACTCTTGGCCAGGGTCCCAAGCCCGTGAATATGCGCATCCAGGCGCGCATGGGCGTCTACCCCATCGAAGACAAAGTCGAAATCCACGACGCGCTGAACAACGCTGCTATGTCGCTGCAGGCCGCAAGGGCCATCAAGACACGCGATGTCGTCTTTTTCTCCAAGGAAATGCTTGTCCGCGCGATGCACCAGAAGGAAATTTCGAACGAATTCCACAATGCCATCCGCAACAAGGAATTCGTGGTCTTCTACCAGCCCAAGGTCGACCTGCTCACCAGGAAACTTATGGGCGCCGAAGCGCTTGTCCGCTGGATTCGCCACAAGACAATCGTCCCGCCGATGGACTTCATTCCTATTCTGGAACGCGAAGGCACCATCTGCGACCTGGACTTCTACGTTTTCGAGACAACCTGCGCCGACATTCGCCAGTGGCTTGACGCTGGCATCGAGCCGCACCGCATTTCGGCCAACTTCTCGAAGCTCCATTTGCGCAATCCCGAACTAGCCAACAACGTCTTGAGCATTGTACGCAAGCACAACGTGCCAAGCAAGTACGTCGAAGTGGAACTGACCGAATCTGCCGATTTCGATGACAACGCCGCCATGATGAAGTTCGTGAACGCGATGGCCGAAAACGGTATTGCCGTATCCATCGACGACTTCGGCACCGGATATTCCACGCTGAACGTGCTCAAGGACTACAACATCACCACCATCAAGCTCGACAAGTCGCTCCTGGATCATGTCGGCACCCCCAATTCCAAGGACGATGTCATTGTCCGCAACGTGGTGAAGATGGCCAACGAGCTCAACAAGGAAATCATCGCCGAAGGTGTCGAAACCGAGACCCAGGCGGAATACCTCAAGAGCATCCAGTGCAACAATGTGCAGGGGTTCCTCTTCGACAAGCCGCTTGTCCACGACGACTTCCAGAAGCGCCTGACTGGCGAAGTGGTATATTAATTTCTATATTCTTCTTTAATGAAGAATCTCGTTCACGACAGAAAGGTTTGTCTTGCCTGCGCCGGGTGCGTGGGCATTTGCCCCAAGATGGCGCTCGACATGTACGGGCTTGACTTACAGATTGACTCCGAGAAATGCATCAAGTGCGGCATTTGCGTCAAGGCGTGCCCCGTCGGTGCGCTGAAGCTTTTGGAGGTGAACGATGCTTGATTCCCAGTATGATGTCGTGGTGATTGGCGCTGGCCCCGGTGGATCCGTTGCGGCCAGGAACCTCGCACGGGCGGGGCACAAGGTGCTGCTCCTCGAGAAACGCGAACGCATCGGTTTCCCGGTACGTTGCGGCGAGGCAAGTACCACACTCGCCGACTTGCAGACTTACGGTCCAATTGACGAAAGCTGTATCGAAAGCATCATCAACGGCCTTTACATTTACGGCCCAAACGGCGTGAACATCGAAGTTCCGAAGCCGAACACGGGCATCATGCTGAACCGCGAAATTTTTGACCCGTGGCTTGCGAAGCTCGCGACTGACGACGGGGCCCAGGTTGAAACTTGCGCCCGCGCCGAATTCGTAGGCGAAGTCGAGGGCGACAGGCGAATGGTCCGCGTCGTTCTCGGAAAGGGCAACGGAGACGGCTCTGTCACCGAGACTGGGACACAGGAAATCTTTGCGAAGATGGTCATCGCCGCTGACGGTGTCGAAAGCCGCATCGGCCGCATAGTCGGACTCAACAGCGTCCAGAATCCGCGCGAGACCTGCACCGGCGTCGACATCCAGGTGCAAGGGCTCTTGACCAAACCCGACTATCTCACCTTCTGGCAGGGTCACGACTTTATCAACGACGGATACATCTGGAGTTTCCCGAAGCAGAAATCGAACGTCACGAACTTCGGCGCAGGATTCCTCGCCGCAGGGAAGCATAGCGGAAACATCCTCGAAGTCACCCTGGAATGGCTCGAAAAGCTTTTCCCCGGTGCAAAAATCAACCACACCGTCGGTGGAATGGTGCCGGTTTCCAGCACCCTTAAGGAATACACTTTAGACCGCTTCGCCCTGGTGGGCGACGCCGCCCACCACACCAACCCGCTCACGGGTGGTGGCATCGCTGCCGCGATGCGGGCGGGCCGATTCTGTGCAGAATACGTTGACCAAGGCCTCAAGGCAACCTCCGGCGAAGCCGCTAGCCTCAGCCGCAATTTCCTGAAGCAGTACGAAAACCGCTGCTACAGCTACTTTGGCAAGATGCACGACTTCGAATACAAGTTCCGTAGGTTCCTGCTCGCTCTGAACCGCGAAGACCAAGTCGGGCTCTACAAGGTGCTGCAGGGATTCGCCTTGAGCGGATACAAGAAGAGCGCCTTCTTGAAGACGCCCATTCAAACAACAAAGTATCTCTATAAATTCTGGAAGTTTAAGTAGAATTTCAGCTCTGGATCCCGTCACCACTCCGTGGTTCCAGGATGACAGTTTCAAGGAACGTCACCCCGCACAAACGCCTCGGGGATTGTCATTCTGGAGCGTAGCGACGGAATCCAGGACGAATGTATCAAGGAACGTCATTCTGGAGCGCAACGACGGAATCCAGGATGACAGCATCTTAATACGCCTTAACTATCTGTTGTTCAGGTAGTCCAGCACCTTCTGCGTAAGGTCGTTTTCCTTTTTCCAGAACACGACGGCACCGGTCGCACGGTCCACCACCATGTCATAGCCTTCCTGCAGGGCGATCTCGTTGATTGCCTTGCGGATCAGCTGGATAATCGGGGCACTCACCTTCTCGTTTTCAGAAATCAGCTCGCCCTTACGGCCGTACACGCGGTCGATAAAAGTCTTGAGTTCCAGGTCCTTCTTGTTGTACTCGGCTTCGAGCTCATTCTTCTTTTCGTCGCTGAGCATGAGCACCTGCTTGTCGAGCTTTTCCTTGATAGCGGCAAGTTCCTTCTGCAACAGGTTGCCCTGCTGTTCCCACTTGGCCACCTGGCGGTCGTATTCTTCCTGGGCCTTCTTGGTGCCCTTGTAACCGTCAAAGATCAGCTTGGAATCCACATGCGCAATGCGGAGCCCGTCTTCGGCAAACGAGACGGTCGCAAAAGCAAGTACCAGAACCATCAGCAGACGTTTAAGCATAAAGCCTCCTTAGAATCCCTGGCCGATCACGAAGTTGAACTGCATGTCACCGACTTCGGTACGCTGCGTACCGCTATAGGTTTCACCCACATCCAAGGGCCAGGCAAAGTCGAAGCCGATAATACCGAGCATCGGCACAATCACGCGGAAACCGAAACCGATATCCTTCTTGAGGCTCGTCGGATCCCATTCGCTGAGCGGGCTCCTGCTCGGCTTCGGAACCTTGGTGCGCGGGTTGTAGCGTTCACCGAACACGTTACCGGCGTCAAAGAAGAACGGCAACAGGTAGAAGGTCTGCGGCACAAGACCGAGCTGGAGTTCAGCACCCGTGTACTGGTAGCTGCGGCCCAAGCGGCGATAACCAATAGAACCCGAACTGTAACCACGCATCATGCCTTCGTAGCCCATCACGCCACCCATGGTATAGAGCGTGCGGTACTGCAGCTGGTCGCCAAAGATTACACCGTACTGGTTAGTAAGCGCAATCGTCAGGCGGTCGCGGAACAGCGGGAACCACCACTTGATCGTAAGTTCGGTCTTCACGAAGCTGAAGTCACTGAACAGGACATCGTCGGCCCACTGCACATCGAGCACGTAGCGGGAACCGTCGGTCGGGAACTGCGGCAGGTTCTTGTCGTCGCGGAGCAAGCGGAAGTTCAAGGCCGATTCCACACCGGTATAGACAACGTAACTATCGTCGATGTTCGGGCCCTGCTTGTTCATGAGCCAGCTGTAACCGATCTGTCCGTAGAAGTAGTCATCGGGCCACTTGAGGCGCTTGCCCAGGTAGACGCTACCACCGTAACGGGTAATGTCGGGGTCGTCGTACTTGGACATGTTCCACCAGGAGTAGCTGAGGCTCGTACCCAAGGTAATCGGCTTGTCGAGGAACCACGGTTCCTGGAAACTCACAGAAGCACTCTTCTTGTCGGCACCGTATTCCACGCTGAACGAGGCGGCCTGGCCGTCACCCATACAGCAGTTCGGGATAGACACGCTCGCCGTACCCACGATACCGTCGCTTTCGCTATAGGACACGCCCAAGCTGAACTGGCCGGTACCCGCTTCCTTTTCCTGCACGGTAAAGTCGAGGTCCACATCCTGCTCGCCCACCACCTTGATGTCGGGGACGACCATGTCGAAGTAGTTCAGCTGCATAATTTCACGGAAGCTACGTTCCAGCAAGGACTGGCGGTAGGTATCGCCCGGATACAGACGAACTTCGCGGCGGATAACCTTTTCGTTCGTCTTGGTATTGCCGTGGATATGCACCTTGTGGATCTGCGCCGGCAAGCCTTCGGTCATCTTGTAGGAGAGGTTCACCACCGAGTCGTTCACGAAGGTACGGGTTTCCTCGTACTGGGCGAACAGGTAGCCGTCTTCGCGGTAGGCATCCAGAAGGGCCTTGCGGGAGGCATCATACTTGTACTGGTCAAAGACCTCGCCACTGTCGAGACGGAAGGCATAGGCAAGCATCTTGTCGTTCAGCACTTCGTTACCCGAGAAATGCAGACTGCCCATGTAGTACTTGCGGCCCTCGATCATGTGGATATGGACCAGAATGGCACTCGAGGTCTTGATATTATCGTACTTGTTCAAGGCCGGGAACATATCCTCGATCATGTAACGGACCAGGAGCTTTTCCTGGTAAGTCGAGCGTTTCTTGATCTTGCGGAGCGAATCAATCTTCGGATTCTTCCACTTGCGTCCGTCCACGATATCCAGCCATTCCTTGCGGGCGCTTTCGTAGCGGATCAGGTCGTTCAGCATGTTCCAGGCGTCCTCTTCGGTCTTGACCGTCACCTTAGGTCTAGACACCCAGGGCATTTCGCCGACTTCGCGATGCTTGCGGAAGAAGTGCGTCACCTGCATGGTCGGCTTACCCGCCATCTTGTAGAGGGCCGTTGCAGAATCGCCCAGGGCAAGGTTCAACTGTTTGTAGAGGACTTCGAGATTTTCGCCGAGCGGAACCATCCGGCCCAGATAGAACAGGCAAGTGGAGTCCGGCAGGTATTCAGCGCTGTATTCAGTCAGTTCCGCATCCAGGTAACCAAAATGACGGATGGCGTTCAACACCGTATCACGGTCCGCCTCGAAAATGTTTTCCTTGAATTCGCCACCGCCCCACCACTGGTCGAGCTTCGTGACCATGTGTTCCATGATATCTTCGGCGGGTACGTTGTCGTTCCCCTGGATATCGAACTGGCGCACCTTGACCTTCTCGCCCTCGCGGACAATGAAGGTCACCAAATTCTTGTTTTCGTCGACCGGCGTTTCACGGTAGCCCACTTCGGCGAGCAAATAGCCCTCGGAGCGGTAGTACTCCAAAATGGCCTGACGGTCGCGTTCCAGCTGGCTCTTGCTGTAGACCTGCCCCGGAATCAAGCGGGTCTTCAGCTTCAGGTCTTCTTCCGAGACCTCGTCCGGACCCTCGAAAACGGCCGTATCGAGCGCGGGAAGTTCCTTAATCTTGAAAATGAGGTCGACATCGGTGCCGTCGCCCACGTAATCAATCCAGGCAGTCACGTCGTCAAAAAGCCCCGACTTGTACAAGGAAGCCACCGAAGACTGAACCTTTTCGGTAAGGGCCGTCGGCGAATAGCTCTGCCCATCGCGAATGCCGATGCGGCTGAGCACCGCACGATCGTCCATATGGACCGTTCCTTCGACCTTGACCTTATGAATCTTATTTTCGACCATATAGCTCTCGGACATTTCGGACATGTCCAAAAGCTGGGCCTGTGCGAGCCCTACAAACACAGCAAATAAAAACAGCCAGCGAAAGCGCAGAATAAACCTACCTATAAACAAAATTCGGGACAAAAATACAAAAGTTAAGGGCGCAAGACCTGCACCCCGAACGAATTTTACGATAATTTATGAGAATAAGCGCCCGATTTCATCACAAAAACTTGCGAAGGCCATCCACGTTGTGTAACTTGATGAGGCCTCGTCTGATTTCGACAAGTCCCTTATCTGCAAATTCGCGAAGCATACGGGCCACCACCTCGCGGGCGGAATTCACGTCGCGGGCGATTTCTTCCTGCGTTTTCCGGATTTCGTCGGAGCCGCTCCTTTCAAAATGCGACACCAAATAAGAGGCAAGCCGCTGGTCAAAGCGCTTGAACAGCATCAGCTGAATTGCACGAACTGCCTGCGAAAACCGCTCCGTTTCACTTTCGAAGACAAAGGCGCGCACATGCACGTTCGATTCCATCAGACGCGCACAGACCATCGCCGGAACCACCAACAGGGAAGTATCCTTTTCGGCCACCACCGCCGTATCAAAGGTCAGCTGCCGAATCACGCACGAAGCCGTAGACACGCAGACTTCATCTTTGCGGGCATGGTACAGCGAAACCTCGCGGCCGTCGTCCGAGGTCATGCTTACGCGGATTTCACCTTCGAGAATAAAGACGATTCCGAGACATTCGGAGCTGTTGCTGCTCACGAGCTGCCCCTTGCCGAAGCGCCTGACGACAGCACGCTCGGACACTACCGCCTGTTCTTCGGCCGAAAGTTTCGGCCAGAACGGAAGTCTGGGAACAATCAAACGAACCGGAGCTGCTTTCATAAAAAAAAACGCCTCTTTTGCAATATACAAAAAAGGCGCCCAAGGAGTATATGTATTAGCCAATCATTTCTACAATCTGAGCCTTCGGGCGAACGCCGACTGCAGAATTCGCCACCTTGCCGTCCTTTACGACCACAAGCGTCGGTATGCTCATGACATTGAACGAGGCGGCCAATTCGCCTTCATCGTCCACGTTCACCTTGCAGACCTTGATCTTGTCGCCGTATTCCTCAGCTATCTCCGAGATCACGGGCGAAAGCATCCGGCAAGGGCCGCACCAAGGAGCCCAGAAATCGATCAGGACCGGCTTGTCGGAGTGGAGCACTTCTTGTTCGAAGTTGTTTTTGGTGATATTCATTTCAGACATGTTTTACCTCTCTTTTTTCTTGTTTACAGGTATATTTTAGATAATGAGAGGCCAAAAGTCTGTGACCAAGTCACACTAGGGAAAGGGGTTTGTCAAAAACACAAGTCATTTTAAGGCTTTTTTTTCAAAAATACAGGCTGTTTTTGGGCGTTTTTGTCAAAAGTACGGAAAAAAACTGTAGGGAGTTGCTTTCGTCCGAGTTTTTATTTATATTAACTCTTGAGTAAATAACTTTAAAGTAAATAACTCTGGAGTAAACAACATGTTTGTCGGCCGAAAAAAGGAACTCAAGCTACTCGAAGATCTATACAATTCGAAGAAATTCGAAATGCTCATCATGCACGGCCGCAGACGCGTCGGCAAGAGTTTTCTTTTGGCTCAGTTTGCAGCTCTTCACGAAAAGGATACCGTTTTCTTTACAGCCGACAAAGGTAGCGAAAGTGATAACGTTCACAATTTTTGTACAGAGCTCAAACGAGTCTTGAACACAGGAGACTTTCTTAACGCGCTCAATACATGGCAAGATGTTTACTCGTTTATCGACGGATTCTCGTTTTCAAAACGAATTAACATCATCATTGACGAATTCACCTATCTATACAATTCGAACCCCGCATACGATTCCGGGCTGCAAAACGCCATAGACCGCATTCTGAAAAAAAAGAACATTTTTTTGATATTGTGCGGTTCCGAAGTTTCTGTTATTGAAGATTTGTTCGACAATTCAACAAAGCCGTTGTACGGCCGCAAAACAGCAGATTTAAAATTACAGCCATTCACTTACAAAGAAGCAAGGGAGTTTTTCCCGAAATACAGTAACGAGGAAGTTCTTACAGTCTATTCTATTCTTGGAGGCATTCCCCTATACCTGTCACTTTTTGACGATTCGATTTCCATCCGCGAAAACATCATCAAGACATGCCTTTCCACGACGGGTTACCTATACAACGAAATTGATACGTTGCTCCGTATGGAGCTCAAAGAAACTCTCTTTTACAAGAACATCCTTCTCGCAATCAATTCGGGCGCATCTACACTAAATGACATAAAGACTAAAGTCGATGGGGACAGCGCTAAAATAGCGAAATACTTGAAAGTCCTTGAAAACTTAGGATTTATCAAAACCGAAATTCCTGTTGGTGAAAAAAGCAAAACGCGCAATACGCTCTATTCAATTGAGGAAAACTATTTTGCCTTTTATTTCAGGTTCATATACAAACATTTAAATATGCTGAACGGATTGATCGCACCTGAAATTTACTACGATCGGGAATTCACCATTGAAAACATAAACGGTTATATAGGTCATCGTTTTGAAAGAGTGTGTTCTCAGTACATCAAAGAAAAATCCTACAACGGCGAGTTACCATTTTTTGCTGAAGAAATAGGCCGCTGGTGGGGAAACAATCCCGTTGAAAAAAGGCAAGAAGAAATCGACATTGTTGTTCAAGACCAAAATAATGCAATTATTTGCGAATGCAAATACACAGAAAAACCTTTTGACGAAAGTGAACTTTTAAATTTGCAGGCAAGCGCACCATGCATCAAACGCGACAACCTATATTTCTGGATTTTCTCACGCAAAGGCATCACGTCTGGAGTTAAAAAGAAAATCAAGAATCAGGATAACTTCAAGGTTACCACGATTAAAGAATTGTTCGATTAGACACACTTCTCTATCACACGGTAAATTTTATTTCCACACGACATTTCTGTCGTAGGTGCCGCTTTTCAGTTGAATGTGCAGATGCTCATTTGCCATACCGACGTCCTCATGGAGAACGAAGTATCGGGGGCCAAGGTCTTCGGTAATGGCCTTTGTAAGGGCCTTTCGAATCTTAACATCTTCCACATCCTTGATCCGGATGTCTACGGCAGCGCAGGCGTAATGGGCGGATCGTTCGCCGTGCTTGTCGGAATCGTTTCCGCTAGTGATTACTGGGCGATAATTGTCGTCTTTGAAAACCTCGTGATAGGTGGCTACCACTATGTTTATGGCGGTATCCAGTTCAGGGCGTAGACAGTCAATGTTTACGGAAGACGTTTTTAAGGTGGTAAGGCTGAGAACCTCGTCGTGGTAGTTCTGTTGTTCCGCATTGCGCTTGATAACTGTCCTAGGAGCATCACGTTCAATCTTTTTTGCGGGCGTTTTTTCGCACTCGCTTCCAGAGCCTCCAAATAATCCATCGATGAATTGGACTATTCTATCAAAAAAGCCTTGAACACCACCGTGTTCATCGATAGTGGTAGAAAGTTCTTCAACAGCGTTCGCCGTTTTAGATTTCGCGGAATCCAGAGCTTCACCTGCAGCCCTGCCAACGGCATCTTCCAGCTGTTCCTGGGTATCGTCGCTGAGCCCGCAGCCCGAAAGCAACAGGAACGTAAAAATAAACGCTAGAAGACTTTTCTTGCGGGGAACCATACTCATCAATATATATCGCTTATTTCGATACGAAAGTCAAGAGATTTTTCGCATTTTTCCAAGAGATTTTCTTCCAGTCCTCTCCTGCAATTCGCCTTGTTTGGTCTATTCTACTTCGCAAATGGCGAGGGAGCGAACTTTTAAGGTGACGCCCTGGAATAGGGGTGTCCGTACCGAATAGGATACGATCCGTAAAGCCTTCTTGCTGTGCAACGTTTATAAGCAACTGAAAATGGCTATGCGGCATGAACGATGTGTCTACAAAGGTATTCGGACAATAACGCAGCATATCAATAGCTTGCAAAATCGGTCTTCCATGGGCGAGAACAACTCGGACATCTGGGAATTTCGTGCAGATTTCCCTATACATTCCAGCCTCGCATTCTTCCCGTTCACCGGTATGGAGTTTCACAAACAGGCCCCGTTCCTGAGCTATTTTGAATATCCGTTGCAGTTCGCGGCCATTCGGCAACCAACTTTCCGATACACCGTGAATTTTCAACCCACAAATTTTACCACCGGCATCATTCATGTACAGCGACAAATTTGGCGAGCGTTTTAGCATATCGTGCGTCACCCACAAAATAGGCTTGGCACGACCTTCCGAAAGTTCATGCATGGCAACTCGCTCTTCTAGCAAAAAATCGGGATCATCGGTAACAACCGTACTCGTGCTAGAATACGCGAAGTGTGTAATGCCCGCAAGTCGCAGGGTACGCAGTATTCGTGGCGGCGTGTAGTAGTCGTCAAAATACTGCCCCATGTGAACATGAAAATCGAATATCAAGCGAGCATGCCAAGAATAAAAAAGAAGAGGAACAAGGGGACTATAAAAATCCACACGCCCTGAAAATAATGTTCCAAGTCAGAATCACTCATTGTCGAATGATCAATAAGCGAAACAACCAAGTACCACAATCCAATATTTTCCCATAGGGTAAATTCGGAGGTAAAAATTAGATGCAAAAGCAAATATCCCAAACCAAGCCCAACGACAGTCGGAGCCACGGCAGTCAGGGAATGTTGCACCGCCTGAATAAACCACGGTCCACGAACTTGGTAGCTAATATGCCCGATGCGTCCACTTTCATTTTCAAACATGCAGATTTCATGAACTTCAGCCCCCGTGATGACAGCAAAACACATGTGGGCCATTTCGTGAATAAACGTTCCTGGGAAAGTCACGAAGTTTACAAAAAAGTAGGCAAAATCACGATTTACAGCACCGATGATTTCAACCTGTAACCGTTCCAAGCCATAAAGCAACAGCCCCACAATGACAGGCGCCAAAATGGCAAGCACCGTCAAAATGGCACTGATGCCCGCTATGGCACCAATGCCATCACCCCAGCCAAGCCAGGTAATGAGTTGTTGCATTAAAAACTGCATTAGCTTTTAGGTCTAGGGTTCGCAGATGTATTCGTTACACCAGCATCATCCCATGCCTTCATCGTATTGTTTAGCCATGAGCCATAGCCCGAATTGGGGTTCGAAGGAGCCTTGGGACGCTTGGGTTTTGCAAATTTAGGATGTTTCCGGCTTAGTTTTCCCTTGAATTCCAAGAAAGCTACGATTCCGTAGATTACCAAAGCAGACAAGACCTCGCCCACGACGGCTGTCGAATCACCCTCTTCCATAGGAAGCATTACGTGTATCACGCCAACAGCAATTGCGGCAGGAATCAAGCCAACAATAAATACTCTTAACACCTTGTAAAAAAGTTTGCGGAAGACAATGGTGATAGTCATTGCAACAATTGTAGCAACAACTAAAAGAGCAATCATCCCTGTTTCGAGACCATTTAAGCCGATTAAAGCGGCAACCGTAGCAATTTCTAGCAATACCGCGATTGTTGCAAATGTGTTTTGCACACGAATTTCATGCCAGATAACCCAATCGGCCTTTAGTTGCGGAGGAACTCCTTCCCAAGCGCCCTTGTTTTTGGGCGTTTTCTTACTCCAGTCAATATCGCTCAAGCGCTTTGGAGGCGATACCAAGGATTTGAGAAACAAGGCGAACTTACCCGGTTTCTTTTGAACCTCCGCCGGTCCATTTTGAATATCGTCAACTTCTGGCGACACATCATTATTTTGAACATCTTTTTCTTCGGACATGGTTTACCTCCGTATTTTTATCAAACAATTTCTTCTCACATTTTTGCCTTAGCTTCTTCAACAAGCTTGCGATTCAAGTGAGCCGCCTTGCAGAAATGCGGTGCAACCTTTAAATAATCTCCACCACTTTCGTTAAAATTGCGGACAAGACAAGGGTGGCAGAATTGCTTATCCTCGCAATCGTAACATTGCGGAATCGCTGATTTGGTCAGTTTACGCAATTTATTGAGTTGAGGAGACTTTTCCCAGATATCCTTGATAGGTTGTTCGCGGACATTGCCGCAAGCCATTCCCTGCCAACCGCTACACGGATACACAATGCCGTCGCTAGCGATGCAGAGGTTATCCATACCCACACCACAGAACGGTCTTTTACCCCATTCTTCGCGGGAAACAGGCGGCACAGGCGTATCGGTCAACTTTAGGTAGTCTCGATCGAACTTAATGATATCCTTAAGAAGTTCTTCTGTCTGCTCCATAGTCAAGCGTTCTGCGAGATTATCCGTCGTAAAATCATAACGAGCCATCATCACAAAGTCAGTTTGCGCCTTACAATTTCGTTCGTAGGCAAATTTCAGCACATCCTTATAGGTGTGATAATTCGTCTTCATGACGGGGCAACTGATTTGTACAGGGATGTTCGCCGCAATCAAGGCGTCAATAGCAGCCTTGGTCTTTTCGCAGGATCCCTTGAGTTGCGTAATATGGTCATGTTCTTCAGGAATAACGCTGTAAAGTGATGTCTGTACATGACTTGGATTGACGTCTTTAAGAACCTCAATCATGTGCGGTGTAATCAACGTGATATTTGACAATACATAGAAACTAAAGTCGAGTTCGCGAGCCTTGCGCAAAATTCTTTCCGCGTCGGGATGTGTGAAAAATTCGCCACCAGAAAGAGTTAACCCCATAACACCTAAATCGTGCAATTGGTTGAGAACACTTTCAATCACTTCGTATGGCAACACCACATTTTTCAACTCATGGGGAATATAGCAGTGAATACACCGTTCGTTGCAACGGTTGGTTGTTTCAATCTGGCAACTGTAAATTTGCGGATGCTCCCAATAATAATCATGCAAGACATCCTGTGTATCAGCGTAGAGTTTTTCATCATCAGAATTTTGTTGGGCGTTGTAGGTGAATAGTGTTTTTGGATTCTCACCATAACTAAAGAAAGTATCCTTAGCAGCACACTCTTCGGAGGTTTTTGCAGAAACCAGGTAGCGGTCGGCAACTAGGGAGTCCAAGAACTCCTTCATATCTTCTTGAATATCTTCGGGAATTACGCCTTCGAAGTATTCACAAACCTTTGTCGAAAGTTCTTCCAAACTTTGTGGCTTTCGAGTTATGACTGAAAGAAAGGCTCTGCCTTCTTGAGTGTAAATGCGATCGTGTTTTGTTAGTTGGCTATAGATATAGCCATATTCACCAATAGAACGGATAAAGGTATCACGAGATTGACGGTAGAACATTATGTAAATCCCTTTCTAACGAATATCAACAATACCTATTGTTTCCAATTGACGAGTCAAATCATTCTTTGCAGATTGCAGTTCTTTTAACGCTTCATCAAAAAGTTCATCTATGGTTTCTAAATCATTCGCATTCACTAAAGTTTTTAGTCTTTCTAAATAATCAAATTCAATCTTATTTACTTCTAAATTATGTTCTAAAATAGCTTTTACAGGCGAATTTTTCATTTCATAGCCAAGGACTTGAATTTGGGCAGAATCAGAATTAGATGTCGCTACTTTATTGTTAATTCTTTTCGCCTGAGGAGAAACCGAAAGATTGTTTTTTTTCTTTGTAGAAGCCTGCTTTATGGAATGTTTCTTTCCAATTTTTTTCACAGTCTTACTTTCTAATGTCGTCTTTTTCTGTTTAGTTCTTTTTTCATTCATTCGAAAAATCCTTGATAAAAAGTGAAAAAATCTCCCTAGAGCCGGGCGACTAAGCCCTACCCTAGGAAAAGATGTTTACGTTTTAATCATTAACTTCGCAATTGATGCAAATTTCCCTTCGAGTTTCCGTCGGGCAACCAGCTGCGAAACTACCGGTCGGATTGTTCTTCGCAATCAGACGCGGCTTCTTGTAAGCCATCTTCTTTGTTGTCTTCATAATATACCTCATGAGTGTATATCCCGCAGGTTGTTGCACACTATGCCGCGCGGGTTTCGGCATAGTGCGTTTTGCATTTGCAAAAGCTCATTTTTTCATTGAATAAATCGCAGGGACAGCGACGCATTTCTCCTTCAATGAAATTTCCGGAGTTCGCCCCTGCTCAGCAAGGATTGCCAATTTCGTGTAGATACAAGAAAAGGCGCAGATCGTTGCATTTACCTAAACGGGGCTCTCGACTGCCTCTAAGCGATAAACACAAACGACCCACGCCCCAAAAGGGCTGTTGCCCTTGGCCATACGACCAAAGACCGACTGTAAAGTCGGTACAGCAAACTGAAGTACGCCAAAAGAGGCATATCTGCGTGAGCGTTCGCCTTGTCCTCGCTTAGTGAAATGGTCGAGATTTCGTTTAGAGGGCAAGAGGAAAACTCTTTTACACTTCAAAAACTAATATAAAATTGAGCAAAATGCATAAAAAATTTAAAGAAATCGCATTTTTTTGTAACAAAGCTTCCAAAACGCCGTTAAATAAAGGGTTTGCATATTCCAAATTGGAGTAAATTTTATAAATCGAACAATCAAGGAATACTTGACAGTTCAAATCTGCCGTTCTGTTTCCATTATTTATGTATTTTTATCAATCAATAATAAAAGTTTACTTTACAATATCAAAATTTTATCTATTTTTAAATATATGAACAATGTTTCCATAATTAGTGTATTTATGTACTTTGATTACCGGGATTATATCCGGGCCGCTGTGGAAGCATTGCAATCCAGAGGGCAGTCCATCCGTTCCATTCAAGAAAGCGCCGGAGTCTCGGGTTCCGCCTTCTTCAACCGCATTCTGGACGGATCCCGCCCGCTTTCCACTACAAACGCAAAGACTCTCGCCAAGGCTTGGGGCCTTTCCGACGAAGAAACCGAATACTTTCTGACGCTAGTCCGCTTCGGCAACGAAAAAAACGTGGACGAGCGCGAAAACTTGCTCAAGAAACTCCTCGCCGTACGCGCAAAAAATCAGGAATACGAGCTCCAGGATTCCGCCCTCAAGTTCTTTTCGAAGTGGTACTACCCCGTCTTGCGCGACTTGTTGCCGCTCCTCCCCGCAAACACCCCCGCCGAGAAAATCGGCCGGATGTTCACGCCCGCGCTCCGCGCCCCGCAAGTGCAAAGCGGAATCAAGTACCTGAAGGAAGCCGGATTTGTCACTCTCAACGACGACGGAACTTATCGCATCGAGCAGCCGATTATCTCGACGCCGCCGCGCGTGCGCTCCACCATTCTGCGCAAATACCATTTAAAGAACCTCGAAGTCAACAGCGAAGTTTACGACCTGTTCTCGAGCGATGACCGCAGCATCACCAGCGTAACCTGCAGCCTTTCCAAGGAAAGCTTCGAAAAGGTTCGCGAAGAAATCGCCAAGCTTCGCGAAAAAATTTTGGCCATGTCCCGCGAAGAAAAGAACCCTGACCGCGTCTGTCACGTCGGGTTTCAGCTCGTGAACCGCGCCAAGGTGAAGGAGGGCAAATAATGAAGGTTATTCACGCCCTTTCGCTTTTCGCGGTAAGCCTCGGCATCGCATTCACCGCCTGCAGCACAAATGAAAATTCTGTCGCAAACGGTACAGGCAGCAATGCCGGCGAAACCGAAATTGCAGGCATCGTTACAGCCACCAATCACGGAATGCCCCTCAAAAACGCCGTCGCCCGCGTATGGATTCTAAACGAGGATTCCATGCTCGTCGCCTACGAAGACTCCCTTGACAACAACGGCATTCTCAAGATCAATTCCGTCGCCCTGAGCGAAAAGAAAGCACCCGTCCAGCTGCTCGAAATGCGCTCCGGAGATTCGCTCTCTATTATGCGCTGGGTCGATCTGGAACGCAGTCCGGAGCAGAATCTCGCCATCGCCCAAAGCGAAAGTCTGAAAGGCTTTATCACCAACAACGGCACAGCCGTCGAGAACGCAACCGTAAGCATTTTAGACCAAGCCGTTACCACGGACGCACAAGGATACTTTGAATTCAGCGGTTTGCCCGCTGGCGTGCACTACGCCTTCGTCGAAGGATATTTCGGCAAATTCTCTTACCAGATGGAAACCGGCCTAAGCGAAGGCGCCACGACAAACCACATCAACATCGCCGACAGCATTTTCACCGTTGTCGAAGACTTTGAAAATTGGAAACACAGGCAGACCTTTATCGGCAAGAGCTTCGGACAAGGCTGGTGGTTTATTTGCACCGACTCCCTGCAAGGCGGGAACAGCCGCGTCGCCGAAGGCATCAGCAGCGACAAGATTCTCGTTAGCGGCGACAGCGCCAAGAGCGGAAGCAGCCTGCACCTGATTTTCGATATCGACCAGGAAACAGAAGGTCATTACGGCGTCGCAGGATTTTCCATCGGCGACGATTTTGACGAAGACGAAATGTTCGCTTTCTACGACTTGCGAAGCGCCACCGCCATTTCGTTCGACGCCAAGGGCAGCGGAAAGATTTCGCTACAGATCACCAAGCGCGGCAACGACGGCAAGCGAGACTTCCACCAGACCGCCTTCGTGACGCTCGGCGACGAATGGGAACATTTCACTTTTACCGCCGACGATTTCGACACGGAACTTATCGCCGTCAACACCATCAACATCTTGGTAACCGAAGACGCAGAGATTTTCTTGGACAACATTCGCTTTGACGGAATTTCGCCGAGCATGTGGCCAAGCCTCGGAATGCGATTCTAGAATTTTCACATATAGGAGTGTGCTTTATGAAAAGAACAAAAATGGCTATTGCAGCCTTGTGCGCTCTCGCTTTTGCAAGCAGCGCATTCGCCACCATTCAACCCACGCGCGTTGGCCCCGTTAGCCATTACGGCGCTTTGCAAAGCGGCAAGAACTCCGCTGGCGAAGGCCGCATTTACGGCAGCGTGCAAGGCGTCAAGGACGGCGCCGAAGTCCAGGTGCGTGGAATGAGCCTCACTTGGAGTCAGTACTGGCCGTACGGCAGCAGCTTTTACGGGAGTTCCTTTATCGACACTTTGGTCGGCTCCTGGAACGTTGAACTCGTCCGCTCTGCCATGGGCGTCGTGCCGCCTTGGGGACACGGAAGCTACATGACCCGCCCCGAATATTTCGAATCGCAAATGGACACCGTGGTTCAAGCCGCTATTCAAAACGATGTTTACGTCTTGATCGACTGGCACAGCGAAGGCGGCTACTACAACTGCATCCACAAGGGAACAAAGCCAAAGTACGAATTCAACGACAACAAAGCCTGCTTTACCGCAAACGATGCCGCCGCCTTCTTCGGGCGCATGGCCGAACGCTACGGCAAGTATCCGCATGTCATTTTCGAAATCTACAACGAACCCGTGAGTGAATCCTGGGCAGACCTGAAAGCCTACGCCGACACGGTCATCAGCGCGATCCGCAAACATTCGAAGAACCTGGTAATCGTCGGAACCCCGATGTGGTCTTCTATGGCAGGCGATGCCGTAGCCGCCCCCGTACAAGACGATAACGTCGCCTACACTTACCATTTCTACGCCAACCTGCATCAGACTTCTAGCCACTTGGCAAGTTCCAACAAGGCGATGGAAGCCGGCCTTAGCGTATTCGTAACGGAATGGGGCGGCATCGATGAAATCTTCACCAAGGAAGCCCACAAGACCGAACTCGAAAAATTCCTCGCATGGGCCAAGGAAAAGAAAATTTCTTGTGCCAAGTGGGATGTCGAAAAGCCCTTCCTCGAAAACAACGATGTCGACAACTACATCAAAGAAAACATTTTGCCCGCAAAGACCACTTACCAGAAAAATCTGAGCTGGGAAACCGAAATCAGCGACAAGCTGCCCAACTTGATTACATACGGCGCAGGCACCGAAATTCCGGGCAAGTGGAGCAGCACCAGCGACATCGACGACTACGGCGACGAACAGGGCGACAAGGGTAATTCCACCTTCACCGACAACTCTACCGAAACCACCGTGAAAATGGACAACATGAAGCTTGACACCGTCGGTACCGGTTTCGATTACGCTCCGTACATTCGCGCAGAATACGCATTCAACGGTGCGCCCGATTTGTCCAAGTGCAAAATGGTTAGCTACCGCTACAAAGGAGCAAACCACCAGTTTATCCTCTACTACGATTGGAACGCCAGTATCGATGTCTTTGGCGAAGGCGCCTGGGACTACCCCTTTGTCGAAATGCCGTATGCACCCGAATGGGAAACGGTCTACGTGGATTTAGGCTGGATGATGAGCAACGGCTGGCAGGCAGCACTCCCGCTGACCCCGGTTCTTTCGGCGGCGACCGCGTTCCGCTTTAATGTAACAAACGACTTTTTCGACACCTCGCTTTGGATCGAAAACATCAAGTGCATCGAAAGCGTCGAGGGCTATACACCTGTAAAAATTCCCGACAACACAAATGCCGTCCAGACGCAGATTGCAAAGGCGAATTACCGCATAAACACCAACGGATTGAACATTGTCGCCACCGGCATCAAGAACGGCACGCATTACTCGCTTTCGAACATTCTCGGACAAACACTACGTTCCGGCACCGCAAACGCAAGCAGCATTAAGCTGAGCGCACCGCAGGCAGGCCGCTACATTCTCCGCATCGGCAATTCCGTCCACCCGATTTCGATCAAGTAGGCGAAAGCCTTTCCCCGATACATAAGGGAGCAAAAGCGCCTCGGCATCCGCCGAGGCATCTTTATTTGCTTAATCGATAATTTGAATTCCTTCGAATACGATTTCGTCTATTTCTAGACGGGTACCGTTATAGATGAAGATGCTGAATATGCCGATTTCGTTTGAGATTTCACCCCACGAGACTTGATAATTCTCACGGTCCAACACTTCTTTTCCAGGGTGTAAGACCAGGTCGGTCCATTCATCGTTCGCCGACACCATCCACAGAGCCTTGTTATAGTTGTTATTCTCGATTTGACGGTAATGTTCCAGCGCAACAGCAAAATCGCAGTCACCGCGGACTTTCAAGCGAACGGCAGAAAGCGCACTCAAGTCGTAGTAACCGGAATCAAGCCCAAGATGCGTCCCGAGCATGACATAGGCCGTATCTTGAACGGCATACTTTAACGAGAGATACTTCCCGCCGGCACCGTCATCTACAAGCGCACTCACAAAGCCGCCTGCACTATCGGGGCTTTCGAAAACAGCACCCTTGTGCGGCATGTAGTACCAGCCGAAGTTCTTGTAGGTCTTCGCCAAGTTGTTCAGGCTGTCGCCATCGTCAAAATCTTCGAAGACGTATTCGCGGGTCAATTCCTGGAATCGCACGAGCGTATCGACGGAAGTCCCCGCGTCAAGCGAAACAGCGGCAACGGGCTGATCATCCGCAAGAAGCGTATATAGGCCCGCAGGAACATGCGAGAAGATAAACTCGCTTCCATCATTTTTTGCCCAATAGGGAGTCGCATCAAGCATCACGACACTGCGCGAAACTATAGAATCAGAGGCCGCAGCCCCGGTACGCACCGTAAGCGTTACGAACGGCAGGAGTTCAATTTCGTCTGCCGTGGAATCTACCGCATCGAGTTTCGTCCACACCATCAGCGAGGAGTCCTCACCGGCAATCCCTTCGACATAGCACCTTGCATTCTGGCACTGGTCAAGTTCCGTCTCGAACTGCACCATTCCGGAATCATCCGCTGTTGCAGCTTCTAGCGCCGTGACATAGGACGGGAGGAATTGCGACTGTTCCTGGATATTCACATCTTCGGACGGGCTTTCCACGGGGACGGCACCGGAACGCTGGTACAAGGTAACGCGTGCCTGTGGCACCGGCTTGTGCGCCCCATCGAATGCAACGATGGCGATTCCGTTTGTCGTCTCGCTCGTGGCACCTGCAGCGTCGTTCCCTTTTTCGGTACATCCGACAAGCAATGCCACGCCAAAAATAAAGCACTCCACAACCCTTTTCATCACTCTTCCTTTTTCATCATCGGGAATAACTGAAAATTTAATTGATAAACGCTGTCGCATATCTGTGCGGGCATCGTATTGACCACATTTACGATAGCTTTTCGCGTTTCGGCAAGAATTTCGCGGATTTTCTGGATTTGTTTCGAGTCGAGTGCCATGGTAAGCGTGCTGATATCGCGCTTTTCTTTCGGAATGTAAGCAATCGAATCTCGCGCTAGCTCTGCGATACGCCCTTGGTAATCGCTAATGGTTGCGCTCAGCCAGTGTTCCTGCGTACGGAGGTGCGCCTCGGTGGGTTCCACACGACAATCCTTGCGTTGGCGGGCAAGCCCCAACTGCAACAGCGCCTCAACTGCTTTCTCGACCTGCGAAGCAGTTAGCTTCGGGATACAGGCTTCACCGAGCGCAGCCGCATCTTGCGGGCCACGATAATCGAACACATCTAGTGCCGAACGGATCATCGGGTAGTACCACTGCTGAAAATAACGGTACCGAGCCTCATCTAGCTCGCGACAACTCGCTGGACGCATTTTCTGAAGCGCCTCAAAATGCTTGCGCACTTCTTCGTCGGTTTTAGCCTTGCCGTAGGCGACCGTCTCACGGAAGTATTCCGCCTTCGCTTCCTTGAAACGGAAAAAATGAACGAAAGCCTCAACGCACTTGGGCGAAACATGGCGTTTGCCCTGCAAAATCTTTACCAAGAGACTAGCATCCATACTGACCGCAGTGGCGAACACACGGTAGCTGAATGTCGGGTCTAACGACTTTTCCAGTTCGTAGAAGTCCTGCAGGAACTTGCGGTAGTCGGTATAGTCGTATATGTTTATCTTATTTCTTGCGAACATGGTTTGCTACCCCAAGAATATAGTTTCTATCATCAAAATAATCAATTTCTACAACCGCTTTTTATTGATTTTTTACAGGTATGTTGACATTTTTGTCCACACCCAGCCTAAAAAAAAGACCTCATAATTATTTAGAAATATAGATTTAGGGTATAATGGTGTATCAAGGAGTTACTATGTTTAAAAGGAAATTGTCCGTCATTCTTGCGGCAACCCTCGCAACAACAGCCTTCGCAACCAAATACGAAGCTGAATCGGCAACCGTATCTAGCGAAGCAAAAATTGTCAACAGCAGTGGCGTCTCTGGCACAGGGTACGCAAGCCTCCAGGAAGGCAACATTTCCTTCACTAGTGTCACCGCCGAAACCGCTGGCAAATACACGCTCACAATCCATTACAAGGCGGGTGATTACAAGGCGAACTACCTCAAGGTGAATGGCGCCACCGCAGGCACAATCGACTTTGCGGCAACAACCGGATGGGCGGACGTCACAACGGCCGTCACGCTCAAGGCGGGCGCAAACACCATCGCCATCGAGAAATATTGGGGATGGATCGACGTCGACTACATCGACATTTCTGCCTACGAATCCGCTCCCTTCAAGCTTTCTGCGACCCCGGTCACCCCGAACGCGACCGAAAGCGCCGTGAAGCTCTACAGTTTCTTGCGCGAGAACTTCGGCAAGAAAACGATTAGCGGAATCATGACCGGCGACATGAGCGGATACACGCTAGGCGCCGACTTCAAGACCCACGACGACGTGAAGTACATCTACACGCGCACGGGCAAGTACCCGGCACTCGTCGGCCTCGACTTCCTTTTCGCGACAGGCCCGAACGCTTCCGGCAGCTGGAACATGGAATACACCGACAAGGCCATCTCCATCGCAAAGGGGCTCTGGAAGGCAGGCGGCATCCCCGCATTCACCTGGCACTGGAAAGACCCGCTCGACAAGAAGGACGCCTTCTACATCCAGAGCGCAGCCGGCACCAACGAATATACGGACTTCGACTTCTCTACGGGTTTCAAGCCCGGCACCACCGAATGGGACACCGAAAGTGCTGCCTACAAGGGAATTGTCGCCGACATCGACCACATCGCCGACTACTTCCTCGAATTGCAAAAAGAAGGCGTTGCGGGCATTTTCCGCCCCCTGCACGAAGCGGGCGGAAAGTGGTTCTGGTGGAGTATCAATTCGGGCGACCAGTTCGCGGCCCTCTACCGCCTGGTATTTGACCGCATGGTCAAAGTCAAGGGTGTGAAGAACATGATCTGGGTGTTCAATCCCGAAGGTTCTACCGTCACCTCCTGGGATCCGGGTAGCGAATACTACGACGTGCTTTCCATCGACATCTATAACAACGCAAATGACCATTCCAGCAACGCGAGTTCTTTTGACAAGTTCAAGAGCGCATCGAATTCCACGAAGATTCTTGCACTCAGCGAAAACGGGCCCATTCCCGACGTGAACAACATGCACACCGACGAGGCCGTATGGAGCTGGTGGATGCCGTGGTACAGCACCTGGAGCGGAACCTGGCCCGGCCAAACGAAGGATGCCGTGTGGAAGAGCAATATGGACGACGAACGTGTTATTTCGCTCGAAGACATGCCCGGCTGGGACCAATACAAGCCCAAGCAGGACACTTCGACGACGCGTCTTGCAAAGGTGTCGCCGTTCTACGGGGCTGCAGAAACCATCGGAATCTTTGACATGAACGGCCATTACGTGGGAATTTCTACGCAAGGACTTCCGCAGGGTCGCTACATCGTGCGTCAAAGAATCCAGGGACGCAGATTGAACGCGGTATACATCAAAAAGTAATTATTGAGCCGTTTTCAACGAATTTTTACAGGCGATGCAAAAAAAATGAACACACAGCGGGGTTGGAGTTTATTTTTGGAGCGTCGCTTTTTTAAATTGGAGTGTTTATGGGTTGTTTTACTTTAAAAAAGGCGAACACAACCGCAACTTTTTTGTTGTGCGGAATGTGCGCCTCTTACGGGATTACCCCGAACAAGTTGGTTTCTGGCGGTTTGCCGGCTCATACAGGAGCCACAACGACAGATTATCTGACGGACGGTTACTTGACCAACTGGAAGAGTAGCAGCGCCAAGGAAATCGCGCTGAACGTGGGCGAAGGTCCTTCCAAATTGCTGATCAACTGGGAATCGTTCGGCGATTGCGCCTGGGCGACCGACTTCACGAGCAATTGTGGACACGCAGGCGTCGCTCTCTCGAATTTCAAGATTTTGACCTCAGCGAATTCCACCGACGGCACTGACGGTGACTGGGAAGTGGCCGCCACCATCCAGGACAACCCCGTGATGGCACGCGGTGTAACCATCGACTTTGCAGGCAAATCCTGGTTCAAGTTCGCAAGCGAAGGCGATGTGGGCCAGATTCTTGAAATCGAAGCCTTCGACATGAGCAATGGCGGCACCGACACCTGGTTCTTTATGGGAACAAGCATCAGCCAGATGGGAATCAAGCAGCAGGATACCGATTCCACCACGGCGCAGCTCATTCATGCAAAGTTCCCGGAATACACGCCCGCCATGTTGCGCGGCGGCATTGGCTGCATCAACAGCACCGAGGTCGTGGAACACCTGAACGAATACCTGGAATACGCCGGCAATGTCAAGTTCTGGGCAATCGAAATGGGCACGAACGACGCCTGGGGCGGTGGCGATTGGAACCTGAATACCTACGTGAGCAATATGCAGACGATTATCGACTCTGCAAAGGCTCACGGAATCACCCCGATTCTTGCCCGCATTATAGCAACCGATTCCGCCAAGGCGGGTTGGCAAATCAATCCGGCATTTTTGACAGCCGTAGATAAGCTTGCCGAAGACAACAATCTGCCTGTAGGCCCCGATTTTTACACCTACTTCAAAGAGCATCCGGAACAACTCGCCAGCGACGGTGTTCACCCGAATGGCGAGGCGAAGGGCGGGCAAGCCATGCACCACTTGTGGGCCGAGGCACTCGCGCCCTTGTACGCCGTAGGTGACACCGCATGTAAAGACTGTTCCACAGAGCCCGATAGCTCCGACGCGATAAATACGGCGAAAAATCTGAAGTTTAACACAAATCGAATTTACGTGCAAGGTAAAAATATCGTTGTCGAGGGAAATTTCCTAAACGAATCCCACGTCACCCTCGTTTCTGCAACGGGGAAAGTCATTTCCCAAAAGGAGCTCTCACAGAATCACGGACAAGTACAATTTAAAAACCTTCCGACGGGCCAGTACATAGCCATCATCCGTGGCCGAAACATGGTCCAGACAAGTACCGTACAGGTAAAGTAAAAACGCAAATCTTCTTAAACCAAACAAAGAGGCTCCCTGAACGGGGAGCTTCTTTTGACAAGCGTACATTTCGTGTGGACACATTTGTCCACAGTAAAATATTTTGTACATATTTTTTCTTATAGCTTAAGCTTATATTGAAATGGGTTACGGATGCTTACTCGATGGAGGTGCGTATGCACAAGATTTCCTCGGGTGTTATAGCGATTTCTTTTATCGCTGGTATGTTTGGGGGTTGCTCGGAATCGCCCGAAAGTGGGTTAACTCCCCCTGCCGAGGGCGATTCCACGGCAACTTCTATTTCGGAATGGACAAAAGATTCTCTCCAAGGAATCAGCTCCGGAGCAGTTGTTGACGATTTCAGCACCTATTCATCGAGCGGATTCCTTACCGCAAGCTCATCAGACAAAGTTTTAGCCATTTCATCCTCTTCAGATGAGCTCGCAACCCATTCCAGCTCATCAAGCGGAACTGAATTTTCATACATAGCTCCCGCCAATTTTACCGATACCGTAAACGGCGTCTTATTTGACATGGTTCATGTTCCGGGAGGTTCGTACACACGCGGGTGCGACAACTGCGCCGAACAAGACAAAATCTACGAGACTCCCGCGCACAAGGTAACCGTCAGCGACTACTTTGCCGCCAAAACCGAAGTCACGGTCAGCCAATGGAACGCTGTCATGGGCGGCAAGAAAAACGCATGGGAATCGGGGAATGCCCCCAAAATAGGTGTAAGCTGGTTTGACGCGAACAATTTCGCTTGTAAATTAGGGCAATTGACAGGCAGGCAATACCGCCTGCTTACCGATGCCGAATGGGAATTTGCCGCTCGCGGAGGTAAGGATGGGATTGCCGACGGCTTCAAATTCTCAGGAGGCAACGCCATTGACGATGTCGCCTGGTATTCCGAAAACAGCGGCGGCAAGGCACACGATGTCGCCACCAAGAATCCGAATAAACTCGGACTCTACGACATGAGCGGCAATTCTTGGGAATGGGTGTACGACTGGCTCGTAGGCTACACCGCAGGCGACAAAGTCAACCCGGTACAGCTCACGGGTTCCGGCAACAAGACACGACGTGGCGGCAGTTACGGCGAGCCCGCCGAATTCGCTCGGGTGAGCCGCCGGGCCATCCGCAGCCGCGACGGTGCTGCCGATATGGGATTTAGGCTAGGGGCCTCTACCGAACTTCCGCCGGGAATGATTGGCGCCTGCGAAGCGGCGAACCCGAGCGACGCGGTTTGTGTCGGAGATAAAAACCGCGACTGCCGCCTCATAACCGCAGCCGACGAAGCCTGGCTCAGCGATGACTACACCGTTGTCATCGGCGAAGACGGAATTGCGACGGTTTCAGGATTCCCGAACGTTTCCGGCCAATGGTACACGCTCAACAACCGCAGTTTCAACGTGGTCACCAAAACCGGAACCAAAACGTACGCCTACTACGTGTTCAGCCAAGATGAGCTCACCATGATCAGTGACGACGGCATTCCCTACCGACTGTACCGTCGCGCCCTGAGCGAAGCGAAAAATAAGGTAAACACCCCGACTGTAAGCAACCCAAAAACATTGGAACAGCTGATTGCCGCCGTGGAACCCGAGCGCCTCGTGACAGACGAACAACTCGCCCACCCCGATACAAGCGTACGCGATCCGCGTATTGCCGCTGCTAGCGGATACACCTGGTTCTTTGACGGGCGTTGCTGTGGCGGCAACCACAAATACAGATTCCACCTCGACAAGAATGGGGACGCCGAATTCGTAGTGATGGATTACGACGACACGCACCACGAGAACATTCTCGCAAAGGGCCGCTGGTTCACCGTGGGTAACATCGGGCTTCACATCGTGCTGAACGGGAAATACTTCAACTACCTTTACACCGCTGGCGAACGCACCATGAGCTACAGCGAATACATGCCAGCAGGCCCCATTTTCTGTCACATTTCATTCCAAAGTTATGAACGAGGCGATTTCCGCATATTCAACAAGACCCTTTACGATGACAAAATCAAACGTCCCCGCGGCTTCAACGGAGAAAACCCCGTTTACGAAGCCGGAGATTACCAGTGGGGGTCATAATGCGCACGTACATTTTCATCTTTGCCACAGCATGCATTGCAGCACTCACGGCATGCAATGACAAAGTTTCTAGCCCCGATATTGAATCAAGTTCGTCCGACGAATCTTCCAATCACTCCTGGATGCCCGAGTCATCGTCCGAGCAAGATTCTCCGGAATGGTCGTCTTCGGCGATGTCATCTTCGAGCATTCCGCCGTACTCTTCTAGCGAACATATTCCACACGCTCTGTCTTCGTCCGCAGAACCATATGTCGACTATTCCTCTTCAATCGAGGAATCCTCTTCGTCAGAAGTCATTGAAACCTCTCCGGAAATCGTTTTGGACAAAGACGGTTTCGCAACTGTAGCCGATGTCTACAAGAGCCTCTCCCCCGATGAAAAGGCGGTTTTTATCATCCGCCATTCCGAACGTGAAGACGACGTGGCTTTGGAAACCGAACTCACTGCAAACGGAATCCAGATGGCGCAGGATCTAGGGGCAACCCTCAAAAGCGAAGAAGAATTCTCATACGTCACATCGGGATTCGTGCGCACGAACGAAACTGCAAACCAAATCTCGAAAGGACGCGGCGAAGCAACTCTCCCGAAACTCATCACAAACTACGACATCACCGGCAATTGGTTCTTGAAAATTTCGGCCGATTCTCTCGCAAAGCATGCAACGGCACTCGGCCTAAAGGGCAGTTCAATCGAACTGATGGCACGCTGGGCATACGAAGGCGGGCATCCCGAAGCGTTCTACGAGCTGGAGCCCCGCGCACAAGAATTCATGCAAGCTGTCATCCTGAAAAATTTATCCAAGTGGAAACGCGTCACCATCATGGTGTCGCACGACATCTTCGTGATGCCGCTTGCCGTTTTCGGTTCGCAGAAAAAGGTCGCCCTCAAGTATCACGAGGATTACCACTGGATAAATTATATCGCAGGGCTTGCCGTCATTGCAGACGCGCAGAACAACCTGCGGTATATTCCCGTAAAGGGCGCAGAATCCGGCGTCATCGACTACCTAGCCCTCTATATGGCCGAGCATAAGATTTACACCAAATAGTTCCTAGAACATCACCCTGTAGGGAATCTGCTTGTCGTAGCGGCGTCCCTTCAGGTCGCGGTATTCCTTATGCGTAGCCCCGCGCATATCGGCAGGGCGTGCACGACGGAGGTCCCGAATCAGGCTCGTCGGATCCGTCGCCGTAGAATCACCGAGCGCAGTTGAATCGCCCGCAACAACAGATGACGAATCCTGCGGCTGCACGGTTGAAGTATCTGCGCCGGCGGATTTTTCCACCAGCACCTCGACGCGGCCCGTATATTCGGTATTGTCGTTGCCCTTCACGGTGTACTTGAACGAGGCAAGCCCACTGAAATTCGCCTTGGGCGCAAACCTTGCCGTATAGCCGTCACCCGCAACTTCCACGGTTCCGTTTTCTGCAGCAGAGACGCTGTAGGTCGGCGATACATCCTTGAACCCGCGCGTAATCGTGCGCAGGTCAAAATCGAGGGACTTCCCGCCCGCAGCCGTCGCATGCATGGCGCCCAGCCAGTTGATATACTTCTCGATGCGCACGTAGCCATCGCTTTCCTTGGTCATCGCGTCATCTTTTGACTTGTCATAACCCATCGCCTCTTCGAAGTAATCCGGCATGCCGTCCTTGTCGGAATCGGTCGCGGCCTTCCCCGCAATCACCTCGCCCCAGCCGTTGTTGGTTTTGATTCCCATGGCACCAACGCTTTTCACCAAGGCTCCTTCTTTCCCAAGTGTCCCCACCTGGCGCCATATCAGGGAATCAATATCGTCGTACGGGAGCACGCCGCTCTGCGACGTCACGTAGCGCCAGGCGCTTGCCGCACTGAGCATCGGGCCCGATGTCGTAAGTTCGCTCCAGGGTTTTGCAAGTTCCTCGCCCACGCCCTGGTAGTAATAAATATTGGAAGGCCCGCCGTTCAGTTTTCCGTCGCGGTCCGTATCAATCATATTGCCGCTCGCGTAGATGCTCTGGTTCTTGTCTACCTGGAACCACGGGTTACTCCCCTTCGGGCCATAGACAAAGTAATTGTTCACGATATCGTGATTGAAATGCGTGCTCGTATGCGTCGTGTAGCCCGCCTCAAAATTGTAGAGGATATTGTTCACGAACACGTCGTTAATCTTGTCAAGCGGGTTTCGGTTGTGCGTATTCACGAAGGCGTTGTAGTACCAAGCCCAAGTGCCATCCACCGATTCGATGTGCGCGCCGAACTGTTGCCCGATGGGGTTTGCAATCAGCGAGTTCTGCACCGTAATGCCCGTAACGCGGTAGCTTGCATTGTCCGAAGAACCGCCGAAGTTGTTCCATGGCGCAAGTTCCACCGAGCAATGGTCCACGATTACGTTCTTGGAATCGTAAAGGTTGAGCGCATCATCCTTCTCGGACGCGGTATTTTCGCCCGGACGGATTCGCAGGTAGCGGATAATGATATTACTCTGCTTGCCGGTACTGAGCTTGCCGCCATGAATGGCAATTCCCTCGCCCGGCGCCGTCTGCCCCGCGATGGTAATGTTACTCTTGATAGAAACAGCCGTCTTGATGTTGATGATGCCACCCACGTCAAAGACCACAATGCGGTTGCCCTGGCTCACCGCATCGCGGAAAGAACCCGCACCGTCATCGTTCAAGTTCGTCACGTGATAAACGCTGCCGCCACGGCCACCTGTGACCTGCGCACCAAAGCCAAGCGCCTCCGGAAAAGCCAGCGGCTCGGCACCTGCCCCCATAACACCAAACACTGCGAGGCAAAGCGCCGAAACCGGCAATCCCTTATGCAAACCAAAGCCCATATTTCCCATACCTTTTCTAGGCAGGATTCCGAACCACCGGAATCCGCCGTACATAAATATATACTAAAAGTTCCTGAAACGGGCCTACGAAAGCGCATTAACGTTGTCTACGGACTACGGCGGCATACCCGGAAACATTCCATCTCTGCATTCTTGCACCTTGTCAGGCAATTTACGAAACAGCGATCTGTGCAGCCCCTATTTTGTTATTTTTCCGATATGCACAAGAAAATCGCCATATTTTCAGCGACCGCAATCGCCGCTACCATCCTCGGGGCCTGTGATGCCAACGGGGACCTCATCATCGTAGATGATGAAGGCCGCATTTTGGGAATGGACCCGGTCTACGACTACTGCGATGACCATACCTGCCACCCCGCAGCCGAAATGGTGCACCGTCCAACGACACTCCAGATTTCGTTCATCGCATTTGACACCATCACGAGCGTGTACCTAGAAACGCTCGATTGCAAGCTGCTCGAGAACGAGAGCGCGGATTCGGTACACCCCGCATGCGTCACGAAAATCAAGGTGGGTGACAGCGATTCCATTATAAACATGCCGCCTTTTGATTACTACAACAGGCATTACAATTATGGCATGAGCATCGACCCCGACGGCGACAACCACTTACGATTCGCCCTCGTCGACATAAAAGGCGAAGAGAAAAAGTTTGACATAGACCTTAATTTGTACGCAAAGATATACCATAAGGTTTCTGCCGGCGACCACGATACGACCTACTTCTCGTTCCCCGAGGGGCTTGACACGCTAGAGGGCTACACGCTCGACACGAACTTCGACAGGTCACAACTGCCAAGTGGCACCGAGTTCGAAACCATCGAAAAATGTTCTATTGCAAGCTACGAATACGACTACGATCTCGATACCACCTACAAATGTGTCTCGTGCCCCGAATGGATGGACGATTCTACCCGGCGCGAGGCCCTCAAGAACAACGACTGTCCTTTCTACATGGCCGAATCACCCGAAAGATGCAACGGGGACACGCTCTACGTCCTCAACAGAAGATGGGAGCAAAAGGACATAGGCTGCCTGCACTTCACGGCGACTGGCCTGCCCCAAGACGTCGCCATCGCCGACATGTTCTCGACTTCGCGCATCAAGAACAACTATGAAGCCGACAAGGCCTACCGCGACGCTAGTTTCTTGAACATATGGCAAGCAACGTTCCGTCTCGGGAACCAGGGTTCGTTCAAGACCGACAGCCTGGTCATCACCGTGCACGCTCCGTACAGTTACGGCGAGTAAAAAAGGAACTGCACCTAGAACATTACCCTGTAAGGGATTTGCCTGTCGAAACGGCGGCCCTTCAGGTCGCGATAATTTTTATGCGCAGCCCCGCGCATATCGGCAGGGCGTGCACGACGGAGGTCCTGAATCAGGGTCGTGGAATCTCCTGTCGCAGTCGTATCGCCCGCGACAACAGATGTCGTGTCGTTTTCGTCTTGTCCGCCCTGCGAAGCGTTCACGGCAAGTCCCTGCGTCACGCCGATGTAGCGGCTAAAGGTATCGCCCGCATTGTCCTTCAGCGTAAATTGCACATAGCCCGCCCCCGCAAAACTGTCGGCGAGTTTCACCGTCAACCTGGAACCGCTCACGGTCGCCGTCACGCCGCTCGGGGCCGACACGGTGTAGGTCCCGCCGTCGTAACCGCGGGTAAACTGCGAAAGGTCTATCACTTGGGTTTCGCCCTTCGCGAAGGTGTAGTGCGCGCGGGCCATCCATTCCAGGTAGCGCTCCAGTTCCGTCCAGCCATCGCCCAGGCGGTCCCTGTTCGCTTCGCTAAAGTCACCGCTCTTCGACTTCGGATTGTACCCGTACATATTTTCCCACCAGTCGGGAAGTCCATCGAAATCGCTATCGTAATCGTCCGCCCAGCTCACACTCGGATACGGTTCCCAACCCTTGATGTTCGCCGTATCCTTCACGTCGGTTTCGCGATCGGGAATGCCCGCCATGCCACCCACGGAACCCTTCATGCTGTAGGTTCCGTTCTTGGTCTCGTTTATCACGCGGGTATCGTGATTGTCAAGTACCGGCATGCGCTGGCCCACATCGCTCAGCACATCCTTGTAGGCGGCCTTCGCACTCTGGACAGTCGCATACGAGGCAAAGAAAGGCTTGCTGTTCCAGGGTTCCCAATCCAGCACCTGCCCGCCGGAAAGCGAATACTCGCGACCGCAATTGTCGTTGGTGCCGTCGCAGGTGAACTTGCCGCCCGCAGCCTCGAGAATATTGTTGTGGTAGTAATACGCCTGCGAGCCTTTGCCCGTACCTTCGAACTGCGCACGCAATGTATAGCCGTGCAAGGTAGTGGCGGCGCCCTCCTTGTAGTAATTGCCCACGAAATTCACCTCGTGCGCACCGCCATCGGTCACGCGACTCACCCAGTTATAGACAACGTTGTTGAATATGTCGAGGCGACCCGCATAGTAGCCATTCCCGTCGAGGCCACCGCCCAGGCTCCAGTTGCGGCCCGCATTATGCGCAAGCAGGTTGTGGTGGAAACTGCCGATATCGCCGCCGATAGTCGCCGCGTACCCGTGTCCCGTCCCGACGGGGTAATTCTGGTGGTCCGCAATGTTCAGCGCTTCCGAAATCAGCGTGCGCTGCAGCGTAAGGTTCTTGCCACCACGACTGCTAAACGCCTCATCAATCGTCCAGCTGATGCTTGCATGGTCCAGTATGCTGTGGTCGCCACCGGTGAGCCCCATACCGTCGTAGGTGGCACCGTAGCCCAGGCGCACGCGCATGAAGCGGATGACCATGTCCTTGCCCGTGAACCCAATGGGGGCGCTCTTGATGGTAATACCCTTGCCGGGAGCCGTCTGCCCCGCAATCGTCACGTAATCCTGATTGCAGACCAGGCGCGATTTCAGCTGGATCATTCCCGACACCTTGAACATGATGGTACGCGGGCCAATTTCCGCCGTGCACGCCTCGCGCAAGGAGCCCGCGCCGTCGTCGTTCAGGTTCGTCACGTACACTACCTTGCCACCACGCCCGCCAACCGCATTGCGACCATAGCCTTCGGCACCTTCGAATGCCAAACGTCCTGGCTTGAACGACCAGACATTCCCTGCCGTGACCGTTCCGTTCGCATCGACCTCATCGATGCGCCAGTAGTATGTCTGGAGCGGAGTCGTACCGCTCACCTTATACGAACTGCCGGATTGTTCACCCTTGTAAACCGCAGTGCTCGAGGGCGTTGCCGCAAGCACAGCCGCCGAATCCGTCCCGAAATAGATGCGATGCTTTACGGCCGACTTCGCCGCCGTCCACGAAAGCGTCAGCGCCCCGCTTTCGTGCGGAGCGTGGTAATCTAAATCCGCAGGCGAAGGCCCTGTCGCCTGTGCCGCCGCATTGGGCACGTTCAGTTCAAAGCCGTTCAAGGTAACCGTACCCGTATTCAACTTTATCGCGGTCGAGGCACCCGTACCGCTTACATTAAAAGTCACGTAGGCAATCGCCGCCTCGCCTGTCGAGAGCGCACGATTCGTGGGCTTGACCGACGCCTGCTTTGAGTTGTTCACGTAGACATCGATGCTGTTGCTTACCGCCGTCCCATCGACATTGTTCAAGTACAAAAGGAGGCTGTGCGTCCCTGCAGCAAGATTCGAGAACGTGAGGGTGATGTTCCCGCCGTTTTCAACCATCACGCCATCGCATACAAGGCGTGCATAGCTTGGGGACTGCACCCCGGCCTTGTACCAATTCGCCTTAAGATTTCCGCTACCAGAAACATTCACCTTCACCCCCGAAAGGGACGTGTCCTTGGAGGAAACACCTGAAACCACCCAAGGCACGTAATTCGGTTCCGTAACCTCGCTCGAATTGCGGCCGCTCATGTCAAAATCGACCTTGATGACGGGCGATGCGGCAAAGGCAAGCGCCGCCGAGAGGCCCAATACGCGAATAGAGTTCAAACATCTCATACAAAGCTCCTTTCTGCCCACAAAAATACCCTCGGATTTGCTCCGGGGGTAGGGTAAAAGAAATTTCCAGTTGTCCGTGGACTACGGCGGGCACCTGCGGTGCAAAAAAAAAGCCCCGGCTTCCGCCGGGACGTATCGTTTAGTTAGGAAACTACCGTTCGACTCTTACCTGCACCGCATTCTGCATCGTGCGACCATTGAACTTGACACGGACCATGTAGACACCCTCGGGGAGAGCCCTGATTTCGCGGGACAAGTCAGACGCTCCTGCCGGAACATTTCTTGCAAGGCGCGCCACCTGGTGGCCAGTCATGTCAAAGAAATCCACCTGGGCATACCCCGATTCGCGGGCAATCAGCGTACCATCTGCAAGATTCAGGTGTATTCCGGCAGCAATGCGAATGTTACCTGCAAAGTCGTCTTCTGCGGTGTAATCGCCACGGGTAAGCCCCGTCGTTCCCGAAGAATCTCCCGCGACTTCAGCGCTCAAGGTGTCTATCGCCGAGAGTTGCGTCGAATCCTCGAAAAGCACCACGCCTTCGACATCAAAACCGATCTGGTCGACGTTCGGTGCACCCGCCTCTTCCAGCGATTTCAGATAAAGTACATTCAACCCCTTCTGGAGCGAAACACCCACCGAGACGCTATCCCAGGTATCCCAATCGGCAGTGGGCTTGAACGTCAGCGAACCGACCAGGTCTTCATTCATCTTCACCATAATGCGACGCGTATCCGTTTTGCCGTGGGCGTAGCGCAGCACCATCGTTGCATTCTTGTATTCCTTCGGCGAAACCAGGTGGTAAATGCCGTAGCTATCGAGACTGTTTTCGAAATCGTAGAATCCCGTTCCGCGGAAATTCTCGTGGTTGTCGGCAAAGGCTCCCTTTGCATCGGTCGGTACCGCCGCCTCGATATCGCTCCGAACCATAAGAGGAGCAGGTCCCGATTCCACGACACTCAGGATGGTGAATTTTCCGTTGCGAGTCGCTTCGCCAAAGTCAGCATTCCCGCCTTTCGTCGTAATCGTATAGGTAAACTCGCCCTCGACAACGGGAGTCCCGCTAAAATAGAGCGATGATGTCGTCGCATTCCACACGGCCGTCACGCCTGCCGGGAGCCCGTCAACATTCGCCCCATCCGCATGCTGGATCGCGAAGGTGAACGGGACAATCGAATCACCCTTCACAATCACCTGGCTCGAACTACCTGCGCCCTGCTTGACAATCGCGGCCGCCTTCGGCGTGTTGTCGCCTATCAGCACAATGTCCGGCTTCGGGAACTTGCCCTTGTTGCCATGCAGCCAAAAGCCCAGATGCGGCGGCTGGTTGTAGGCGGTATTCTGCCAGCTCATGCCATTGCGGTAAACCGGGTCGTGCGCAAGCGTGTACATGCGATGTTCGGTAGGCGCGGTCGTTGTGTAAATGTAAAGCTTGGAGGCTCCATCGTGCAAGATGACTTCCTCGCGCCAGTCACCCAGAATGTCACCGCTGAAATTCGGTGTCGCCTTGGTGGTATTGCAGCTGTTGCCCTGCATCTGGAAAAGTGTATTGCTCTGTTGCGTTGCATGGTCCCACTTGCTGATGGTCGTATTGTCCAAAAGTTCGTCAAGCAGGTCTCCATCCCAGTAGATACGGAAGTTGTAGGCGGGGCGCTTGTCGGCCTTCCAGATTTTCCCCTTAGCCGTATAGGTGTTCCAGTTTGCAGCAGACCAAAGTTCATGTCCACGGCTGTTGGAATCGACGTCGCCCGCGACACCGCGCCCGTTATCGCCCGAACTGGTTTCGTAGAAAAGCACCTTGCCAGTACGTGCGTCGTGCAAGTTGTAGCCGTAGGGCTTTTCCTCGTGGACCTGCCAAACCTCGAGGCCGTCGTTATCGGGGTCCAAATCGCCAAAGTGGATTGCATCACCGTGACCGTAACCTACACGGTACATGAACTTACCATCGTGATCGATAGCGCAGTTACCCTGCATTATTTCATCAAATCCGTCGCCATCCACGTCACCCGCCGAAAGGTTATGGTTCCCCTGACCGTAGCATTCCTTGCCGCTCGTCGCCGAATTGTGGTACCAGCGCTGCGTCAGCGATTTTCCGTCCCAGTCGTAGGCCGTGAGCGCCATGCGCGTGTAATAGCCGCGCTGGAAAACCATGCTCGGTTTCTTGCCATCGAGATAGGCATTTGTCGCAAGGAAGCGGTCGACGCGGTTCCCGTAGCTGTCGCCCCAGTTCTTTACCGTACCGCGCCCTGGATTATAGGCGACAGTCGCCATTTCAAGTCCCGTTTCGCCGTTGAAAACCGTGAGGTATTCGCCACCGGTCAGAATGTATCCACTCGAATTGCGGTAATCGCTGGTATGTGCCGCATTGGCCGCTGCGCCCTTGCTCAGGTACTTTCCGCTGGCATCCTTCGTTCCCGGCGCTGTCTTTACGGCAAGTTCCGCCTTGCCGTCGCCATCGTAGTCACCCACGAGCATTTGCGTGTAGTGCGCCCCCGCACGGATGTTTACGCCCAGATCGATGCGCCAAAGTTTTTTGCCGCTCATCTTGTAGCAGTCAATGATGACGTTGCCCGTCTTTCCCTTCTGGGAATTGTCCTTGGAATTGCTCGGATCCCACTTGAGAACCAACTCGAACTCGCCATCACCATCCACATCGCCCACGGCAATATCGTTGGGACTGTAGGTGTAGTCGCTACCGCCTGCAGGCCTGTCCAGGTTCACAGTCAAGAACTGCTCGCCCCACACGGGTACGGCATCGTCAGATGCAAGTTCCTTGCCGTTTATGACAGCCTTTACGGAATACCTGCTCGAGGTTGTCCCTTTCGCGTCGATATAGTTGCTCGCCTGTGTCCCGCTGAGGCTCGCGATTTTCTCGCCATCGCGGTACAGGTTAAAGCCCGTCTCGGAGCCCTCGGTCCCAAGGACGCGCCAGCTGAGGAACACGCCCCCGCCAGTCTTAACCGCCACAAGCCCGCGGTTCAGCCATTCCATCTGGCGAGCCGCCTGCGACATGCCCACTCCAAGTGCGAGCGAAAGTCCAAACATCCACAACTTTTTCATCATCCAATCCTTTTTTTGAATTACAGGCCCCCGCACCACCGGGAACCTGCACCTATAATATATCTCCGGCACTCCAAATAGAACCTTCACCACCACACTTCCGGTTGTCCATAGACAACGGAGGGAAATAATTTTCCATAATCTTTATACAAAAAAACGCCCCGACATTCGTCGGGACGCCTTGTTTGGTATTGAAAACTACTTTGCGAATGTTGGTTGCACTGCCTTGCGGTTGCCAGCACGTAGCGAGTTCACCGAGCGGCCGTTCACGTAGAACAGGCGTCCCGGCTGTAGCATGTTCGGCCTGCGTTGCGGAAGCGGGCGCACAAATGTCGTCGAATCACCCACAGAAATTTCCGCAGAATCCGCAGTCGTATCGACCGGAACGACAATCGGCGTTACGGCGGTATCCTTCGGCGTGGTATCGACCGGCACTATAACAGGCGACACATAGCCGTATTCGTACGCCCCCAAGTCCGGAGCCTTGCCCTCGTACTTGAACCCCACATTTACGCCCTTGTCAATCATCTGGCTGTTCTTCGCAAGTTTCAGGAAGTCGATATCCGGAAGGCTACCGTCAGCCTGGCGCGGGCCGAAAGCACCACCGAGAGGCCCGAGTTCCCTGCCCGTCACGGTCATGCTCGGATCAGACACGCTCACGAAATCCGATTCCTTCGGGGTAATGTTCAGGTTCCAGGTATTGTATTCGCCCGCCGCATATTCACCGCCAATGTAGGCCGTCTTGTTTGGGAAGGCGATGTTGTTCTTCATCACGTGAGCCTTGCTCCCCTTGAGCACGACGCCGTCGGTGCGGTTGTCATTTGCATCCCAGGTACTCGCCCACATGTTGAACGCAGTACCGTTCATGTAGGCCGTATTGTTGAACCAGTCGTTACCGCCGCTGCTGTGGTTTGCGTAAAAGCCCGACGCCTTGTTTTTCCAAGCGACGCAGTTGCGGATGGTGTGGCGCACACCCGTCTTGCTGCTCCCCGCCTTGAAGCCGTTTCCGTTGCCGTCCTTCGGCTTGCCGGTCCCGTAGTTGCTGTAGCCATGGCCCATCGCCCAGCTGTTCTCAATAACCACCGGGAATTCCTGGCTAATAAAATCCCAGCCGTCATCGCTGTTCCACCAGGCACGGCACCCGATGAACTTCGTCGTATCGCCACCCTGCTGGTAGTGCACGCCAAAGCCGTCGGCATTCTGACCATCTCCCTGGCGCCCGTTCGGGTCGTAGTTGTCGTGACTGTCGCAGTTCAAGAACAAATGTCCGCCGCCGCTTCCCGAGCCTTTCTCGTTTACGAAGAATCCCGAGCCGCCGTTGTGGTGGCTATCGATCAGTTCCAAGAAGATATGCTTACTGCGGGACACGTACACGCCCACATTTGATTCGCCCTTCATGGGAACATTCTTGACTTCGAGCCCCTTCAAGTGCAAGTACTGTGCCTGGATAAGGATACCAGAAGTGTACCTTACGTTGTTCGAACCGTTGGCAATCGGCATCTTGCTGAAGTCAATGACCGGCTTTTCGCCCGGGTACGCGAGGTAATGAATGCGCTTGTTGTCACTTGAACCGCTCTTGGTCAGGTGAATGCCCGCGAACATGTTGTCGTTTTTCACATACGACGTATCCGTATGCAAGTAGGTGCCGCCGCGAATCCAGACGGTATCGCCCGCGTTCACCACGGAATTCGCCTTGTTGAGGGTCGCAAACGGGCTATTCTTTGTTCCCTTGTTCGTATTCTTGCCAGCGGGGGCTACATAGTAGGTCGCCCCGAAGGTTTCAGCAGCAGCCAAGGCAATCACGGCCGCACACAACACGCGCTTCATTTTCATAAACACCTCGAATACTTACTTTGTATATATCCTGATTTTTGATGCACGGTTCTTCAAAGCACCCGCAGAACGCCCGTTCACCAGGAAGTTCCGGCCACCGTTACGGAGCGTATTACTACGCACAGGGATCCTCTGGAGTACCGTCGTGCCGCTGTCGCCCACCGCCGAGTCGCCAGGATTGACAGGGACCACCGCATTCTTATTCACAAACTCAATGCGGTCGATATTCGGGCCACCATCCTTCGTGAGCGAGGTGATGGTGATGGTACTTGCACCTGCAGGCAACCTGAGCGTCACCACGCTAGAATCCCACGATTCCCAGGCTCCCGTCGATTCAAAGTCTACTGATTTCACCTGCACCTTGCCATTCACCGCGACACTTACCGGGCGGTTTGCCGTAGAGCCATTCGCAAAGACAATCTTCACGTCCTTATCACCCTCGTCGGCAGCAACCACGGAAAGCGTCACTGAAGAACCGATTTCGTTATCAAGATTCGCATACCCCTTACCCGAGAAGCCCTCGTGAGTCGTTTCGAGAATAGTCCTATCAAAAACACCATTTTCGGCTTCGTATTTCAGGGAGTCCTTGCCCACGAACTTGAAGGTCGCGCCCAGGTTCACATCCTTGCCGAGACTTGCCACCGTGTATTCCTTGCCGTTACCCGTGTTGTCGCCGGTCCACGCCACGAATTCCCAGCCCTCCTGCGGAACGGCCGTAAAGGTCACCTTGCTCCCTTCGGCAATTTCACTACCCTCGATGCTCTGCGCAATCGAGCCGCCGTAAGCGACCGTCGTCTTCACGTTGTACTTCTTTACGGCCTTGCCGTTCTGCACCCAGTCCGGGAGCGTCGCGTTATATTTTTTCGCGATATCGCGCAGTTCCCTAAGGCGTGCATTCGCCGTGTATTTCTGGCCATCGCGATCAAACATCGGTTTTTTGCTGTAACGGGTCGGCTCCCACACGAAGGTTCCCCAGCCCAAGTCGCCAAATTCATAGAACACCGAGTTCACGAGGGCCGTGCGTTCGCCCGTATATTCGCAGCTCAGCACCGCCTTCTTGTTCTTGACCACAAGCCCGAACATGTCACGCCAATCCTGCCCGTTGTTCGTGGTACCGTAGGTGGAACCGCAAATGGCATCGTAGTCGATGTTCGCGTGAATCTTGTTGTACCAATCCGCGAAGCCCTTCTCGGGGCGCGGCTGACCATGCTGCATCACAATCTTGATGGAAGGATCCGTCTCGCGCACCGCACGCACGCCCGAATTGATGATATTCGCGAAGTCCGCCGTCTTGCTCAGCGAAACGCCCGCCACCCTCGAGTTGATTTCGTTACCCACCTGCACCATGTCGGGGCGAAGTCCCGCCTTCATGAGCGCATCCATGGTCGTCTTCACGTGGTTATAAGCGAGCTTGCCCATCTCGGCATTGCTCTTGCCCGCCCACGAGGCCGGGACATCCTGGTGGCCGATGGACGCCCACGTGTCACTCATGTGGAAATCGAGGAAGAACCCCATGTTGTGCGCCTTGATGCGCTTGGCGAGCGCGATGGTATGCTCCAGGTCGCACCAACACACGTTGGAATTTGCGCCAGAGTAGCTGTTCTTCGCGTAGCCGATGCACGAATTCACGAAGGTGCGCACGCGGATAAAGTTGATTCCATGATTCTGCAGGATATCAAAGAGATCCTGCTGCTTGCCGTTATCGTAGTATTTCGCCCCCAGCGACTCGTCTTCGAGCACCCACGAGACATCGACACCCACGATATACGGGCGCGCAAGCGCCGCAACCGCCACGGCACCCAAGACCAGCGCCGTTTTCCTGATGATTTTTCCCAATCCAAACATCCTTTACTCCTTTGATTTTAGTTAATATCTTGTTGTACTATAAATTGTACTACAATTTTCTATAAATATAACTCTTTTTACTACAAAGCGTACTATATTTTTTTGAAAAATTTTAAAATCGCCGTTTTCGAGCGAAAAACGGCGATATTTAATGTAGAACAGGCGTTTTCTCACCCGTAAACAAGCCCTAGCGCGATGGCGAGCAGGCTGAGCACCGCAATCTGCTTGACGATGGCGAAATTTTCATGGTCGAACATGCTTTACCTCAGCTCGATTTTTTGGATGTGGCCGCCAAGCCTTACCACGTATGCGCCGGGAGCAAGATCCCTCACCGAAACTTGCGCGGCGTGCCCGCGGGCAACCACCATGCCGTGCAGGTTCATCAGGGCGTAATCCGCGGCCTGCGAGAACCGCAACCCATCTGTGCGAGAAACGCCGACAACCCGCGCACCGAATTTTTGGGGAACTGCAACTAACGACGTAATTTCTGCGGAACTGCTCGACGCGTCCTCGCTAGAAGAACTTGACATCAGTTCAGCGGTCCCTGAGCTCGACGCATCCTCGCTGGAAGAACTATATGCAGATTCGTCGCCCATATATTCAAACTTGAACGACTGGTTCTGCGTCCCTGTCTGTTTCCACACGACAAGCGGCATGCCCGCCTCCGTAGAGATGTTCAGGACATCGCCCAGGTATTCACTTGCGGTATCCGCGTACAGGCGGTAACCGTCATCCACATTAAAGTTCTCGATGACAATCCTGTTTTCGGCATCGACGGTCCTTGCGGTATCCAGCAGGTTTCCCTTTCCGAACGAAAGGTACTTTCCCGTCTCGATGTTCCTGAGCGTGTAGGTGTAACCGTCGATTCTTTTGAGCGCCCACAACTGCGATTCACTTTCTTCGGAATCCATCTGGATTACGACACTACGGCTATCTTCGAGACTCAGGCCGCTGTGCCGCGCCTTGATGCGGTAAACGCCATCCCTGATCGGCGCGTGGTCAACCTTCTTTACGCCCGCGTCGGTCATGGTAATGTTCGCGATGGTCGAATCGTTTTCGTAGTAGGCATAGTCCACGCACAGCGCACGACGGAAACTGCCGCCAATCGCGCCCGTATGGTATATGTAATACCACTGGTTATGGAATTCGACGAACGCCTGATGGCTCGTATTGGAATTCTTGTTGTAGCCGACAATGACCTTGGAATTGGATACGGGCCCCGTCGGGCTTTTCATGGTCGCCTGGCCAATGCGTTCTTCCCAGCCGTAGGCATACGTCAAAAAGTAGTAGCCATTCCTTTTATGAACGTACGGAGCCTCGGTAAAACTGGGCGGCGTCACGTTGAACATACTGCCTTGCAATTCGACCATGTTTTCCTTGAGCCTGTAACCCATCACGGCGCCGTTGCCCCAATAAATATAGGCCCGTCCGTCGTCATCGATAAAGACAGTCGGGTCGATATCGTAATTCACGCCGCTATTCGCCGGAGTCATGCCGCTGGTAATGAGCGCCTTGCCAATGGCATCCTTGTACGGGCCTGCCGGATGGTCCGCGACGGCGACGCCAACCGCAAAGTCCCTGCCGTCGTGCACGGTCACGTACCAGTAGAACTTGCCGTTCCGTTCGATAGTCTGGCTCGCCCAGGCACTGCCACGCGCCCACTTGAACGACTTGATAGAAAGCACGGCCCCGCGATCCACCCAGGTATCCATATCTCCCGAAGAGAATATGTGCCAGTCGTTCATTATGTAACCTTCGTGACCGGCGGGCGCCTCGTCATGCCCCGTGAAGATATACATGGTATCGTTGTAAACGAGCCCCGCGGGGTCTGCCGTAAACATGTTCGTGACAACGGGATTGCTTGCAGCAAATGCACCAACGGCAAGCGACAAGCCGACACCCATAAAGCCGCCCCGAAGGGCGTTTCCCAATTCGTACATCCAAACACTCCTGCTTTTAAGACAAATTACTTCCGCTAGAACATCACCCGATACGGAATCTGCCTGTCAAAACTACGGCCCTTGAGGTCACGGTAACCCTTGCGAGCAGGCACCTGCATTCCCTGGCGAGCTGCGCGCGGAGCAATCGCGGTAGTTCCACTGCTGGAACTGCTCGGCGCGACTTCGGAACTCGAAGAATTTTCGGCAACAACAGAGCTGGAAGATTCTGCGACGCCAGAAGACGATTCCGGTTCAACGGCCGGCGGGGTCGCCTTCGCGAGTTTCACCTTCTGGTTGTCCGCACCGGTGCGCACCCAGGTAATCACGGGCATGCCCGCATCCTTCGAGACATTCAGCACGTCGCCCACAAAGTCGCTGTCGTAATCGCCATACAGGTAATAGCCCTTCGCGGCAGAGGCGTTCTCGATGCGGATTTCGCAGGCAGTCGCCGACGTCTTGACGGTATCGAGCAGCGTCTTGGGCGGGCAATAGTAGCGGCCGGCACCGTAATTCCTGAGCGTGTAATGGCGGGCATTTTTCGCGCTGCGTTCCACGGTCCAGAACTGGTTCGCATCCTTTTCGCTTTCGGGACGCTGCACCACGATTCCGTTCTCTTCAACAAACGACAGGTTGCTGTGCGAAACCGTCAGACGGTACGTGCCGTTTTCCACGAGCGCGTTATTTACTTTGTCTACACCCGTGGTAGTGCGTTTGATTTTCTGGATATTCGCATTCTCGTCATAGTACAGGTAGTCGATATTCACGGAGCGGCGGTAGGTCCAACCGCCCGGAGCGTTCGCGCCATGATACATAAAATACCAGTGACCGAGATACTTGAAAATCGCCTGGTGGTTCGTCTCGGAATTGTCAAGCTTGTCATTCAGCACGCCCTTCTGCGTCCACGGGCCATTCAGGCTCGTAGCCATGGAGTAGTTTGTCGTAGAAGGATAACCCGAGGCGTAACTGAAGTAGTAGTTACCGCGGTACTTGTGCATCCAGGGAGCTTCGAAGAAATCCCTGATCTTGATGTCTTCGGGCGTACTCGCCAGCTCAATCATGTTATCCTTGAGCTTTACGCGACGGCCCGCATTCCACGAGCCCCAATACATCCAGATATCGTTTCCGTCATAGAATATCGCGGGGTCGATATTCAGCGCGACATCGTTCGGGGTGTCGTCGGTCACAAGCGCCTTGCCGATAGCATCCTTCCACGGGCCCGAGGGGTGATCGGCCACCGCGACGCCAATCGCGAAACCCTCATCCTGCTTGATTGTTGCGTGATGTACCGCCACGTACCAGTAGAACTTGCCGTTACGGTATTCGCAATGGCCCGCGAAGGCGTTGCCGCTCGCCCACTTGAAGGTCCGCCACGAAAGTACCGCACCATAGTCATGGTAGTTTTCCATGTCGTCGGTCACCAGCACATGCCAGTCGTTCATCAAGAAGAACTTGTTGTTATTCCCTTGGGCGCCCTGCTCGTCGTGGCCCGCAAAAATGAACAGGCTATCGTTGTGCACGAGCGCCGCGGCATCGGCAGAGTAGAATTTTGTAGTGAGCGGGTTTGCAGCCATCGCAACAGCCGCTACCCCCATCAGCATAGATAAAGCACGTTTAAACATACCCAAACATCCCTTTTTCTGTTAGCGATTCATTACCTTGAAGATGTACTTTCCTTTTGGCAGTCCCTGCAGTGACACTTCAGATTCCATGCGCACCGTCTTTCGAGCCATCAGCTGACCCAGCGGATTCATCACGATGATTTCGTAATTACCGGGACGATCAAAATGGAAGGTATAGCCAGAAGCATTCGTCGTCATTTTGTAATTGGCTTTCAAAGATTTCGCCTGCGCAATCGCAGTCGTTCCGCTGCTGGAACTAGACTGCGGTTCAGCGGTCCCTGAGCTGGTCGAAGGATCGCTGGAGCTAGATTCCACCGGAGCCACGCTAGAACTAGATGCCGGCGGTTCAGCAATTTTTCCGAAGCGGATGTTGCCGACCAGCACTTCGCCGCTCATGCCGCTACCCGTGAGGTAGAAGTCCTTGACGCCCGTAAGCTTCTTGGTGGCAGAGCAGTTCACTTCGGTCCAGGCGCCGTTTGCGCAACTCGAAGGAACAGTGCACTTGGAAAGTTCCGTACCCGAAGCAGAACCTTCGCGAATGCTGAGCGTTCCGCCGCTGCACTGCTGCAGTTCAACCTTGACTTCGGTGCTCTTGATAGAATCCGTCACCACGTTTTCGAAGATGGCGTAACCGCCGTTCTTGACGGCAAGCTTGTCATCGTTCGTGAGGCGCACCTTGATGCCGTTATCGAAGCCGTTGCCCGGAATGGTATCGCGAATCACGCGCAAGAAGTCGATGCGGTCAAGTTCCGCAAAATTCTGGTCGGGCTCCACCTCGATAAAGTTGCCACCGCGCTTGAGCGTCGCCGGAATCATCGCCACGGACTTTTCGGGGAAACTGCCCCAGGCACCCGTCTTCGGGAGCTTTACCGTCTGCGCCTTGCCATTTACCGTTACTTTATGCGTAGCGTCAGCGTCGCCACCATTTGCATAGCGGTAACGCATAATGTAGTCGCCCGCCTGCATAATGTTCATCGGCAAGCGAATCTTGGAGCCCTTCGTATTGATGTAGCCCACGTATTCGCCGTTCGAGGCCTCCTTCGCGTAATTGAAGGTCAAGTCATCCGTCGCGCCGCGGGTCATGATACCGTGTTCCGCCTCGGCACTCAGATAACGGCCCAAGAAAGGTTGCCCCATTTCGGGCCAGTTGTCGTCGGTAAACACCAGGTCGCGAATATGGATGTGGTTGAACTTGTCGCCGGTCAAGTCGTAGTAGTGATGCACAAAACGAATGCGGTTCAAGTCCTTAAAGGCTTCGCCGCCGCCCGGGCCCACGTAACGGCTGTAACGCTGCATCAAGATGGTTCCGCCACCCTTGTTGAGTTCCTTGCCGCTGCGGTCCTTGTAAGTTCCGTTCACCTTGTCGGCGCGGCCCATGGCCGTCTTGTAGGTGGTCTGTTCGATTTCGTTACCTTGTTTGCAACATACGTCCCAGGCCGTGAACAAGAAATACTGCCCGCCATGTTCAATGAGGCTCGGGCCTTCGATACCCGTACCGCCGCGCGTCGCAATCTGGTAGTTTGTCTTGTCGTCGCTCGCCTGCTTGCCCGTCTTGGGGTCAAGCTTGATCAAACGGATACCGCCCGCATTCCAGGACCCGTACGTCATCCAATACTGCCCTTCGGGAGTCACCACCACGTCAGCATCAATCGCATTGTAATTGTTGCTGTTCGTGGTGCGCGTTACCTCACCCTGGTCCGTCCAACCCTTTGCCGGATCCGAGAAGTTCAGGTTCGCGTTTGTCGCGACACCGATTGCAGATGTGCGCTGGCCAAAAACGGAACCGCAGTAGAACACTCCATACTGGTTATTGAAATGGAACAGGTCCGGAGCCCAGATGCCGTCGGTCCTACCGCCCACGGCGTTCTTGAGCCACTGCGGGCTATCCCTGAAAATCTGGCCTTTCGAACTCCACTTGACCATGTCCGTAGAGGTCCACATGGCCAAATTGTTATTCGTGGACATCAGAATGTAGCCGTTTTCGTCCCTGTACATCGAAGGGTCGTGTCCCCCTTGACGCACGTCAGTCGCATACCACGACTGCGCAAACACAGCTTGTCCCGCAAAAGCGAGCGTGAAAATTGCCGCGGACACCACTCCGCGAGAATTCAATCCCATCACACCAAACATATTTATTTCCCTTTTTACTATAAGGTTTACTACTTTAAATATACGCTAGTTTTTATTAAAAGTCAATAGTTTTTACGCAATTTCAAACTAAATGATGTAATTTTTACAACACTTTACTTAAAAAAAGTCTACATTTCACAAAACAAGCCCCGAAAGGGGCCTTAAACACCCATTTATTCCTTTATAGCCGAATATTGCAGAGCGTAGAAGAGTCGCATCCAGTTGTTGGACTGTGTGCCGTCAAAGAAGAACACCTCGTCGATACCGCCGCGAAGCCCGCCGTAGCCGATCGAGGGGTTGAATGCAGCCGCAAAGCCCTCGCCCGAATCGAACTGCCTGGATTCCAGCAGCGTTCCGTCAATGAACGTGGTCACGCTATCGCCATGAATCTTGAACGAGTAGTTGTGCCAGGTTCCGTCGAGCACCCCGTTCGCACGACCCACGACCGTATTGTAGACACCCGTACGCGTATCGAGTCTGAGGTTCACCGCACCCGACGCTCCACGCTTCTGCAACGTGAAGCCCACGCTGTCCTTCTTGGCCGAAATAATTTGTGCGTACTCGCTCACCTGCATGGAATCGATATTGAACCAGATGGAAAGCCCCATGTAGTAGCCGTCTTCAGAGAAGGGCTTGAAATCGGGAATGTAGAACCAGTTGTCGGTAGAATCCACCCAGCGGGAATTGCCAAGCACGGACGCAAGCTCGTTGCCGGTAGCGAGCGCCGCCTCGGAAGGTTCGAGCGAGTCGAAATGTTCCACATGGCGCGCAAGCGCGAGGTCAATCCGGTCACTGGACTGGCACGATTCTACGATGTCAAGGGAAATCGCGCCATTCCCGTCGAAGGCGACCTGCGGAAGCACACCCCAATAAACAGCGGAATCAGAAGTCTTTGCCGTGGGGACATCCGCAAGTTCGGCACGACTGAGGCGCACCATATTGCCGTCAGCATCCAGCAGGCAGGGATTTTTTACATCCGGGAGCCGGACCGCGAAGGGCATGCTTTCGAACACCTCGTCCGAACTGGCCAAATCCACAAAACCCTCAGGAAGCACGAGCGCGACAGCGCCCTTGAATTCCGCATCCAGCGCGCGGTCGATATTCGTGGAATTTTCCTCGACGTCCCAGGATACCACCACGGAACGCACGTCACCTTCCAGAGGGTGCACCGAAACGGATTCATAATTGCCCACGGGCAGGCTGTCGAGCGACATCACGCCCGACGCGCACTCGATCGAGGTCGCCACGTGCCTGTAATCCACCGTATCTACATACAAAGTATCGCCTACGGTATCGGCACTCGCCTTGAACACCACGACAGTATCGCCCGCGACAACATCCAGATTTTCGGTAGAAACAAGAATCCGCGCAAGCCCCTTGTTGCCCGTATTCGTCTCAATCAAAATTCCCGCGGAATCCGTAGAAGACGTATTGCTGCAGCCCGCAAAGAAAGCAAGCGTACACACCGCGGCAAAAGCGAACGCGAGTCGCCCCGAACCAAAGATATTCTTAAAGCATCCCATAAACACCTTCCTCCCTACGCCTCGCCCGTTCCGGACGGTTTATTGTTTTCGCGGATGTTGCTGAACACGTGCAGGTTCACATGCTCCACGACGGTTGGCGTTTCGTTGTCGGCCATCACGATCTGGCGCACCTGCGCCTTGAATTTTTCGGCGGCCTTCTCGACCTTCGCCTGCGCGGATTTCGACACCGCGAACGTGAACGTAGTCATGTCGCGGGATTCGCTCCCTTCGGATTCCAGCGCCTGCTTCGAGAGTTCCAGACACTGCTTCTGGAACTGGAGCACCATCTGGCTCTTGCTCTGCTGCACCGTGGCAAGGCTATCCTTCGTCGGCTTCCAGAACCCGCGTTCGTCCTTGCGCACGAGCGACATCTTTTTCATAAGCTCAAGGCTTGCCTTCAGGCGCTTCTCGGACACGGGCGGGAAAATCTTCGCCGCGAGTTCCGACACGTCGTCGCCAACATCCATCACCTCGAGAATCGCGTAGACCGTACTGTTGTACCAGTTGCCAAAGAACTCGTAACTGTCCGGGTCCACAATCGCCTGCGGGTTCTTGTTCAGGCGCATCATGGCATCGAACGCCGCTTCGCGCACCTGGGCAGTCTTCCCCTGGTCAAAATCGACCATCGCCTCGAAATACCTCGCCTCGTTCCCCTTGAGCCCGATAGCGTTTATAAAGCGTTCGCGCATGTTGTCGGTCACGCGCTTGCCCTGCACCACGTCGTTGAAATAGCTGCGGGTATTCGGGAGTCCCAGCAAGTTGCAGAACTCGGTACGCGAAAACGAAGGTTCCGCTGCCTGACGGCGCTCCTGGTATTCGGCCAGGAACTTGCGGAACTTGGTAAACTCGAAAATGTTTACGAAGGTATTCATGATATTAAATATACATAAATTTGTAGTACATGGTATAGTAAAAAGTAAAAATTTAATTCATAATCGAACACTTCATAGCAAAAAAAACATACTTTTTCCATTTTTTTCTTGCATTTTTAAAAATTTTATAGTACATTTTGTAGTACAAACACAAACGCGTGTAAAAGGGATGGTTTTATGGAACAGCAAAAACAATTAGCAGGAATAGACACTGCGATCAAGGCCGCAACGATTCTCTCGGCGGTTGCACTTCTCGGGGCATTCACATTAGTTGACGCCGCCGAAAACTACAAGTTTGACTTCGGCGAGGGCCCGGTTGCCGCGGGCTACACGCAGGTCAAGGCCAACACCAAGTACAGCGACTCGCAGGGCTACGGTTTCGAAAGTGGGACGGTTTCTTCAGTAGATCGCCTGTGGGACGACGACCTCACCACGGATTTCCTGACGGCGAAAGGCGACATGGTTTTCTCGGTGGCGCTCCCGCAAGGCAATTACGAGGTAACGTTCATTCTCGGTGACGGCGAGAACGAAAGCGAAACCACCGTATGGGCCGAAAACCGCAAGCTCATGCTCGACCGCGTCACCCTCGCCGGTGGCGTGTTCAGCAGGCAGACCGTTTCGCTCAGGCGCATGGAAACAAGAAGCATGGACGGCTCGGTGACTATGAGCATCAAGGACCGCGAAAAGAATTACCGCACCTGGGACAAGAAACTCACCTTCGTCATCAGCGGCAAGGCGCCCGCCGTCGCAGGAATCGAAATCAAGCGTAACGACAACGTGACCACGCTCTGGCTCTGCGGAAACTCCACCGTGGTCGACCAGATGACTGCTCCTTGGGCGGGCTGGGGCCAGATGGCCCCGGGATTTTTCAAATCCACCCTTGCCATTGCGAACTACGCCGAATCGGGCCTTACCGCCAGCGGGTTCTACAGCATGAAACGCCTCGCCAAGATTCTCTCCGAAGTCAAGAAGGGCGATTTTGTGACCGTGCAGTTCGCGCATAACGACCAGAAGAATCAAAATGACGTGAACAACTACGAAGCGACCCTCACCAAGTACGCAAACGAAATAAAGGCGAAAGGCGCGACCCCGCTGTTCGTGACATCCACCGCGCGGCAAAACGAGACCGACCCGAAAACAGCCGTGGGCGGGCTTCCCGAACGCATGCGCGCCCTCGGCAAAAAACTCGGCGTCACCGTACTCGACCTGAACCAGCACAGCATCACGCTCGGCAAGGCGCTCGGAGGCAACAAGGAAAAAATGTACATGTACACCGCGAGCGACAAGACGCACTTCTGCGAATACGGCGCCTACGAACTCGCCCGCGCGAACATCGAAGAAATCAAGGCGAAAGTGCCCGAACTCGCCAAGCACCTGCGCAATGACCACGAGGCTTTCGATTCCAGCAAGCCCGACCCGCTCGACGTCCTCACACGGGCAAAGACGCCCATTACCGATGGTGGCCTGATTCAGGTGGAGCCGGAGTCCAGCAGTTCCGAAGAAACGGATTCTTCTTCAAGCGCAGAAATCGCCGGGTCGCAGTCTTCCAGCGCAGCAGAAGGCATATCTTCCAGTGCGGAAGGAACCGAGGGCGTCACCTCTGTCGAATCCTTGACACCGCGCAATGCACTCAGCGGGCGATTCAACGGCAGCACGCTCCATCTTGAAGGCATCGACGGCGGCGCGCACGACATCAGCTTCTTCGACATGCAAGGCCACCGCATCGCGGAATTCCGCGCAGTGCAGGGGAGCGAACTCCACGTAACCCTACGGCAAGGCGCCTATCTCGTCAAGGTCGCGCAAGGCAACCGGACTCTCGGGATATTCAAGGCCGTAAGGCGATAACTCTCTCGAAGCAACACACCTCCAAAAAATCCCCGGCCACCTCGGCTGGGGATTTTGGATTGGACCGCACAACCCATTACACAGTTTTTTTTACACGGAAACTCAACGGCACCTTGCCCAAAACCTTCTTTTTCGTGGGGAAATGGCTATATTGCGTAGCGAGGTGTAAAAATGGGACATGTTTGTAGACTGGCGAAAGGTGGACTGTTTCTGGTTTTGCTATCAATCTGCGCCTGCGGAGATTCCGTTTCCGAAGCACCAACCGGTACCGAAGTCGCAGCCACCGAAAGTACCACAAGCATTACGCCCGTCGATTTTCCGAACAGTTCATTTTTTAACAGTTCATCTTCTCTTTGGGCACCGCAAAGTTCTTCATCGTCTCAGGCGCAGCAAGGCTTTTCTTCGCCTCAAATGCAGCCGACATCGTCTTCTTCCGTCAAAAACATCCCCCTGCCGAACAACGGCATTCCCTACGTGCGAATCATCGCCACCGACAGTATCGACACGGAGTACGTCGCCTGCACTATCGAGATTGCAGGTAACGGTCAATACGAGGACATCACACCGGCAGGTGCAAGAATTCGCCAGCGCGGCAACTCCACAAGACTCTGGTACGACAAGAAGCCGTACCGCATCAAGCTTGACAACAAGACAAGCATTCTCGGGCTCCCCGCCAACAAGGACTGGGTGCTGCTCGCCAACTACCGCGACCAGAGCAAGTTCATGAACGCCATCGCGTTCGACATGGCACGCTATATGGGCAGTTTCCCGTTCGTGAACGCGAATCGCTTCGTGGAGGTCGAAATCAACGGGGATTACATGGGCATGTACCAGTTGACCGAACAGATCGAGAGGGCCACAAGCCGCGTAGACATCGACACAAGCGGCCTGCTGCTCAGCCTCGACATGGATGACGGCCCGGAACTTTCCCCCGACGCAGGCAACAACTTCTACAGCAAGGTATACGGGATGCCCGTCGCCGTAAAATACCCGAAAAACATTTCCGCAGAACGGCTCGAAGCCATCGCTGCCGACTTCGCCACCCTGGAACAGGCAATCGTAAGCGCCGATTACGACAACGTGCAGAAACTGATGGACATGGAAAGTTTCATCGACTTCATCCTGCTACAGGAAATCACGCGCAACGTGGAACTGGAAGCACCGCGAAGCATGTACCTCTACCGGGACGATACCGGGAAATACCACATGGGGCCCGTCTGGGATTTTGACGGAGGTTTCGGCTACGGCTGGGACGAGGATACCAAGGAGTACTTCACGAGCCAAAGCTGGATTCTCGGGACAGGCAACCCCTCGAAAAGCCCCTACAACTGCACTGCAGAAAGCAAGAACGACTGGGGAATGTGCAACGGCACAAACATGCGCTTCAACAATTACGACGGCAGGGCGGTTCCAGGTTTCTTCGCTAACATGTTCGCGAACGGCACGTTCCTCGCCGCATACAGGGCGCGCTGGGAATCGCACAAAACTGGAATCCTCGCAGATGCCTTCGCAAAGCTCGACGCCTACGTTTCGCAGACCGCAATCGCTCTCGAAAACGACGCTACCCGCTGGCCGCCAATCCGCCGGTACGATACCGAAATCCAGACGCTAAAAAAATGGCTCGCCGAGCGAGCCGATAATTACAGCAGCGTGCTGATGCAATACTAGCCCCCTCCATGTAACATTCACCCCAAAAAGATTATATTAAAAATGGTTGTTTCCAAAAAGGGGTGTTTATCGCGCAGATGCTCGACGCGGGCATCTGGAACCAGAAAAACTCTCTGAACATCAGTGTTCCGCACGCTGGCAAGTATATCCTGCGCATCGGCAAGCAGAATCACTCCATTACAGTGAAATAAGCCTGCGCATTTCCTATGATCTGACACAAAAGCCTCCGGCGAAACTGCCGGAGGATCTTTGGTGTGAATAGCAGAGGAGCAAGCTATCTGGTAATATTGATCGGTCGTGCCTCGCGGTAGCTACCGGTCGTCACCTTCACGATATAGGTCGCCATAGGCAAGCCATTCATATCAAACGCAAACGTATGCGCACCTGCGTTCTGCATGCCAACCACTTCCTGGGCAATCAAGGCTCCAAAGCCTGTAAACAGGCTGATTTTTACATTGTCACGCAGCGGAAGCGTGTAACGCACCTCGATCTGGCCGCGACGAAGCGCAAGGTCAACATGAGTCGAAAGCCCCTCGAGTCCATACATCAACGCCGTTGTCGCCTCTCCACTCCCTTTTTCGTTGGTAACTGTAACGTTCACCTTGAACAGCACCGATTTTCCGTTGTACGAAAGCCCCTGCGTAAAGCTGTATTTTTCGCCGTCCTTCACGCGGTTCGGATAATGTCCAACGGCAAGCGTCCCCTTCGACAAGTCGGCTTCGCTGAACACGTAAGCGGACTCACCCCATTCCACCACCTTGCCGTCTTTACCGAACCAGTGTCCCGGAGCGGTGGCGGTGCTGTTGGTCACCATGTTGCCATCGCTTTCCTGGGCAAAGAAGGTCGCCTGGGAAAGAGTCGCCGCAGTAAGCCCAAGCTTTTGCGCGATTTCATTTACATCAAATTTTGCCGCGACCGTCGCATAATTGTCGTCAATCGGAAGCGTCACCGAGATGGAATATGTCGTGGCTCCGTCCAAGACAATCTTTTCGGAGCTGCTGGAAGCCACCACGCTGCTAGAACTTGCGGGAGCGACAGAGCTGCTCGATGCCACAGAGCTACTGGACGCAACCGGAACCTCGCCGATTTCTGGCCACTTGTAATCCAGTTTAAAGTCGTTGTAATACTTGACGTTTGCAGCCCCTGCGCCACTCACGCCCGTTTCCAGTTTCAACTTATAATCGTAATGCAGCTTGCGAATTCCCGTATTGCCGGTGTACTGGTAATCGGTATTCACGATCACCGCGAAAACCATCGGCGTGCCGTTCGTCGAAGAAGGCGTCTTGTCCAGGCGAAGCGTCGCGGAACCTTCGCCCGTAATGGGTTCACTGTACACAGGTGTACCGTCAGTTGCGCGGTAGCACAGCAAGAAGTTCATATTCGTGTTGTTGGAATTTGTGCCGTTCGGGTAAAAACTCACCGTCACTTCTTTAGCGCCGCTTTGTACCTTCAGCGGCACCACGTTCGAGCCAGACCAACCCGGAGTTGTTTCCTGATTCGGAACAAGGTAGCCGTTGCTTTCCGTCACCGTCTGGTAGGGCGTCATGGTCCAGGTGTAGCTTTTCCTGTTATTGTCCCACATGTCCTGTTCCCAGTAGGTGTCGCTTCCAAAATGCTGGTTCAGCAAATTCTTGATTTCGCCGGACCATTTTTTCATGTCAAGCATCGCAAGCCTTGCGCGGAATTCGGTAATGAGCCTGCGCACGCCCGCATCGCCAAGGCCCTTGTCGAGGCCGTAGGTCTCGAGCAGGTATTTGGTCTTGCCGTAAGCGTTTCCGTAAATCCAGCGAACAGCCCCCGTACCAATCCACGTGCCAATAAACGTCGGGAAAATGTTGCTGTACTGCGACCCCCCCAGCAGGTAACGCTGATTTTTACCGGTCACGCCTCCGTCATCGGCACCGCCGCCAGGGCCACCGAAGGTGCCGTCAATGAGCCAGCCCGAATAGCATTCAATCGGCATGAACGGCGCAATGACCGTCGCCGCATTCAAAAATCCCATACCGCTGTATACACCATCGCGGTGACTGAACATATCCTGCTGAATCCAGGTATTACCCGCTTCCTGAAACCAGTGCGCATCCTTTGCGCCGGGGTAACCGTTCGTCATCGAGTGGATTCCCTCGTGAATCATCGCATCCATCTGCGCCACACGATCACGGTAAGGGCAACTCGTATTGAAACTGTACAGCGGATAGAACGAAGCGGCCACGGCCGTGTAGCCCGCGACCCACGTCTGCCAACCGCCCGTGGTATCGTCCTTCGCACCACCGGCACACGTACCCGAGCCGTAGTAATAAACGGCGCTGTACTGGCCTTCTTGCGCCTGGGCATCCGGCGCCCATCCCATCTCATTGTACAGGTACTCGAAATCGGTATCGTACTTCTTGAGGATCGAATCAATCGTCACGTCGGTAATGCGGCTGTCGCGATCCTTGCCCCAGTAGAACGCCCACCACTTACCGGCCTTCTTTCCGGTAACGCCTGAACAATTGTTATTGAACTTGGTCGGCGGCTGAATGTCGCCCAGATTAGACTTTGTGTCGTAATCCAGGTCGCTGCGGTAACCGGGCCATGTGTAAGCATCGCCCGACGCCGCATATGAGTGAACACCTAGGGCAGCCGACAAAACGGCGCCCGGAATCAATCCCAAACAACTTTTTTGCATAACACACTCCAACTTTTATGCAACTATAAAAATACTCCCTAGCTGGCCAAGGAGTATTGAAAATTTTATTTACACGTTGTCTACAGACAACGATTGCTCCACTACCTTAAAGACGAGAGCATTTTCTTCGGGACTGGAATATTAATGTTTGGTGAAGCCCTCGCACAATGTAGTGGCCTTGCGGGAGGCTAGACTTCAATTGTTCCCATTCGCTGTAAAAGCCCTGCTTGATCAGTTTTCCTGTCAAGGAGAAAATTTGCACCTTGGTCATAGGCGAAATGGTGAACTCGACATCGGTTGCAGTCAACCGCGTTGTGTTTTCGGAGCTACTTGAAGAACTCGTAACGCTACTAGAACTTACTTCGGCGACAGAACTTGAGCTAACAATCACCGGGTCGATTTTCGTTCCTTTTTCATATTCGCTGATATCAATTTTACCAATGCCAGAATAATTTGTCACCAAGTCCTTCACATCGCCTACGGGATCTGCACTATAGCTGTAGACGCTCTTGGGATTGAAAGTTCCCTTAGGGATTTCCGTATCGTAAGCGACCCATGCGGTATCCTTGGAAGTAAGCGAAGTACCGGGATTTACGGAAATCTTCATTTTTTTGCTGTTACAGCCACTACTCTGGAAGTTGGCGCAGCCTTCGTAATAGTTTCCAACAATGGTAGCCACGCCATCATCGCCAGCGAAAATCGCCTTGCTGAGGCCCGCATAGTGATTATTTTCAAAGTAGTCGTCAGAACCATAGCGAACATTCGGGCCGTTGCCTGTTCCCTGACCGAGAACATAGTTGTTATAAAGGTGAATTTTAGTATGGCGCATCATGGGAGTACGCGCATCCAGGTCCTTATAAAAGTTATGGTGGATAGTTATTTCATGACGAAGACTATCTCCGTTGCTATTGCCAATGAGGCTTCCCTTATGATGGTTGTGGAAATAATTCCAGCTAAAAGTCGCATTGTAAATGTTGTTCTTGGCATCCAGCAGACCATCGTAGCGGTCCTTGTTGCTGGTGTAGGCATTATAGAATTCGCAGTGATCGATCCAAATGTTATGGCTTCCCTGCTTATTCTTGTCAGCCCAGTTAGTGGCAGCAGAGTCCGCAGAAATCGCGATGCAGTCCGGGTCATTGAGGACAACTTCTGTCCCATTGCGGAAAGCGATCACCTTGTTTTCGTCGGTCTTGCTAATGGGAACATCGCTCATGGTGAACTTGATGTTACGAATGATGATGTTATGTTTATTCTGAATCATCAGGCCCACTCGATTAAGGAACGCCGATTCGCCTTTACCGATGATCGTCTTGTTATTGCCGACCAAGACCAATTCGCCATAAGTCGTTGCCGTACCCGAAGAGGCCACATGGCCATTTTCATCGATAAACGTCTTGATACCGGTATTGATTTCACCCTTCACGATAATGACGTAAGGAGTTTCCAAATCTTCGGCGTACTGCTTAAATTCTGCAAAGTTGGAGACTTCCACAACCTTGCCCCCGTTACCGCCGGTAGTGCCCCCTTCCAAAGTGGCATACCCCACCATATCAAAGTTAGGGGTAGCCGCAAAGAGCCCCACATTCATCAAGAGAATTGCCAAATATTTTGCTTTCATTTTTCCACCTCTTTATTAAAACCAACTGACGCTCCAACGGAAAGGTTCCGCGGATTTTACCGAACGCCCCAATGCATTGAACCTCGGAGCATCTTTACGCCTGTCAGAAGGGGCCACCCTGCGGCGAATAACAGTCGTTGTAGCACTGCTAGAAGACACTTCCGAAGAACTGGATTCTGCTGCAATTTCGCCATATTCGTAAGGTCCAAGATCCGGTGCCGAGCCAACATAATCAAAGCCTATTTCCGTCCCCTTGTCAATCAAGACGCTCCCTTTTTTCAGGCGGAACAACTTTGTGTACGGGAGCAGTCCATCCGCATTTCGGGCAATCGTCGCAAGGCTCGTGTCCAACGACTCAAAGTCATCGTCACTCACAGTCACCGAAATGTTCCAGGAATTCGTTTTCTGTTCGCTAGACGAACCAAAAGAGTCGGCATTTTTGCCCTTATAAGAGATATTGTTCCGCAGGTGATGCTTTTGCCCCGCATTCAGCGCCCCACCCATTCCATAATTAGCGGCACCACGGCTTCCGTTGCGGTAAGCAAGACTCTGTTCCACCGTAATGCCACCCATATTGTTGTTCTGGTCAAAGCCCTTTACCGGATTGTCAAACGCAATACAACGCGTGCAACGGTGATTCGCTTGGGCTTTATTGCCGCCCATCTTAAAGCCATTGCCGTTTCCATCAAAGAGCTCGGCCGCATAGCCAAAAACATTGACCCCATTCCGGAACGCCCAGGAATCATAGACAATGACACTGTCGGGTGAATCAAAAAAGTCAAAACCGTCGTCGGAATTTTCCCAAGCACGGCAGTTGATGAACACATTTCCTGCTCCCTGAGTCTGCTTGCTCGCAAAGCCGTCAGCCATGCCGCCCTTTTTCTTGGGGTCATAATTACGGTACGCATCTACGTTGACCACCAGCGTATGATTCCCGCCCTTGTTAATTTCCAAACCGGAATTGCGGTTTTCGAAAAACGACATGTTGTAGAACTTGTTGTACGACCCTGTCACATAGGCTCCCTGGTATCCCGCACGGGTAATGGCGAGACCGTGAAGTTCGTAATAACTGCCGGTCATGCTCAGCCCCACGCCCTTGTCGACATAGGTGAGTTCCGGGAACTGGAAGTCTATCACGGCAGTCGCATGGCCCGCCGCATAGAACACAATGGGCTTGTCCGCCATTCCTGACTTAGAAAGTGTAATCGTATTCGCCTGACCCTCTGTATAGGGCACCTGGTATGTTCCCGCTTCAAAAAAGACGGTATCTCCGGCGGAGGCCTTAGTCATGGCCGAAATAAAATCGTCGCCAGGCTTTACATGGGTATTCCCGGCAAGCGCCAAAACGGCAAAAGCTGCCGTCAAAATTTCCACCAAGCGGATATTCTTCAAATAATTCATCCCAAGTACATCCTTTGATATTCCGACAAACATTCATTCCTGTTCTCAAAAATGTTCTCAAAATATCAAAACAGAATATAAGTTATTCTTTTCGCAAAGTCAATAGATACAGCGATTTTTTTGCAAAAATGTTCTCATTTTTACAAAAAAAATAATTATTTATGGATTACGCCTAGCGGGCCGAAAGGGCTGGCCAGTAATTTTCGGGACGCTGGTTCAGGTAAGTGAGCCGCGTCCAGGCGTCGTCGCGGAAGCAGCCTCCCAGCATGAGTTCGTCAATCGTACCGGTAAAGCTACCCACTTTAAAGTCAACCTTTTCACGTACGCCACTCCAGGCGATTTGTTCCGGCTCAGTTTCAATCTTGCGGTCGTTCACGTAGAAATTGGACTGCGAAGTCGTGTGACGGCTGAAGGCTACATACACCCACTCGCCCGCCTTAATATCAGACGTTCCAGACACCCAGGCGTATTTTATTGAATCGGAACTTGAATCGGGAACCCAGAGGTCAACCACAAAGCCCTTCTCCGGATCATAGCGCAACGCATATTCCTTGGACTTTTCAAAGATGGTCTGTTTTTCTTCGAGATTGTCAAGTTTTACCCACACCGAGAAGCAGAAATATCCGCTGCCGTCATAATTCAAGTTCACCTTGCGCGAGGAATCAGCAGCACTTGAATTCTCTGCAACAATAGCATCGCCGTCATCAAGTTTTGCACCCTTGCCCACAACACCGTCGGCAGCCACGGCCCCTGTCGGCAGCCCCTCGAAGTAGCCCTTTTCCGCTCCATCGCCTACAGGTTCAAGGCCGCTATCGAAATGCCACACCAAAGAATAGCTACGGTTCGTGGGGAACACATCCTTCGCATATGCGGGATCCATGGTGTTGTCAAAGTGGATTTCCAGCGAATCGGAAACATTCAGCGAATCGACACTCACCCAGAACACGGCTTCCTTGGCAGAAGCATCAAAGTAGGTTCGCGCAATCGGGAGTTTCTTGCTGCGATTTCCGTCCTGCGAAATGCGCACGGCCTCCCAACGGCCGTTCACCACCTCCGCGGAATCGAAGGTAATTTCATTTTTCGTCAAGCGGATGGCCAGCGGGAAATCGCTCACGACGGTGCCGAGCGAATCGATTCCTTCGGGGAGTGCGAGCGGAGCTTTCAATGTGGACGTCACCGAATCGCCCCAAACAGTCGTTTCTTCAGGCTTTACGGAAACATCCTTAAATTCAAACGGATCCATGCCATCCATGTAAACAACAATTTCAAAAGTATCAGCAGGGAGGCTATCGACCACGATTTTCCCGCTCTGCACAGAAACCTTTCTGCGAATTGTCGTCCCAATGACAATGGCCTCACCGCTTTGGTTTTCGCGGAATTCACCCGATACGAGAAGTTTGACCGTACCCGGACCTTGCAACGTGTCGTTTACGGTAAGCGGTTCATCTTGTTCGGCACTCAGGTTCTGCACAAGAAGCATCTGGCCCGATTCCTGATGGAATGCCTCGAGAGTGAAGCTTCCCGACGGGATGGAGTCAAACTCGTAGTTGCCGTTTTCATCCGTTTCGGTTTCGAACGCAGAGGGTAGAACCTGTTCAGCCTCGCTTGCAGCAATGATGTTGTAGTCGCCCGGCACACACTGCACCCGCGCATGCACAGCCGGCTTGCCGCCATCCAATACCAAGATGCCCGCGAGTTCCGGGGAACCCGTCTCGGCGCTATTGCCGGCGGTAGTGTCATGAGAAGAACACGCTGTCAAACAAAATGCAGAAATAACACCCGCCAAGCCAACAGCGGATACACAAAGCCAAACAGGCCGCGCAACATGGCATTTCCATACACTCATCAACACTAATATAAATATAGATTTGCTAAAACGAATCCAAAATAGTGCAAAAAATTACCCGTTGTTTGCGGACAACGCCCAAAAAAGCAAAAAAAACGGCATTTTTTGTGTTCCCACCCGTCACTTTTTATATACATTCAGGGTATGGCACCGCAAGCACTGAGACTTTCCGAGATCACTATTTCGAATCTGCGCTCTATCCAGAGGCAGACGTTTCCGCTCAGTAGCTTTACGGCCCTTATCGGTTACAACAATGCGGGCAAGACGAATATCCTGATGGGCATTCGCTGGCTCCTGTCCAATTTTTCGTTCGACATCTCGTACTTTGACGATCCGAACCGCCCTGTAGAAGTCATCGGTGTATTTGATGGTATTTCGGAGCAGGTGCTTGGCCGACTGGGTGAAGAACGTGCCGCCGCCGTGCGCCCCTACTTGCAGAATACGCCGCAGGGGCCAGGCAGACTTCGCGTCAAGAAGGTGCAGCGCATTCCCGGCGAAAATCCGGAAGGAATCGAAGTACTGGTCTTTGTGCCGAGCAACCACCGCAAAGGCGACAAGCGCGAATGGGTCAGGCCCAGCGAAGAATTCAAGAAGGCCTACCACCGCATGTTTCCCGAATCGATCGCCATCTGGGACTTCGAAGGGAATCAGGCCTTCACCAAGCTTCTGCATGAAATTTTCAAGCCGCTCGAGCGCCGTTTCGGAAGCGAAATCAACACGCTCCTGAACAAGTTCTGCGACCTGCTCTCGCCCGACAGCGAAAACCGCGCCGCCGAAATCGGCGCATTCGACCGAGAAGTCAACGAAAAGCTTTCGCCGCTGTTTCCGAGCGTGAAAGTTGAGCTCGACATTCCGATGCCGACCCTCGAGACGTTCCTCAAGAAGGCAAGCCTCAAGGTTATCGACGAAGACGACGGTTTCGAACGCGACATCAGCCGCATGGGCGAAGGAAGCAAGCGCGCCATCCAGATGGCACTGGTGCGTTACCTCGCCGACGTGAAAAAGCATCACAACAACCATTACCTGAGTCGAACGCTGCTGCTCATCGATTCACCGGAACTCTACCTGCACCCGCAGGCGGTGGAACTTGTGCGCGTAGCACTCAAGAACCTTTCGAACGAAGGCTACCAGGTGGTTTTCGCAACGCACAGCGCCCAGATGGTTACCAGCGAAGATGTCAGCACCTCGCTCCTCATCCGCAAGAACAAGGCCCGCGGAACCTTTATGCGCAAGCGAATGGAAGACGCAGTACATCAGGTGGTGCAAGACGCCCCGAGCCAGCTGCAAATGCTCTTCAGCCTTAGCAACAGTAACGAGCTTCTGTTCGCCGATTACGTGCTGCTCACCGAAGGCAAGACCGAATGGCGCGTACTCCCCGCGCTTTTTGAACGCATCACGGGGCAATCCTTCGCCCTTATTAAATGTGCACTGGTTCGCCAGGGCGGTGTCAGCAACACGCGCAAGAGTATGCAAGTACTCGATGCCATGGACATGCCCGTGCGCGCCATCGTGGATCTTGACTACGCCTTCACCACCGCCACCCGCGACGGATTTTTGGAAGCAAACGACCCCGACATCCGGTATTGCCGCGACCTGTTCCGCGAGCTCGCCTTCCACAATCACCTGCGCCTCGTGAACGGGCTCCCCGTCAACAAGCACAGCAACATCAGCGCCTCGACGGCATACGCCATGATGGCCTCGATGGAAGAAGCGCAGCAACCCATCCGCAGCATTCACGCGAAGCTCCGCAGTCAGGGAATCTGGGTATGGACAAAAGGCGCCATCGAAGAACATCTAGGTCTCGAAGCCAAGAATGAACAGGCCTGGAGCAAGTTCATCGAGCGCAGCAAATCGCCGAACTTTATAAAAACACTCCCCGACTACGCAAGTATCGAGGAGCTGTGTAATTGGATTATTGAGGGCAGCCACGGGAACTAGTGAGCCATAAGCGACTCGTATTAACGAGTCGTGATGGCGAGAGCGAGGGCTCCGGGGTACGAACCTCGCGGCATTAGACCGAGCGGTCGTATTAGTATGTTCCCAACAGGGAACGCACCTTCTCCATCATAGCCTTAGATTTTACTCTAGCTTTTTCCTTGCCGTACGCGAGAATCTTGTCGATTTCTTCGGTGTGGTTCAGCAAGTAGAAATACTTTTCGCGAGCAGCGCCGAGGTGTTCTTCGAGAACGTTCTGGAGTTCCTGCTTCGCGTGTCCCCAACCCATACCGCCTGCGCGGTAGCGAGCAGCCAAGGCTTCGGTCTGTTCCGGCGTTGCAAACAGCTTGTACAACTTGAACACGTTGCAAGTATCCGGATCCTTGGGTTCTTCGATACCCTGGGAGTTCGTCACGATCTTGCCGATTTTCTTCTTCAAGGCCTTGCTTTCCAGGAAGATGTCGATGACGTTGTCGTACGACTTGCTCATCTTGCGACCGTCAAGGCCGGGGATGATACCCGTCGTTTCCTGAAACACGGGTTCCGGAATCGTAAACACGTCTTCGCCAAAATGCTTGTTGAACTTAATGGCGATATCGCGGGCAAATTCCACGTGCTGTTTCTGGTCCTTGCCGACCGGCACGATGTCTGCGCTGAACATCAAAATGTCAGCATCCATCAAGCACGGGTAGCAGTAGAGGCCCATATTCACGTTGGCATCCGGATCTTCACCGGCGGCATTGTTCGCTTCGACCTTCGCCTTGTAGGCATGGGCACGATTCATGAATCCCTTTGGCGTAAAGCAGCTCAAAGCCCAGCTCAGTTCAAAAATCTCAGGAATGTCGCTCTGCTTGTAGAACAGGCCTTCTTCCGGGTTCAGGCCAAGGGCAAGCCAGGTCGCCGCAATCTTGTAGATGTTCGCGCGCATCTCGGCACCGTTCTGCACGGTAGTGAGAGCGTGGTAGTCCGCAATGAAGTAGACCGTATCGTAGGTCTTCGAAAGTTCAAGAGCGGGGCGGATTGCACCGAGATAGTTACCCAGGTGAGGTGTGCCGGTGGGCTTGATGCCCGTGAGAGAAATTTTTTTCGTGGCCATAGAAATGAAGGGTTAATGATTAGAATCTTTTAACAGTTTGTCGAAATACACAATCGTCTTTTCGAGGCCCTGGCGCAAGGGAATCGTCGGTTCCCAACCGAGGGCGGACTTTGCAAGATCGATGTTGGGGCGGCGCATCTTGGGGTCGTCTCCGGGAAGCGGCTTGTACACAATCTTGCTCTTGGAACTCGTGAGTTCAAGAACTTCTTTAGCAAGTTCAAGCATCGTGAATTCGCCGGGGTTTCCGATATTCACCGGTCCAATAATCTTGTCCTGGTTCATCATGCGGACAAAGCCTTCGATCAGGTCGTCCACGTAGCAGAAACTGCGCGTCTGGCTGCCGTCACCATAAATGGTGATATCTTCGCCCTTGAGCGCCTGCACAATGAAGTTGCTCACCACGCGGCCGTCGTTCATGAGCATACGCGGTCCGTAGGTATTAAAAATTCGAACGATGCGGATATCCACTTTGTTCTGGCGATGGTAATCCATGAACAAGGTTTCGGCGACACGCTTGCCTTCGTCATAGCAGCTGCGGATGCCGATGGGGTTTACGTTTCCCCAATAGTCTTCAGTCTGCGGGTGCACCGCCGGATCGCCATAGACTTCGCTGGTGGAAGCCTGCAAGATGCGAGCCTTCACACGCTTTGCCATACCGAGCATATTGATGGCACCCATCACGCTCGTCTTGATGGTCTTTACCGGATTGAACTGGTAATGGATGGGGCTTGCGGGGCATGCCAAGTTAAAGATGCGGTCCACTTCCAAAAGAATCGGCTCCGTCACGTCGTGGCGAATGAGCTCGAAATTCCGGTTATCGCGCAGGTGAGCAACATTCACCATACGGCCCGTAAAATAGTTGTCAAGACAAATCACTTCGTGGCCGTCGTTCAACAGACGCTCGCACAAGTGACTTCCTAAAAAACCAGCCCCACCAGTAACTAAGCAACGCATATTAAGCTCCAATTATTCGAGCATAATATAGCTATTTAACAATCTGGTTCTTACCGTGTTTCTTGCCCCAATACAGTTTTTCGTCTGCCTGACGGAGGTATTCCTCGTAGTCAGCAATACTTTCGCCCGTGCAAAGGCCAATAGTCGCCGTAATGGCAACCCGAGTTCCCTTGTGATAAATTTCCTGTTTCGAAAGTTTCGTCCGGAACGTTTCCAAGACTTCCAATGCGCGGGAATTTTCCACCTGAGGCAAATAAAGCACAAATTCTTCGCCACCCCAGCGAACCGCCACAGCATCCTGGGGAAGGCAAGCCTCAATGCACTTGCTTACCGCCGCCAAGACTCTATCGCCGGTTTCATGACCATAAGTGTCATTAATTTTCTTGAAGTCATCTACATCCAGCATCGCGACAGAGAAAGACGTTTCCTTCTCGTCCTTGCTACGCTTCATGATGCTTTCAAAGAACCGGCGGTTATAAAGGCCAGTCAGCATATCATGATTGCTGCTGTAATCCAGTTTTTCGCGAGTAGTTCTCAGCTCCACCAAATAAAGGTTGGTTAAATAGAACAGCGAGAACAGCGTAATGATCAAGTTCAAGACTTTCACAAAAGAGCTGTGATGCAGAACCAAATCCATCAGTTCTGGATAAAGGGAATAATTAAAAACGGAAATCAAGCTAATTGCAACCGCAAGTGCAGCACCAACAAGCTGATATATGTGTTTTTTCCTGTTGGAATAAGGCAGCATAAAGAAAATTACCGCCACCATGCCAATGACAAAAGTCAAGGTACCAAAATGACCGCCAGAAATCAATTCCGTCATAGCGGAGAAAAAAATGATTTCGAAGTAGGCGAAGGAAATTCTGAGATTTTCATCCTTAAAAATTGTCAAGAAAATAACGTATATCACAGAACTAATGACATTCAGAACCACCAACGGGAAAAGCCCAAACTTCCAAAACAGGAACACGTTAAAAACATGAACGCACAGGCACATAATTAAGAAAATTAAGGTCCTATGCTCCGAGAGCGTTTCAAGAAATTTTTTCGGCATTTATTTTCCCCTTCTTACTTGAGAAATATTATTCTTCCTCGGTGTCCCGCGTCTCTTCGCCGTAAGCAGTCGCCGCAGTTCCGTTCAAGGCGACCAGACGAATCCCTCGCAACGTCAAGAAAGGATCATACTTGTCAATCAAGGACGTCCTGCGAGCAATCGTTTTTCCCCAACCGCCGGTCGCATACACTGGCATATCGTCGCAGGCCATTTCCTTCTTGATTTTGCCAATCAGAAATTCCAACTGGGCAAGGAATCCGTACAGAAGACCTGCGCGGATAGCGTCATCGGTATTGTCTGCCACCACGGCCTCTGGCCATTCGATAGTCACGGGCAAAAGGCGCGCGGCCTTTTCCGTCAAGGCATCCAGGCTCGCGTTGATGCCGGGAATAATCACGCCACCAGCAAAGGCGCCATCCTTCATGACGTCGAAAGTGGTAGCGGTCCCCATATCCACGACAATCGCATTCTTGAAGCCTGCATCACGCATGGCAATCACATTGCACAAGCGGTCGGCACCGGCCATCGACGGGTTCTGGTAATTAATCTGCAAGCCCATGCAGTTCTTGGAATTCACCACCTGCACCCGTTTTTTCAGCAAGGAATCCAGAGCCTTGATCCAGGGGCGTTCCAAAGCGGGCACCACGGTAGAAAGTCCCACATGGGTAATCTCCTCGGATTTGATCTTGGAGAACCTCAAGAGGCCCCCCACCTTGTTCATCACTTCGTCAGAGGTGGTTTCTTTGCGGGTGGTCAGGCGCCAATAATCCACCACCTTGGTATCCTTGAAAATACCAATCACCGTGTGGGAGTTGCCCACGTCGACCACAAAAGAAATCGTATTCACCGTATCAACCGTCTTTTTCAAGTCCTTTTTCACATCAACAATAATAGAAAAAGATGTTTTTTTTCAAGTTTCCTTGATTTGCAATGTTCAATTTTTTTTCAAAAAAGGGATTTTTTCCTTCCCATTTTCTATATATTGCCGACATGGCAAGTTTCGGCTACAGTCTCTTATTGGTATTGACGGCGTTCATTTGGGGATCGGGTTTTGTTGCCCAGATTGAAGGCAACGCTTTTGGACCATTTTCGTTTTCATGCATCCGATGCTTTATAGCTGCCGGGTTTCTCGCCCTGGTCTTCAAGGGACTTGACGCATTGGGAAAAAGTCCGCGCAGGCCGCGCTCCCCCGCCGAAACCAGGCTTCTTTGGAAAGCGGGATTCTTTTACGGGCTCGCCCTTTGCACCGCCATGAACCTGCAACAGCTCGGAATGTTCCTCGGCACCTCCGCCGGAAAATCCGGGTTCCTTACCGCCTGCTACATTGTTCTCGTGCCGGTCGTGAGACTCGTTCTCGGGCACCGCATTTCGCCTAAGACATGGATTTGCGTCGCGATTACCACCGTCGGACTTTACCTGCTCTGCATCAAGGAAGGTTTTTCGCTGGAAATTTCCGACGGGGTTTCGTTACTTTGTGCGCTAGCCTTTTCATTCCACATTCTCGTCATCGACAAGTTCGCGAATCGTGTCGACCCCATTCGCGTTTCGGCGATACAATTCTTGACTGTCGGTGTATTGACCGCACCGCTGATGATTATTTTTGACCTCAAGTTTCCGGAAATAGACTTTAGTACGGTCGCTAGCGCGTTTATCAATCCGCGGGCCGTCGCAGGGTTATGCTTTGCCGCATTCTTTTCGAGCGGCATCGCCTATACGCTACAGATTGTCGCACAGGACAAGGTGAGCCCCACCATAGCCTCGCTCACGATGAGTCTCGAATCGGTATTCGCCGTACTTGCGGGCTGGGCCATTCTAGGAGAACAGCTTTCGGCCCGCGAAATCGGCGGCTGCGCCATCATGATGTTTGCCATCGTCGCGGCACAGATTAAGCGATAGCCGACTTATTTTTTGCAGGCAACCGACTGCCGCTTTTTAACAAACAGCAACCCACCCACAACCAATACGACACCTACCAAGAGCGAAAGCAAGGCACTACGGGTAACGCCTGCGACAATGTAACTTACAAAACTGATGGCCGCAACACTCAAGGCATACGGCAACTGGGTATTCACGTGATTCACATGGTTACACTCGGCACCGGCACTTGCCATAATCGTGGTATCCGAAATGGGCGAAATATGGTCGCCGCACACAGCCCCCGCCATACAGGCAGAAATGGAGATAATCATCAAATTCGGATCGATGCTGGAGAATGCCGCCACCACGATCGGAATCAGAATGCCGAACGTTCCCCACGAAGTTCCTGTAGAAAAAGCAAGGCCGATACCAATCAAGAAAATAATCGCCGGCATAAAATTCATCAATCCCACAGCACTTCCCGAAACGAGTCCCGCTACAAAGTCTTTCGCGCCAAGCGTATCGGTAACACCCTTCAGGCTCCAAGCCAAAACAAGGATTATGATAGCCGGAACCATCGCCTTGAAACCTTCGGGCAAGCTTTCTAAGCACCTGCGAAGTTTCAAGACTCGACGACCCAAATACCAAATCACGGTTACGATAAAGGCCGCAAAGCTCCCCAGCACAAGACCAACAGAGGCATCGCTACTGCCAAAGGCATCGACAAAGCCCTTATGCGCTTCGCCACTAGCAAAGAATCCGCCCGTATAAATCAAGCCGATTACGCAGAACAATATCAGCATCACAATCGGGAATACCAAATCTAGTACAGTTCCGCGGGTCTGTTCAATATTCAGTTTTTCCATCTTCGCATCAATCATTTCGGCCGCAGATTCATACTTTTTCATCGGGCCAAAATCCACCTTCAAAAGTACCAAGGCAAACAGTGCCACAATCGTGAGCAGCGCATAAAAATTAAACGGTATCGCCTTCACGAAAAGGCCTAATCCATCTTCTCCTTCAACAAATCCCGTGACAGCAGCCGCCCAGGAACTCACCGGAGCGATAATGCAAATAGGAGCAGCCGTTGCATCAATCAAGTAGGCGAGTTTTTCGTGACTGAGCTTAAACTTATCTGTAACCGGACGCATCACGCTACCCACCGTAAGGCAGTTAAAGTAATCGTCCACAAAAATCAGCACGCCAAGGATAATCGTCGCCAGTTGCGCTCCAACTTTGGACTTAATATGCAATTTCGCCCAGTTTCCAAACGCAGCTGCAGCCCCCGACTTGTTCATCAGGGCAACCATCGCACCCAGCATCACCAAGAAGAAAAGAATTCCCACATTCCACGGATCGGACACCTGCTTAACCATACCGTTCTTGAAAACCGCATCCAGGAATTCCGGGAAACTCCCCTGACTAATAAAAAGTCCGCCAATCAAGACTCCGACAAACAGAGACGAATAGGCTTCCTTGGTAATAAGCGCAAGGACAATCGCGACAACAGAGGGCACCAACGCCCAAAATGTTCCATGAAAATAAGAAACAACTTCAGTAGTTTGCTCCATATATTTTTCCTATAGGTTACTAAAATAATAGTAAATTGCCCCACTTAAGCAACTGACGAGGAACCACAACAAACCGCAAGACCTGTACCGGGCGTTGTTAAGTCAAACAACAGAATATGCATTCCAGCCTATACCTATCCGCTTTTTTGAATTTATTTTATTTGTACATGGGAATGTAGAATTCACTATGTTCGCATGGGGTTGGATTAATTATTATGAAAAAAATCAAGTTTCTTTTGCCGGTGGCAATAGCCACTGGATTTTGGGCCTGTGGCGACGAAACTAGCACCGCCTCAGAATGTGTAACTGAACAGTGCCTTATTGAAAAATATGGCCAATACAACGCCGATTCGGCCAATGCGGCAAATCAGCAAAACCCTAACGGGGACTCAATTCCGGGCCTCCTGGATCCGAACAACCCGCTTGATCCAAACACCCCCGTCGATCCCAATAACCCGCAGGATCCGAACCTGCCCGTGGATCCCAACAATCCGCAAAATCCAAACGAACCGGCTTCTTCAAGCGACACCGGTATACCGCAGCCTGAATCCTCGGACGCCGCTCCGATCGTAGGATCTTCGAGCAGCCACCACCATCATTGGGGCAGCAGTTCCTCCGTTAGCATAATCCCCGTGGTATCCAGTTCCAGTGAAGAGATTATTGTACCGCCGACACCGAGCAACGACTTTGTGGAAGATCACCGCAGCGAATGCCAGATTGGCAACATCCCGACGAGCGTGAACAACGCGAAGCTGCCTGACCCGTTCATGGGTCTCGATGGCAAGCGCATTTCCTCGAAGGATGAATGGAAGTGCCGTCGCGAAGAAATCGGTGCGATGTACGAAAAACTCATGTTCGGTACCAAGCCGCGCAATCCGGATAAGGTCGAAGGGACTTATTCCGGCGGCAAGCTCACCATCAAGGTGACCGACAAGGGCAAGTCCGGAAGCTTCTCCGTGAGCATTCAGAATGCCGGCACCAAGGACAAGCCGAAGCCGGCCCTCATCGGTTTTGGCGGCGGGTTCATGGGCTTCTGCGGAAGCCTTGGGCAGGCTACGGATGGCCTTGATATTGCCAAGATTTCCTTCAATCCGGACAACGTCGCTCCTGAAACCGGCGGTGGTATGTTCTTCCAGCTCTACAACCAGGGACAGGGCACTATCATCGCTTGGGCTTGGGCTGTGAGCCGCATTATCGACGCTCTCGAAAAGACTCCTGAAGCCGGTATCGACGTGCATCACCTCGCTATGACGGGTTGCTCCCGTTGGGGTAAGGGCACGCTCGCTGTGGGTGCGTTCGACGAACGTATTGCGCTCACAATCCCGCAGGAATCTGGTTCCGGCGGAGCCTCCCTCTGGCGCGTCGGTGCCCAGGTCAACAAGCAGAAGGGAACCGATTTTGTGCAGCCTTTGAGCAGTGCTGCGACCGAAGGCAAGTGGATGATTTCCTCCTTCGGGAACTACCAAGGTAAAGAAAACACGCTTCCGTTCGACCAGCACATGCTCGTGAGCATGGTCGCTCCGCGTGCACTCCTCATCCTTGACAATGCAGGTCAAAAGTGGCTTGGCGAAGTACCGTCGAACTACTGCGGCCAGGCGTCTCTCGAAACCTACAAGGCTCTCGGAGCGACGGAAAACTACACCTACAGCCAGGAAGGCGGTCACGACCATTGCGCTCTTCCGGGTGGACAGTTTGACGAAGTCAAGGATTTCATAAACAAGTTCCTATTCGGCAAGGATACTAAGACTGGTAAAATTGATTACAGCAAGAACACTGAGCAAATCAAGTGGAACAAGTCTGAATGGATTGACTGGACAACGCCCACTTTGAATTAAACCATCCTATAAAAAAGGACAAACACCCAGACCCCCGGCGCAAGTCGGGGGTTTTTGCTTACTTTTTTGAATATTTTTATCTGTTTTGGGGGCATTTTGCCCTTGACAAAGCCCCTAAAATTTTCTCTATTTGCGCATACAATTTTTAGTTTAACCCTTAACGGAGAAACAACATGCCTTGCGGAAAGAAAAGAAAGCGCAGGAAGATTGCGACCCACAAGCGTAAGAAGCGCCGTCGTCGTGACCGTCACAAAAAGAAACTTCGCTAATATCCGTTAGCATTCTATTGTGATTTCCTGTTAAAGACGGAGTGTAAAAGCTCCGTTTTTTACTTTTTTTGTTTTTATAGGGCTTGCCCAAAGGATAGAAGATGATTGATCGCAACAAGCATTTCCTCCGCCTCATGGACTGGAGCGAAGAAAAAATCCTGGAAACTATCGAAATTGCTTCTCGCCTCAAGGCGGAAGTTCACGCTGGTAAGGTATCCGACCGTCTTCACGGCCAGAACATTGCCATGTTCTTCGAAAAGCCCTCGCTGCGAACCATCACTACTTTCCAGGTCGGCATGAACCAGCTCGGCGGCCACGCCGTGTTGCTCGCCCCCGATTCCATCGGTCTTGGCAAGCGTGAAAGCGTCAAGGACGTCGCCCGTTGCCTTAGCCGCTGGGTGAACGCCATCGTAGTCCGTTGCTTCAAGCAGGATCTCGTCGAACAGCTCGCCGAATACGGCAGCGTGCCGGTCGTGAACGCCCTGACCGATGACTACCATCCGTGCCAGGCAATCGCCTTTGCCCAGATGATCAAGGAAAACCTCGGCGGATTCAAGAATGCCGACGGTAAGCCGAAGACCGTCGCCTTCATCGGTGACGGCAACAATGTGGCCAACTCCTTCCTCGCCCTCGCCTCCAAGGTGGGCATGAACTTCACGCTCGCCTGCCCGAAGGGTTTCGAACAGCCCGCGAAGGTTGTGGAAGAAGCCCAGGAAGGCCTCAAGAAGCACGGTTGCCAGTACCGCGTTTTCCACGATCCGAAGGAAGCTGTCAAGGACGCCGACATTCTCTATAGCGACGTGTGGGTCTCCATGGGTCAGGAAGGCGAAAAGGCTACGAAGCAGTCTCACTTCTTGCCGTTCCAGATCAACGACGAACTCCTGAAGCTCGCTCCGGCACACTGCAAGGTCAGCCACTGCCTGCCCGCACACCGCGGCGAAGAAATCACGGACTCCGTGATGGACAACCTCGACGTGAACATGAGCTTCGAAGAAGCCGAGAACCGTCTACATGCTCACAAGGCTGTCTTGTGGCAGGTCATGGAACCTTTTGCTAAATAAGCACACTTCTCGGAAGAAGTGAATTTAAGTAAAAAAAGTCCGACTGGGTCGGACTTTCTTTTTATATACGCAAACGCGACGATTACGAATTTTTCAGAGCCGCAAGGAGCGCCGTATACTTTTCCACAAACGCCGCATGATTCTGCCTTACGAATCCTAGGTTACTTTCCTTGCAGGCCATTTCCAGTGCCTTTGCCGCCTCGGAGACTTTGGTCGCCCCGATGGTAAGCGAAGAACTTTTTAGGGCATGGACCACGATGCGGTAGTTTTCGAAATCTTCCTTTTCAAAGAATTCCGCCAGCTCCTTCGTCTTGTCGCCCTTGACATATTCTTCCTGCATTTCACGATAAAACTTTTCATCGTTCATGCAGTAGGCCAGCCCCGTCGCCGTATCCAGGAAATCGGATAGAGACGGTTGCGCGCCGCTCTTTTCAGCAACCGGAGCCGCCGCAACTGGGGTCGGGTCAACCGAAGCAAGCTCATCGTCCGTTTTTTTCTTGACAACATGAATCAGATTCTTCGGCAAGAACTTCTTCAAAGTCGCAAGCAGAACTTCCTCGCGCATCGGCTTCGTGATGTAATCCGAGAAGCCTTCGTCCATATAGAGATTCTTGGCGTCCACCACCGCATTCGCGGTAAGCATCACCACCGGAGTCTGTGCATTCGGATTTTCTTCCAGTTTCTTCATCTTACGGAAGGCTTCGATACCATCCATCACCGGCATCATGTGATCCAGAAAAATCACATCATAATGCTTTTTCTGTATATACCGCAGCGCTTCCGCTCCGTTGACAGCCATATCGATCTGGATTTTCGTTTCCTTGAGGAGTCCCGCAAAGACCTTCAGGTTCATTTGCATATCGTCGGCAACAAGGACGCACGCATCGGGCGCCTCGAAGCACTCATGGGCCTCGCCCACCGTCTTCTGGTGCTGCTTGTACAGCTTCGCAAAATCACCGATAGGCGTTTCGTCGCTGACCTGCTGCAAAAGCCGAACGGTAAAGGTGGAACCCTGTCCATAGACACTATCCACATGGATGGTGCCGCCCATCATGTCCAGCAGCTGTCGGGTCAAATTCAACCCGAGGCCAGTTCCTTCGATATTGCGGTTCCGCTTTTCGTCAAGGCGGACAAAGTTCTGGAACAGTTTCCCGCGGTCGCGTTCGCGAATTCCGATACCCGTATCCTTCACCTGGATGCAAAGCACGACCTCGTTCGCGAACTTTTCGGACATCGGGCTCAAATTGTTCTTCTCGGCACGCACCGACAGCATCACGGAACCTTCGTTCGTGTACTTAACCGCATTCGACAGCAAGTTGTTGATAACCTGCTTAATACGCACTTCGTCACCAAATAGGCTCGACGGAATATCGGGAGAAATGTCCATGACAAAATCCAGATGCTTGTCACGGGCACGGGTCGAGACAATATTGTAGCAGTCGCTCAGCACCGAGAAAACACTGTACTTCACCGGCAAAATTTCCATCTTGCCCGATTCAATTTTGGAAATATCCAGAATGTCGTTTATCAGCGAAAGAAGCGTATGCCCCGCATTCTGAATGTTCAGGGCGTAGTCCCGCAAGTTTTCATCCTTACATTCCTTGAGGAGCATGGAATCCATTCCAAGGATTCCGTTAATCGGCGTCCTGATTTCATGGCTCATATTGGCTAGGAAAAGGCTCTTGGCCCTGCTTGCACTTTCTGCACTTTCCTTTTCCCTAAGCAGTTCCTTGTTTTCGCGAGCCTTCCTTTCGGAGAACACCACATAGATCATCGCAATGATGAACATGAAAATCAGCAATCCGAAAACCCAGAGGATCAAGAACGAGATGCTATCCTTTTCCGAAGCGACCACATCGGCGGGAACAAGCCCCGTCAACGTGACTCCCGGCAACTTAAGTTCCGCGACAAAGTAATAGTACTCGGAACCATCTACGTCCCATTTGGCAGCGGAAGCAATCGAGATATTCAATCCGCTTTTCAGCTTTTCACGAACAGCCCCGTAACCGTTTTCACCCCAAAGCAAATCACTTGCGAGCGAATCGTTCGCCGATCTCACGATGATGCTATCCCTGGAATCCCTGATGGCAGCATATCCCTTGCCACTATAGCATATGATTCCAAAATTCTTGACAACCTTTTCGTCCTTATAAAGCCTATAGAGTACATACTTGACATTCTTTCCGCTATACACGGGAACAGAAAACATCAGTCCCTTTCCCTTAAAGTAACTGATATATCTCGATCCGTGAAACGATTCGGAAATTCCCTTGAACTCCGAAGCATGAACATCCTGAGGGCCGTCGGAAAAAATATGTTTCCCGTTCAAGGCAACGACGCCATAACTATATTCATCGTTGCCGTTCTTCAGAGTCGAAAGCATATTTTCGAGATGTTGCGGATTGGCAGAAAGTCCTGCAGAAATTCCCGCCAAGGATTTCAGCTCAAGCACAAGCCTTTCTCCTATGGCTGACGCATAATTCTCAGCCTGGAAAGCGACCTGTTTTTCAACATAGTTCTGGAAAAGGCTCGAGAACTTGACACGCAGCAGGACTCCCACCAAAAGGAGAATCAGGACAAAGAACAGGAGCCCGATCAGGGGACGCGCCCCGAATTTTTTGATCATGGTTCAACCGCGCCCTTTACAAGCCATTCCATATCGCTACGCAAGACTTCGTCGCTGATGGTTTCGCCCTCTTCGGAACGGACCTTACCGTTACTGTCGACAATTCGGCCCGAGAACATGTTGTACCCCGCCTTGATTCTTTCAATGGCGTCATTCACGAGGGTCTTTACGGAATCGGGAACTTCGCTCGAGTAGAAAGCCAATCCCACTGCATCCTTTTCAAGGCCCAGCCAGTAATCCATATTCTCGTTATCCATTTTCTGGATGTAATCCTGGATAAAGTCCTTATAGATAATTCCCCAGTTGAGTGCAATGGAGCTCAGCATCTTGGACGAGAACCGGTTATTCTCTACATGGTTTCCGATGCAATATACACCACGTTTTTCGGCCACCTCGATAATATAAGCCCTATCCTGATGGAACGCAATAACATCAATGCCGGAACTGTCGATTAACTTATTCGCATTTTCGGTTTCCACTTCGCCTTCGTTCCAGGAATTCGTCCACCGCACATAAACCTTCGCCTTGGGATTGACACTCTGCACACCCAGAATAAAGGCATTCAGTCCCCTGTAGACCTGAATATTTTTCATAGCAGCGACATAGCCGACATGGTTCGTCTTGGTCATTGCCCCTGCAAGAACACCCGCAAGATACCTCGCCTGGTATATGCGCGCAAAATACGCCTTGTAGTTCGGCGCATCGAATTCCCAGTTGATCCCGTAGAACATCACGTCCGGATGGCTTTCGATGATATCCTTTATGAGAATGGGATAGCTGTAACTGGTAAGGACGATGATTTTCAGGCTGTCGGCAATCATGTCATTCACGGCCTTTTCCAGCGGGACCCTTTCTTCGGGAATTTCCGTAATCAGGGACATCTGGACGCCGAGACTGTCGCAGGCGGATCTGATTCCCCTGTAATGCGTTTCGTTCCAGCCATTATCCGCCGTATCACTCAGCAAGACAAATCCGATGCGGAGTTTCTGGGCCTCCGCTATTTTCTTTACTTCTTCGTTACCGACCTTCGAGAAAGAAAGATACAGCAAAACGAAGAACGCGACAACCGCAAGCAATGCTATTATCGTGATTTTACTTTTCATCTAAGTTCACCCCCTTGACAAACCAGTTGAAATGATTCAACATATCATTATCCGACATGCTTTCACCATCATTAACGCGAACCGTTCCCGTATTATCTTCGATCGGACCGTAAAACACATCAAAAGACCCATTCAAGATCTTCTCACGTTCGGCCTGAACCAACTTTACAGCTTCCGGATTCACATGCGCAGTAAACGGTGCCAAATCGACAATCCCCGATTCGATACCGTTCCAATAGCTTCTTCCCACAAATTTGTGCTTGAGTACATTGAAAATGTTCGGCGTATAGAATTTTTCCCAGCGCCATATCGGAGCCGTCAAGAAATGATCCGGATAGAATTCCGCATTGTCCAGGTTATAGCCCACAATCCAAATTCCGAGAGAATCCGCAATCCGCATGGGCTCGCGGCTGTCGGTATGCATGGCAAGGACATCGATGGAATCTCCTGCCAGCAGCGAGCGCGTCGCTTTTGCGCAGATTTCGTCATCTTCCCACGACCGCGTCCAGCGCACAATCACGTTCGCCTCCGGATTCGCCTTCTTGACGCCCAGAGTAAAGGCATTGATTCCGCGGACAACTTCGGGAATGTCGAACGCAGCCACATAGCCGACCTTGCCTGTTTTCGTCTGCATTCCCGCCACAATACCCGAAAGGTAGCGCATCTGGTAGATTCTGCCGAAGAAAGTCGACACATTCGGCGCCGTCTCGATACCAGAAGCGTGGAAAAATTTCACTTCAGGATGCCGAGCCGAAGCTTCACGAATAAAGGGGCCGAACTGGAAGGAATTCGCCACAATGATTTTTACACCCGAAGCAATCAGCTTTTCCATTTTCACCAGAGCATTCGTATCCGCTGGGATATTCTCGTGGAAGGAAACATCCAGGTTCAGTTCCTTGGCGGTCTTTTGCAAGCCCTCGTAATGTGACTGTCCCCAGCTGTGGTCACTGACGGAGCCGTTCATGATCATCGCGACCATCGTCTTTTCACGGGTGACATTGGTGTCTTTCTTTTTAACATTAACCGCAAGCAAGCCAACCACGATAATCGTAAAAATCAGCGCAGGAATCACATAAATCAATTTCATTTCTGTTCAACTCCCAGGGGAACACATTTCGAAAGTTTTTCTAGAATAGTCTTGTAGTCTGTCATACATTTTTCGTGCTGTTCGCGAACAAAGTCCATATTTCCTTCTTTGCAGGCGCCCTCGATGGCCTTCGCCGTTTCTGACAAGCGGACCGCTCCGATGGTAAGCGAGGTGCTTTTCAGCGAATGCATGGCAATTCGGTAATTTTCAAAGTCACTTTTCTCAAAGCACGTTTCTAGTTCGGCACAGCGGTCATTCTTGACATATTCGGCGAGCATTTCAAGATAGAACGCCTCGTCGTTCATGCAGTAGCCCATGCCCGTCGCCGTATCCAGAATTTCCGAAAGTGACGCCATCAAAGGTCCCTTTTCAGGGGCAGAATTCTTCACTTCGGTCGTCACCGAAGAGTCAGCCTTATCATCATTGCGGCGCTCTTCGAAGGGAGTCACCAATTCCTGCGGCAAGTATTTCTTCACCGTAGACAGCAAGACTTCTTCACGAATCGGCTTCGTGATATAGTCGGTAAACCCAGCCTCGATGTAGACATCTTTCGCACCGGCAACGGCGTTTGCGGTAAGCATCACCACCGGAGTCTTTTTGATATCAAAATTTTTGATATCGTTCATACACTGGAGCGTTTCGATGCCATCCATCACCGGCATCATGTGGTCCAGCAAAATAAGGTCGTAATGATTTTCCTCAACAAGCCGAAGGGCATCTTCGCCATTGGTCGCCGTATCGATTTTTATTTCAGTTTCCTTGAGAAGGCCACATACGACCTTCAGGTTCATTTCGACATCATCGACAACCAGCAGGCGGGCCTCTTTCGCCTTGAACCTTTCAACTTCGGACTTGACCGAGACAAATGCCTTGTGACGCGCCATAAAGTCACCAACGGAACCCTCGCCACGAACCGTTTGCGGAATATGCACCTCAAAAACGGATCCCGTACCATAGATACTCTTCACCGAAATGGAACCGCCCATCATCTCGATCAGTTTCTTGGTCAGGTTCAGCCCAAGCCCTGTCCCTTCGATGTTCCTGTTGCGTTCCAGGTCAATCCGTTCAAAGCTCTGGAACAATTTGCTGCGGTCCACGGAACGAATGCCGACACCTGTATCGGCAACGACAATCACAAGTTCTACGCGCTGTTTTCCGTTTTCTCTAGGCAGTTCCTTGAAATCTACCGACAGGTCAACGGATCCTTTCGGTGTATACTTGATTGCATTCGAAAGCAAATTATTCACGATCTGGCGGAGACGCACCTCGTCGCCTTCCAACAACGAAGGAATTTCCGGTTTGACATTGAAATTGAATTCCAGATTCTTGCTCTGGGCACGGGGACTGGCAATACTGTAGCAATCGTTCAAGACCGCAAACAAGTCGTAATCACCGACCACCAGTTCCATCTTTCCCGATTCAATTTTCGTGATGTCCAAGATATCGTTTACCAGCGACAGCAGCGTATGTCCCGCATTCTGGATATTCTGGGCGTATTCGAGCGGAGCCCCTTCCTTACATTCCTTCAGGAGCATCGCATTCATTCCGAGGATTCCATTGATTGGGGTGCGGATTTCGTGGCTCATATTAGCAAGGAACAGACTCTTCGCCATATTCGCCGCCTCGGCATCCTTTCGCGCTTCTTCAGCTTCGGTCCACGCCTTGCGCAGCTCTTCGGAATGCTCGGCCTTTTTCTCGGCACTCATCGCCTTCTTGCGTTCATTATCCAAATTCTTAAGCAGGTAATGCGTCAGCTGCGCAATCACGGTACACACAAGTGTCATTGCGATTGCTTCGATCAAGAAACCCGCGCTGCGAGAAATCCACCAAAGGGTATCCGAATCAAATTCACCATGGTTCGCACCATGCGCCCTAAAGAACAACGAGACGACTATTAAAAGGAAACTGACAATCGAAATTTTTAGGGTGAAGGACGGATCAAAGAACAAAAGGCTTGTCACCATGGCAAGAGCATAAGTCATGTAGACGCCAATGTTTGCGTTGGAGGCAAGCATCGCGATACAGCACGCGATTCCAAGCACACAAAAGTAACGCCGCAATACGAGAGGCGCATTCATGCGTTCGATAATGGTCGGAAGCCACAAGACGACTAGCGTGATTCCCGTTGAAATGTTCAAGTCGGAATAGGCAATCTGGAACAACCCCAACATGTTTCCGAGATAAATAAACGGGAACGTCACCCACAACCAGCGCATCACGCGCGTCAGTGTACGCAGAACCCGACGTTCATTTTCTTCGAATATGTCACAAGAATCTGGAGTCGGCATTCTTTACCCCCGTTTACATGTTCAGCCCATCGTCACGCAATTCGTAGCGGACGTCCTCGTCAATCATCTTGAGCATGATATCAGCAAATCCAGGATCGAACTGATGACCACGTCCATTCACGATTTCTTTACGGACAGCCTCCTGCGGTAACGCAGCACGGTAACTGCGGCGGCTGCTCATGGCGTCGTAGGCGTCGGCCACGGCGATAATGCGGGCAATTTCAGGAATGTCGTAACCGGCAAGTCCTTCAGGATAACCCTTGCCGTCAAAACGTTCGTGGTGATAATGGGCACCGATTTCGATATTCGGCATCTCGGTGATGTTCCGCAGGATTTCTACACCAATGCTCGGATGCTGCTTGATGGTTTCGTATTCCTCATCCGTCAGCTTGGAATTCTTGTTCAGGATATTGTCGGGAACACCAATTTTTCCGATATCGTGCAAAAGTGCCACGAAGTAAATCTCGTTCTGGTACTCGATAGGCTTGCCCGCTCGGAGTGCAATTTCCTTGCTGTATTTTGCGACGCGGCTGGAATGACCGTTGGTGTAACGGTCCTTGGCATCAATCGCCGAAGCAAGAGTCTTCACGACCTGCAACGAAAGGATTTCGTGCTTGCGCTTGCTTTCTTCGAGTTCCGCCGTCCGGCGCTCCACTTCGCTTTCCAGCGACGCCTGCAACTTGCGCAACGACAGAATGCGCTTGATGCGCTCCAGCACAACCTCCGGGACAAAAGGCTTCTGGATGTAGTCCAGGCCACCCTCACGGAACACGCGGACCTCGGTCTCGCGGTCACTGTCCGCCGTCAGGAATATCACCGGCAAATCTTCGCAGCTCTTGATCTTGCGAATTTCCGCCAAAAGCTCAAAGCCGTCCATGTCCGGCATGTGCACATCCAGGAGCACCATCGAAGGGATTTCCTTCGACAGGTAGTCCAGCGCTTCACGGTAGGATTGAGCCGTCACGACATGATATACCGAGCTCAACATGTGTTCGGCAAACTTCAGGTTCATGCGATCATCATCAATCACCAGCACCGTTTCCTTGTCGCACACCTGCTCTTTGGCAAAGACTTTCTTGATCCGTTCCAGGATCTCCGGTCCGAACAAAGGCTTTGAAATAAAATCCAGGACTCCCAGACGCTTGGAATCTTCCTCAAACTTGCTGAAATCGTTTGCAGTCAGGAAAATCACCCTTGTTTCGGCAATGGTCTTTTCCGAGCGGATTCTTTCTAGAGTCTCGATACCATTCAGTTGCGGCATTTCGATATCCAGAAGAACCAGATCTATGTTAGAATCCTTTTTCAGACACTCGATACAGGCTTCACCAGAATCCACGGACGTAACGTTATAACCGTCCTTCGTCAGCACGAATTCAGCCAACTTTCTGGCCATCGAGTCGTCGTCAACAATCAAAATGTTCTTGTTACATCGAACATTCATACCATATCCCTTCTTTCATTTCAAATATACATAAATTTTTTGAAACATTCGATTTTGCGCTACAAACAACAGAAATAACGCCAAAAACCCCTATTTTTCTATATTTGGTCGCAATTCTAAAGGAAATGTCTATGTCATTTGTCCTAGAAATCAAGAATAAGGTACTTGAGGGCTACGAAATCAACCGCGAAGAGGCCGTGAAACTGCTCGACGCCGACCTCGACGAACTCACGAAAGCCGCGAACGAGATTCGCGAAAAGTTCCACGGCGACGATTTTGACTTTTGTTCTATCGTAAACGCCCGCAGCGGCCGCTGCTCCGAAAACTGCAAGTACTGCGCCCAGAGCAGCTACTACCACACCGGCGCCCCCGAATACAAGCTCCTCAGCGCCGACGAAATCGTGGCCGACGCGAAGAAGAAAGAAGCCGCAGGCATCCCGCGTTACTCCATCGTAACCTCAGGCCGCACGCTCTCAAACCGCGACGTAGAACAAATTAGCGAAGCCATTCGACGCCTCAAGAAAGAAACCAAGCTTTCCGTATGCCTTTCGGCAGGCCTCCTGAACAGGGATCAGTTCGACAAGCTCAAAGAAGCAGGCCTCACCCGCTTCCACAACAACCTGGAAACTTACCGCAGACACTTTCCGAACGTGTGCACCACGCACACCTACGACGATAAAATCGGTGCCTTGCAGAACGCCCTTGCCGCAGGTCTTGAAATCTGCAGCGGCGGCATCATGGGCCTCGGCGAAACCAAGGAAGACCGCATCGACATGTGCCTCGATCTCCGCAAACTCGGCGTCAAGTCCACACCGGTGAATGTGTTGAACGCCATCCCGGGCACGCCTTACGAGAACTTCCCGAAACTCACGAACGACGAATTCTGCCGCATCGTGGCCATTTACCGATTTATCAACCCGAAGGCATTCATCCGCCTCGCGGGCGGCCGCGGCGTCTTGGGCGACGACGGCAAACGCGCCTTCAAGAGCGGCGCGAACGCAGCCATCACCGACGACATGCTCACCACCGCAGGCGTGAACAGCTGCAAGGATTTCGAACTCGTGAAGGGCCTCGGATTCAAGCCGCATGGATTCATCGGCTAACGCTGACTATTCCAAGTTGGAATATGATTTATAAAAAAATTTGTACCACTTTAGAAATAAAGTGGTATATTAATGATTGAGCCCTTCTGGTGGATAAGAAGCGCCGGCGTCGCAGCCGCTCCAGTCAGCAATCGCGAGCCGCAAGTCTCTAGACGAGACAGACCCACCAGAGCGGCTTTTTTTGTACCCTGATAAAATTTCTATTCTGTCGGCTAGGGCAAAAGCTTTATTATATTAGTACATAAAGAAGAAGAAAATATGTACATGCTATCCGACAGTGAAATCGCCAGGGCTTGGGAAGGTGCAGAGACTTTCCTGTGCAGCAACAAGATCGACCACGCCGAAGTGATCCGACTCCGTTTGATCCTCGAAGAGATTCTACTAAACTACAGAAATAGATTTGGCACAGATTGTCAATTCAGCCTAAAGACTGTGAAAGTCCTGGGAAAGCCCAAAATAACCGTGCAGTTGGTTGGCGAAAGTTTCAATCCGTTCTCTAGCGATGAATCTGGAGAAACGGAACTTCTCGGTCGGCTACGCCGACTTTCCGACAGCACTTCCAGCTGGTCCTACAAAAACGGCGTCAATTATATCAGCCTTATTCCGAAACAGAAAATAAAGCTTTCAACCACCGCGAAAACCATTATCGCTTTTTTCCTGGCCATTATCGCAGGCCTACTTTGCCGCAATCTTGATGACTCCATAAAAGGCGAACTCCTTACGAGCTACATCTCCCCGACACTAAACATGATCATGGACGTGATCACCGCCATTTCGGGTCCCATGATATTCTTCTCCCTTCTTTGGGGAATCTGCACCATCGGGGACATCAACACCTTGAGCAAGATAGGCAAGCGCATGATTGGACGTTTCATGCTCATCCTGCTACTCGTATCTGCATTCTCTGCGCTTTTCTGTTATCCCTTTTTCGGGGGATCAAATGCAGGTTCCACCTCGTTTAATTTTGCCGAATTCTACGCCAATCTATTAAATGTCATTCCGGACAATATGATTTCGCCCTTTATTACCGGAAACACGCAGCAAATTATTTTCCTAGCCGCTGTGGGTGGAATCATTCTCCTCATCATGGGCAGCAGAGTCTCGGCACTGACAACGGTCATTGAGCATCTGACACTCATGACCCAAGCGATTATGACTTTAGCATGCGTGCTGATTCCCATCATGGTTTTCTTGAGCATCTACAAAGTCATCCTGAGCGACCAACTTTCCAACATATCGAATGCATACAAGGTCATTCCCATATACATAGGCCTCTCGCTGCTGATTCTCTTCGTCTACACCATGATTGTCGTCGTAACGCAGAAGGTTAATCCCATCACGGTATTCAAAAAAGTATCGCAGCCGTTCCTGATTGCACTCACGACAGGATCCTCTCCGACAGCATTGTCAGCCAACCTTGAATCCTGCGAAAAGAAATTCGGAATCAGCAGCAAGATTGTGAGTTTCGGCGTACCGCTAGGGCAAACAATCTTTAAGCCAGGAAGCCTTTCGAGATTCGTTGTAGTCAGTTTCTGCATGGCGGAACTCTACGATGTCGCCATCACCCCGAACTGGGTCTTTATCACGATATTGACCTGTTTCCTTCTTGGCGTATCCTCCCCTCCCGTTGCCGGAGGCGCCGTCGTCTGCTTCGCCGTTCTATTCAGACAGCTCGGCATTCCAGAAGAAGCGATTGGTTTTGCCTTGGCCATAAACATCCTGTTCGACTTCATTCTGACAGCGGTCAACATCTACTGTCTGGATATGGAACTCATCCGACTTTCAAGCTCGCTGAAGATGCTAGATAAAAAAGTCCTTCGGGAAAAGGAATCGGGAATTTAGAGCACAAAGCTTACTCTTTGGGGCGTTCCCCACACTGTCGTGTGGGTCGGGCTATACTCGCTTCGCTCACCGAGCCTGTAGTCTCGGCCCTTGCGGGTCACTATCTCCCCTAAAGGGGACCATAGCCACTAAGGCAACAAGTTGCCAAGTGGCTGGAGGCCTAACGCAAATGCGGCAGGACTTGCTTTTTTTACTCAAAAAAGATATATTATTGTAAAAGAGGACAAAAAAAATGACTACGGATGTTTTGAATAAAGAAATTCGAGCCCTGCCCAGCGAGTATATCTCGCAGGTAGAGAAGTTTGTTCTCTACCTGAAACTGAAAATGGAATTTGGGAAGATTGAGCGCGATATGAACGAGACTCTCAACCGCAAAGAGTCGTTTCTCGACGCACTCAAAGGCTGGCGTCAGGGGTGTTCGCCTGATGACGATTTTTCCAAGGACCTTGAGGCTGGACGTGTCGTAGAATATCCCGATGCAAGCAAGGCTAATATCTGGGGGTAAGATGGACAAGAGATTCTTGCTGGATTCCAACCTTATTTCCGAACTTTCCAAGCCACAGCCAAATACCAACGTTTTAACAAACATACAAAGATTTGAGCCTTTATGTGCAATCTCGGCAATAACCTTGCAAGAAGCGCTCTTTGGTATTGAGCTCCTGCCAGACGGATCTCGAAAGAATCGACTGAAAGAATATATCGAAATCGTAAAGCAGAAATTTGACGTCATTTCGTATGACGCAACAGCAGCGTCATATTATGCCGAAGTAGTTGCCAAATGCAACAAGGCCGGGCAACCAAGACCGATATGCGACTCTCAAATCGCAGCAACAGCCTTGGCCAACGATTTGATCCTTGTAACGCGGAATACAAAAGATTTCGAACCTATCGCAAAAATCACTCCCCTAAAATTGGAGAATTGGTTCGAAGCCTAAACATATTATTGTGAGTTGGTCGAAAGACCCAGGTTCAACCTAATTCGGCGGGCAGACTGTCCCGCCATTTTCATAGCGACAAATCCCATATGACTGATAAAAACAAAAAAATCCAGGAAGCCCCTCTTTCAGAAGTTCTTGAAAAAGAAGTCCAAAAAGAAGCGGATGCGTTATGGGAAAGCGGCGTGTTAGGTGCTGACGCCATTGAGCAAATCGGCATAGAACACTGGAGAACACCGTATCTCTAAAAACGCTCCCTTTATAAGTTTTTCCCTGTTATACGGGAAAAAGCTTGTTCAGGAGTTAATGAAACAACTTCTACAGACGCCTTTGCATCAAGAAGTTTCAGAGAATCCATAACAAGATCCAGTGTTACCAAATAGAAATGACCATCGCATTCTACCGACATTTTCGAGTTTGAGCCGTCGCACATCCGCGTTTTAACGCCAGCAGCCTTTAAGAGATTACCAAGATAAGTCAATTCGTCCAGCAGAACCATTGGAAAATTTGCTCCTAGAATACTTTATCCTAATATAACCAAAACTCTATTCGGAGTCAATAGTTGTTTTTTTTTGCTGTTTTGAAGATAAAAAACTGTATATTATTAGCGAGCTGGTCGATTGCACCAGGTTTAACCTAATTCGGTGATCGACGGTCCCACCATTTTAACAAAGTAAAAATCTAAAAGGGCGAACTATGCCCGCCCCTTCTTTACCAATATGAAAAAGTATTTGAGCAACGCATAAAAGGTTTTTAACCGTTTGAATTCGTTCTTTATCTATTCCCTTTCGCTCGGTTATGTGACTTGCAAAGCATTTCGCAATTGGCTCGGTCAGTAGCGCCGCCCTTACTCCACGCAGTCACATGGTCGGCATCCATTTCGGCAAGTTTCCAAATTTTATTTTTGTTTGCATTATCAGACATCGCACAGTAAGGACAATTGGAATGTCCATTTTCTTGCGCCTCAATCGTCTGCTTTTGATAAGCAGCCTTTTTCGTTCGTTCGTCAAAAACACGGATATTTAATAGCGACTTATCTTCTTCGCCACCGAGAACATATTCAAAGATTCCTCTATTATTCGTTACAAAGTCATCGGCAAGAAGTTCTTCTACTCGTTTCCAGACCTCATCAGAATTGTAGCCATTTGTATGGAACTTTTCGTAAAGACACCCCCACTCCAAGCCACGCATTTCAGACGTCGTCTCCTTGAATGTCGCATCAATCCAGTCAATTACTGTATCAAAATATATTTTGATTTCATTGATATCCGTATCGTTACGGTGCATACTCATGTATTGTTCTACACTCTGCGAATTACGGGCAGCAACCCATTCCAAAGCAGTGTGCAGATAATCCTGACGATTTGCACTCCCCGAAACATAATCGGACCAAACATTTATTTTTGGGCTGTTAGAATTTGAGAATTGTTCCTTCGCCTTAGTCACAAAGGAGCCCGAATAAATGGCATTCAAAAGTTCCTGATCGTTCAACGGAACACCAGCAATATTGATTGTCTTGAACCATTCCTTGATTTCGGTCTCTTCGCCCTCGCAAATATAGACAAGCAATTTTGTATTGTTGATTTTCTGCTGGATTTCTTCGTTAAGCCCGGCAAAATACTGTTCCATTCCATTTCCATCTTTTATGGCAAACTTGCCCGTAACAAATCGACCGATAGAAGTAATTCGCTGCTGACCGTCGAGAATTTCAAGTTTACCGTCTTGGCGGCGATTGAAATAAATGAGACCTAGCGGATAGCCTTTCAAAATAGAATCGATAACCGCGACATCCTTCTTGCCATCGGCATAAATGTAGTTGCGTTGGTATTCCGGCTGTATGACGAGATTTCCGTTCAAGCCATACAAGCCCTTATTTTCGAGGGTGTTATAGACAAAGCCCTTGCAAATTTGTTCAATAGTGAAGTCTGTGCGAAGTTCGGTTTTCATTTTGAAAGGTCTCCTATTTTTTATTCTTTATAAGAATTCTTGCATACACCTTTTTTCCGTTTATATACGGATAGCCAAAATTGTACTCATCTATTTTAGTTGTCACCATTTGCCCTAAAATTTCAAACTGATCTGGACAATATTTATCCAAGAATGTAATTGGAACGCCCATTACACCTTTATAATCACAAGGTATCGCATCTGTAAAAGGAACATCAATCGCATCATAATTATCATATTTGGGATAACCATTCTCTCTCACTTCTTTATGTTTTGAGTGTTTAATGTTTTGTGCAATGGTGTTAAGCTCTAAAGGTTGATGCCGCCTGCCATGTTCTAAATTCGTAAGCCATAAACAGTTATTCGTCGCTACAATTCGATTGCCATTTTCATCAACACGAGCTTCCGTTCCATAAAGTTCGTAACCATCAGGAACAATGAAACCTGAAATCCACCGTCCCATACCATTGCCAAGCCATACTTTATTATTCTTAATTTGTAAGAAAATCTCTTTGTAGGAAATCGCGTTTATATTCCCAATAATCAAAAACTGCTTTTGACTATCAATCAACCATGTAAAGAACTCCTTGAAAAGCGAAAAAGGAGGATTTGTTATTATAATGTCTGCTTCATCTTTGAGTCTTTGAACTTCTTCACTTCTAAAGTCTCCATCGCCCTCCATATAATTCCATTTTAAGTCGTCGATGTTGATTTTACCATCGGCATTTTCATCCTTCGTCAGCGTAAAAATCTTTCCCTTGATTTTTGTCTTATCCATACTAAACAATGGATTTTCTGTTTCAAACAACGTCGGCTGCCAGTCCCAGTCCACGTTCTTGCTTTCAATGGCGTAGCTCGTGCTAATAAGTTTCTTGAGTCCAAAAGTTTCAAAATTTTGAGCAAAGAACTTTGTAAAATTACTCCACTCAGGGTCATCACAGGGCAACAGAACTGTTTTGTCGCGAAACACATCTGGATTATATTCGAGATATGCGTTTACTTCTTTTTGTATATCCGCATACTGGGTATAGAACTCATCATTTTTGTTCTTTTTGGCCTTGTGCAAAAAATCGGCATTGGGCATAGCACGTCTCCGTTTGGAGCTTGCCCAGATTCCGTACATTCAGCCAAACAAAGAAGGCGTGAGGTTGAATGTACTTATCCGTTCTGCGGTTCCGCGAAGACCCACTACCAAACAAGCACAAACAACTCACGCCCCAAGACGGGCGACAAATACGACGACAATACGCCATCGCTGTCGAAATACACCCAAGCGCACTATACAAGGTATAGTACACCAAAGCATATATGCGTGAGCGTCTGTCCCACTCTCCGGTAGTGTTGAAATTTCGCGGATTTCAGAACGGAGAACGAGAGCAAAAGCTCAAAAAAATGTCTATGAGAAATATACTTTATTTTGACAAGAAAGGGAAATGCTCGCCTACGCGGACATGGTAAAAGGGCGGGTGGGTGGTTCAAGCCGGGCGTTGCGGGTGCGGCGACTGAGCACCCGCTAGAAGGGGTAGCGGAAGACCCGGCTGGGGACGGGTTATACAAAAAACGCCCACTCATACTTGAGTGGGCGTGATTATAAGGGCGGGTCGGGGCTGAAGCGAGGGGGATTCTTCCCCCTCTCCCCTAATCCTTACAGTTGGCGCCAATGGCGCCAGTTCGCGGCGCCTCGGTCATGCCCAAGCGAGCTCGGGCGCGACTCTCGGCTTGCTACACTTCCTCAATCGAAGCATGATATTCCTGCAACGACTTCACGGCACCGTGGCCGTTGCGGGCGGCGGCGATGCCCTTGACGGTGTTGTAGGCACCGGCGAGGGTCGTGATGTACGGGACCTTGTACTTGATGGCGGCCTTGCGGATAGCGCTTTCGTCCTTGATGGCGTCGCGCTTTGCCCACGGCGTGTTGATGATGAGGTTCACCTGCTTGTTCAGGATGATGTCGAGGACGTTCGGGCGGCCTTCAGCAATCTTGTTCACCACTTCGCACTTGACACCGGCGGCTTCGTAGAACTTGGCGGTACCTTCGGTAGCGTAGATCTTGAAGCCGAGCTTCTGGAACTCCTTGCCGATTTCGATGGCCTGTTCAGACAAGTTAACCTTATCGGACAAGCTAATCAGCACGGCACCTTCGTTCGGGAGGAAGGAACCTGCGGCTTCCTGGCTCTTGTAGTAAGCGAGGGCGTAGTCGTCAGAGAGGCCGAGCACTTCGCCGGTGGAGCGCATTTCGGGGCCGAGAACCGGGTCCACCTTCGGGAACTTGTCGAAGGGGAACACGGCTTCCTTGGCGCCGTGGTGCTTGAACTTCTTGTCCTTGAGCTTCAAGTCTTCGAGCTTGGCACCGAGCATGAGGCGCGTAGCGAGGCGGGCCATCTGGGTGTTACAAACCTTGGAGACCAGCGGCACCGTGCGGGAGGCGCGCGGGTTGGCTTCGAGGACGAACACCTTGCCGTCTTCGATGGCATACTGCATGTTCATGAGGCCGCAAACGTGGAGAGCTTCGGCAATCTTCCTGGTGTAATCCTTGATGGTTGCCAAGTTTTCCTTGGTGATGGTCACCGGCGGGATAATGCAGGCGGAGTCACCGGAGTGGACACCGGCAAGTTCCACGTGTTCCATCACGGACGGGATGTAAACGTGTTCACCGTCAGAGAGGGCGTCGGCTTCGCATTCGAGAGCGTTGTGGAGGAAGCGGTCGATGAGGAGCGGACGATCCGGGGTCACGCCGACAGCCTTCGCCACGTATTCGCGAAGCATGTTTTCGTCGTAGATGACTTCCATGCCGCGGCCGCCAAGCACGAAGCTCGGGCGGATCATCACCGGGTAGCCGCCAATCTGCTTGACGCAAGCGAGGGCTTCGTCGATGTTCGTGGCCATGCCGCTTTCCGGCATCGGGATGCCGAGCTGGTCCATCATCTTGCGGAACAGGTCGCGGTCTTCGGCGATATCGATGGAGTCGA